>Ga0102938_10000279_pt1 | contig 36815 bp, 31 predicted proteins | sample SalPonR2_B_D2_MG_FD_84516 | JGI IMG/M metagenome (GOLD analysis project Ga0102938, IMG submission 84516) | Salt pond soil microbial communities from South San Francisco under conditions of wetland restoration - Salt Pond MetaG R2_B_D2_MG | ecosystem: Environmental > Aquatic > Marine >...
ATTGTCAACATAATCATGTTTTATTCTTTTAATGAAGGAATGGAGCCCTTCGGCGTTGAATTAACAATTAGAAGATCAATTCAGACAATACTGTAAAAGGGATGAAAATAATGCTGACAAAAAAAGCGAATTCAAGGATAAGGATAGCGGTTTTCGCATTGTTCATTTTAGGACTTGCTTTTTCGTTGATTGGCCCGAAAGAGGAAACCATATTGGAAATCCGCATAAACAAACAGGTTGTGGGTTATGGTGAAAACCGGTCCGAAATAATGTCGATGATAGACGATGTAAAAGATGAGCTTGCCGCCAAATATTATGTGGAAGAGCTGTCTCCATATTACGAGGCGGCATTAAATGAAATCGAAAAAAACGGCCTTTCGCCAACAAGCTATGAAGACTTCAGGAACGCGGTTTTGGTTGACCAGAAATTTGTCACACCAGGATATAAATTGTCGGTTGACGAAAAAGTCTATGCTAAGGCAATAAACAGAAGCGACCTTGAATTCTTGATCAACAATGTAAAATCAAGGCTCAAGAATGATCATGAAAACATCGATGCAGTCGTTTTCAGGGAAAGTGTGGAAATAACCGAGGGGAACATATTTCTTCGTGAATCCATACTTCAAAGTGAAAGCGACATGATTGTGGAACTTCTTCTTACCGGACGCGAACAGATAGAGACATACACTGTTAAACCGGGCGACACCTTGACAGCAATAGCATCAAACAATGGATTGTCGCTATCGGACATATCCGATGCTAATCCGGAGACCGATATAGACAAAATTTATGCCGGTCAAAAATTGTTCCTTTCAAAACCTTCCCCGATACTTCATAGAAAATAAACTGATAAGCAAATAAAAGAGCCGACGGCATGCCGTCGGCTCTTTTGACTTTTTTTATCCAAGTTTGATTATCAATTGACCGGCCTTTACCTGCTGACTCTCTTTGACCGGCACTGCTTCAACCACACCGTCTATTGAACTTTGAAGATTTGTTTCCATCTTCATGGCTTCAAGTATCGCTACAGTCTGGTTCTTCTTGACCTTGTCCCCTTCTTTTACGAGCACTTTCATAACTGTTCCAGGTATCGAGGCGCCAATTTCAGTTTCGTCCTCGGGGTCGGCCATTAACGCCGCTCCGGAAACCACCTGCTGCCTTTCTCCGACGCCTTTGTCCTCTATCAGTATTTCCCGCCTGTTTCCGTTTATTTCAAAAGTTACGGCCCTGTATCCGTCACTGTCGATTTTTCCTACGCTTACAAGCTTTATGATCAGTATCTTTCCTTCTTCGATTTCCACCTCGCTCGTTTCTCCCTCGTTCAATCCATAAAAGAACACATGGCTTTCCAGATTGCTGAGGTCCCCGTATTCAGAAACCGAACCGAGATACTCCTTGTAAACCTTTGGATAGAGCGCGTAGCTGAGAATGTTTCGAATGTTGGGCTCGTCGTGAAGTTCTTCCCCCAACATTTTTTCTATTTTAGAGAAGTCCTCTGGTTCTAGAACTTCGCCCGGTCTTACTACAAGCGGTTCCTCACCTTTCAGCACCAAATCCTGAAGGTCCTTTGGGAATCCTCCCAAGGGCTGACCCATCATGCCCTTGAAAAATGCAACAACAGAGTCCGGAAAATTGAGGTTTTTGCCTTTTTCAAACAGGTTTTCCCTGTTGAGGTCGTTTTGAACCATGAATATCGCCATGTCGCCAACAGCTTTCGAAGACGGTGTAACCTTAACTATGTCGCCGAAAAGGTCATTTACATCCCTGAAAGTTTCCTTTACCTCTCCGAAGCGGTCTCCAAGCCCGAAGCTTTCCACCTGCGGCTTGAGATTCGAATATTGTCCGCCCGGTATTTCATACTTGTAGATTTCAGCCGTTCCCGACTTGAGGTCCGATTCGAACGGCTCATATATCTTCCTGACATCGAACCAATAATCCGAAAGCTTTTGGAGCCCCTCAAGACATATTTTCGGATCCCTCTTTGTGTTTTCAAGAGCGGCTACGACCGAGTTCAAGGCCGGCTGGCTTGTAAGCCCAGACATTGAGTTGAATGCTGTGTCTACAATGTCAACTCCCTGCTCGGCTGCCATCAATATTGTAGATACTCCGTTTCCGCTCGTATCGTGCGTGTGCAGATGAATCGGTATGGACACTTCCTCTTTGAGCGCCTTTATGAGTTTTTTGGCTGCATAGGGTTTTAGAAGACCTGCCATATCCTTTATTCCCAGTACATGGGCGCCCATTTTTTCGATTTCCTTTGCCATGCCCACATAATAGTTGAGGCTATACTTGTCTCTTTTCTCGTCCAGTATGTCTCCCGTGTAGCACATCGAAACTTCGGCCATCTTGCCGGTTTTCAAAACCTCGTCAAGTGCCACCTCCATGCCCTTGAGCCAATTGAGCGAGTCGAATATCCTGAACACGTCTATTCCGCGCTCGGCGGAAACTCTAATGAATTCCCTTATTACGTTGTCCGGGTAGTTCTTGTATCCTACCGCATTCGAGCCTCGTATAAGCATTTGAAGCAGAATGTTGGGAACTTTTTCACGCAGTCTTTCAAGCCTTCTCCATGGCGACTCCTTGAGGTATCGGTATGAAACGTCGAATGTCGCACCTCCCCACATTTCAAGTGAAAACAAGTCGTTTCCGCAGCTTGATGTGGCTTCTGCAATCTTTAGCATATCGCGCGTTCTAACCCTTGTAGCGACAAGAGACTGATGAGCATCCCTGAATGTCGTATCCGTAAGCAAAAGTTTGTCCTGGTCTTTTATCCATTGGGAAAGCCCGTCCGCTCCCCTTTCGTCAAGCAACTGCTTTGTTCCTCTCAATTCATTTTTCATTGAGAAATTTGGCACAAGCGGAGTGTCGAAGTCCTTCTTGGTGCCTTTTACCTCATTTACGACTTTTTCTCCGATGTAGCGCAGTATTTTGGTCTCCCTGTCACCGGAAGGCCTTATATTGAAGAGTCCCGGCGTGTGGTCGAGAAAACCCGTATCGCAATTCCCTTCCTTGAAAGTCGGATGGTTGAGCACATTTATAAGAAATGCCGTATTTGTCTTTACTCCCTTTATAGTGGTGTCCTTTAGGGATCTTATGGCTTTTCTCGAGGCATCCTCAAATGTTCTGGAATACGCTATTATTTTAACCAAAAGGCTGTCGTAATAAGGAGAAACCTGGGCTCCCGTATATCCGTTGCCTCCGTCGAGCCGTATTCCGAAACCGGAAGAAGACCTGTACACTTCGAGCTTGCCCGTATCGGGCGCAAAATTGTTTGCCGGGTCCTCAGTTGTAACCCTGCACTGTATTGCATAACCCCTGGTCTCTATAGATTCCTGTGATGGTATGTCTATTTCCTTCGAATCGAGCGCGTGCCCCTGCGCTATCTGGATCTGGCTTTGCACGATGTCGATCCCGGTTATAATTTCCGAAACCGTATGCTCCACCTGTATCCTTGGATTCATTTCAATGAAGTAGTGCTTGTTGTCGCTGTCAACAAGAAACTCGACAGTGCCGGCGCTTCTGTATTTCATTGACCCCGCAAGCTTGATCGCATCAACGCATATTCTTTCTCTAAGCTTTTCGTCAATTGAAAATGCCGGAGCGAATTCGATTATTTTCTGGTGTCTTCTTTGAATTGAGCAATCTCTCTCGTAAAGGTGAACAATATTGCCATAGTTGTCTCCAAGAATCTGGACTTCTATGTGCTTAGGCTTGTTCAAATACTTTTCAATGAACATTTCGTCAATTCCAAAGGCCTTCTTGGCTTCGCTCTTTGCACTCTTGAATTCGGAGATGAGGTCGCTTTCCTGATATACAATCCTCATTCCCCTGCCGCCGCCGCCGGCTGCCGCCTTTATCATTACGGGGTAACCGCATTCCTTTGCAAATTCGAGCGCATCGTCTTCGCTTGCTATGGGCTTGTCAACACCCGGAATTGTAGGGACATTGGCTTTCTTGGCCAATATCTTGGACTGTATCTTATCTCCAAGGCCTTTTATCATTTCGCTGTTGGGACCTATGAAGACAATACCGGCCTCTTCACATTTTTCGGCAAAATACGGATTTTCCGAAAGAAACCCATATCCCGGGTGAATTGCATCGACACCTTTCTTGAGCGCCAAATGAATGATTTCGTCGATTGCAAGATATGCATCAACAGGACTCTTCTTTTCACCTATAAGATATGATTCGTCAGCCTTTGTCCTGAAAAGCGAATACTTGTCTTCCTTTGAATAAATGGCGACTGACCGTATTCCCAATTCGCTGCATGCGCGGAAAATCCTTATTGCTATTTCTCCACGATTTGCAACCAGTATCTTCTTGATTTGCTTATCCATAAACATCTCTCCTGTTTTTTTGTTTGTTTTGTATTATACCCACAGGTGCATATTTATTCAACTTATTGCTATTTATTCAGCATTTATTCTATGAAACACCTTTTGGAGCCTTTCAGTATATTATACAATATTTCCTTGAGATTTCAATTAATTGTTGTTCCAAATCAAAAATATACATACATTAAATACAATTAACACTGTTAATGTTTGTGTTTTGACTACAAATCGATTTGTCATCCTTCAAATATCAAGAATCCCATCCGTATTTCAGATGGGATCCCCCTTTCCATTTCAATTCTTGACGATTCCTCTAAAGCAACACGCTGATTGTCGTGCCATTTCCAGAAATGCTTTCGATCTCCATCAATCCTCCATGGAGCTCTACAATTTCATTTGTTATAGCAAGCCCCAGGCCGCTTCCCTGCGATTTCACGTTCCCCTTGAAAAATTTCTCCGTTATATGCTCAAGATTATCCTTGTCTATTCCCTGCCCGTCGTCCTTTACGAACATCCTGACCTTTTCACCTTCAGCTTTTGACCCGACTACAATCCTTCCATTAGGTCCTGTAAACTTTATTGCGTTGTCTATAAGATTGATAAGAACCTGCCTGAGTCTGTTTTCGTCCCCTTCTACATATGTCAAACTTTGGTCCAGACTTGTTTCCAGCCGTATGGTTTTTTTCATTGCCTTGGGATAAAATTGTTTCGCCACATCCATAAGCAAATAATTTATATCCACTTTTTCTTTGCTCAAAACTATCCTTCCGGCTTCGAGCTTGGAAAAGTCAAGCAGATTCTCTACCAGTTCGCTGAGCCTGTTTGCTTCCTTTGAGATAATCATGAGTTCGTCTCTTATTTCCTCTTCGTCGGTTAGGTCCCCCATGAGCATGGTCTCACACCATCCCTTTATAGATGTAAGAGGTGTTCTTATTTCATGCGAAATGGAAGATATGAAATCGTTTTTCATCTGGCTCGACTTCATCAATTCCTTTGCCATATAGTTGAAGGTCTGCCCCAATTCGCCTATTTCATCATTCTTTCTTATTACTGCTCTGGCCTTCAAGTCACCGTCTGCGATTTTTTCGGAAACAATCTTTAGTTCCTTGATGGGTTTTATTATGGACTCCGCCAGCACAACACTCAGAAGCACGACCAGAATCAATACCACTCCACCAAAAAAAACAGCCTGGATGGTTATTTTCTCAACAACACGGTTCGTTTCTTCTATTGAAGTGACATACCTCAATACACCGTCCATGCCCTGCCTGTTTACAAGCGGTCCCGAAACAGATATAAGCTCCTCTTCCGTATCCGGATCCTTGTATCTCCATGTGCCCATCTCTCCTTCAAGCGCCTTCTCGTAGTCGGCGGTCGAAACAGGCTTTTCTATGTTGAAACCCGATGAAGAGTTGACAATTCTGCCGGACAGGTCTATTATCTGAATCTCGGCGTGCTCATCCATCGAAAAATTTTCAATTATATATTGGGACTTGTAGTCGAACGAGTCGTAAACAAGATATTTGTCATAGAATTCGGTCGTCACAGCCACTTTTTCCTTCAATATCTGCGTTATGTTTCCGTAATAATATTGCCTTACAAAAACCGCCAACAATATCTCAAGAAAAATTATCGTAACCAGTATCACAAACGAATAGTTGAATACAACGCGTCTTTTCAGACTTTTCAAGCTCAATCAGCCTCTTTCCATCGATATCCCAGACCCCAGATTGTTTCTATAGTATCCGGTTCGGATGGGTTGTCCTCGATTTTTTGTCTAAGTCTTCTAATATTGACATCAACGATTTTCAAATCGCCTATGTAATTTTTCCCCCAAACCTCGTCCAGTAAATTGTCCCTCGAAAGAGCCTTATTGGGATTTGTCACAAAAACCTTGATCAGCAAAAATTCAGTTGGAGTAAGTTCAATGATTTCGCCGTCCTTGTAGAATTTTCTCGCTATGAAGTCGATTTTGTAAACACCTGATTCAATTGTATTGCCTTCTGTCACATCGTCCTTGAGCCTGACTCTCCTCATGAGTGAATTGACCCTTGCAATCAATTCCATCGGACTGAAGGGTTTTGTTATGTAATCGTCAGCTCCAAACTCCAAGCCCATGACCTTGTCTATGTCCTGAGTCTTTGCTGTAAGCATTATTATTCCAATTTCCTTGTTTTTTTCCCGTATGCTCCGGCAAACCTCGAATCCGTCTATGCCTGGCAGCATTACGTCAAGAATAGCTATGTCAATGCCGCCCCCGCCTTCAAAAAGTCGAAGGGCCATTTCTCCGCTCGTCGCCTCAATAACTTCCATTTCGTTTCTCATCAGGTTGATTTTCGTAAAATTCCTTATGGAATCGTCATCCTCCAGCAAAAGTATCTTTCCTTTCATCCCCCATGTCACCTCCATGTTTTTATATGCTTTTTCAATTCTTGGTCATCAAGTATTTTTTTCATGTATTCTCTTTTTATGCCGTTCGGTATTTCCTGCTTGAGATAAATTTTTTCAACCACATATGAGTTTCCGTTTTTGTCCATTGCAGTGAAATGTTCGGCTTCAAGCATGTCGATCCTTTCAGGCAGCATTTCTTCCTTTATTACTCTTACATTGTAGACGGGGTAGGTTCTGCCCGAGTTTTCATCTACATACATTATTTGCAGATCCTTCGTACCGTCGCCCGCATACCCGAGGGTGACATCATCGACCCATTCGTCCGGAAAGTCTATTCTAAGGTCTTTTTCCGAGTTGCTGTAACTCTTCATGACCAAGTCCAAACCATTTTCTCCGTCCCACTGGTGCCAATCAATTATCCACGGCGTATCCGCCATTGAAAATGTATTTCCATACGGCTCCTCGTAAGTGCCTATTTCTATTATGCCGTCCCCGTTTATATCCATGCTTTCAACTGCATATGCTTTTGACGTCTTGCTGTAGAAGCTTGATCCGTCTCCGCTAAAGACATTCTCAATTTTCCCCTCATCTACTACAAGAAGATATGTCGCCGCCGAATGGGCCCCTATCCCCATGTCGAGAAAAATACCCGCCTTGTCCGCAGAAGCAAGTCCCGAGACTGCATTGTAGTAACCGTTTATATATGGGTCCAGATTGATTTTGTCTACAATCTGAAGGCTTTCGTCCGAAAAAGCGACAAGCCTTCCTGTCGAAGACGGTTCGCTTACATTTCGGTCAAGATTGAGCAGCAAAATTTCAAAATTGCCGCTTCCGTAAAAATCTCCGACAACCATTTCTGTGTAGGAATCGTGGTAAAGTTCTTCAACTTCTTCGCCATAGCTGTAGACAGATACATATTTGTTCATGAATATGTCCAGTTTGTCAGCAGACCATGCCATTACTATCTCTTTTTCTCCGTCGCCGGTAAAATCATAAAAACCGCTGTAGGATATGTCGACTCCGGAAGATTCTATCTTCGATGCAAGTTCCCATTTTTCACCGACACTTGCGAAAACATAAGCCCCCAAACTGTAATTTGCGCTGTCTTTGTAATAAACAACCGCCTCGATGCTTCCATCTCCATCCAGATCCACAAAATTGACTGCGCTCATGCCGTCGGGATTTTCAGGTTTATAAAGTGTTTCACCATTCAGCAGCTCCGCATCTATATATTCTTTTATTGTCTGCTGGTCTCTCTTCAAGCTTGGAGATTTCATCAAATCGCCGGGCGACCTTGCTCCGACGACAAAACAGCCTGTTGAAAGCTGGACAAGACATATGATTGCAAAAAACAGTCCCAAGCGTTTCATTCTAATCCCTCCACCGGTCAAATCAAGTTCTTTTAACCATTGTATAACATTCGTCTCTTGCATTGATTACAAAACCGTTACTCTTGTCAAATGCGGAAAAGGTCCCGGGGATTTTTACCATCAACCGCCACAACCCACTCCATCCTGATTTCCCAGCATATGGCCTGGTCATTTTTCGATACTCTTATGTTTTCATCAAACAATCTGCTCCAGCTTTCCCTGATTTCCCGCTTTAGAACAGGATAGAATTGAGTCATCATAACTTCCGACTGGTTTCTCACGCCTTTTTCATCCATGGCCTTCCTGAATGAGAGCCTGTCATTCTCATCTTTCGGTATATGCCAGTAATTCAGTATGTAGTCCCATTTTCCAACGTCGAAAACAAGCAGATTTTTCTTTTCAATTTCCATCTCAAGCACAACGGTGTTATCTGCTGGGCAGGGCATGAAATCACTCCTCAACGCAAGCCAAATCGGACCTTCCGCGCCTCGGGGTTTTTCCAGTAGTTTGGACGCCTCATCCGAAAGCCAATCGTAACAGACCATGAATGTTTCACTGCAATCTCCATATTTTTTCCTTATATGGCTTCTTTTTATTCTAAAAACCCCTTCTTCCCGGAGTTCTTTCAATGCTTTTGCGCTTTGTCTTGTCCAAACCCTCAAACCATCACCCCTTCCGCCTTCATTATATCAAAAACAAAAACCCGAAATCATGGGGTTTTTGATAAAAAACACATGATTCCGGGTTCTTTTGAAAAATGCCCGTAGCCTGCAGTGTCAGACTCGTAAAAATTTTACGCATTTCCAAAATCAATTTTATATTTAATGTCTTTTTCTGTCAACATAAACATTGCCCCGCACAATGCACGGGGCAATGCGGCTAATGTCTTTAAGTGCTACAGTGTAACTCCTCCGTCCACGCTAAGGACAGTGCCGGTAATAAAGCTTGCTTCGTCTGATGCCAAGAAAGCGTAGGCATTGGCGATGTCTTCAACTGTTCCCATTCTTTGCATGGGCGCCTTGCCTGCCAGCATTTCGAGCACCTTCTCGGGCATTTTGTCCGTCATGGGCGTGAGAATGAATCCCGGAGCTACGGCATTGACCCTGATGCCTTTTTTGCCAAGCTCTTTGCACCAGGTCTTGGTCATTCCGATTACTCCCCATTTGCATGCGGCATAATTTGTTTGTCCGAAGTTTCCGTAGAGTCCCACTACTGAGGAAGCACTGAGAATTACTCCTCCGGTTCCCTGCTCGAGCATTTGAAGAGCAGCTGCCTGACCGCAAAGGTATACACCTTTTAAGTTTACATTTATAACTTTGTCAAAATCCGCTTCAGGCATTTTCTTGAGCTGGTTGTCCGCAGTGATTCCCGCGTTGTTTACAATTATGTCCAGCTTGCCGAAAGCCTCAACCGTATCAGCAACCATTTTATCTACCGCTTCCTTGTTTGTCACATTGACATTGAGTCCGATTGCCTCTCCGCCTGCAGCCTTGATTTCAGCAACAGTTTTTTCAACATCGGCCACGTTCATGTCCGCAACTGCAACTTTAGCGCCCTCTGCGGCAAACTTCTTGGCTGTAGCGGCCCCTATTCCTCTTCCTCCGCCGGTTACAATCCCAACCTTTCCTTCAAGTCTCATTAAAACCCCTCCTTATTTTTTTCTATCTTTCAACAAATTTCAATTGCGCTCTTTAATTAAGATGTTTCAGGATCATACAACGCCCATTGTTGCGAAAACAATTGCTATTGCAGTTGCAATAAGCGGAATTACGACTGTGCACATTCCGATGTCCGCATAAGATTCCTTGTGGGAAAGTCCGCAGATTCCGAGAAGCGTTATGACTGCTCCGTTATGAGGCAAACTGTCCAAGCCTCCGCAAGCCATTGCCGCGATTCTGTGGAAAGCTTGAGGATTGATTCCCAATGCCAAAGCCTTTTGCATGTATATGTCTCCAAGCGCTCCAAGTGCTATACTCATTCCGCCTGATGCCGAACCTGTGATTCCTGCGAGAACACTCGTGGAAACTGCCAGAGAAATGAGTGGAGTTCCAGGTATTGCCAGTATTGCTGTCTTTACAAGCGCAAAAGCTCCCAATGTTTTGATAACGTTTCCATAACCAACTTCTGAAGATGTATTAACGATGGCAAGCAATGAACCGAAAGCACCTTGGTTTACGCAATTCTTGACATCTCCGATTTTGTTTTTGAAAAGAGCTATAGTCAAAAGAACTGCTGCGACGAGTGAAATTATGATACTCCAGATTCCTCTTACTTTTGCAATGGAAGTTCCATAGTCTGCAAGATAAGCCGCTTCCATGTTTGCGAATACAAATTTGGATAACGCGAAGTTGAGACCCAAAACCAAGAAGATGGGAAGAAGCGCCATCATCAGGCTCGGAAGCTCGTCATAAGCAATTTCCTTGATATTTTCATTCGGATGGTCTCCATATCCCTCGCCCTTTGCCATAGCGGCTTTGGATCTTCTTTGAAGCCAAAATACGCCGCCGCCAAACATTACTGCAGCACCGATGAGTCCCAGGAAAGGCGCCGCCCATGGAGTAGTCTCAAAGAAAGGCATTGGAATTGCATTTTGTATTTGAGGCGTACCCGGAAGCGCTGTCATAGTGAATGTGAACGATCCAAGCGCTATTGCCGCAGGTATGAACCTTTTCGGAACGTCAGCTTCTCTGAAAAGAGCAGCCGCGATAGGATATACAGCAAATGCAACAACGAAAAGCGAAACTCCGCCGTATGTAAGAATTCCACAGGAAAGAACGACTGCCGTGATGGCTTTTCCTTTGCCCAATTTATCAGTTATTCCGTGGGCAATCGCTTTTGCGGCTCCCGACTCGTCCATCAATTTACCAAAGATGGCTCCCAAGAGAAAGAGCGGGAAATACGCTTTTGCGTAACCGGCAAACGCCGTCATGAACACTTCTGTGTAACTGGCCATAAGCGGAACGTCTCCGGACATGAGTGCTGCAAGTCCGGCAAGAATCGGGGCCAAAATCAATACGGTGATTCCTCTATAAGCAAGATACATCAATAAACCCAGAGATATAATAATACCGAATATTCCTAACATGGTCATTCTCCTTTTTTTTATTTTTCCCCCTATAACTTACTGCCTGTCTTTATCCCTTTTCTGTATCCGGAAATTCTTTAGATTTCCAGCCCCATCAATCCTTCTTTGAATATTGCAGGATCCATTTCCTTAAGATCTTCCGCTACAAGCGGTTTAAAATCCATCAAATCCAGAACCTGAGATTGCAAGTCTATTCCTGGAGCGATTTCGATCAATGTGAGCCCATCTTTTCTGAGTTCAAACACGGCTCTCTCTGTAACATATAGCACAGGCTGCCCTACTTCGTTCGCATAATCTCCACTGAAGGTTACCTGTTCAACTTCTTTGATGAATTTCTTGAATCTTCCTTCATTTTCAATAACCAGCTTGCCGTCATCAGTTTTGACTCTTAAACCGCCTGCCATGAAAGTTCCACAATAAACGACTTTTTTGGCGTTTTGGGTTATGTTTATGAATCCTCCGCAACCGGCAATCTTGGGTCCGAATTTTGAAACATTTATATTGCCTCCGAAGTCGCACTGGGCCAGTCCCAGAAATGCAACATCGAGTCCTCCACCGTCATAAAAGTCAAACTGGTACGGCTGGTCTATTATGCACTGGGCATTTATCGAAGCTCCGAAGCTCAGTCCTCCTGCCGGAACGCCGCCGATAGGTCCGGCCTCTACAGTGAGAACCATTTCATCTCCGCAACCTTCTTCATTGGCTACAGCAGCAACACCCTCAGGCACTCCTATTCCAAGGTTTACCTTTGAATTCGGAACAAGTTCCATTGCCGCTCTTCTGGCAATCATTTTTCTTTCGTTCAGCTTCATCGGCTCGATTCCGTCAAGAGGCATGCGTATGTCGCCACAGTATGCCGGATTAAACTGCTCTGCAAAAGTCTGCATATGGTTTTCAGCTTCAGCTGCTACAACCGCATCCACATATATTCCCGGAATCTTCACATCATGAGGATGCAAGCTTCCATTTTCCACGACTTTCTGAACCTGAACTATGACTTTTCCTCCCGAATTGGTTACTGCTTGAGCTATTGAAAGATTCTCAAGAAAAGCCGCTTCCTTTTCGAGAGTGATGTTGCCGAATTCATCGGCATATGTTCCCCTTATAAGGGCCACATCAATCGGGAAAGCCTTGTACAGCAGCCTTTCCTTGCCTGTGATTTCCACCACTTCCACTACATTTTCTTTTGTCATCTCATTGAGCTTTCCACCCTCAAGGCGAGGATCGACAAATGTCTTAAGCCCTACATGAGTGATTGTTCCGACTTTTCCCGCCGCTATGTCCCTGAACATATGCGATATAACACCTTGCGGGAGATTGTAAGCTTCAATCTTGTTTTCAAGTGCAAGCTTCTGCATTTTTGGAGCCAGGCCCCAATGGCCGCCGATAACTTTTTTTATGAGTCCTTCATGTCCCAAATGGTTGAGCCCGCGCTCCGCTCCGTCACCCTGTCCGGCAGCGTATACAAGCCCAAGATTTTTCGGCGATCCGTCTGCTACGAATCTTTTTTCCAATGCCTTTGTCAATTCTTCCGGATGTCCGTTTCCTACGAACCCGCCGGTCGCCACCATGTCTCCATCTTTTATAAGAGCTACGGCAGCTTCAGCTGTCATGACTTTTGATTTCAAACTGTTCCCTCCTTTATGTATTTTTTGTCGCATCTATATATCAAGCAAATATTATGCCAATATTCAAACAGGAATATTTTCCGCTTCCGCCAAATCAAATGCAGCCGCAAAGCCGGTTTTGACGCTTTCGGCTTTGACGGCTGCATTTTTTTGAAAAATACAAATACGCCCTTTGCGTAAACAATGACTACATGTAAACATTGTTTACATGCCATTCACTGTGAATATCTCTCCAACCTATACCTGTCTATCTTCGCATAAAGGCATGTCCTGCTGATTCCCAGAATCCTCGCGACCTTATTTTTGTTTCCCTCGTGCTCCATCAGCGTTTTCTTTATAATCTCTTTTTCTATGTCCGACAAAATTTCCTTCAAATGTCCATCAGGACATGCGTATGTCCTGGCATTGTTGGCTATTAGCTTCTGGGGCAGATGCTCGGGCCTTATCAGCAAATCGCTTTCGAGCATGTTGAGGGCTCTTTCAATGATGTTCTCAATCTCCCTCGCATTTCCGGGCCAATCATATGCAACCAAATGTTTCAAAGCCTCCGCCGAAATTCCCTCGACATGGACCCCGAGCCTGTTTCCCACTTTTTTCATCAAGTGCCTTGCAATGATTTCGATGTCCTCTTTTCTTTCCCTCAGCGATGGCAGCCTCAGCCTTACAACATTGAGCCTGTAGTACAGGTCTTCTCTGAAAGTCCCCTCGTCGACCATTTTTTCGATATCCCGGTTTGTGGCCGCAATAACCCTCACATCGAGCTCTAGAATCTTATTGCCTCCGACGGATTCGATTTCTTTTTCCTGTATTACCCTCAGCAGCTTTGCCTGCATTTTAAGGGGCATGTCGCCTATTTCGTCGAGAAAAATTGTCCCCTTGTCGGCCAAAAGAAATTTTCCTCTTTTGCCTCCCTTTCGGGCTCCTGTAAAAGCCCCCTCCTCGTATCCGAAAAATTCAGATTCAAGCAGCTCGGAAGGTACGGCGGCGCAGTTTATTTTAACAAAAGGTCCAAGACAGCGCTCACTGTCACTGTGTATTGCATGGGCGAAAAGCTCTTTTCCTGTACCGCTCTCACCGGTTATGAGAACATTCGAGTTTGTTTTCGTAGCCCTCTGTGCAATCCTTTTGACATCGTTTATCTTTCTGCTTATGCCGGCAATATTGTCGAAAGAATATTTTGCGGTACGCTCCTTGCCGAGTTCGCTTTTGTAGTACTCAACCTCTTTTTCAAGGACATTGAGTTTTTTGTTGAGAAAATCCAAATCGCTTATGTCCTTGAGAATTACCTTGCCTATCGCCCCATAGACCTTGCCTTCTTTTATGAGCGGCATTCGCATTGCAATCATTTTGTTTTCGCCTATCCGCTGTATGTCTCCGAACTCTTTTTCACCACTGGCAAGCACTATGTCCATTCGCGTGTTTTCTATTACATCCTTCACATGCTTGCCTTCAGGATGCATGTCTCCGATGAATTCCTTGTATCCCTTGCTCATCATCACTATTTTTGCATCCTCGTCAACTACCACCATCCACTCGTTGAATGTGTTGAGAAGGGTGTTTACAATATTTATGTAGATTTCATCTTCTTCGAGTTTGTTGCTCATTATCTTGAAATCGGTAACATCCCTGAAAAAGGAAACGGCTCCGCGTATTTCGCCTTCCTCCTTTACAGGGTATCTGTTGACCCTGAAAAACTTGTCATTTTCCTCGAAAAGTTCTCCTATTTCTTTTTCTCCGGTTTCCATAACCCTGCAAATTCCGCAATTCTTGATTACTTCGGCAAGATTTTTTCCTATTGCCTCATCCCGCTCTATTCCAAGAAGTTTTACAGCTTTTTCATTGAAAACCGTAATTTTCTTGTGCTTGTCAACACAAACCACAGCGTCGGTAGTATGTTTAAGCACAGCCTCAAAAAGCATTTTTTCGTTCAACACTACACCTCCCCCGGAATGATTCGATATGCCTTTATCTATATCCAAATTAAGAAATACTTAAAATACTAATCAATTATATCATAATTTTCTGAATACCACTTCAAATACTTTTATTCTCCCATTTTCAAAAAAGCAAAAATGCCAATCCTGGATTGACAATTTTTGCATATGTTTCAACTATTATGGGGGTTTATTTCAATCTTTGACGACGGCCATAGGCGTTCATTATGTACATGCCGCACAAGGATACCCCTTGTCCGCCGCCAAAGTCGAAAGCTATTTTATGCGTTTGTAAACTGATGCATAGCAGCTTGCAGAACTGCCTCCTACATTGAATGTCAATCCCGTTTCGGCATCCTTTTTCTGTATTCCTACGGCTTTTCCAAGAAGCTGCCTGGTTGCAAGGACAGCCATAGAGACACCCGTAGTGCCTACGGGATGGCCCTTGGCTTTCAGCCCTCCCGAAAGATTGACCGGGAGCTTCCCGTCGCGGAAGACTATTCCCTCTTCAAGCGCAAGATGTCCCATTCCGCCTTCTTTTATGCCCATGGCTTCATACGCGAGCAGTTCATTTATTGTGAAACAATCGTGGACCTCAGCGAAATCCAGATCGTCAACCGTAATTCCGGCTTTTGCATACGCCTTCTGAATCGCCAGTTTCCCGGCAGTCAGTTCATAATCCGCACGCTTTCCTGAAACAAGGCTCAAATAATCCGTAGTATGGCCCATGGCTGAAATTTCTACAACATCATCCTTTATTTTCAAGGCATTCTCAGTCTTTGTGAGAACCAAAGCCGCGGCCCCGTCAGAAACAAGAGAACAGTCGAAGAGTCTGAGCGGATCCGCAATGATTGGATTCTTACGGTCTTCCTTGCCAAGTATCTTTTCTGCCGTTATGCTCATAGGCATATGGGCAAGAGGATTTTCAACCGCATTGGTATGGTTCTTTGCCGATATCTGCGCAAATGTATTTCTCATCATTTCCAAAGAATAATCATAATGTTTCATATACCCTTTTGCGAATTCGGCAAAAAGTCCAGGGAAAGTCATTCCGTTTGCTCCCTCATCCGGCCAATATGATGCCGTTGCCAAGGCATGGGTTACACCTCTTGTATCCAAAGATGTCATTTTTTCAGCGCCAATCACGAGGGCATAGTCAATTTCTCCGGCTTCCAAGGCGTATGAAGCCATCTCTATGGCCGCCGATCCTGATGCGCATGCATTCTCGAGACGAGTAGACGGCTTGAACCTGAGCCCGGGGTCTATGTCTACAACCATGGCTCCGAGGTGCTCTTGGTTTACAAATTGTCCAGCCGAGAAATTCCCAAGAAATACAGCTCCTATTGCGTCCGCTTCCAAACCGGAATCTTTCATGGCTCCCCGTCCCGCATTAAGAATCAAGTCGTATATTGTATCTTCCAAAGCTCCAAACTTGCTGTGGTATGTTCCAATCACACTAATACTCATTTTTCTCCTCCTATGCTCGTTTTACAATTACCGCTTCGCCCATGCCTCCGCCTATGCAGAGTGTGGCCAGACCGTACTTGCTTTCTCTCTTTTGCATTTCGTAAAGAAGCGTTACAAGTATTCTTGCTCCAGAGCATCCAATGGGATGTCCAAGCGCTATTGCTCCGCCATTGACATTGACTATTTCTGTGTTTAATCCGAGATCATTGACAACCGCCAGCGATTGCGCGGCAAAAGCTTCATTCGCCTCTATGAGATCCATATCGTCCACAGTGAGCCCTGCGACCTCAAGAGCTTTTCTCGTAGCCGGGATAGGTCCTGTTCCCATTATGCTCGGGTCTACTCCTGCTGATGCATGCGAGACTATTGTTGCCAAAGGTTTTATTCCCAATTCATCAGCTTTTTCTTTTGTCATTATCACGAGTGCCGCGGCTCCGTCATTTATTCCTGAAGCGTTTCCGGCCGTAACCGATCCGTCTTTCTTGAATGCAGGTCTGAGTTTCGCCAATTTTTCCTGTGTACTCCCAAACTTGGGATGCTCGTCTGTGTCGAATATGATTGGATCCTTTTTCCTTTGAGGTATTTCTATAGGAAGTATTTCATCCTTGAATCTTCCCGATGTGATTGCTTTCTCGGCGCGAAGTTGGCTCTCAAGCGCAAAAGCATCCTGTCCGTCCCTGTCGAGGCCCCATTGCTCAACTATGTTTTCAGCTGTCACGCCCATGTGGTATCCGTTGAATATTTCCCAAAGTCCGTCCATTACCATCGGGTCGTACAATTCTCCATTCCCCATCCTTTGTCCCCATCTGGCCTTCTTTAACAGGTAGGGAGCCATGCTCATATTTTCGGTTCCGCCAGCAACAACTATGTCGCAATCGCCCGCAACTATCTGCTGCATTGCGAGTGAAACAGTCTTGAGACCGGAACCGCAAATCATATTGACGGTCCATGCAGGAACTTCGCATGGAATACCCGCTTTAATCGCCGACTGTCTTCCTACGCCCTGTCCATATCCTGCTTGAAGCACGCAACCGAAGATGACTTCGTCTACTTTTTCAGGTTCAACTTTTGCCCTCGACAAAGCTTCTTTGATGACCGCGGCTCCCATGTCCATGGGTGTGACATTTTTAAGTGTCCCGCCAAAGGTTCCTATTGCCGTTCTGACAGCACTTGCAATTACTATTTCCTTCATGTCAATTCCTCCAATTTTCTATTTTGAATAATCGTAGAATCCTTTTCCAGTTTTTCTTCCCAAAAGATTTGCACGGCACATTTTTCTGAGCAGTGGATGAGCCCTGTATTTCGGATCGCCATACTCCTCATATAGAACTTCCATTATCGCAAGGTTTACATCATTTCCGATAAGGTCAGCAAGCGCCAAAGGTCCTATGGGATGGTTTGCGCCAAGCTTCATTGCAGCGTCTATGTCTTCAGCCGTGGCTACTCCGTCTGCAAGAATTCCAACAGCCTCGTTGATCATTGGAACGAGTATTCTGTTGACAACAAAACCTGGAGCCTCTTCAACTTCCACAGGAGTTTTTCCGAGTTCCCTTGCAAGTTCAAGAACGGTATTGCATGTCTCGTCGGAAGTCAGCATTCCTCTGATTACTTCAACAAGTTTCATCACCGGGACAGGATTGAAAAAATGCATTCCAATTATGTTTGCCGGTCTTCCTGTAACGCTTGCCACATCCGTGATTGAAAGAGATGATGTGTTGGTTGCCAGTATTGCCCCTTCCTTTACAACTCCGTCTATTTCTTCGAATATTTTCTTCTTTATTGCCATGTTTTCAGTAGCAGCCTCGACAACCAGATCACAATCCGCCAAATCATTGATATCCGTAGTCTGATGGATTCTTCCAATTATTGCTTCCTTTTCGGCCTCGTCAATCTTTTCCTTCTTTACAAGACGGCTCAAGCTTTTTTCTATCCCAGCCATCCCTTTTTCAAGAAATTCAGGCTTCAAGTCTCTGTTGACGACTTCAAAACCTTTTGACGCAAAAGCTTGTGTAATTCCTGACCCCATGGTCCCTGCTCCAATGATTCCTATCTTCTTCATATAAATACCTCCCTGGTTTATGTATGTTCACTCAACTTCTATATTGAAGCAAGTTTCATACCAACTCAGAAAATATATTCTTGCCGTATTTTGAACCTTTTAAGGCGGCAAATAAAAAGATTGACACATGGAAATGTGTCAATCTTTACAACATGTAATCTTTATGTACACTTTTGGCTGCACCTTATTTGGCAATTTTGCAATTTTCTTTTTTAATTCCTGCATTAATTCATTGCCTTCTTGTGCCCTTTTCTCCATAGTGTTAAAATGGCATTATATTCTTGGCATCTTAATTGCATTGATTATATCATAAAATCATCTTTATTGAGAAAGGAAGCGGCTTATGAATCAATATGAGACTTTGAGAGTCAAACTGTCAAATGAATATATCGATGACAAGATACGTGAAATGAAATCTTTCGGTTGGCAGGTAAAAGAAAAGATTGAAAGCACAAGACGCGGAAAAGCTTACACCCGGACAAAAGACAGCTTCCCGGTACCCGTTTTGACCAGGGGAGTCTTCTACTCGACGGTGGTTTTCAAACGCCGGTCGGACCATAAACCCGGTGATGCCGCCATAGTGGAATTGGAAAAGGAATACAGAAAGCCCGGTTTGTTTCCCGCCGTAAGTGTTCCCATACTTTTCACTATAATATGTCTGATTGGTACTGCGATGAGAATTGACTGGGTATATTACGCAGGTACAGTCCTTGGCGCCGCATGGATATATTACAGCTACAGAAAGCGAAAGCAAACAAAAGAAAGCTATATCGCTCTTGTTAAGCGCATGAAAGAAACTTTTTCCATATGAACAAAATAAAATTCCCGCCTTTTCGGCGGGAATTGTTTTGTCCATGTGACGCAATCGAAACCATGGGTCCGAGTTTGATGCCTTGTCAAATAGGGCATCCGTTTTCCATCAACTCTTCAGGGTAGTCATAGTAAACTCTTCTCGATTTTCTCCTGCCCTTGAAATATTCCATTGCAACCTGGGGAAATAGCGCATACGAAAGAATGTCTTCCTCTTTTTCTGCATAGTCACCTATTTCTTTTTTCATTTTTTCATATTGCGGAGCAATCAAGTCAGCCGGTCGGCAGGTTATGACCTCCTCGTCACCGATTATTTTTTCCCTGATTTCTTTTCCTATTTCAACGGTCGGCTTTCCGTACATTCCCTTTACGTACGCCTTGACTTCCTTTGGTATGAACTTGTACCTTTCTCCCATTATCACATTCATCACAGCCTGCGTTCCAACTATCTGGCTCGTTGGAGTGACAAGGGGCGGATAGCCCAATTCTTCTCTTACTACCGGTATTTCCCTCAATACATCCTCAAACTTGTCCATTGCGTTTTGCATCTTGAGCTGGCTCACAAGATTCGAAAGCATCCCCCCGGGCACTTGGTAAATCAATGTGTTTATATTGACAGAAAGCACCTTGGGATCGAGCAATCCCTCTTTTGAATATCTTTCCATAAGAGGCTTGAAATATTCCGCTATGGAATTCAGTCTTTCCAAATCGAGTCCCGTGTCATAACATGTCCCGCTCAACGAGGCCACAATAGATTCCGTAGGCGGCTGGCTCGTTCCTCTTGAAAACGGCGATATTGCAGTATCCACCATGTCTGCTCCGGCTTCCACGGCTTTAAGGTATGTCATTGCGGCCAGTCCGCTCGTTTCGTGCGAGTGCACTTGAAGAGGCAAGTCTACCGCCTCCTTGATAGCCGAGACCAGTTCATAGGCGCAGTAAGGCGTAAGGAGTCCCGCCATGTCCTTTATGCATATCGAATCCGCTCCCATTTCCTGCATTCGCTTAGCAAGGTCTACATAAAGCCGGGTTGTATGAACCGGGCTTACCGTGTAGGAAATTGCCGCCTGGACATGGGCTTTCTCTCCGATTGCCGCCCTGATAGCTGTCTCCATGTTGCGGGTGTCATTCAGCGCGTCAAAAATCCTTACTATATCGATTCCATTTGCAACAGACCTCTTTACAAATTCCTCAACTACATCATCCGCATAATTCTTGTATCCCAAAATATTCTGTCCCCTTAGCAGCATCTGCAGTTTTGTTTTCTTTACAGATCTTCTAATGCGCCTGAGCCTTTCCCACGGATCTTCCGACAAGAATCTCATGCACGCGTCAAAAGTGGCCCCTCCCCACATTTCCAACGAATGGTAGCCTATTTCGTCCAAACTCTTTAAAATCGGCTCCATATCATCTGTGGTCATCCTTGTAGCTATAAGCGACTGATGCGCATCCCTTAAAACTGTTTCGGTAATGCCAACGCCTTTCATGACAGTGACCTCCTCGAAGTTCATACATCATTGTAGTATTTACTACATTGTATTTTATTTTTGTAGTGTTTGCAATACGGTTTGTGATTCACGGCCGTATTTTTGCCTGAACACTATACAAACGCGGGAAAAGGCGGCACCATCCCCATGGCCCGCCTTTTTAATATTATTGTATTTATCCGCTATGTATATTATTAATATAATTTATCAATCCTTTGTTCTCTATGTCAAACTACAGATACATGTCAAACAATTCGAATCCCTCTATTGTCTCCTTCAGGTTCTCGTATACGAAATCCTTGTTCTTTTCAAGCAGCTTTACAAGGAGTATGTTGCAAAACTCAAGAGTGACTATGTGGGAGTTGAAAAAACCAGTGTTGTCTGTTTCCACGGCAAAGGCGATGTCGCTTTTTGCCCCTGCAGGAGAAAGCTCGCTGTCGGTGATGGAAAGTATTTTTGCCCCCTTTTCAGAAGCGAAACGAATTGCGTTTATCGTCGTTTTGGAATATCTCGGGAAGCTGCCTGCAATAAGCATGTCCCCTCCGTCCATCGCACCCAGCTTTTCTATGTTCTCGAGGCCCCCCTCGGTTATGGATACCACCTTGAATCCCATCCTCCTCATGTGCATGAGCAGAAAATCGATTGCCAGCGCCCCGTCGTGAAGACCTATGAAGAAAATTGTTTCCGACTTGTAAATCAACTCGACTGCCTTTTCTATCTTTTCAATGCTTATTCCGCGCAAAAATTCCTGGAGATTATTCAAATCCTTCTCGGCAACTTGAAGACCCATGTCTCTTGATGCCTCGAGATTCGAAAGGCTTCTCAAAACACGCTCGTCGGGCGTGGCTATACGTCCCGTTTCGGATATGATGGCATTCTTCATGTCGCTGTAGCCGTCAAAGCCTATGGATCTTGCAAACCTGATTATTGTAGCATCTGAAAACCCCACTCTTTCTCCGAACTCTGCGGCTGAAAGAAATGGCGCCTCATCCATATTTCCCATCAGGTATTTTCCTATAAGCCTCTGGCTCTCGGTCAGATTTTCGTAATTCTCCTTCAATCGCGATAGCATATTCCTCTTTTCGCTTTTCTTTCCCATCCCAATCCCACCTCTTGTCTATTCAAAAATTCCGAGTGCTATCTCAATCATGTCCTCGAAGGTTTTTTCTCTTTCCTCAGACGAGGTAGACTCTCCCGAAACCAGGCTGTCACTGACGGTAAGAATTGCAAGCGCCCGCACCCTTTTCCTCGCAGCTATCGTGTAAAGTGCGGCGGCTTCCATTTCCACGGCTAAAACGCCGAAATCCGCCCATTTCTTCCATTCCCCCGGGTTTTCCTTGTAGAAAACGTCTGTGCTCAGTATGTTTCCGACTTTAAACTCGATGTTTCTGGCCCTTGCCGATGAGACCGCCTTCTCGAGAAGTCCGTAGTCTGCAAGTGGAGCGTAGTTCATGCGGTCGAACCATCTGTCTATGAGGCTTGAATCGGTTGATGCCGCCTGTGCCAGCAGAACATCCCTTACCTTGACATCTTCCTGATATGACCCGCAAGAGCCCACCCTCACAAGATTTTTCACACCGTATTCATCAATAAGCTCAGTTGCATAGATTGAAATCGAAGGCATTCCCATGCCGGTTCCCTGCACCGATATCCGTTTGCCCTTGTATGTTCCCGTATAGCCGTACATTCCACGCACTTTATTGTAGCAGAAGGGATTCTCCAGAAAATTTTCCGCTATGAATTTGGCTCTCATGGGATCCCCCGGCAAAAGAATCGTATCCGCTATTTCTCCCTTTTTAGCTTCTATGTGCACGCTCATGAATTTCCTCCTTGTCAATTGTCATATAGGCATTATACCACAGTGCATATGACCAAAATGCCTGTTTGCACTAGAATTTGTCGTAATATATGAGTTTCTCGTCCATCCCTTTTTCGATGAGAAGCTCGACTATTGCATCTATCATGACCGGGCTTCCGCAAAGATATGCCTCCTTGTTTTCAGGATTTTCCATGTGCTTCATCAAAGGCTCCGTTACTCTGCCTCTCACGCCTTCCCAGTCGTCATCCGGTCCGATTCTTGAAAGGGCGGGAACAAATTCAAAGTCAAACAGGCTTTCCTCCAGATTCTGCATTTTGTCGATGAAAAAAAGGTCGTCTCTGGTCTTTGCCCCGAAAAAGAACGAACACCTTCTTTTGATTCCCGAACTTTTCATGGCTCTCAGAATGGAAAGTATTGGAGCCATGCCGGTGCCGGCGGCAACCATTATCATCTCCCTGTCGTTGTCCTTGTAAAAGAAATTGCCGAACGGTCCGTTGAAGTTTACATGGTCCCCTTCCTTAAGGTACTTGTGGACATATGTTGTGCAAATTCCTCCTTCCACATAGCCTATGATAAGCTCTATGAAACCCTTGTCATCAGGGCATGAAGCTATTGAATAGGCCCTTTGCACAGATTCGTCGCTCTCTGCATAAGGAGGCGCAACAAGTTGAATGTATTGTCCCGGTTTGAAATCAATTTCCCCTCCCTCGACGATGTCGAGAACAAGATGCTTGATTTTGGGTGTGATGTCTTCAATCTTTCTTACTTCCGCCCTGTATTCCCTGACATTGAAGAGCTCATCTGGAATTTCTATCTTGATTGGTTCCTTCAGCTTAACCTGGCACGCCAGGCGCACCCCCTCCTCAATTTCATCGTGCGAGACGAGTCCCTCCTCCATAGGAAGCACCGCCCCTCCTCCATTTAGGACTTTAACCTTGCAATACCCGCAGGTGCCTTTGCCGCCGCATGCTGAAGGAATGAAAATCTTTTCGCTCGACAGAGCCGACAAAAGGGAATCTCCCCCCCTGACCTCAAGCTTCTTTTTGTCGTTTATTGTGATTTCAACAATTCCGTAGTCTCCCACAGTCCTTCGGGCAAGGGTTAGAACAAAAGCCAGGAAACCTGTGATTCCGGACATTACGGCAACCGTATTGACAATTCCATTCATAGAATCCCCTCCTTCAGGATATTTGCACCATGCCCGAAAAACCCATGAAGCCAAGTGCCATGAGTCCGGTTATTATCAGTGTTATTCCCGCTCCCTTGAGGCCTTTCGGCACCCTGCTTTCATTGAGGCGCTTCTTGAGTCCCGCCAGTGCCACAATTGCCATGGTCCATCCCACTCCCGAGCCGAAGCCGAACGCAAGGGATTGAATCAAGCTGTATTTGCGTATGACCATAAAGAGTGAAACACCCAAGATTGCGCAATTGACCGTTATGAGCGGCAAAAATATTCCAAGGGCATGATGCAAAACCGGCAGTTGCCTTTCCACTATCATTTCAACCAATTGAACGAATGCCGCTATGCTAATTATGAATACAATATATCTGAGATATTCAAGATTCATAGGTATCAGGACGTGCCTGTACAAAAGATAATTTATCACTGTCGTGAATGTAAGCACAAATGTCACTGCCTGCCCAAGGCCCAATGAAGTCTTTATGTCCTTGGAAACCGCTATGAAAGAACACATCCCAAGAAAATTTGCGAGAATCATGTTGCTCGTGAAAATAGATGCCGTAAACAGTACAAGCGGATTAAGTTCGTTCATCTTGCCTTCACCTCCCCTGCGCTTTCCGGGACCTCTCGTTTTTCCCTCAAAGTGTTTACTCCCCATACAACAAGTGCAAGCATGAAAAATGCTCCCGGAGGCATAATCATAATGACCCAGTTCATCCATCCCTGCCCCATGACTGGAATCCCGAAAAATGTTCCAAATCCCAAGAGTTCCCTCGCAAAGGCAACAATCATAAGCACAAGCGTGTAGCCTATTCCATTGAAAATGCCGTCAAGAAATGAAATCACAGGTTTGTTCTTTTGGGCAAAAACTTCGCAACGCCCCATTATTATGCAATTTGTTATTATAAGCCCCACATAAGGCCCCAAAGCCTTGCTTGCATTGGGAAGATACGCCTTGAGGTAAATATCCACGATTATTACAAAAGCCGAAATTATGAGGACCTGAACCATCATTCGTATGTGCTTGGGAGTGTACATCCTTAAAAGAGAAACGGTAAGCTCTGAAAAGGCCGTTACGAATATCAGTCCCACCCCCATTATAAGAGCATTGTCCATTCTGTTGGTAACAGCCAGGGCCGAGCAGATTCCCAAGACCTGTATCACCACAGGATTTTCTTTCCATATGCCCATGATCCAGACATCCCTCGCCTTAATCTTGGCCATTTGATCCGCCCCCTCTCGATTCATCAAGCATTTCCCTTATAAAAGGATTGAGTATTTTAAGAACAGCATTCGAAGTCGATGTCGCGCCTGAAATGGCGTCGACATTTCCTCCCGGCTCCGGTCTGTACACAAGCGGACCGCCTTCACCGGAATCTATTTCAACCCCCCTGAATTGTTCCTTGAACCACATCTCCTCTATCCTCCCGCCCAAGCCAGGCGTCTCGCTCTGCTTTGTAAAAGTCAGACCCTCAAGAGTTTTCATGTCGCCCGAAACAGAAATGAACCCTTCAATATCGCCCCACAGACCGCTTCCGCTGAAAAAAAGCGCCTCGATTCCAGATTCTTTGGCGACAAAGCCAAAGGATTCTTCTTTAACGCCCTCTTCATAGGCCGACTGTATGCCTTCAATCGAAGAATCATAATCTATGCCCAAAACATATAAAATGCTTTCCTTTTCATTTATTTCACCGGCTGTCTCAATTATTTCCCTCGTGGAGTCATTGAGATAGGCCAGTACGGATATGAAAACCACCGTCAGCAAAACCATAAAAATAACAGGATAATAATACGTCTCATGCAGAGGCCTCTTTGCCGCCTTCTTTTCTTCCGTCATGAGGCAATCACCTTCTTTTCTCTTTTTTCGAAATAGCGCACACCTTCATCTATGAGAGGACCGAATGTGTTTCCTACAAGTATCGCGAAGGTTGTACCTTCGGTAAACAAGGCATATCCCCTTATTATTACAACCACAAACCCTGCCAGCATTCCGTATATGAACTTGCCTTTAGGCGTTTTGGGTGCCGAAATGGGTTCTGTGACTATGAAAACCATTGTGAAAAGAAAGGAACCGGAGAGAGCCCCGTACAGCGGATTCGCAACCAGTTCGGGCTGCAGCAGGCTCAGTATCGCGGAAAGCGCGAAAAACCCGGTCGCCATTCCCGCCATCAGCCTCCAGTCTGCCGATTTCGTCTTGATAAGATAAATAGCCCCGATAAGGATCAAAACTGCGCTTGTCTCTCCCATTGACCCGGAAATATTTCCGACAATAAGCTTCATGTAGGGAAAAACCTCTCCCGTATTCTTGAATGCCAAAAGAGGCGTTGCAGAAGAAACAGCCTGAATGTCGGGACCAATAAACTTTGAAAACCCTCCCAAAGCTCCATTCACGACTCCGGTCCAGTCGGCATTTATAGGCTTTGAAAACGATATGTATACGAAAGCCCTCGCAACTATTGCCGGATTGAAAAGGTTTGCGCCAAAACCTCCGAATGCCATCTTTCCGAAAACCATTCCGAATAAGATTCCAACTGCAACAATCCACAGAGGAGCCTTTGGCGGCAACGAAAGGGCGAATATCAGCCCAGTCACCAAAGCGGCCTCGGATATTTTCCCTCCCTTCTTCCGCACGAAAATCCATTCGGCGAAGCAGGCAAAAAACACCGATACTCCAATAACAAGCAAACTTCTAAGACCAAAAAACCATACCGAACCGAGCGTAGCCGGAGCGAGCGCCCAAAGCATTCTTTCCATCATCTTCTGCTTCATGAAATGCTTCCTGTACAAGTCAGCCATCTTTTTCCTCCAGACCAAATAATAGTATCCAGCTATTTGTAATTGATACCCAATAGGCTTTTGCCATTAACAGTACTTTTTTGATAAATCGCCGCTATAATGTATAATGTCTTTACAAGAAAAGGAGGCAAGCCAAATGATAAATACTGTTCTTTTCGATTTCGACGGCACACTTGTGAATACAAACGAAATAATAAAACTCACCTTGAATGAAATATCCTTAAAACACAGAGGCAAAGAGCTTGAAGAAGCAGACTTCGATGAAATCCTGGGGAAACCTCTAAGGGACCAGATGGCACACATACAAGGCTGTTGCGGCGACAAGTTGAATTCCGCATATCCTGAATTTCTCGACCTGTATAGAATCCTGTACAAAAAACGCCGCGACAGTCTTACCAAAGAGTTTGACGGAATCGGGGAAATGCTTGAAGCCCTTTACAGAAAAGGCTTTAAATTAGGCATAGTCTCGAGCAAAGGAACTGACGGCATCAGGCACGGTCTTGAAAAATTCGGATTTTCCAAGTATTTCACCACAATACTGTCAAAATACGATGTGGAAAACAGCAAGCCCAATCCCGAAGGCCTAATCAAGGCCATGGAACTCATGGGCACCTCAGCCGAAAACACTATTTTCGTGGGCGACAGCCGGCACGACCTAATGGCTGCAAAAAACGCCGGTGTCGTTTTCGTGCTGGTTTCATGGACCATTGCCGGATATGAAAGACTCAAGTCAATGAATCCCGAATATATAATAAACCGCCCTATGGAAATAATGGATGTAATAAAAGACTGTGGAAAAACCGGAAAATAACCGGAGTTTTCCACAGTCTTTTTCTTTTTTAGCCACTTTTCCACAATAATCGGCAGTTATGCAAAGAATCACTGCCCCCTGTCCTGATTCAATATCCACCTTATTCCGAACCTGTCAGTCACAGAAGCGTACCTGGCATTCCAGAAAGCATCCTGTATGGGTATTTCAACACTTCCATCCTTCGCCAAAGCTTCATATATGAAATCCATATCTTCCTCCGGTTCCAGCTCAAGCGAAAGTGAAACAGCCCCTCCCGATACTTCGCCCATGCCTTGGGGAATGTCCGAAAGGTGCAGTACCACACCGCCCGCAAGAATGCTTGCATGAAGAATCCTTTTTTCCGAACCCTCGACATTCCACATTCCCCTCGGGGCTTCCCCGTATCGCTGCATGTAGATTATTTCTCCGTCAAGAAGATTTTTGTAATAATTCAAAGCTTCTTCACAATTGCCCTTCAGTCTTATGTAAGGTACCATTCTCATGTCCTTGTCTCCCTTCTTAAATAAAATCGATTTCCTTTTGGTCCATACATACCCTCAAGACACTTTTTTACGCCCCATTTTTATTGAAATTGGCACCTCTTTCCCTTTCAATCAATGCCTCCGAGCGAAAAATGCATGTAAAATGTTCATTATTCCTTTATATCCCTTTTGCTCTTTGATAAACTTATGATATATTCGATAAGGATGGTAGAATTTCAAAGAAATTTCATCTTTTTAGGCGCAATCAATAAGGAAAAAGGTTGGTGGATCATGAAAGTAATTATTATCGGAGCCGGCAAACTTGGCACAAAACTCGCAACCTCAATGCTGAGCAGCGATATGCATGTCGCCATAATGGACAACAACCCGATTGTCCTCGAAAAACTCAAGGACCACATGGACGTTCTGACCATAAACGCAAACGGAGCAAGAAAGGAAATACTCGAAAAACTCAGCATATCGACATATGACCTTGCTATTGCCGTAACAAGCGATGACGAGACCAACATACTCATAAGCTCAATGGTCAAAAAGCTCGGCTGCAAGAGGAGCATAGCCAGGATAAGAAACCCCGAGTACTCCAATCAGCTTGAATTCATACAAAAAACCTACAAAATAGACCATGTGGTGAATCCCGACCTCGCCACCGCAAACGAAATACTGAGATACCTTATGGAAAGCTACACTTTCTACTTCGGCAAATATGCAATGGGCAAGGTTTCTCTTGTAAACTTCAACATCAGTAATCTTCCTGCATACATGAACAAGAGCGTAAGCGAACTCAGCTACATGGACGGTCTTCTAATTGCCGCCATATCAAGAGAAGGCAAAGTGATAGTTCCGCACGGAGGAACAATTCTTAAGGAAAACGACATCATATATGTAATGGGACAAAAGAGCAAGATAGACACCATAGCCAAAAGCCTGCAACAGGTGGTTGGAAACAAAGCCATGAAGAAGGTAATGATTCTAGGCGGAGGAAAATTGGGCTACTACCTTGCCGAACGGCTGTCAAAAAAGAACATTGCCGTAAAAATAATCGAGGCAAATCTGGACAGGTGCAAAACACTTTCAGAACGCCTAAACGACAATGTCCTTGTAATACACGGAAACGGCACCGAAGCAAACCTTCTGGAAGAAGAAGACCTTTCAGAAATGAATGCATTCATTGGCGTCACAGGCTTTGATGAGGAAAACCTCTTCATGTCCCTTCGGGCCAAGCAGCTAAACGTAGGGAAAGTGATCGCAAAGATATCAAGGCAGAGCTACATCCATATAATTGAACGGCTGGGAATAGACATGGCAATAAACCCTGTAAACATAACTGCAAGCGATATACTCAAGTACATCCGCGGCGGAAAGGTGGTTTCAGTTTCACTGCTGCTCGACGGCCAAGCGGAAGTAAGCGAATTAATCGCATCAAAAAGTTGGAACTTCCTGGGGAAACCCATAATGGACATCAATATCCCAAAAGGCATAATAATCGGGGCAATAGTCCACGATGGAAAAGTTGTCATTCCAAAGGGAAATTCGATAATACAGGAAGGAGACAGAATTGTAGTCTTCTCACTCATGTCTGAAGTTCCAAAGCTTGAAAAATTCTTCCAGTTAAAGGACGGCCGCTGATGAATCACAGAATGATATTCAAGGTTTTAGGTTATTTATTGTTGATAATTGCTCTCGGCATGGTTACGCCCCTGCTAATTTCGCTTGCCCACCATCAAAGCGACACAGTCTCTTTCGTGGCGAGCATAGCAATAACGGCTTCGGCAGGCTTTGCACTGACTAGAATCCCTTTAAAAAACAAAGTGCTCAAGATTAAAGAAAGCCTCGCCATAGTAACATTCGGATGGCTTTTTTCGTCCCTTCTTGGCGCTCTACCGTTCTACCTTTCGGGATCTATACCCTCTTATGTGGACGCATTCTTTGAAACCGTATCGGGTTTTACCACCACCGGAGCGACAATAATAAACGACATAGAAATTCTCCCAATGGGAATTCTTTTCTGGCGCTCGTTTACTCACTGGGTCGGCGGAATGGGAATACTCGTGGTTGCTGTAGCCATACTGCCCATAATGGGAACAGGCGGATTCCACGTCTTCAAGGCTGAGAGCCCCGGCCCAATAGCCGACAAGATAGCTCCCAGAATAATGGAAACCGCGAAGATACTCTACAGAGCATATATAATAATATCCCTTGCGGAGTTCGCACTCCTGATGCTTGGAGGCATGTCGGCCTTCGAGGCTGCGATACACACCTTCGGAACCCTCGGAACAGGCGGATTCTCGACCAGAAACTCAAGCATAGGAGCCTTTGGAAGCGCCTACATATTCAATGTCATATCAATCTTCATGATAATGTCAGGCGCTAATTTTTCTCTATATTACAGCCTTTTCAAAGGCAAATGGAGAGACGTAATAAAAAATTCGGAATTCAGGTTCTATTTGGGAATCCTTTTCGTAAGCGTTCTTGCCATAACGATAGACAACAATTTCCACATATACCACAACTGGTTCGAATCCTTCACCCACTCCCTTTTCCAGGCCAGCTCGATAATGACCACAACTGGTTATACCACTTTCGACTATGAAAAATGGTCGGCCTTTTCGAGAAGCGTGCTGTTCTTGCTGATGTTCGTCGGCGGAAGCGCAGGATCTACAGGGGGATCGATCAAGGTCATAAGAATACTCGCACTGATCAAACTGATAAAAAGGGAGCTTACAAAGATTCTTCACCCGCGGGCGATTGTTGCAGTCAAATTGGGCAATGATCCTGTGGCGGAAAGCACTTTGCTCAACATATCGGGCTTCTTCATGCTTTACATGCTCATATTCATACTGGGTTCGGTAGCCATTTCTCTCGAGGGAATAGGCTTCCTGGGCGCAACCAGCGCCGTCGCCGCGACACTCGGAAACATTGGTCCCGGCTTCGGCTTCGTAGGACCCACCCACACCTATTCGGAGTTTTCGGTCATGAGCAAGCTGCTGCTTTCATTCTTCATGCTTCTCGGAAGGCTTGAGCTTTTCACAGTGATAGCCCTAATGACTCCCAAATTCTGGAGAAGGGAAATGTAAAAAATGCAAAACATAAAACCCGGCTCAATTGAGCCGGGTTTTAAAATTGGTTAAATTCCATCATTATTTGATATATTCGCCTAAACCGTTTTTGCAAACTCGGATATTCTTTTCAATCCCTCTTTTATTATTTCAGGGTCGTTGGCATAGCCTATTCTCAGATAGCCCTCCATGCCCATAACATTTCCGGGAAGAATTATTACCCCCGTTTCCTCGAGAAGCCTCTTGCAGAATGTTTCCGAATCGATATCCAGATCGTATTTAAGAAAAGCCGTGGTTCCGGCAGAAGGCTCCACAAAGCTGAATCTATCCTCCTTCTCAACCCATTCAGAAAGCATCTTCTTGTTGTCCCGCACAATCTTAAGATTCCTTTCGACAATCTTGTCCTTGTTCTCAAGTGCCAGAGCTGCAATGTACTCGTCGATCATTCCGCAGCTTATAGTGTTGTAATCTCTGTGCCTCGCAACTTCATCCATCACTTCCTTTGGTCCGCAAATCCAGCCCGTCCTTATTCCCGCGAGAGAGAATGTCTTAGACATGCTTCCCGTGCTGATCCCCTTCTCGTAGAGGTCGAAAATCGATGTCATGAAGGGATTGCCTTCATGATTCAGTCCTCTGTAGACCTCATCGGCCAAAATGTAGGCCCCCGCTTTTTCAGCTATGGCAACAATTTTCTTGAGAAAGTTCTCGTCCATCAAAGCGCCGGTGGGGTTGTTGGGATTGTTTATGCATATTAGTTTCGCCCCGCCCTTTGTCATTTCCTCAAGTTCTTCCAAATCCGGAAGGAATCCGTTTTCCTGGCGAAGCTGAAGAATTGACACATCCGCGCCAATGGATTCGGGTATAGAATACATCTGCTGGTATGTAGGAAGCACAGAAACCACCTTGTCCCCCGGCTCGACAATAGCGGTCAAGACAAGATTGTTTGCCCCGATTGCTCCGTGGGTGGTTACTATGTTGTCTGTTTTGGCGGTCTCGTAGAGGCCGGCTATTTGATTCCGCAGGCGGTCCGATCCAAGAATCGCACCGTATGTAAGGTGCATTTTCATTATGTCGCCAACAACTTTTTCCTTCGTCTCGTCAGAAAGCTCAATAAGCTCTTCAACAAAAAATGATTTCACGCAGGTTTCAGCCAAATTCCACTCGCAGTCGTCTTCGTATTTGTTCATCCACATCTCAACGCCAAAATCTTTGATTTTCATTTAATTTCCTCCTTTTTTTTACAAATCTATAGTGTCGCCTATCCCAAGCGATTCCGCCATGTCCAAAGCCAACTTGGAAACCATCAGGTCCTGCAGGGCTATTCCTGTTGAATCGAAAACAGTTATATCGTCATCTTTTGCCCGGCCCGCAATTTTGCCAGCGATTACTTCCCCTATTTCAGGAAGCGGTTCGGCCAAGCTTACTATGCCCTTTGACAATGCAGTTTCAGTTTCTCCGACAGATGAAGCCTGCCCCCAATCATCTACAAACACCCTTGCGGTTTCATATATCTTTTCGTCTATCTCCTGCTTTCCTGACATGTCCGCCCCAATGCAGCTTATATGTGTTCCGGGCTTTACCCACTCCCTCAATATCATGGGCTCCCTCGAAGGTGTCGCCGTTATTATGATGTCGCTTTTTAGTGCGGCTTCTTGGAGATCGTCCGCCGGCTCGAAAGCGGCTTCAAATGCAATTCCGGGAAACATCTTTTCCAGCTTGTCCTTGGCCGAGAGGCAAAATTCTTCCGCCTTGCCCTTTGTCCTCGGACTGTGGACCATTACCTTGCAAAGGCCCGGCATGGCCGTAAGAACAGCGCCTATCTGAAACAAAGCCTGGTGTCCCGTTCCCACCATAAGCATACTTTCCGAATTTTTTCTGGCCAAATACTTGGCGCCAATGGCACCGGCCGCTCCCGTTCTCATTCCGGTAACATGCTCCGCGCTCAAAAGCCCTTTAGGAACCCCTGTTTTTCCATCGAAAACCAAGGTTGTGCCAATCAGGAGAGGAAGGTCTTTCTTTTCGTTTTCCCCGAACCATGAAACAAGCTTGAGCCCGAATATGTCGGCATCCTCAAGGTAGCCTGACTTTATGTCCATGTCGGCCACGCCTCTCTCGAACTCATGAAAGACCATCGGAAACACATCCGCCTTCTTTTCACACTTAAGAACATATACCTTCTCAACGGCATCTATGACCGACCCCATGTCCAAGACCCTTTTTATATTTTCCTGATTTAAAACCCTTACTTTAAACATTTCATTCCTCCTTGTCGTATTCTTTCAAAAGACCCATTGCCATTTCCCAGGAAATATTTCCACCCGAAATGACGAGAGCTGTTTTCCTGCCCTCAAAAATTTCCCTGTTTTCAAGAAAAGCTCCGTAGCAGATTGCGCTTGACGGCTCACACATTATCCGTTCATTCTTCATCATCAAGACCGTGGCCCTTTTTATGGCTTCCTCTCTAACCACTATCACATCGTCTATGCAACCCGAAGCCATTTTAAAGGGAAGGCGTCCCACTCCACCTATGAGAGCGTCGCAAACACTTTCCTTCGATTCATAGTATTCATGACAGATCTTGTCCCTCAAGGAATCAACCATTGCCGGGCAGGCCTCCGTCTGCACACCTATAACTCGGATGCGCGGATTGATTTTTTTCGCATATGCTCCTATTCCGCATATCAGTCCACCTCCACCTATTGGAACCACCAATGTGTCAATTGTGGGATTCTGGCTCAGAATCTCAAGCGCCACTGTGCCTTGCCCCGCAAGCGCCACCGGATCCTCGTAGGGGCTTACCTCTATCAGTCCCGTTTCGCGTATTTTCTCTTCAGCAATCAAATGTGCCTCGTCAAAATCCTTTCCGACCATGTTCACCTTCGCACCAAAGCTTTCCATCTTCTCCACCTTTGGAAAAGGCGTGGTTTCCGGAACAAATATTTCAACTCTGTTTATCCCGAGAAGACTTCCTCCGTATGCAAGCGCCGCCCCATGATTTCCTGACGAAACCGCAGTAACACCCTGAAGCAATTCTTCATCATTTAAAGAAAGCAACTTGCTCAGTACTCCCCGTATCTTATAGCTTCTGGCTATGCGCTGGTGGCATTCCAATTTCATGAAAACCTCGGTTTCACCCGAACTGAGGTGCAGGCTTTTTTCTAATTCCGTTTTTGAAATCAAAGGCGCGACTCTTTCATATGCCCTCTCTACTTCCTTAATTCCAATCATATATGCAATCCTCCCGCCTCTTTTCTATACATTATAACAGTATTCACAGCCAAAACCATTGCGCCTTCCCCCCATATTCAGATATCTCGAAATTATTTTTGCAAATTTCAAAGTTTTTATTGACATACTTTTAATTATTATTTATTATTATTAACAATAACTTAAATCATTCTTAAATTGCAAGCGCAAACCCGGTTTGCAGCAATGCAAGTCATGAAAACATCAATCTTAAAATAAAAGAAGGAGGAAAAGTCAATGAAGCCAACATGGAATGAAACACCGTTTTGTCTCAATGTCAATCCAAAAGCCTCACCCAGACCCGTGATAAGGGGTGCCGGCGAGTTTACAAACGAAATCGAGAGTGACGAAAAATATTTTGGCGACATTGTCTCAATCCGCCCGGGTAATAATAAAAAACCTTGATTTGACGGCTTTTGCAAGCGGTTCGCGGCAAAGGCATTTCACTATTACCAAACATGGCATTAAAAAGTATTGCTCCATATTTAAAAAAATCATTGACAAGTTTCAAATTGTCGAATAGAATCATCGTTAACAACTTAATCGCAAAAAGCATTGATTGGGACGAGTAAATTTGCAAATCGGTCACAGAGAGCCTGGCGTTGGTGGAAGCTTGGCATCGAAAAACATTTTGAATGGACCCATGAGTTGGCGCTGAACCCGCTAAAGCGGAAGTATGCAACACGGGATTCTCCCGTTACAGAGATAGGATATAGGCAAGTCCCGTATCCGATGAGATAGCCGAAAGCCTTTTTCGGCAAATACGAGGTGGTACCGCGTTAATACGCCCTCTGCAGCAATAGCTGCAGAGGGCTTTTTTATTTATTGAAAGGGGGAATCCAAAATGGAACCTGCGTGGCGCAAAAATTACAATGAAAAAGACCTTGAATCAATCAAACAACAGAAACCGACATCCGAGGAGGATATGAAATGAAAAACAGAAACGGATATTTTGGAAATTACGGCGGCGCCATTGTTCCCCCGCCCCTCGAAGCAGTTCTCAAAGAGCTTGAAGACGCTTTCTTCAAATACATTGAAGATCCTGATTTTCAAAAGGAGCTCTCATATTATCAAAAGGAATACATAGGCAGAGAAAACCCTCTGTACTATGCCGAAAGCCTCACCAAAAAAGCCGGAGGCGCCAAGATATACTTGAAACGCGAAGACCTCAACCACACAGGCGCCCATAAAATAAACAACGCAATCGGGCAGGCCCTTTTGGCTAAGCGTATGGGAAAGAAACGAATAATTGCAGAAACCGGCGCAGGACAGCACGGAGTTGCAACAGCAACGGCATGCGCACTTTTCGGTATGGAATGCATAATATTCATGGGTGAAAAAGACACTCAGCGCCAGGCCCTCAATGTCTACCGCATGAAGCTTTTGGGAGCAAAGGTCGTTCCTGTGACAGACGGAGACGGGACTCTCAAAGAAGCGGTAGACGCTGCTCTTAACGATTTTGTTGAAAATGCCGAAACAACCTTCTACCTTCTCGGCTCTGCTGTAGGTCCCCATCCCTACCCTGTAATGGTAAGGGAATTTCAGAGCGTAATAGGCAAAGAAGCGCGAAATCAGATACTGGAAAAGGAAGACCGTCTGCCTGACTTTGTGGTCGCATGCGTCGGAGGAGGAAGCAACGCAATAGGCCTTTTCAATCCTTTCTACGACGACAAGCAAGTCAAAATAATCGGAGTCGAACCTGCAGGAAAAGGTCTTGACACTCCCGACCACGCCGCCACCCTTACAAAGGGTGTGCCGGGTCTCATACACGGATTCAAGTGCTATAATCTTCAGGACGAATACGGAGTGCCCCTCCCCGTCCACTCCATAGCTGCCGGGCTGGACTATCCGGGCGTAGGCCCCGAGCACAGCTTCTACAAGGATTCTGGCAGAGCGGAGTATGTCGTGGCGACCGATGCCGAGGCTCTTGAAGCCTTTGCGATACTTTCCCAGGAAGAAGGCATAATACCTGCCCTTGAAAGTTCCCACGCAATAGCATACACAATCAAGCTTGCACAGAGCCTTCCAAAAGACAAAATAATAGTCATGAACCTCTCCGGAAGGGGAGACAAAGACGTCAATCAAATAATGGCACTCCTTGATGCATAATTTAAAATAGAGAAGAGGCTCCGGATATTCGGAGCCCCTTCTCATTTCAATTGTTCTTATTTGTATTCACTCCTTAAAACCATTTTCTTGCAACCTCTTGTAATGGATTGTTAATTACTTATGATTAACACAAAAATTGTTCCATAAATTCACCCGCGAGGGGTGCGACATACAGCGACGTATTATAAGGAGGCGTAATAATGTTTCAATCCACGCACCCGCGAGGGGTGCGACGAGAATGGCTGACGATTTAGGATTCCTAATGATGTTTCAATCCACGCACCCGCGAGGGGTGCGACCGGGAAAAAAGGGTAAAAATTCGGGAAAACCAGTTTCAATCCACGCACCCGCGAGGGGTGCGACCTAACGAGTCTTGAATGTCCTCTATGTTGTTTGCGTTTCAATCCACGCACCCGCGAGGGGTGCGACCATTCATATTCAGCTGTAGCAGATACACGATATTGGTTTCAATCCACGCACCCGCGAGGGGTGCGACCCGAGAGATGAGAGAATCTACAAACAGGCAAGGAGTTTCAATCCACGCACCCGCGAGGGGTGCGACCAACAACGATGTGGCTCGAATCAAGGGATACATTGTTTCAATCCACGCACCCGCGAGGGGTGCGACCACGGACATCGATGATTCTCATCTGACACTCTTTGTTTCAATCCACGCACCCGCGAGGGGTGCGACGTTGGCAATAGCACCACAAGATACGATTTTGATATAGTTTCAATCCACGCACCCGCGAGG
>Ga0102938_10000280_pt1 | contig 36770 bp, 29 predicted proteins | sample SalPonR2_B_D2_MG_FD_84516 | JGI IMG/M metagenome (GOLD analysis project Ga0102938, IMG submission 84516) | Salt pond soil microbial communities from South San Francisco under conditions of wetland restoration - Salt Pond MetaG R2_B_D2_MG | ecosystem: Environmental > Aquatic > Marine >...
CGGCGATGATCAGCGGCTACGTGTTCCAGGACGGCGAGAGTCTGCGTCTGCAATCGATTCCCGATCCGAGCGACCTGCGTCTTTATCGCGACGGCTTGTTGACCGCCGACGATACGCCGCTGTCCGGTGTGGTCGTCGAGCTGCGTAATCTGTTGGGCGAAGTCTTCACTTCCGATCGAGCTTTACCGGGGATTTACTCCGGTGACTTGATCCGCGTCACCACGGACTCGACCGGCTACTACGAGTTCACTGGGCTGCGTCCGGCGACTTATCACGTTTATCAAGTTCAGCCCGACGACTTCATCGACGGCTTGGACACGCCCGGCACGACCGGCGGATTAGCGGTCAACCCGGCCGACCCGATCGTCGACGATGACGACCGGATCACCGTGCAGACTTTGGCGGCCAGCGAAGCGACGGACCCACGGAACGACGCGATTTTGAACATCACGTTGGCGGCCGGACAGGCCAGTGTGGCGAACAACTTTAGCGAGATCCTGGTCGACCCGAGCTTGCCGCCGCCGCTGGTATCACCGGTCGACCAGATCGAAGACGTTTTCGCGCCGATCGAGACCTTCGACCGACCGGTCAAGGTCGTCGGTTACGCGGTGCCCTACACGATCAAGTCGCCGAAACTGGAAGCCATCGAGTGGGCAGTCAGTTGGCACTTGAGCGTCATCAACGCGGGGTTCCCGCGAGGAACACAAACGGCCGGTGAAACCGGCGACGGCATGATCCGTCGAGCCGCTGCGCAGCGAAACGCCGAGGCGTGGGAGGAAGGACAACACGTCGGCGGACGCTGGACCGTGTTCGGCAAAGACGGCTTGGTCGAATTGATGGACGACGTGACGTTGGGCGATGTCGACGCGATCCCGCTGACGGGGGACTTCGACGGGAACGGCATCGACGAGGTGGCGATTTACGTCGGCGGGCAATGGTTCATCGACTTGAACGGCAACGGGATTTGGGACGCCGGCGACTTATGGGTTCGATTGGGAACCAAGTACGATCGCCCCGTCGTCGGTGATTGGGACGGGGACGGCAAAGACGACGTCGGTATCTTCGGACGCGAATGGAACCGTGACGCCGAGCGAATCGAAGTCGATCCCGGCTTGCCCGACCCGGCGAACAAACGTCGACAAATGGCGGACTTGGCGAAACTCGCCGCGATGCGACAAGAGCGTTCGATGGACGAAGACGAAGCCAAGCGAATGCTCCGTCTCGGAAATCGAGGCGACCTGCGTGCCGACGCGGTCGATCACGTCTTTCAATATGGCCAACAAATCGATCAGCCCTTGGCCGGCGACTGGAACGGCGATGGCATCGACCAGATCGCCGTCTTCCGCAGCGGACAGTGGCTGCTCGACCATGACGGTGACGGCCGCTGGATGATGGAAGACAAGCCGAAGACTTTCGGCAGGCCTGGCGATCGACCCGTCGTCGGAGACTTCAACGGGGACGGCATCGACGAAATCGCGGTCGTGCGAGGCGACGTGTGGATCATCGACAGCGATGGTGACGGTCGTCTGACAGAGAACGATCAAAGGATCGCCGTCCCGAGGCCGAGCGAGAACGGCCAACCGATCGTGGGCGATTTCGACGGCGACGGCAAAGACGATCCGGGGTATTACGACGAAGCGGCGTAGCCGAACGTGCCGAAACCGTGGACCGCGTGAATCGATCGCAGAGGGTTTTCCGTCGGGGGGAACGGGGGACCCGGCCGACAGTGCGGTTTGTTTGTCTCTGACCGGTAATATTTCGCCGCAAAATTTCGCCCGCTACGGCCGGCGACGCCAAGATAAGTCGAATCTCTGGCATACTTTCGGTCAGTAGTCGTGCGGCAAACCTCCGACTTGACGGCAAGGGACGGGTCGCGAAAGCTACTCGGTCGCCCGGTGTCCCTTTGGCACGAGAAATGCCAGTCATTTGAGGAAGTGATCGGACCGGACGATGCGATCAACCTTGGAAAAATTCCGACGGACGCCCCCGCGCGGCGAGTAGGAGCAGTCGATGAGCAGTGGAACGTTAAAGAAACGCAAGAACCCCAAAAAATCCGGCAACCCGTCGGAACTTCCGCACGCCAGCCCGCTGTATCACCATCTGGTCCCCGCCTATCAGGCACTCTGGCCGGCCGTCTGCAAGCGTCGCATCGCGGCCAACTTGACGGCCATGAACATCCCGCCGGGCACCAAAATTTTGGAAGTCGGCGTCGGGACCGGTCTGTCACTCGATAGCTATCCAAGTCACGCCGACGTGATCGGGGTGGATTTGTCCGAAGCGATGTTGGCCGAAGCCGAAGACCAAATCGCCGAGGAGAACTGGGATCACATCCGCGTGATGCCGATGAACGCCGAGAAATTGACGTTCGACGACGACTCGTTCGACCTGGTGACGTCCTTCCACACGATCAGCGTCGTCGCCGACCCGCGGGCGATGATGAGTGAGATGGTGCGGGTGTGTCGACCCGGCGGCCAGATTCTGCTGATCAATCATTTCCGAAGCGGCAATCCGTGGATCGCCCGCGTCGTCGATTCCGCCGGCAACCTGACCAAGCGTCTCGGCTGGCGCACCGACCTGGAACTGGACGGTTTGCTCGACGAGTTGCCGATCCGACTGGACGCTCGCTCCAAGTCCAATCCGCTGTCGCTGTTCACGGTCCTGCGGGCGACCTGCAAGCCCTAAGTCGACTCGCTTGGTTTAGACTATCGACTTCTTGATGATTTCGTACTCTGAATCGAATGCAAAAGGTTGACCGGATGTTTGAACGTTACGGCTGGGTGGGGATTTTGTTGGTGGTCGGTGCGATGACGTTTCGTTCGGCCGGTGCGACGGCGGAGGAAGCCGAGCTTTACGAAGTTCGCCATTACCTGCTGGGCGACGACGGCGACGAAGCGGCACTGGATGCTTTCTTGAAAGATGCCCTGATTCCGGCATTGGCACGCCAGGGGATCGAAACCGTCGGCGCGTTCGCCTATCCCCGGTCGATGAATTCGAAACCCAAGGATCCTTTGCCGCCGCGTGTGATCCTGGTCATCCCCTACGCGTCCGCGTCCCAAGTCGCGTCGGTCGCCGCCGCATTGCAAAAAGACGAGGCCTATCGAGCGGCCGGGAAAGGGTACCTGGACCGCGAACACGACGACCTCGCGTTCGATCGCATCGAAAGCGAACTGTTGGTCGCGATGGACTGCATGAAAAAGATGAGCGTGCCGCCGGGAACGTTGGACAATACCGACCGTGTTTATGAATTTCGCTTGTACGAAAGCGCCAACGAACGACTCGGCACGGCGAAGGTCGACATGTTCAACAACGGCGAAGTCCCTATCTTTTTGGATTGCGGCATCCAGCCGATCTTCATCGGCGAATCCTTGATCGGGCCGTACCGCCCCAGTCTGAGTTACTTGACGGTTTACGAAAACGATGCGGCTCGCATCGAGGCATGGAAGGCGTTCCGGGTGCACCCGGACTGGCAAGTGCTCAAACAAGAGTCCAAGTACGCCAACACGGTCAGCCGTATCGACAAGCTGATCTTGAAACCCAAACCTTATTCAAAAATGTAATCGGGCTGCCGAGAATCATTTGCGGGGTCGAGCCCCTCAGTAGCCGAAACCGCCTCGGATCATGAACGCGTCTTCGGGCGAAAAATCGTCGGCCGGATTGCCCAGGTAATTCACCTCGCGGTCGAACACGTATCCGATTTCGACGAACGCTCGACGCCGGCCGGTGCGGATCAATTCGCTGCGTCCCCACTCCAAACCGAACGTGGCTCGGATCTCATTCATTTCCACGTTGTCGTCGGTTCCGTCGGCTCGCTGGATCGTCCAAGCACCACCGCCGTAGTCGCCGGCGATGTACCACCAGACGTCCTGGGTGCCGATCGTCCGCCAATAGTTGGCCAATTTGGGTTCGGGAAAAAAGATGTCGAAACGCGTCACCGGCGAGGGTTGCCACAGCAAACCGCCGGCGGGCAACAACTGGATCGAGTTGCGATCGAGGTAATAGATGCCGGCCTTCAAGGTCGACGCCGGCGTCAAACGGAATGACCCGAGCGCCTTGCCGCGAATCCGCAGCGAATCGCTGTTCATGACGTCGAAGTCCGTGAACACGCCGACCCGCAAACCGAACTCACCGCCGAACATCTGGTTCGGATCGGTTTGCCAGCCGAAATCCAAGAACCCGTCATACACCACCGACGGCAAGTCAGGATCCGAGGCGCCGCCGGGGCTGACCGGGCCGTCCCACAAGTGCAGCGAAAACGACGGCACGACGTACAAGGGCCGGCCGCAATACAAGAAATTTTGAAAGGCAACCGCGACCGAAACGTCGGTCTGATTTTTCTCGACTTCCTTGTTGCCGCTACCGCCACCGATGTAGCTGTGCCGAAGCCGCGTGCCTTGGAAGAATCGCGGAATGTTGTACAGATTGGGATCTTGGGCGAACACACCGCCGATGCCCGCCCCGCCGAACAGACCGCCCGGGAACAAGGTCGACGGGCTGCCCTGCGGATAAATCGTCGTCGGATACGCCCCACCGCTCGGCGGAGGCGGAGCGAACGACGGACCGCCGTACGTCTGGCCGCCGTAAATCGAACCCCCGTAAGGCTGACCGTAGCCACCGGCGGGCGGAATCATCGGCGCGGGGGCCTGTTGACCGGGCGGCGACAGGATCGTCGGACCGGCCGAAAGGCTGCCACCGGGGAACGTCGACGCACCACCGCCGCCGCCGAACAATTGCCCGAAAAAACTGCCGCTGGGATACCCGCTGCCGCCGGCGGGCGGTGGCCCGGTCGGCACGACCGGGGCACCCAACATGGCGCCGCCACCGCCGATCGGCGTGCCCGTCGCGTAGGGATCGAACATCGGCCCGCTGCCGTAACCCCCCGGCGAAACGGCCGGGGGACCGATCGGTGTCAGATCCGTTTGCGGCGAATCGATCGGTCGACCGCCCCCTTGTCCGCTATCTCCATAGTTGGGGTATTGGGCCGACAGCGAGGCTTGCGAAAAAATCACCGCGGCGGCAACCGCCAGCGCAGCGACGACGATCACGACACGGGGGACTGCGATGAGATTGCTCGAAAGAGCCATGCCGAGGGCTGGGACCGGAGGATTGGGAAACAAGCGTGTCGGCCGGCGGCCGCGGTCACTTGACCGGAACTACCGAGTTTTGCCGATTTCGGTCAAGATGAATGCCCGCGAAGTCAACGCGGCGTTTCGTCGATTCGATTTCCCCCGCCCTTCCTTCCCGCCCAACCCCCCAAGCCATCCCCGATGGAAGTCCTGGACGTCGCCAAACTGGCCGAATATCTACACCTGACGCCGCCACAGATCACCAAGATGGCGATCCAGGGAAAGCTTCCCGGACGCAAAGTCGGTGGCGACTGGCAATTCAACGAGGCCGAGATTCATCACTGGCTGGAGGAACGCATCGGCCTGAGCGACGAGGACGAACTGGACAAGGTCGAAGCCGTCCTGGAACGCAACGCCGGGGATGCGGGGGAGCAAAAACTGTCCGAACTGTGCAGCTTGCCCACGATCGCCGTCCCGCTGGAAGCCCGCACCCGCAGCAGCGTGATCCGCAAAATGAGCGACCTGGCCGCGACGACCGGATTCCTGTGGGACCCCGCGGCGATGGCCGAAGCCGTCAAGTCCCGCGAGGAACTGCATCCCACGGCGCTCGACTGCGGAGTCGCGTTGCTGCACCCTCGGCGGCCTCAAACATCGATCCTTTCGGATTCCGTCGTCGCCCTGGGCGTTTGCTCCGCCGGGCTGCCGTTTTCGGGCCGCGGCCAACTGACCGACGTCTTCTTCCTAATCTGCTCTTACAACGATTCGGCCCACCTTCGTATCCTGGCGATGATCAGTCGGTTGGTCGCACAGCCCGAATTTTTGGAAGCCCTGCGGCAAAGCCGGTCCCCGCAAGACGCGTGGCACGCCATCGCCGATGCCGAAGCCGACTGAACGAGGGCGACGCCCGGGCGAAGCGACGCGCCGGAACGCACCCGCACGAATCAAGGCCTTGGAAAGGAATCAAGGGAATGAAATCTTCGGCCCCCGAAACGTTGTTGTGGATCGGCCCACGTCGCCACGGCGACTTTGTCGAGTTGTTCCGGCAAGCCGAATCCTTGGTGCCGCAGATCGCCTATCGGTCGTCTCTGTTCGCGGCGCTCGACCGGCCGGCCACGCGGGTCGACCGAGTCTTGATCGCGCGGGTCGATTCCTGCGGACCGCTGCCGGACGACGAAGAAAAGCTGCGCCGACTTTACCCGCAGGCCGACATCGTCACGGTGACCGGATCGCTTTGCACCGCCCGACCGGCGACGCGGTTGCACGAGTCGACGGGAAACACTTCGCTGCGGCGTGTCGCCTGGCATCAAGCCGGTCCTTTTCTTCGGGGTTGGCTGGCGAACCGCACCGTCGCGGGTGGCCGCGAACGGACGAGCGACGCCCAGCGGACCGCCGCAGCGGCTGGTCCTCGGGCCGCCAGCATCGCCGTCTTCGCGTCACGCTACAGCGACGCGGAAGCCTTGTTGGACTTGGCGGATGCCGACGGAGCCGCCGCGTTTTGGTGCCGCAGCCCGGCCCAGTTGACCGCACGAAACATCGATCTGTTTTGGTGGGACGACAGCGTCACGGAAGATTCCGGTGCGACGACTTGGAACGATCGCTTCGCCCAAGTCGCCGCCGCGGCGTCTGCCGTGGCCAGACACGTCTGGCTGGTCGGTCTGCCCAGTCACGCCCGGATCGTCGCCGCGACGGCCGCCGGCGTCGACGAAGTGATCAGCAAACCGATGGCCATCGATGCGATCCTGTCGACGATCGGCTCACCGGCCGGCAACGACGACGCCGGCCGATCCGCGAAGCCTCGCTTGGCCGCCTGAACCCCTCGCTTGGCCGCCTCAACCTAGGCGTGCATGACTTGGCCGCCATCGACGTTGATGGTCTGGCCGGTGATGTTTTTCGCTTGTTCGGAGGACAAAAACACGGCCACCGCGGCGCAGTCCTCAGACGTTTGCCAGCGACCGAGCGGCGAGACGCGGCGAATTTTCTCGTCCGTCCAGGCTTCGTAAGACTGGCGTTGTTCGGCCGGCAAAGCGGCTTGCCCTGCTGCCCAAACGCTGCGGTTCAAGGGCGTCTTGACCATCCCCGGTGAAAGAGCGTTGACCCGCACGTTGTGCGGTGCCAAATCCTTTGCCGCACATTGGGTGAAATTGATCAGCCCCGCTTTGGCCGCGCTGTAAGGCGGGTCGGTCTGCGATCCGATCTGCCCGGCAACCGACACCAAGAACAGGAACGTCCCGTGTCGTCGTTCGGCCAGCTCCGGTGCAAAGACATGGGCGACGTTGACCGCGCCGATCAAGTTCACCTCGATGACACGCCCCCAGGCCGCCGGATCGACGTTCCAAAAAGGAAATCCCATGGTTCCGGCACCCGCCCCGACGCTGTAAACGATGTGACGCAGGTCGGGAAAAGTTTCGGCGACCCGCCGGACGTCATCGATCGCCGTGACATCACCGCGGACGAACGAGTAATCCGCCGCACCGCTCCCCGGCGACGGTTCCTGAACGTCCATGCCGACGACCCGACAGCCCTCCTGGGCAAACCGAGACGCGATCGCGGCCCCGATACCACTGGCCGCACCACAAACCAACACACCCTGACCATCAAGTCCCAAATCCACGTCATTCCGTCCAAAACCTGAGATCTGCTGGACACCTGTCATCGCGGTTGGGTCGGCCGGTCCAAGCATTCGGCGGCATCAACCTCTGTTCCTTCGCTCGCTCGGCACCGGGCCGCCGCAGGCTGGTCAGCGGGCCGCCGATCGAACGAAGATCGCCAGTCTAATAAAAACTGCCCCTGCCCGGGCCGACCCGCTGCCCAACGACCGGCGGCCGACGCATGCAGACTCGGTGTTTCCTCTCCCGGCGGACTTCCACGACGTGGCGGCGCTGGCGATCGTGCCCACGATGTCCATCCGCACGTTTAGAATCAGCAAACGATCTCCCCGCCGCCCGATCGTTTTCCAGGTCACCGCTGACTCCGACGCCATGAGAAAGACCGCACCGTGAAAAAAGCACTTTTTGATTTGTCGCTCGTCCCGTTGAAGGTCGTCAATCGCGTGTTCGATCTGCATGTCGGGGGTCCGCGGCGGGACGTCTTTTTCGACATCGACCGCACGTTTCCCTCGCTGCGTCGCATTGATGATGGCTACCCCGTGATTCGCGAGGAGATGCTCGCGGTCTTGCCGGACAAGGACTCGATCCCCCGCTACCACGATTTGGACGCCGGGCAGACAGAGATTTCCGCGACGACCGATCACGATTGGAAAGTGTTCCTGCTTTATGCGATGGGCGAAAAGCCGGAAGCGAATCGTTCCCGCTGTCCACGCACTTGCGAGATCTTGGACGAGATCCCTGACTTGTTCCAAGCGTTTTTCTCGATCCTGGACGGCGGCAAAAACGTGCCCGCTCACTGCGGACCCTATCGCGGTTATCTCCGATATCACCTCGGTTTGCAGGTCCCGGAAAACAATCCTCCCAAAATCCGCGTCGCCGATCAGGAGCACACGTGGCGGGAAGGGGAAAGTGTCTTGTTCGACGACAGTTGGGACCACGAAGTGATCAATCAAGCCGACGACATCCGCGTCGTCTTGATCGTCGACGTGCTCCGACCGATGCCCCAGCCGCACGACGGCATCAACCGCGTCGTGACCCGAGGCATCCAGCAGTTCTATGCGCGCGGTTTGGCAAAAAAACTCCGCTAGGTCGACGTGTTTCTTTCCCGGTCGAGCCACGCGATCGCTTCGTTGCGATCGGTCAACTCGCCGTCCAACTGCTTGGACCGCAGCTCGTGCAGCCAACGCTTGAAGGCCGGGCCGGCGGGAATGTTCATGGCCAACAGGTCTTGGCCGGTCAACAACGGCGGAGGGTTCAGTTCATGCACGGGCCGTTGCAACGCCGTTTTGCATCGTCGGATTCCGTCGCGCGAACCGTTTTCGGAAACGGCGACCGCTTCGGCGACGGCCAACGTCGTGGCGATGTCGCGGTCGATCAGTCGCGGCTGCAGCGAAGACCACGGCAGCTCGTCGGCTCGCATCAACGCCTCGTGTTCCTCGATCGCTCGCGTGGTCGTACGGACTTCGTCGGTCGAAAGTCTCCAGCGGTCTCGCAGACCTTTCAGATCCCTGGTCGCGTGCCGGCTTGTCGTCAACACCAAAGCCAACGCGACGACGAAATCCGAAACGCCCTCGGGCACGGACGGACGGGATGCCAAACGCTTCCGCCAGCTCGCCTCGTCGGCGTATCCCAGTTCCGGCCACACCGATTGATCCAAATGGGTTTCGCCGAGCATCCGCAAACCGTCGGCGGCATGGTCGCAAGCCAACGTCTTGCGCATCTCGGTCCCGATCCGTTCGCCCGAAACCACGTCGATATCGGCGGCGTGCCGCCGGATCGCGTCGTGGGTCGCGGCGTCGATGTCGAACTGCAACGTGGTCGCGAAGCGGATCGCTCGTAACATTCGCAGTTTATCTTCGGCGAATCGCGCGTGCGGATCTCCGATCGTCCGCAAACGTCGCGCCCACAGATCGTCTCGCCCGCCGACGAAATCGATGATCTGTTCGGTCGCCGGATCGAAGAACAATCCGTTGATGGTGAAGTCCCGCCGCGCGGCGTCGGCTGCGGCACAACCGTACGAGACGCTATCGGGGCGGCGACCGTCGGAATACGCGCCGTCGCTACGGAACGTCGCGACCTCGATCGGTTCGACTTTGGCGGGCGTCGGCGACTCGGGCGTCGGCGACTCGGTGGTCGGTTGGGCCCGTTCGGGCAGCACGCCGATGACGCCGAAAGCGGCTCCGAACGCCAGGGTGTTTCGGCGACCGAAGACTTTCCGCACCGTTTCGGGCGTCGCGTCGGTGGCGACGTCGTAATCTTTCGGGGTCTTGCCCAGCAGGGCGTCTCGGACGCAGCCGCCCGCCAAGTAGGCGACGTGCCCGTGATCGCGAAGCGTCCGGATGATCCGCACGGCTTCGCGGGCCGAAGGGCTGTCCAGGCGGACCGGCGGAGGATCAAGGCGGCTGGAATTCAAGGCGACGGCTGCTCGTGGAAAGCAAAGATGGTGGACCGGAAAGATTCATTCGCGATTGTCGATCGCTCGTCGTTATTGTAAAAGCCCGGTATGAAGCCCGACGACGTCCCCGACAGCCTTGGCCGACCCCGCACCCGCCGCAAGCGCGGCGTCGTCGGCGTGATCTTCCGCCTGGACCGAATGTTGATCATTCGCCGTTCGCTGACGGTCACCGCACCGGGAAAATTGTGTCTGCCCGGTGGCGGCATCGAACAAGGTGAAACCGAGGACCAGGCGTTGGTTCGCGAGATGCAAGAAGAATTGGCGATCGACGTCACGCCGCGGGGACGGTGTTGGCGAAGCGTGACGCCTTGGGGCACCAATCTGGCTTGGTGGCTGGCGGAATTGGGTGACGGAGTCGAACCGGTCCCCAATCCGGACGAAGTCGCGGAGTATTTCTGGATGACGCGACAAGAGATCGAGACCGCCGTGGACATGCTGCCCAGTCTGCCCGTGTTCATGGAAGCCCTGCACGCCGGCGAAATCGATCTGAAATTCTAAGGCCGACGCCGCGTTCGCCCAGGTCCACCCGCAGAACGAAAAAACACCGCGGCAGATGAAAGATCCGACGCGGTGTTTTCGTTCAAGCGGAGGACACGGGACTCGAACCCGCAACCCCAAAAGGGGCAACTGATTTCGAATCAGTCTGCTAGCCAATTCGCATATCCTCCGGCTGGTCCGATAATGTCCATCGACCGAGCCGAATCGTCAAGTCGCACCGGCGGGAACTTGTCCGACGGCCAATCGCATCGCCCCGTGCGGCGAGGCGGCGGCCTGGGCCAGTCGACGCAGGCCGTCGTCACCGGTGAGTTGTTGGTCGATCGCCGCGGCGTGGTCATGGGCGGGATCACCGCGGAGCGTACCGTCGCTGGACAATTCCACGATCACCGGCGGCTCCGTCGCGATCCCCGCGGCTTCGAAACTCCCCCGCAACCCGTCGATCAGACGGGCCAGGGCGTTCTCGGGCGCTGTATCCGGTTCGGCCGGTCCGACACGCTCCGCCGGAGCCGGCTTGTCACGACCGAGGACCTCGGCAAACCCGTCCCCGCCGAAGTCGGGCATCAGGTCGGCCGCCGCGTCGAGAACCGACTTGGCGACGTTGATCGCGACGAGGGGAGAGATGGACATGCGGCGGACCGAACGGGGCAGAAAAAAACGGAAAGGCGTTGACGCGGTGTCGACCAGAACTCAGTGCTTGTGTTCGGTCTCGAAACCGTATTCCTTCAGCCACTTTTCCCACTTGTGGGCTTCGTCGTGCGTTTTCAGCTCCAAAGCTTGCCATTTGACGCAGCGGTACTGGACGTCTTCGTGACCGTTGTGGGCGTGACGTTTGACTTCGCATTTCAGCTTCGTCAGCGTTTCCGCGATCGTGTCGGCTTTGGCTTTTTCGTGGATGTGTTTGGCTTTCCACTCGGGACACCGGTAGCGGACGATTTCGGCGGCACCGACCAGGGCCGGGGTCAACGCCATGACGGCGGTCAAAAGCAACAATCGGACCATTTCGTGAAACTCACATGTGACGGGAAAAACGGACAACCGTGAAGCCAGTGGGAGTAACCGACGTGTCACCGGATCGTCAAGCCCGGAATCGCTAGGAGACCCGCTGCAGCTTTTCCAGCGGCACGTAATACCTCAAGTAGCGACGGCCGTCGGTGAACTTTTCGCCTTTGGGGTCCTGGACCAGAACCGTCGCCCGGCGGGTGATCCGATTGACGCGGCCGACCAGCGTCCGATCCTCGAAGCGGAATCGGACGACATCGCCGACTCGGATGTTGAACTTTCGCACCGCGCGTTCTTGTTGCGTGATCAGATCGTGCTGGTAATCGGTGTGGGCAAAGTAACGCCGGGCGATCGATTGAAACCGGCTCTGGTCACAATTGCCGTCGTTCCAAATCAGCATCTCGACCAGATGGACCAGCTCGTGCTCGGCGACCCGCTGCATCGCTTCCAAGCGATCGCGACATCGCCGACCGGTCACTTCCACGGCCCGATCGACGTCTTCGAAAGTTTGGAACAACAGCGTCGTCGACAACACCAGTTCGAAAGTCCTCGGGCCGTCGCGATCGCCCCGGTGATAGTTCGTGACCATCTTTCCGGCGATCCGCGTCATCCGCGACGACAATCCGAACGTCAGGCCTTCGGCCCGGGCGACCGGCAAGACGCGGCCGCCGAAAAAACGTTCGTCGTACAGCCGGATCATTCGCTCCAGATCCTCGGTCGACACGCGACGAAAATTGGGCCGGTCGATCGTCCGCGACAGGGCCAACGTCAAGCGGTGAATCTCGGCTTGCGCCGCCAAGATGTCGGACCGCTCGAATCGCTGCGTCTGGACCTGTTCGCCCAACCGCCGCAGCCGATTCGGGTCCCGCGGCCGGATCGTCTCGGCCGCACCCGGACGACGCGCCGGACCGGTGCCGGTTCGGCGGGCGTCGGGTCGGCGGGCGTCGGGTTCGCGGGCGGTCATCGGGCGATCGGACTTCGGTGCGGTGGGCGGTGCGGCGCGGACGGTCGCCGAAGCGTTTAAAATAGCGTCACCACGGCCCGTCCGCCCACGCTTCGCCGAAGCTTTGCGGATCGTGCATCCTTCGATTCGTATTTTCCTTTCAATCCGACCCGCCCCGAGCCATGACCGACCGCCCCACCGAAGAAACCCGCCGAGACTTTTTGAGGACCACGACGGCCAAGACCGCCGGGGTGTCGGCCGGGCTGATCGCCGGCGTGTCGACGATCCCCGCCGTGCACGCACAAGGGACGTCGCAGATCCGCGTCGGGTTGATCGGCTGTGGCGGCCGCGGCAGCGGCGCGGCGATCAACGCGATGCGTGCCGACCCGACGGTTCGCATCACGGCGATGGCGGACCTGTTCGCCGATTCGATGCGGCGTTGCCGGTCATCCTTGCAGCCACGCTTCGAAGAACAAATGTTGGTCACCGACGACGATTGCTTCGTGGGATTCGACAGCTACAAGGACCTGATGTCGACGGACATCGATGTCGTCTTGCTCGCTTCGCCGCCCCACTATCGCCCCGATCACATCGAAGAAGCGGTCAAACAGGGCAAGCAGATCTTTTGTGAAAAGCCCGTCGCGACCGATCCGACAGGCGTCCGTCGCGTCGAAGCGGCTTGCCAGGAAGCCCGACGCAAAGGATTGAACGTGGTCAGCGGTTTGTGCTGGCGATACGACCCCGGTTTGAAACAAACGGTCGAAAAAATCATGGACGGGGCGATCGGCAATCTCATCACGACGCAGTGCAATTACTTGACCAATCCGACGTGGATGAAGACCCGCATCCCCGGCGAAACCGAAATGGAATACCAGTGCCGCAACTGGTACAACCACACTTGGCTCTCGGGCGACCACATCGTCGAACAATTCATTCACAGTTTGGACAAGGCGTTGTGGCTACACGGTGACGAGCCGCCGGTGACCGCGTACGGCCAAGGCGGTCGCCAGATGCGGCATCCGGAATTGCAAGGCGACATCTACGACCACTTTTCGGTCGTTTACGAGTGGGCCGACGGCACCAAGACCTTTGCGGCGACGCGTCAGATGCGGGAGTGCATGAACCAGACCGAGGACTTCGTGATGGGCGACAAGGGCCGGGCAAGGTTGATCAAGCACCAGATCGAAGGCGAAACGAACTGGCAGTTCACCGAGCGAACCGTCCAGATGCACCAAGCCGAACAGGACGAATTTTTCAAAGCCGTTCAGGGTCATCGCGGGCGGATCGACAACGGCGCGTACATGTGTCGCAGCACGCTGATGGCCATCCAGGGCCGCGAAGTCTGCTACACGGGACGCGAGCTGACCTACCAACAGGTCGCCACCAGCCCGCAAGATTTGCGACCGGCCGGCGACGTGTGGGGCGAGGCCCCGCCGGTGAAAGTCGCCCAGCCCGGCGAATACTCGTTCCCGCTGGCCTGATCCGCCGGCTTTTCGTCGCCTTCGCGGTCCGAGGCACGGAATTTGTTTGACGAAGGCGTGGTGGATCGGAGATAATCCAGATCGGTGCGTGGCGACGATGTTCGCATCGCTCGGCCAGCCGACTTTGCTCCTCCGCCCAACTTTTCTGTTCCTTTCAACCCGTCAATGCTCCACCCGTCGATGCCGCGCGGGATCACCGGAAAGCCGTTGCCTGCCGCTCGGTTTTCCGCCTTCGCGGCTTTCCGATGTCACCGCCCCATGGAATCTTTGCATATGAACGCCCGAGTGATCGCCAAAGCCGACGTGGATCCGAAGATTCGCCGTCGCCGACAATGCGTTTCGGTGCTGGCCTTTTTCGCCGCCGCCGTGATCGCTTCGCTGGCCGCTTCGGCAGTCGGCCAGGATCCCTACAAGCGAGTCCCGACGCCGAAAGGTTTCGACGTGGACGCCAATTTGAAAAGGGCTCGGGCGTCACTGAAAAGCTGGGCCGGCGACAGCGACGGCTTGCGTTCCAGACACGCCAAGCTGGCTTACCCGTACGCGACCCAGTACGTCCCGTCGCGGATGACGCAAGCCGACGCGACCCCGGAAATCACGACGCTGGTCGAGGAAGTGCTGGCGGCCATCGAAGTCGCCCAGCGACGTGACAACAAAGCCGTGGCCGATCAGTTGAATAAAGGCTTTTATCAAGCGATGGGCAAGATCGCGGTCGGTGATTTCCAGCCCGCCGCTCGCGTGGCCGCCACCATGGCCATCGGCCGGCTCAACGGATCGCTGGGTGACTTGCGAACGGGTCAACCCCCGACGCCCTACAACACGCTGGGCGCCCTGACCGCGCTGTACGGCAACAAGAAATTTCCCGAAGGCGTCCGCGCCGCGGCGCTGCACGGCTTGCACCGTTTCGTGTCGTTGACCTTCCATCAGCTGCCCCAGGACAAGAAAGACAGCCTGGCGGGCATGATGCAACAACTGCTCGGGGAACCCGCCCCGGCCGGCCGCACGCCCGACGCCCACGCGTTCATGCAGCGTTACGCGGTTGATATTTTGGATCTGATCCGCCCCGACGATGCGAACATCGCGTCCGCCCTGGTGACCATCAGCAGCGATCGCAATCGGCCCGGCCTGATCGCCTTGCACTCGGCCGCGAAATTCGGCCGGTCGCCCGTCGCCGCGAAGGCCAAAGTCGAATCCCCCCTGGACACCTTGGACCAGTGGACCGCCCGGGCCTATCGCGCCTTCGAAGGCGAAGTCAAGCGTTTGCAAATGTTCAACCAGCCCCGCGAAAAAGCGAAGGTCCAACCGGAATTGCCCCAAGACATCTTGGCACCGGCTGAAGAGGACCTCGAAGTCGCCGGCCAAGACAATTACGGCGAAGACATGGAAGAAGAAGGCGGCTACGGCGAGGACATGGAGGAAGACGGCGGATACGGCGAGGACATGGCGGAGGACGGCTACGGTTACGGCCCCGCCGTCGTCGAAGAATTCGAACCGCAACCCGCACCGGTCGTCGCCACGCGGCGCTACCTGAATCACGTGCTGCAGCAATTGCATCTGGGGGTCACCGGGTCGCCCAAACCCGGCATGCCTTCGCAACCCGGGGGACTGCTGGCGGTCGCCGACGATGCCTCCAAAGCCGAGATCAAGACTTGGGTTTCCAAGATCGAAGAACTGCTGGAGAAATTGAACGACAAATCGCTCGAAGAACAGAGCGATTTCGTGACCGAGTTGGAAGCGTTGACCAAGGACCTGCGCGACATGGCCGGCAAGGCGGCCAAAGAACCGGTCGCGGCACCCGCGGGCGAAGGAGAGATGGCCCAAACCGATGCCGGCAACGCCGAGATTTTGGTGAATCGCTGAAATCCGGCGAAAGCAACGACTGAGACGTCCGCCCGGCGGTCATCCCCCTGAGCATCGCCCTCCTCCCGGGGATTCCCGGCGAGGTTGAGCCAATCGCGCCGGCTTCCTCGTCGACGGACTGCTGGGTGCGAGGCAGTCGATCGGTTACGATCCTGCCTTTCCCCCACCGACATCCCCGCGTTGACGTTTGAGGCAGGAGCACCGATGAGCCTGGGAACCGAGTTTGCCGCCACTCAGGCCGACGTCGGCGTGATCATGGGCAGCCGCAACGACTGGGAAACCATGCTCAACGCCAGTCAGGTGCTGCGAGAATTGGGCGTGCGGCACGAAAACATGGTCGTTTCGGCCCATCGCACCCCCGAGCGGATGTTCGCGTACGCCCGATCCGCGTCCCCGCGCGGAATCAAAGTCATCATCGCCGGCGCCGGCGGGGCGGCGCACCTGCCCGGCATGGTCGCGTCGGAAACGACACTGCCGGTGATCGGCGTGCCGATCCAAAGTCGTGCCTTGCAGGGCTTGGATTCCCTGTTGTCGATCGTCCAGATGCCCGGCGGGATTCCGGTCGCGACGATGGCGATCGGGACCGCGGGCGCGAAAAACGCCGGTCTGATGGCGGCACGAATTCTGGCCTTGAGTGACCCGGGCTTGGCCGAGCGGCTGAACGCCTTTGTCACCGCCCAGCGAGACGCCGTGCTCGACTCGGCGGATCTGGAGACGACATGAGCCATCCGATTTTGCCGGGATCCACGATCGGCATGGTCGGCGGCGGCCAGTTGGGACGGATGTTCTCGATCGCCGCGGCCCAAATGGGATATCGCGTCTGCGTGTTCTGTGAACGGGAGGATGAACCGGCCGCCCAAGTCGCGCAGGAAACCGTCCTCGGGCGTCTGGATGATCCGGAACAGGCCGGGAAGTTCGCCGCCAAGTGCGACGTGATCACCCTAGAGTTCGAAAACATTCCGACCGAAACGATCGCCACTTGCGAACGATTCGCGCCGACTTATCCGTCCGCGTCGGTGCTGGAAACGGCGCAGGATCGATTGCGTGAAAAATCGACGCTCCGCAACCACGGATTGCCGGTCACGCCGTTCACAAAAGTCAACGACTCCGATTCGCTGCGAGCGTTCGCGCGGCAGGTCGACTATCCCGTCATCGTCAAGACCAATCGCAGCGGATACGACGGCAAAGGCCAATACCGCTTGAACTCGGACGCCGATGCGGATCTTGTTCCCTGGTCGTCGGTCGACGGTTGGATCGCCGAGCAATGCATCGCTTTTGATAAAGAAATCTCCGTCGTCGTCGCCAGGACGCGATCGGGAGAACAGTCCGCGTTCCCGGTTTTCGAGAACGATCACGCCAACCACATCTTGGACCTGTCACGATGTCCGGCCGACGTGTCACCGGACGTCCAGCGGGAAGCCTGTCGCATCGGCTTGGCGGTCGCCCGGGCGATCGATTTGGTCGGCTTGGTGTGCGTGGAGTTCTTCCTGCAACAGGAACGATTGATGATCAACGAGATCGCCCCGCGGCCACACAACAGCGGACACTTGACCATCGAAGCCTGTGCGACCAGCCAGTTTCAGCAACACGTCCGGGCGATCTGTGGGCTTCCGCTCGGGGACACCTCGTTGATCGTCGGCGGCGCGGCGATGGTCAACCTGCTGGGCGATCTGTGGCAGCCCGCGACGCCGGCGTGGCCGCTTTCTTTGCAGATTCCGGCCGTCAATCTGCATCTGTACGGCAAAGACCGGGCGAAAGTGGGACGCAAAATGGGCCACCTGACGGCGGTCGCGGCCGACGTCGATCTGGCCGTTGATCACGTGCTTCAGGCCAGAAACACGCTCGCAACCGTCGCCGAGTCGATGGAGACGACCTAGGCGGGTGATGTACCGGTCATCGTCGCCGTGCCGCCCGGGTTTCAGCCCGGCAAGGACGCGGCCCCGGCCGAACCTCGGCCGGGGCGGCAACGACGACGTCGGGATCGCACCACCGCCGTTCCGCCCAACAGCGAACACAAGGCGAAAGTCCCCGGTTCGGGGATCGCGGTGACCGAAATCGTGCTGATGCTGAAACCTTGACCGCTGCCGAAGGGGACTTGCGTGATCGCATTGATCTCGGCTTCGTAAAAGCCCAACGCGGTCGCGTAATTCCGGTACAACCCGACCGTATCGCTCGGGCTGATGTTCTGCTGAATGCCGAAATTCGCACCGATCAACGCTATTTCGCCGCCGGCACGCATCAGCACGGGTAATCCGGAATCGCCGCCTTGGAGGCCGATCTCGTCGTCGGCGATTCCGCCGTTGTCGCCCACACTGTCGTAAATCCATTCGACGACGCGGGTCGGCCGTGTCCCGCTTAACGTCGCATTGGTCACGACGTTCACCGTGTTGCGTCCGCCGACCTGCGCCACGTCGCCGCCGGGCAGCGTGCGTCTCCCGATCACGTAGATCTGACGACCCTGAAATTGAATTTGAGACTCGGCGGTGACGATCTTCAACGGCCGGACGCCGTGTTCGACCGGGACCGGATGGTCCAAGGTGTAAATCCGAATGTCGGTCCCGTCGGTGCCCCGAACGACTTGCTGGGACGTGCCGGCGGTGTAGCTGCGAACAATACCGTCACTGCCGCGAAACTGTGCGATCCGCGGAGCGTTGGGATCGCCGACGATGTGGTCGGCGGTCACGAAATGCTGGGGCGTGATCAACGCGACGCTGTTCAGCCCCACGCCGGTGATCTCACGCTCGTCGATCAGGAAGTTCGCGTTGACGGGAAGCTCCGCGCCGACGCTGATCGCTCCGGTCAACGCCCGCACGTGACGGTCCGGATTGAAATTTTCGAAAACGGCCGCCGAACCGACACGCGGGAAAACGGGGCCCGAGACCCCCACGAAAAGAAGAGCCAACGCCCCAAAACCGATCGATCGAAATGACACCGCTATGATTCCGCTCTTGCACGTTAAAAAATAGATAAGTTTGCCTGGGCTACGTAGTCGTTAAAATTGCTAGCACCCGCTCAATCGGAAACAGTCTAGACAAACGCCTCGGCCTGATTGACATTTTGGCCGGAAAATAGCCCCGACTTCCTGGGTAGACGGAAACTACCCGACGGGCCATTTTTTGGGGTTCGCACCGAGAACACGCCCGGACCCCGAAAATTTCCGGCCGACCGACAGACGCCCGCTCGTCGCGATAAACTGGCCCGATAGGGCGCCAGATCCGCTGTTGACGATTGAGAGCTACTTGACGACGCCCACTTCGATTGCTTCCCCCCCCCACCTGTTTCAGGATCCCCTCTGATGCCGAGACGATTTCTTTCTTTGGCTTTGCTGATCGGTCTGGCGTTCGCCACCGTGCCAGCGCGAGCCGAATTGTCCCTTTGTTCGCTGTTCACCGATCACATGGTTGTCCAGCGAGACGCCCCGATCCGCGTTTGGGGTTGGGCCGACGCCGGGGCGGAGGTGACGGCCGACCTGGGCGACGAATCGGCGACCGCCCTGGCGGGCGACGACGGACGGTTCGAGCTGGAATTGGCCCCGCTGCCGGCCGGCGGGCCGCACGAGTTGAAGATCACCTCGGGCGATCAGTCTCGAACGATCACCGATGTGCTGGTCGGCGAAGTCTGGGTGTGCAGCGGCCAATCCAACATGCAGTGGGCGGTCAACCAAGCGAACGACGGCGACTTGGAAGCCCTGGCGGCGGACTTTCCCGAGATCCGCTTGATCACCGTACCGCGTGTCGGGACCCAAGAACCGCAAACGGATTTCGAAGGCGAATGGTCGCTTTGTTCGCCGGACACGGTCAAAGATTTTTCCGCGGTCGGCTACTTTTTCGGTCGCCGGCTTCACCAAACCCTGGGCGTGCCGGTCGGGCTGATCGACAACGCGTGGGGCGGTTCGGCGGCCGAAGCGTGGATCGCACCGGAGGCGCTGGCCGGTCAGCCGGCGTACAAACCGCTGCTGGAGCATTGGCAGGAAGTCGCGGCGAATTACGACGCCGAACAAGCCGAAAAGACATACCAAAAGCGGCGTCAAGCATGGATCGACGGCGGACGCAAAGGGAATCCGCCACGACAACCGGGCAACCCTTTGACGGGCAACCAACGCCCGTCGAACATTTACAACGGCGTGCTGAAGCCGACGATCGGTTACACGATCAAGGGCGCGATCTGGTACCAGGGTGAATCGAATTCGGAACGGGCGTATCAGTACCGCGACTTGTTTCCGCTGTTGATTCAGACTTGGCGTGACGAATGGAAACTGGGCGACTTTCCGTTTTACTGGGTCCAACTGGCGGATTTCAAAGCTTATGCCGACCGACCGCAAGAAAGCAGCTGGGCGGAACTTCGCGAAGCCCAAACGATGACGATGGATAAGCTGCCCAACACGGGTGAAGCGGTCATCATCAACTTGGGCGAAGCCGTCGACATTCACCCCAAGAACAAGCAAGACGTCGCCAAACGCTTGGCCAGGTGGGCGCTGGCACGCGACTACGGATTCGACATCCCTTATCAGAGCCCGCGTTTCGAATCGGTCGAATTCGACGACGGCAAGGCGATCGTCAAATTCTCCGCCGTCGGCAGCGGACTGGACACCTTTGACGTCAACGAGATGCTGGGGTTCACGATCGCCGGGGCGGACAAACGGTTCGTCGCAGCACAGGCCAAGCGGATGCCGGGGACCAAAGATACTGTGATCGTTTCGGCCGACGGAATCGATGACCCCGTGGCGGTACGCTACGCCTGGGCGGATAACCCGGTTTGCAACGTGCAGTCGGCCGACGGATTGCCGTTGACGCCGTTCCGGACCGACGAATTCACCGGCAACACCGCCGGAAAAGTCTCCCCCTGAGCAAAGTATTTTCGCGACGGATGCCTTCCGAGAGGCTCTGTACGGGAACCTGACGCGTCGACGCTCGACGCGCAGGCTCCCTTTGGGCGGGACGATTTGCTATGACTGCGGGCATGAGTGCAACGGTTTCCACGACGATCTATAACGTTCCCAACCTGCTGACGAGTGTTCGGCTGGTGTTGGCGATCGCCGTGATGGCGTTGATCCCCTGGGGATATCACACCGTCGGTTTGATCACGTTCCTGGTCGCGGTCTCCACGGATTGGATCGACGGTTATTGGGCGCGAAAATACGGTCAAGTCACCAAGCTGGGAAGAATATTCGACCCCTTTGTCGACAAAATCATCATCTGCGGGACGTTCATCGTCTTGGTCGGCATCCCCGAAAGCGGCGTCGCCTCGTGGATGGCGATCTTGGTCGTCGCCCGCGAATTGCTGGTCACCAGCCTGCGTGGTCTGATCGAAGGCGCCGGCGGTGACTTTTCGGCCAGTTGGCTGGGGAAATGGAAGATGGTGCTGCAATGTGCCGCCGTCGTCGCGGTGATGCTGACGCTGATCGCCAATCCGGCCTCGGAATTGCTCCGCTGGCTGGCCTGGGCATTGCTCTGGGCGAGCATCGCTTTGACGGTTTACTCGGGATACGACTACACGTTGGCGGCGGCCAAAGTCATGCAAAGTGAAACCGACATCGATACCGAGACGTCGCGAAAGGATTCCGCTTGATGGCGGCGTCGCTGCAGATTCTGGTCAACCTGGCGCTACTGGGATTCTTTCCGGCCAGCGCGATCGCGTGGGGGATCCTGATCCGTCGGCGAATCAAGCGTTACAAGCGTCTCGGCATCTTCGGCCCGTTGGTTCCCCCGGTGCCACGGCCGAACCCGTTCTGGACGCCGCTGGCTTTCCTGGTCTTGATGGGTTGCTTTTTGATCGTCAGCCCGCTCCTGCAACTCGGCTTCGCGGCCTTGGGCGTGATCGAAATGCCGACGAGACCTCCCGCCGATGCGGCGGCGACACCCCAGCCCGCGACCGGCTTTCAAGATTCCGCCGAATTGGCGCTCGGGACCATGGTGTTCGTGATCTCGTGTCTGTTGACTTGCGTTTACTTGTACTTGCTTGCCCCGAAACGATTCGGCGAACTCGGTTTGAGGCCCACGGCACGAGGCGTCCGTTTAGGCTTGATCGCGTCGTTGCTGACCTTGCCACCGTTGATGCTCATGATGGCGGGCGTCAGTTGGTTGGTGCCCTACGAACACAAAGTGTTGGACGTTTTGGCGGACGAACCGTCGCTGATCAAGTTCGGCGTGTTGTTCATCGCCACGGCGATCATCACGCCGATCGTCGAAGAGTTCACGATCCGCGTCGTCTTGCAAGGTTCGCTGCAGGGGTGGGCCGATCGTGGGTATCGCCAGCCCGACGGCAACGCTCAACCCGACGAGGAAGACGTGGCGGCCGAGTCGGTTCGGCACACGAGCGACGAAGCACCGGTCACGGATGGGGATTCGCCCGCACAGCCGACCGGTGTGGCCTGGGCTTATCGTGCGTCGTTGGACGATTCGGGCCGGGTGGCGGTTCCGCCGGAAACCTCTGCTCCGGAATCGGGCTCGGCGAAACGTGCCGATTGGCCGGTCCTAATCACGAGCCTGTTGTTCGCGATGCTCCATTTCGGCCAAGGCCTTGCCCCGGTCCCGCTGTTTTTCTTATCGCTGGTACTCGGGTATCTGTACCGGCAAACCGGCAACATCACCGCATCGGTCGTCGTCCACATGGTGCTCAACAGCATCACCATGATCGTCTCCTTCGTCGCCGTCGCCGCGGGCGGGGAATAAACTCGTTGAACTATCGCCTGCGAAGGATCGGGCTGTCGACCAAAGCCACCAACAGGTCGGCCAAACGATAGTCGTTATCACGTTGCGTCTCGACGATTCGAGCGACCATCGCCCTCTCGCGATGATTCAGCGTGCGGCCTGTCGCGTAGGTCATCCATTTTTCGCTCAAGCAGCAAACGAAGGGCTTCGGATCCGCCAGCAAGATGCGTTTCAGGTCACGGACATCCCGGATCGCTTGCCCCGAGGGCAACGTGCCGGTGGCATCGACCGGGTCCCCGTCGATCCGTTTGATTCGCGAGGCATTCTTTCCTTTCGCTTCGACATACAAAGGATAGTGGTCTCGCCAGCGGCCGATCGGGTCGAAGTTTTCCAACGCGAAACCGATCGGATCGATCTCACGGTGACACGCGGCACAGCTATCATCGGCCATGTGGGCGGCCAGTCTTTCTTTGACCGTCGAGGCACCGGTGGTGTCCGGTGTCAACGCCGGCACCGCGTCAGGCGGGTCGGGCGGCGGGCTGCCCAAGATGTTTTCCAGCACCCAAACGCCGCGCAGCACAGGCTGCGTGTCGACTCCGTTGGCCGTCGCCATCATCAACGCGGGCATGCACAGCAATCCGCCGCGATTGGCGTCGCGGTCGACGGCGTATCGAAATAACTGGCCGTCGCGATCCTTCTTGCCCGCATCGCCGGGCTGATCCAAGGCGTAAATGTCTCGTGCGACTTCCCGGCTGGTCAGCACGAAATCCGGTGCGATCAGATCCACGGCTGGTCGATTTTCGTTTAGCACCGCGGCGAACGTTTGTCGAACTTCGTCGATCATCGCCGAGCGATGACTGTCCTTAAAATTTGCCATCAATCGAGGATCGGGCATCAGCGAATCGAGCGACGAAAGCCCCAACCATTGCCGCGTGAAGTCTTTCGCAAAGGCCGGATGATCCGACAAGCGACGCGTCTGGCTTTCCAACTCGTGGGAATCGAAAAGATCGCCGCGGGTCGCCGCATCGGCAAGCCGTTGGTCGGGCGGATCGGACGTCAAAAAGTAGGACAGCCGCGATGCCAACGAAGACGAATTCAACATCGACGGATCGTCCGCGGCGACGCCAAAGTCGCGATAAAGAAATTCGGGCGACACCAACAACGCGCGAATCGCCAAATGCAAACCGTCGTCGATTCTTCCAGTCGTGGCCGATTGGCGAAGGATCAAATCGACGTAGGCTTTCGACTCGCTCGGCATCACGTCGCGCCGCAAAGACTTCGTCAACAGTGGCGTGATCCAGTTTCGCGCGGCGGTGCGCACCGAGTCGGCTCGGTCCTCGGAAAAATCGCCGGTCAACGGTTCGACGAAATCTCCCAACAGCCTGCGTCTTTGCGCGGCTCGTCGCGTGTGCTCTTGATCAGGATAGATTTCCGTCGGACCGTCGATCGTCATCCGCTCGATCGCGACGTAAGGCCCCTGTTCGAAATACTTGAACACCAAAGTCTCACCCGTATCGACGGATTTCTTGACCAACCGCCGAATCAGATCGGTCACCTTTTTCGTGCCAGGTGCATAAGCGGCGACGTCCAGGTCATCGCGTCGCCATTGGTCTTTGACGCGGTCCCAGCCTTTGCCGCCCCGCGCCGGGTTGCCCACGGCGTCCCACGCGGCAGCCAATTTCGGGTCCGCGGCAAACTGTTGAGTCAAGAAAGCTTCCAAACGAGTCTTGTCGTCGTAACTGAAGGGGCCGTTGGCATATCGCAATGTGATCGTATCGCCGCGATCCAAGTCGACGTTCAGACGAAAGGTTTGTGGCGAACCGCTTGTATTTTCCAAAGTGACCATTTGTCGGGCTTTTCGATCGGAAGAGAAGCTCGATTTCCGGTTGGACCGTGTCCCGATTTCGATCTCGGGGCGCGGCAGGTTCTCCGCGTCTGCCGGGAAACGACTCGAAGCGGTCAGTTCGATACGGTAGCGGCCGTTGACGGCGGCTTCGAAACGGGTCGGCCAAGTGGAATTGCGTGTCAGATTGTTTCCCGAGGACGCCAACCGCATGCCATCGTCGGCCAACATCGCCGAGGAATAACTGATCGTCAGGTCTTCCCCCCGAAGCTCGGTTCGCGACGGTTCGACCGCCGGACGCGGCGGCGGAAAAAACTGATCGGCGACCAAGCCGGCGGACTGCGAGATCGCTTCCAAGTGAGCCGAGGAAAGGACCAACGCGGCGGCTTGGTTGTCGAAACCGTGGGCAGCGTTATCGGCGGGAAACGTATCGGGAAGTTCGAAATCGGGCAGCGAAAAAATCGCAGCGATCGTGTTTCGGTATTCCCGCCGGCTCAACCGCCTGAGCAAAGTTCCGCCGACCGCACTGTGACGCATCAATTGAGCGTCGATCCACGATCCGGCGATTTCGATTTCTTCGTCCGACAGCGGTTCCATGTCGGCCGGCGGCATGATTCGCCGCGTCAACAAGTTGTGAATCTCCTCCCACGTTTCGATCGTGCCGGGCCGCGACCAATCGACATGCTCGGCGGAGATCCCCACGCCGCCTTCGGCCGTTTGAACATCGTGACAATCCAAACAGTTTTCCCGTAACACGTCACGCACGTCGTCCGGAATCACGGTCTCGGCGATCGTCGCCGTGGCGGTCGCAAAAACCGACGCGACCGCCACGGCGACGAAGATGCGGCGATTCAAACCCATCCGTCGATGCCTCGTTTGGCATTGGAAAACGTCTCGGTCTCGACGCCCAATTGCTGAAGGATGCGAATGAACACGTCTCCGAGCAGCTCGTCTTTGTCACTTCGGGCGGCCAAATGGCTGCCGTGTTTCAATCCGCCGCCGGCGACGATGGTCGGCAAGTCACGGTTGCTGTGCCGACTGGCGTCTCCCATCCCGGTGCCGAACATGACGATCGTCGAATCCAACAAGGGACGGCCTTGGCCATCGGTCTTGTTTTTCAATTGATCCAAAAACCGACTTAGGCAATGCATGTGTTCGGTTTCCACGCGGATCAAGTCCGCGACCAGATCCGGGTCGTTGCCGTGGTGCGAAAGCGCGTGATAGCCGGCGCGCAACGTCTGGCCGTCCAGTGTGAAAACTTGGCCCAGGCCGGCGATGTGCAGCGTCGCGACTCGAGTCGCGTCGGTTTGCAATGCCAAAGCCATCACATCCATCATGATCTGCTCGCATTCCAACATGAGCGTCGGCGCGACCGGATCGTAAGGCGGCAATTCGTACTCGACCGCGGCGGTGGGATCGGCCAAGTGATTCAATTGACGCCCCATTCGCTGCTCCAGCTCTCGCAAAGACGTGAAATACTCCGAAAGCTTTTGCCGATCTCGGTGACTGACGTTTCGTTCCATCGACTTGGCTTGTTCGCGCGCCAAGTCCAACGAGCTTCGGCCGCTCCTGAGCAAATACTCCGTCCGCTTGCGATCCTGGCCCGTGACGAACAGCTTGCCGAAGATCACGCTGGGCCGATTGATCATCGGCAGCGGTACGCCGTCGCGGTTGTAGACCATTTTTTGCTTCGCCAAATCACCCGCGCACAACTGGATCGATTCGAAGCGGTTGGACCGGCTGATTCGCGCCGCGGCCGTCTGATCCAACGAAACGTCGCCGACGTTTTTCCCGCACAGAAAATTGTCCCAGTTCTTGTGACCGTTGGCGGCGCGGTGATCGAAACCGGAAAATACGGTCATGTCCTGGCGATGTCCGGCGAGCGGTTCCAGTAACGGAGTCATCGGATAATCACGCCCCGTATCGGCAGGATAAAACGCGGGCCGATAAAGTCCCAGATTCGTTCCGATGCACACCAGTCGCTTCGCCTTCGATTCGGTTTCCTGAGCCGTCGCTCGCGGCGGAGCCTCGGCCGCGACACCGGACGATTCCAAAAGCGGCAGCGAAAGCGAAAATCCGGTCGCACGCAAAAATTGGCGACGTCCGTCTTGAAGGCGACCGGATTCGGGGCGGGGCTTGGGCATGGGCATGGGTCAAGCTCGGCAAAAAGGAGGGCGATTTCGGTGGGCAGTTACGACCAAACTAACCGATTTCGGTCGCGAATTCACTTCAAATGCGTCTTCCGATCGGCTCGACGCCCTAAGATCTTGGCATCTGCAACGTTTCCTATTTTTCGATTCGTCTGGATCAATGCGTCAAAACGGCGTTCGTTTGTGCGGGGTTGCCCTGCTTGTCGGTTCGATGTCATCGGTCGCGCGGGCGGCTGAATCCGACGCCACGACTGAGCAAGAAGATTGCTGAAGCGATTTCCGCAACATCAACGCCCGTTCGCTTCGCGACCGGATCAGTTCCTCCCGCGTCACCACTTGCGTGTACTTGGCGGCCATGCGAATCAGCTTGGCATGGTCGATCGGTTTGGCCAAATAATCGTCGCAACCGCCGTTGAGACACTTGTCGCGATCGCCCTTCATGGCGTCCGCCGTCAAGGCAATGATGGGCCAGTCGATGCAGGCCGAGCGAAGTTCGGCCACCGCCTGCATGCCGTCGACGTTCGGCATTTGCATGTCCATGACGACCAAATCGAAGGGTTCTCCCGCGTCGCGCGCCGCGATCGATACATCAATGCCTTGCCGGCCGTCTTCGGCGGTCGACACCCGCGCCCCCGCTTTCTCCAAAAAGTGCTGACTGATGTGGCGGACGTCGCGACGGTCATCCACGACCAACACACGACAATCAAGGGCAGGTGTCTCGACGGACGAATCTTCCGGCTCACTTTCGCGAAGCAACAAGTCCGGCTTGACCAATTCGATCTTGTCGATCGAATCCAGTGGAAGCCGCACGTAAAATGTCGCCCCGTCGCCGAGCTCGCTGGTCAGATCCATTTCCCCGCCGAGCATTTCGACCAACCGCTGACTGATCGCCAAGCCGAGACCGCTGCCGCCGTACCGACGCGTGACGGACGAATCGCCCTGGGCGAAAGGACGAAACAAGCGGTCTTGTTGTTCCTCGCTGATTCCGATTCCGGTATCCGTGATGGCGAATTCGACGATCGGCGGATCGGTATCGGCGACAAACTTGACGCGCAAGCAGACTTCGCCCTCGTCGGTGAATTTGATCGCGTTGCCGATCAAGTTGATCAAGACTTGGCGAAGACGTGTCGGGTCGGTGTGGAATTCATGTGGCACTTTGCCTGCGAACTGGACGTCGAATTTGATTTTCTTTTCTTCCGCTCGCACCTGCATCAACGATTGAATGTCGGCCACCAATTTCGGCAATAAGCAAGGCTCCGTTTCGACAGCCAACTTACCGGCTTCGATTCGTGACAAATCCAAGATGTCGTTGATCAATTCCAGTAAATATTCGCCGTTGCGTTTCATGATCAAAACGCAGCTGCGATTGTCGGGGTCTTTCAAATGGCCCAGCAAGACGTCGGCGTAACCCAAAATGGCGGCCATCGGTGTGCGAATTTCATGCGACATGTTCGCCAAGAACTCACTCTTGGATCGATTCGCCGCCAACGCCGCCGCCTCGCTTTGCTTTAAGCGTTTTTCGGTCTGCTTTCGTTGCGTGATGTCCTGAACGATCGAACTGACGGACATCACTTTCCCATCTTCCGAACGCAACGGATAGAAACTTGCCAGCCATGTCCGACATTGAGATGACGCTTGGGTCACGCCGGTGATCTCAAAATTCAGTTTGGCCTGACCGCTTTCGAAGATCTGTCGGTACAGGGCTTCGAGCTTGTCGGCCATTTCGGGCAGCACGTCATGAATTCGCCTTCCCGCATGATCTTCACGCGGCACGCCGTTGATGTCGGCAAGCCGGTCATTGATACGAACGTACGTCAGATCCGGCCCGATCACGGACATGCCGACCGGTGCGGCCTTATAAATCAATTCCAGCTCACGTTTCTGATGAAGCAAGACGTCTTTGGCGGCAAGCAACTCGACCTCGGCGTGTTTACGATGTTCGATTTCTCGCTTCAACCTTGCATTGGTCTCGATCATCGACGGCAAAGTCAGGATCCGCGGCATGTATCGCACCAACGTGATCACCGCCGCCCAAGACATGATCGCCATGATCAGCTTCATCATTCCGGACACCCGATAGATCGGGTGCCAAAAGATGATCGCTTCGATCAGGTGAACACTTCCGCACGCCAGGATGAAACCGGCGGACACCCAGAACAGCTTGTTGAACGGAATGTCACGTCGTTTGCGGACGAAGTAAACCAACGCCACCGGGATCGCGAAATAGGCCGCAGACGTGACGACGTCGCTGACGATGTGCAACCAGCCCAGGAAATCCGACCAATTCCCGCAAGACCACCGGGCCGGGAAGTCCGAGGTGTCAAAGAATTTGCTGAAGTAATCTTTCACGCTCGTGACCTTTTTGCGTCGCCAAATCCGGCACGTCCCTAAACACCGCTTCGTTCCTCAATGACCGCCTTCAAAAACGTGTTCAGTTCTTGTGGCTCGCAGGCGTAGCGGTATCCGGTTCGCGGATCTCGCGTCGCGGTCGGTCGCTCCTCAAGCCCCCATGATGAACCGTTTCCGCGAACAACACCAAAAATCGGTCGTCTGATTGACACGGAGCATTCTGCGTCGATGCCGAATCGGATTCTAAGTCGTCATCAAAGTACTCCCTACAAAGTTACACCGAGCGACGATTTAATCGCAGTCCCATCGATCAGTCAACGCGCTGACCAACGACCGACCAGCGTGGTTCATTTTGATCCAGCGGTCAGCTCACACTGAACGCCCTCCGGCGGTTGAACTCGTCTCTGTTTAGGCGGCACAACAGTTGCGACAAAAAAGCTCAAGCGATCGACCGTCGCGACGACCCGAAACCACTCCCCCTAGGAGATAATCATGAGTCTAGAAGCAAAGACTGATCTGAATGAACAGACAATTGATAAGCTGCAAAAACTGATTCGCGCCAATATCGATTCGTACAACGGATTCCATGAGTCCGCCGAAGAGGTCCGCGATCCGAAACTGGCGGCGCTCTTCAAAGAAATTGGCAATCAACGCTCGGCCATGGCAAGCGAACTGCAAAAATTTGTGGAATTCAACGGAGAAGCCGCCGAGGACGACGGCAGCGTCGCAGCGAAGACGCACCGAATCTGGATCAACATCCGCAGCAAGATCAACGGCGGGGACCCGCACGTGATTCTGACCGAGGCCGAACGGGGCGAAGACCACATCAAACACGCCTACGAAGACGTGCTGAAAGAAACGGCCGGCAGCGCGATGAACGACGTTTTGACCGACCAATACGCGGTCGTCAAAGCCGGACATGACAAAGTTCGTGACCTGCGAGATTCGTACAAAAACGCGTGAGCCGTGGGATCATCCCAGGCATCGATTCTTGATCGATTCACGGGGGGCCGTGCGGTCGCTCCCGCCGGCCTCCTTCACGCGACAACCAAAAAAGGATTCGAAAAAACGATGGACATTCCACAAGTCACCTCCGTGCAAGCCTCCCCGACCGGAGACATGGGGCAGGATTATCTGGCCACCGGAAAGCAGGTCGCGCTACGTCGCTGGCAGGAAGACGCCGGTGATTTCACGGAACGGGTAAGTCGAAAGTACGAAATCGTGGGCTACATGCTTAGCGGAACCCTAGAAGTAGACCTTGACGGTCAAATCGCCACGTTGCAGGCTGGTGATTCCTGGATGGTCCCCGAAGGCTCGCCCCATCGCTACCGTATCGTGAAGCCCATCGTGGCCATCGAAGCGACCAGCCCGCCGGCCCGCTTCAACGATCGCGACGAGCCCGCCAAGGACTAGACTTTCATGCCGCCCTTGTGACCGATCATTCGCCTTACTGGACCGAGGCGGTACAGTAAGGCGGCCAACGTGGCTCCGCAAGCTTCCCATCGATCGTCGCAAATCAACGCATGAACGAAATTCACGTCGGCAGCCGTCTGCATTACATTGTCCGTTCGCCGTCCACGTTTCTGCTGAACGTTTCGGTGGCTCAGAACGAACATCAATCGACCCGCGACGAGTCCATCGAAATCGAGCCGTATTATGCGATCGAGGAGTGTGCCGTCGGCCCACTCGGGAATCGACTGCTCCGTGTCAACGCGACGCCGTGCGAATTGACGATTCGCTATCGGGCGACCGTCTCCCTGCACGCCGATGAAATCGACTCGGCGAACGTCGGCGAAGTCGTCTACGAAAACCTTCCCGCCGACGTGCTGGCGTATTTGAATCCCAGTCGCTATTGCGAATCCGACAAACTGTTTCGATTCGCAGCAGAGGAGTTCGGTGATTTGCTGACCGGTTACTCGCGGGTCACCGCGGTTTGCAACTGGACCTATGAACATTTGACTTACACGCCCGGTAGCACGGGGCCGACGACAACCGCTTGTGATGTGATTTTGCAGCGGATCGGCGTGTGTCGAGACTATGCCCATGTCGCGATCAGCCTGTGCCGTGCGTTGGGAATTCCGGCTCGCTACGTTTCCGGATACGCGGTCAATCTCCAACCGCCAGATTTCCACGGGTTCTTCGAAGCCTATCTCGAAGGCCGTTGGTTTCTGTTCGACGCGACGCGATTGGCACCGATCGGGGGTTTGGTCAGGATCGGAACCGGTCGCGATGCCGCCGACGTCGCCTTTGCCACCATCCGCGGTGACGCCCAAAGCACGGGCGTGGAAGTTTGGGCGTCCGAGGAGCAAAGCGGGGACCGCCTGCTGGATCCGGACAATGTTCAGACAGGCATCAGTTCCGCCTAAGATCGACAGGCAAGCGACCGGTCAATGAGTCAAACGCGACTCAGCCAGCGGACTTGAAAGGGTGCCAGGGTGATCGGCTGATCCACCGGGACGGAAAACTCCGCCAACAGGTCATGGCACAATGCCTTGTCGATTCCCGTCCACGAGACCGACTGCGGTTGGTCCGTCAGGTTGGCGATGACGGCGATCGAGTGGTCGACGTCTTTGCTTCGCAACCAGCCGATTAAACCGTCGCCGGCGAGGTCCAGAACCTCTTGTGACGCCGAGGGATGAAACGCGACCTGTCGGCAGCGCACGCTCAAGATTTGCCGAAAGCGAGAAAAGATCCGGTGTGGCAAGTCCGTCGGGTTTTCCAAAGCGGCATTCAGTTCGTCCCGTTGATATTTACGACGATTGATCCGCCGATTCTGTCCGGACGATTCCACCGCCGCCCGATCATTCGGGGTCCCGACCAGACTGTGAAAATAAATCGCCGGAACTCCTTGCAGGGACAACATCAGAATCTGAGTCGCCAGGAACCGCTGCGCGTGATCCTCAGGCGTTGTCGTCGATCGATCGGCCACCGCGTCGACGTACGTGATGTTCAGCTCATAGGGACTTTCGCTGCCGTCGGAATTCGATCGCATGTTGACTCGTCCGCCGTTTCGCCGCACGACCTGGACCAAATGATCAAGACGCTCGGTCGGCACCAGGCCTTCCAGCGGACGCACACCGATACCGTCGTGGCTGGCGGTAAAATTAAAGAAAGTCGTTTCGTCCGTCGGCGGTGACAAGTCGGTCAACCAGGCCTTCAGGATCGACGTGTCACCGCTGTGAATCGCGTCCAACAGCAGCGGCGGCAAACTGAATTGGTAAACCATGTGGGCCTCATCGGTTCCGTTGCCGAAATAGCTGAAATTCTCCGCGTGCGGCACGTTCGTCTCGGTCAACACGATCGTTCCCGGTGCCACGTCGTCCAGCACGGCACGCATCAAACGGACGATCGCGTGCGTTTCGGGCAGGTGGATGCAAGTCGTCCCGGGCTGTTTCCACAAAAACGCGATGGCATCGAGCCGAATGATCCGCGCCCCGCGTCGGGCGTACTCAATCAAGGTCTCGATCATCCTCAGCAACGTCGGCGGGTCGGCGTAGTTCAAGTCGACCTGATCGGCACTGAAGGTCGTCCAAACGTGCTTGATGCCGGCGTCGGTTTCGAAAGGCGTCAACAACGGCAGGCTTCTCGGGCGAACGACCGCGGAAAGATCCGCCGAGGGATCTTGGTCGATGTAAGCCCCGCGAAACTCAGGATCATCGGCCAGGAATCGTCGAAACCAGTCGTGTGAAACCGAAGTGTGATTGGCCACCAGGTCGAACATCAGGTCGAAATGTTGCCCCAGCCTGGCAATGTCGTCCCATGATCCGGCGTCGGGATCGACCGCCAAGTAATCGGTGACCGAAAACCCGTCGTCGCTGGTGTAGGGACAAAAAGGCAACAGATGGACGCAGCGGATCTGCTTTTCCAACTTCCGATCGAGCAGAAAGCGACGCTGGGCCTCGAGTGACGCGACGCCGTCTTCGCGAATCTGATCCGCATAGGTGATCAGGACGACGTCGCCTTCGTCCCATAGCGATCGGCTACCCGCCCGCGTCGACGCGGAAGCTTGCAAGGCACGAAGACCATCGGCCAACACCTCCGGGACATGTCCATAAATGTCACGAATGATCGTATCGTACGTTTTGCTCATGCTGGTCTTTACTAAAGATTCTCTTGGCCGGTGAAATTCGTGACCAGGGCCCGAAGCTTTCGACGCAGGACGCTGTAACTGAAGAAGGCTTTGCCGATCTCGTAATTGAAATCGACCATTTCCTCGCGGTAGCGATCGTCGCGGATCACGCGTTCGACTTTGGAAACCACGTCTTGAGTCAGGTAACCGTCCATGGCGATGACTTTGGCCCCCTTGGGTTCAATGTCGGCCACAAAAATCGAATAACGATTCACCAAAACCGGCTTGCGATAATAAAACGCTTCCAGCAGTGCGTTGCCGAAACCTTCGTAGATGCTCGGGTACGTGATGAAATCGGCTTGCGAATACGCGTCGGCAAGCGTGTAGATCTTTCCACCGCGTTCGTTGAAGCCGCGTTTGTCGCCGACCTGTTCGTCCGCCAGTCGCATGTCGACGCCGCTGGATTCGGCCAGTTCTTTCAACGCGACCAAGTACTCGTTGCCTTCGTCCCCGCTGGCGTGAGAGATGACGAGTTTGCATTTGTCGTTCTTCAATGCCGCGACCAACGCGATCGAATGCTCGATGCCCTTGCGAGGAACGACACGCGTGGGCTGGAGGAACAAGATGTCGTCGTCGCCCAGGCCGATGTCACGCCGGAAATCGAGGACGTATTCATCGGGTTGCGGCGGCTCGTTGTCGAAATCCAAAACGTTGGGAACCAACGTCGATGAGACGCCGCGACGGTGCGACAGGTCTTCCTGTGCGAACGAATTGATCGTGACGTTCTGGATCTGCGGCAGGGCGGGCGGAAAAGCCATCCACAGCATGTCGGTGACCGCCGAGACACTGAACCGGTCACGCTCCCAATAAAAATCGTGGTGGTGGGCGATCGTCGGAAAGCCGGTTTCCGCGATGAAGTTGGTCAGCGCGACGCCCAGGGGAATGTTCATCGGGATCGTCAAGGCGTTCTGAACGATCAGCAGATCCAGATTGAACCGCCGAGTGAACTCATACAACGTGCCTTTCAAGTAATCCGCCAGCGTATAAATCCTTTGCGTCACGTCCGGCGTGCGGGTGCGGGTCCCGAAGGCGCGTCGATTGATCCACTGAATATCGGGGTGACCGAAATAAGCATGCGGAACGACCATCGAACTTTCGCCGTCACGATCGCTCAGCCCGGAATACCAGTAGCTGACGTGACGATGGTCCCAGAGCACCTGCGCCCACTTGGCACTTTCCAGCGACACTCCGTCGGTTCCGCTGAACCGCGTGCCGACAAATCCGATTTGAACGCCCATGGTGTTTGAAGCTTTCGAGGAGACTCTGGAGCGATGATGACAAGCGAGGAGCAGGCGTCAGGCGAGCGGGGATCGAGCGTGTCGGCGGCCGAGCGGTCGGTCAGACACAATCTAACAACTGAGTCAGAGCGGTCACTACGACGTCGGGCTTTTTCCCATCGCATCGCGGGTCGCCGACGCGACGACGCAGGCTGCGGCGATCGCCGGCAAACCAAGCCGTCTTGAGCCCCGCCTGACCGGCCGCCCAAACGTCGTTGAGTCGATCGTTGCCGACATACAGCGTCTCCCCCGCCGAGATCCCGCGACGATGAAGCATGGCTTTCAAAAATTCGAAAAGTCTTGGACCCGGCTTGGATTGTCGAAAACGGTTGGAAAACACACACAGATCGAGGTCGAAGGGGCCACGCATCAGCGGTGCCCCGCAAAGCGATTCGATCAGATCGATCGTAAACACCTGAGCGTTGCTGACAATGCCCAGCGGAAACCGGTCGGAAAGTTGCCCGAGCACTTCGGACGCACCGGGCATCGGCCAAGTCGGATTCGCCAACGCTTCGAATTCGTCGGCCGCGCGGACGAGACGACCGGTGCCGGGCCGCGACGCGGAATCCCCCGCGACAGAATCGTCGCCGAAAGAAATGAGACCCTCGCGGCGAAACAGTTCTCGCCAGACGTTGACGATCTCGATTTCGGGGTACGGTCGCTGACGGCTGCGTCGGGCGTCATTTTCCGCCGCGATCGCTTGGCGCAGGTCGGAGTGGGTCGGCGCGACGTCGGCCGGCACCCCCAGTGACGCCATGACCTGCTGCATCGGATCTTTGAGCGATGCGTCGCCCGGCGGATCTTCCGCCGTACCGACTTCGCCGCTGCCGCTGATCAGCAGCGTCCCGTAGACGTCAAACACGACGGCGCGGATGCCGCCGATCCGACGCAGGATCGGTTTCACGTCGGTGGGGAGGGGCCGCATGGGTTGTTGCCGCGTGACGACGGCGGACGTCCAGTCCTTGGGGTCAGTCATATCGATTCGAAGGTCTCCGTGCGACAGGGATAGAAAACGTGTCGGCCCACGATCGTTTCGAAACCGACGCCGGCGTGGGCTGGCGGGAGGACGGGTTCATCATTGACCGATGACAAGACCGCCTGATAAGCCACTTGAAGCTTGGCGGCTTGAGCATCCAGACTGTAGAACTTTCGAATCAGGTCCTTGTTTCGCGCGATGCGATCGTGGATCGTTCGCGTCGGGGGTTCGGTCAACGTCTTGATCAATTCACCGTTGGACTGCCTGCACGCGAGATCGAAGCCCGGATCCGAAGCACTCCGGTGCAAGACTTCGATTTGCCGTGACGGCGTCAACTCGGCGAAGTCGATCCGATCGGTGTCTTCGCCGGCAGGATCGGATGACGGAGAGTCCAGTTGTTTCAGAAACGCCTCGGGCAGGCCGGCTTGGGCTTCACGCAGGGCGTCCCGGTACTCGCGTCGCGTCTGGGAAATCCACCGGGCGTCGCCTGGAATCGACAACCGATCGTAGCCCTCGGAAAGGTCGATCCCGGCCGCTTCGAAATCGTCCGCGACGCCCGGGATGCGACGGGCGATCACGCGGCGATCGGCCAACCAAGGTTCCAAAAAGACCATGCCGAAGCCTTCCGCCACGCTGGTCGACAACACGAATTCGGCGGCGTTCAGGTTGTCGGCGAAAGACACCTCGGGGTGGTGGCCGGCATCGAAGACGGCCCGCGGCGCGACCTCGGCGGCGACCCGTTTCCATCGCTGATAAGAACGCTTTTCGACCTCCGTCGTCGGTCGCAGCGTGATGCCGGTGAAAGTGCCCGGGTCCAGCCAACGAGACAGCAGCAACCATTCGCCCAGGTTCTTGCGGCGAATCCCACGGACCGGGTACACGCACCACCTCGCGTCGCCGGGCAAACCGAACGCGTCACGGACGACCGCAAGCGAACGCCGACGGTGGGCTTCGTCGTCGGGCGAATCGGTTGCGTCCTCCGCAATCGCGACGTGCGAATCGACGACCTGCAAATCGACGCCGTTGGGGATCACGTGCAAACGTCGCTCCGGGATCCCCAAACACTGAAAGATCGTCCGATCCGATCGCGTCAGCGTCGCTTGGTGAAGATGTTCCGCGGTGGGATACAAGATCGCGTCGAGCGCGGCAGGTGTCTCGGCGGGGCCGCCGTCGATCGATCCGGCGTGAATCAGCCTCAACGTATTCGCCGGCCGGCAATCCTCGGCAAAGTCGTGGACTTGCAAAAGCGATCGCCAACCCTCGTCGGCCAATCGCCGCACGACATTCGCGGCAGCGGTGTTTTTGCCGAGGGAATGGTTGTGCCAATGAAGCACCGTCCGATCTCGACCCAACTGATTCGCTCGCAGCAGCTGATCGACTTTGGCGTGCAGTTCGTCGGATTTCTCCGCAAGGTTGCGATCGCAAGACCCTTCCACGTCGTCGTAGTCGAAACCGGGAACGATGTGATGCGACACCAAAGGCCACACGTCGTCA
>Ga0102938_10000281_pt1 | contig 36723 bp, 29 predicted proteins | sample SalPonR2_B_D2_MG_FD_84516 | JGI IMG/M metagenome (GOLD analysis project Ga0102938, IMG submission 84516) | Salt pond soil microbial communities from South San Francisco under conditions of wetland restoration - Salt Pond MetaG R2_B_D2_MG | ecosystem: Environmental > Aquatic > Marine >...
ATCGCGCCGCCCGCGGGCGTTCGTTTCGATGGCACCAGTCTGCTGCCGCTGTTGAAACCGACGGCAACTGCCACGGCGGACGCCGACTGGCCCGACCGAATCCTGGTTACCGATTCGCAACGCGTGAAAGACCCCATTAAATGGCGCAACAGCAGCGTGATGACGTCGCAATGGCGATTGATCAACGGCAAATTGCTGTACGACATCAAGAACGATCCAGGCCAACGACAAGATGTGGCCACAGACCATCCCGACGTCGTGCGCCGGCTGACCGATTTTTACGATGCGTGGTGGGCCGAACTGGAACCGACATTTGCCGATGAGACGCCGATTTATCTCGGCCACCCCGCCGAAAATCCGGCCACCTTAACGGCTCATGATTGGATCACCACCGGTTTGACGCCTTGGAATCAGCGTTACATCCGCGACGCGATGCACGGCCCCGCCAACACCGGCTTTTGGAACGTCAAGGTGCATGAGGCAGGCGACTACACGATTCGTATGCGTCGTTGGCCAGCCGAACTCGATCGACCGCTGACCGCCGGGGTGCCGGCCGGCCAGGATGTGCCGGGCGTCAAGGCCTACCGCACCGCACCAGGCAAGGCGATCGAATTGGTGAAGGCAAAGCTTCGGATCGGAGACCACGTGGCCGAATCGGCGGTCTTGCCCAACGCAACCGAAGCGGTGTTTCACGTTCGGTTGTCGGCTGGCAAAGCCCGGCTCCACGCGAGCTTCGAAACCGAGGCGGGAGAAATCTACGGAGCCTACTACGCGTATGTCGAAAAAGAATAGACGCTGGGTGTCGGCTTGAAAAAAACGGCGCTGACCAATCGGTCGGATGGGCTCTGGGATAAATAGCTACCATCCGTGCCGGCACCTTCGCTGCCAAATGCCGTATCATGCTCGCGTGCCAGGGTTCTCCGTGACTTGGTGCCGATGTGCTTTGGTACCCTTGCGATTGGGTGCATTCCGATGCGGCCCCGCTCTCTTTCTTAAACCGACACGCCGATGCATTCCGTTGTGATCGATCGTCCTTACGAGTTCGTGCCGCCTTACGAAGGCAAGGTTTGGCCTTGGTTGTTGCAACATTTCGTCTCTAGACGGTTGCGTCGGGATTTTGGGATCGAGCAATTGCACTTCCACGGCTTGGAACGGCTTCATGCATCCCAGCGGGCGGGGCATGGCGTCTTGTTGGCTCCCAATCATTGCCGGCCTTCCGATCCGCTGGTGATTACCGAAACCTGTCGGCGCGTCGGTGTTAGCCCGTTCACAATGGCCAGTTGGCATGTCTTCATGCAAAGCCGGTTGCAACGTTTTTTCTTGCGTCGCATGGGAGCCTTCAGCGTCTATCGCGAAGGACTGGACCGCCAATCGTTACAGGCGGGAGTCGACATCTTGGCGCGAGGGCAGCGACCGCTGGTGATCTTTCCTGAAGGGGTGATCACGCGAACGAATGATCGTCTGCTTGCCCTGATGGAAGGTGCCTCGTTTATCGCCCGTTCGGCAGCGAAGAAACGTGCCGCGGCGACTCCGGCTGGCTTGGTGGTCGTGCACCCGATCGCAATTCGCTACCACTTTCACGGGGATATCGACGCGGCGCTGAACGATACACTGGACTCGATCGAGCAGCGCTTGTCGTGGCGCCCCCGACGCGACCCCGACCGCGTGCGTCGCATCTATCGTGTCGGCGAAGCGCTGCTGTGGCTGAAGGAGATCGAATACTTCGGTCAGCCACAAACGGGCTCCATCCCCGATCGGCTGGGACGGTTGATCGATCAGATGCTGGTTCCCTTGGAAGAGGAGTGGATCGAAGGCAAAGTCGAAACGAACACGGTGGCGCGCGTCAAAAACCTGCGGATCGCAATCCTGCGTGACATGATCGCGGGAGACCTACCGGCGGAAGAACGGACCCGCCGCTGGGATCAATTGGCCGACATGTATCTGGCCCAGCAATTCAGTCACTACCCGCCTGCTTACGTGCGGTCGAATCCAACCAATGAACGATTGCTGGAGACTGTCGAACGCTTCGAAGAAGACTTGACCGATGAAGCGCGCATTCATCGGCCGATGTCGGCGACGGTGACCATTGGGGAGGCGATCGAGGTGTCTCCGAAACGTGCGCGTGGTGGTGGCGAAGACCCGGTGATGGCGGAGATCGATCGGCAACTCCGCGAGCTGCTGCAGATTCCCGCCACAACAACGCCTCCGCTGGAACCATCCGTCACCGCCGCGTCGGCTGTGCCGCAGGACGAACATTCATCATGAATCCCATCACGGACGATGCCATTCATCCGGACGCTACAGCAGAGCTGGAGCATTCGCCCGGCCGCTTTGTTCGCTGGCAATTCACCGTGCTGGGTGCGATGTATGCCGGCTATGCGGCTTTCATGCTGTGCCGCAATACGTTGATCGCCGCGAGTGCCGATTTAGTCAGCGACCCCGCGCTGCAGATGGACAAAGAGTCCTTTGGGCATTTGATGAGTTGGCATTCGGCCGGTGCCATCATGGGCAAACTGGTCACCGGTCCCGGCGCGGATTGGCTGGGGGGACGGCGCATGTTCTTGCTGGCCTTGTCGCTGACGGCGATGGCGAATATTGGTTTCGCATTCGGTTCTTCGTTTGCCGTTTTCGCAGCCTTCAATTTTCTCGGCCAGTTCGCCAAAGCGGGCGGTTGGCCGGCGATGACCAAGATCGTCGGCCAATGGTTTCCCGAACAGAGATACGGCCAGGTGTGGAGCATTATTTCGACCAGCTCGCGGGTGGGAACGATCGCCGCCGGACTCATGCTCGGTTACTTCCTCAGCTTGATGGATTGGCGTGCCGTGTTTTTGATTTCGGCGCTGCTGACCGGGGGTGTGGTGGTCTTGTTGGCTTTTTTCTTGAAGGAGACCCCCGCTCAAGTCGGCTTGTTGTCCTTGGCGGCACACGATCGTACCCGGCCGCCCGACCAGCCTCCCGCAGCACCCCCACCACACCCTTTTGATTCGCTGTCGCTACTGCAGGTTTGTGGTCAGTTCATCCGCAGCGGGCGGTTCTGGGCGATCGGCTTCAGCATCATCTTTCTGACCATCATGATGGACTTTATTACGTTCATTCCGATCTATCTTTCCGAAGCCTTGGAAATCAGCAATAGCCGCGCTTCGATGGCCGGCAGCAGTTTCCCAGCAGGGATGTTTACGGCGTTGTTGCTGACCAGTTTTGTGTATGACCGGTTGTCGAAACGGCAGTTGGTTTGGGTGCTCGGCGGGCTGCTAACGGCCAGTTGCGTTTGCGTGCAGGTGCTGTGGAATCTCGATCAAGTTCCCACTACGGCACGGGCCCCGGTCGCGGTGGCGACAATCTTCCTGTTGGGCTTGGCCATCTCTCCGGCGTACTACGTGCCGATGAGCGTCTTCGCGGTGCGTTTTGGTGGCCAGCACTCCGGTTTTTTAGTCTCCCTGATCGATGTGTTTGGCTACGGCGGCGCGTTGCTGTTCAACTTTTTCGGAGGCTCGATCGCTCAGCATTATGGCTGGGGCGTTTTCCTGGGAGGCCTGCTAACGATCGCGATTCTAGCGACGCTCTTCATGCTGACATTCTTGACGCTCGATTGGCGGGCCACGCAAGAATGACAAGCTCCGTTTCCGCGCCGTAATCGCTATAAATCGAGCTCGAACGTTTGGCCGTCTGGCAAACGTAACGTGGCCGCACGAATGTCCTCACTGTCGTCATCCAGCGTGATGCTTTGCACGGTCGGTTCCCCTTTGCCTTGGAACCCGAGGCCTCATAGATAAAGGTGTCGTCGTCGGGATGGGCCATCGAAGCGGTAAAGTTAACGTCCAGCGATTCCATCTCGCCGATATGTTCCTGAATGGTCGGGTGATCGCGCAACTGCATGCGGATGTCCTCGGCGACCACGTTCATGCCGAAACCGATCAACGCATACCCGCCCCCGCAGCACATCAGCACGCATAGCAACACAACGCCTCCGCCGATGCCCAAAATCCAAAGCAGCGGGTTACTGCCGCGGTTGCGATTCGGTGGAGAAGGAGGAGGTGAGGGGCCGGTGGAGGGTGTGGACTGAAAGTAAGGATTGTTCGACACGCGACCGCCCTAAGGAGCCAAGGGAGAAGATACGGTTACTGCTGCGAAGCGATTCTCAACGTCCGATCGGCAGCACGACGTCGAGATTATATGACAACGGTGCTGGCAGAGCGGAACTGGAGATCGTGCCATCCCACGGGCGCGGGTTTAAGCAGGTTTGCAGGACTCATTCCGCAGAACTCTGCTTAGCCGTTTGGGCGATAGCCTCGGTTATTTCCAGGAACCGCGGCTATCGCCAAGGCGGCTCATTTACCCGATGACTCCTGCCTGCTTATGGCAATACCGGAGGAGCCGCCTCTTGCAGGATCGCGCGCAGCATGCCTTCAGCCTTATGCCACGTTTCCTGCTCCTCGGCCACCGGATCGCTCTTGGCGGTAATGCCACCACCGACAGGAATCTGCAGCCAGCCGTGAGCTGCCGTGACGGTTCGGATCAGAATGTTAAAGTCCGCACTGCCACCGCAACTGATGTAGCCCAACGAACCACAGTAGGGGCCGCGCGCGTTTGGTTCCAGTTCGCTGATCGTCCGCATCGCTTCGACCTTGGGGGCACCGGTGATGCTTCCGCCGGGAAAGCAAGCGGTCAATAAATCCGCGATCGTGCGATCCTCTCGCAACACACCGCGCACCACCGAAACGAGATGTTGCACAAAGGCATACGGTTCGACTTCGCACAGTTTTTCGACGCGAACGCTTTGGTCATCGCAGACACGCGACAAATCGTTTCGCATCAAGTCAACAATCATAATGTTTTCCGCACGATCCTTTTCGCTTTCGTAAAGCGTTTCCGCCAACTGCTGATCGCGAGCCGCCTCGCCCGTGCGGTGCACGGTACCTTTGATCGGACGGGTTTCAACCTGTCGACCTTTGACCCGCAAGAACCCTTCCGGCGAAGAACTTAAGACTTGAAAATTGCCTCCGTCGAAATAACCGGCCAACGGAGCGGGATTGCTGGCCCGTAATCGCAAATACAGTTCCGGCGAAGAGAGGTGCTGCCGATACAGCAGGCGCTGCGCCAGGTTGACTTGGAAGCTATCGCCGCGGCGAATGCGCTGCACGATCTCGGCCACCGCGTCACGAAAACCGGCGGGCGAAAAGTTACTGGTCAGCGCGGGGTGCTTGGCGGTCGCAAACCCTTTGGCGGGTTGCGTCAGAAGTTGCCAAGCGGGCGGAGGCCGCCACTCGCCAGGCGGTTGATTGAGCCAATCGATGACTTGATCGGCGCGGCGCACGGCGCGATGCAACCGGCGATCCCAGCTCGTTTCGGGAATCCCCTGTGAAATCAGCCACGCACGGTCTTGATGGTGGTCGACCGCAATCACCCAGTCGTACAACCCCAATGCAATCGGAGGCGTCGGCAAGTCATCGCATGCCGCTCGGCCGATCGGTTCTAACCAGCGGGCCGCTTCATAGCCCCACAAGCCGGCGATACCGCCTTGAAACGGCGGCAGTGTCGACGAGGCCGTTGCGGGCATGCTGTGTGCGATGTGGCCTTCCAGCCACTGGCTCATCTGTTGCCAACCGCTGAGCGCCTGCGCGGCGGTGCGTGGTGAGTGCTGGGCGCGGTTTTGCGCTCGGTCTTGCGCTTCGTTCGCATCGCTTAGTGTTTCCGCATCGCAACGCAGCGTATCGACCGGATCGGCGGTCAAGAAGGAATAGCGACCCGTTTGATCGGGGCCACTGCAAGCGCTGTCGAACCACAAGCAACCAGGCAGGGCAGCGAGTCGCTGAAACGCCTGTTCCATCGAAAACGCTTCGGGTAACGGCCGCACCACCGGCAGCGGTTCCACCCAAGACCAAGCGGGGCGTGATGAGTCGGTCAAACGGTTTTCCAATACGTGAGAAGTCGTGTTGTTTTAAGATTCGTCTGCGGTGGGTGGCGATTCGTCTACCGCGGGTGGCTTCGGCTGACGGTGGCGACTGGTGCGGGCCACCCGATGGTGATCCTCGGGACGCGTTAAAAATCCCCACTGCAGGGCTTCATCCTGCTCATACTGTTTGCCCAACGTCAAGCCGGTCAGCGCCTTGGCCATTTCAAAGCCGAGGTAAAACGCATGTCCCGGATCCACATTTTGGCTCTGCGGTTGCTGCATCAATGCATCGAACAGCGCAAACGGATCGGCGTCCCTCAAGTGCAAGCCCGCCGACAACAGATGGATCTGCTCTTCCTGTGCGAACAAGCGGTAATTGTTGTCCTTCAATTGCGTCGCCAAGGCGGCCAAAGCGGCGGGCGGAAAAGGCCGCAACCGCGGATCACGCAGCATGACCAGCGAATCGTCCAGGCGTTTCGGTGGCACGCCATGCTTGACCGCGTAATGGACCAGTCGCCTCGCCAAGTCACACTCGCGCACCGCGGACCGCGCCCAATTGATCACCTGCGTCGTCAAGACACTGCGGATGCCTAATTCCTGACAGATTCCAAGCAGCAAGACATTGATTCCCGCTGAATCCACATCGGTCAGTTCGGTCAAATTGCCGACACCCATCATCATCTCGTGCTCTGGAAAACGCTCGCGGACGGTCGCGTATCGCTGCAAACTAGCGGTCAAACCACTGGCGATACCGCCGCGCACCGGCCCACCCATGCCGATCGGTTCGAGGATCGGATCAAGCCGCATCGGGACGTTGTGTTTGTCCAGATAAGCAACCGTCTGTTCCAGCGACGCCAAGTCGTCCGGCGTATCGGGAATCACAACCACTTCGCATCCCCAGTCGACAGCCGCCTCACGGTTTGACGAGTTGACCGACAGGACAAGTGCTGCGCCGGCGCGTGTGGCTTGTTGCGTTTCCCAGGGATCGAAGGTATCGATCGAAATCGAAAAATTTTTTTCCGTCAAACGTCGCACCACTTCTCCGACGTTATGCCACCGCTGACCCGGTTGGCACCCGATATCGATCACGTCCGCGCCGTCGTTTCGCAGTCGTGTTGCCAGCTCCAGAATGTCGGCTTCTGACATCGATGGTGCGTGATTGATCTCCGCGACAATGCGAATATCGAAGTCCCCAAAATCATCGAGTGACGTCGTCGCGCCCGCGCCGAAATATTCCGGCAACGCGCGCAAATCTTTGGGGCCCATGCGGACCGGGATATCGATGCCTTGCTGCAACAATGCCACGTCGCCCACATAACCGGGGACCAGCACTTCGGTCGCTTGAGCAGGTATTTCCCAACGTTTTTTTATCCACTGCGGCGTCATCAGTGCTGCAACGGTGATCGGCAAGACGTCCAGTGAAAATTCAAAGCCGACTTTTTGCGCAAGGTTCGTAACCACTTCGCGCAGTGCCGGCGATGCCAACTTGCCAGTTACAAAATGGACGTGCCGTCGTTCCGACTTGGGGCGTGATTCGGTCATCGTGTCTTACGGGGAACGCTCGTTCAAAAAAGCAAATGGGAATCGTGTGTCGACGCTGCGGAAAACGCGGTGACGTGATTGCAACGGTAACGCGCAAGGCAATAACCAGCCATGACCTGACAAGCCGGTTGACGTTCGCAGCTAAAAAGTTGTCGTCTGTTTAACGGCGAGCTATTGACCGGCGCGATGAAACGCATAAAACATCATCCAGCGAGAGACTCGCGTTGTGTTGGTCGAAACCATCTTAAACGAAGTTCACGAAAGAGAAGTTCGTTGTCGCAGCCAAGGCTGCGGAATGGTTTCGGTCAACACGCGTGGCCGGGGTCTCTCGTTTTTTATTGCGCTGTCACGAAGTTGCCGTTCGTCTGCTGTGTGCCTCGTCGATCGCGACGTGCCTGCTTCTCACCTCGCCTGGAGCCAAGAAACGACCGTGGATGTATTGTGGGAAGACGCCACGGCGATGGTGATCAACAAGCCATGGGGTTTACTGACGACGATCACCGGCAACCATCCCAGTTTAGAAGCCCAACTTGTGGCATGGCTTTCGCAACGGGAACGCTCGCAACGAGAAGGCTCGCAGCGGGAAGGCTCCGATCCACAAACCGTTTCGACCCATCGGGCGACGGCCGCGCCGTTTGTCCGCATGCCCCATCGACTCGACCGTGCCGTCAGTGGCGCGGTGCTGGTGGCGCGCACCGCACGTGCTGCCAAGGTATTCAGTGCGCAGTTTGAAGCACGCAAGATCGAAAAGCGGTATCTCGCCTGGGTGGCGGGGGTCGTTTCCGAAGCCAGCGGCACTTGGCGCGACACGATTCGCAAGGTTCCCAATGAAGCAAGAGCTGAAGTGGTGGACGCCGATGCCCCCGATGCCAAGCTGGCGGTGTTGCACTTCGAGGTCCGCCAGCGGCTGGCAGATCGGACCTTGTTGGAAGTGCAACTGGAAACCGGCAGGATGCACCAAATTCGACTGCAGACCGCTCTGCGTCATCATCCAATCTTGGGCGATCGGCTGTATGGCAGTCAGATCCGACTGCTGCCTGAATCCCCATCGCATCACGACGAAAAAATCGCTCTGCACGCCCATCGCATCGGCTTTCGACATCCTCAAACCGCGCTGCCGATTACGGTCGATGCCCCGGTTGCCGAAGATTGGCCGCAACCCTTTACCGCAGCCTGAGTCGCATTGCCCAATTGGCATTGCCCAACCAAGTGACGGGGCCGACGAGTAAGGCGTTCGTCAGGCTGCCGCTTAGGACGCTGGCTGTGCCACGGCAGGAGTCACAATCGGAGCCACCGCGGGATCGGCGGGCTGGGAGGCGACGGCGGGATCGACCAGCGGAGGCTTCACCGATTCAAAGCCCCAGCACAGCGGAATCATCACCATGGCGACCACAAACACGACCACGTTCAGCGGAATCCCGAATCGCAAGTAGTCGCTCATCCGATAACCACCCACGCCATAGACCATCAAGTTCGTTTGGTAGCCAAACGGCGTGGCGAAACTGGCGGAGGCACCGATCATCACCGCCACGACAAAGGGCGTCGGGTCCAGCCCCAACCCGGCCGCCGCATTCCAGGCGATCGGAAACATCAGCAGCGCGGCGGCATTATTGGTGATCGATTCGGTACACAGCATCGTTGTCAGGTAGAGGATCACCAGGGTGGCAAAGGGATCCTTACTGGCCAGCTCCAGCAGCGCCTTAGCGATACCCTCTGCGGCTCCGCTCTTGTCCATCGCTAAACCGATTCCGATCGCAGCGCCGATCACCAACAAGATCGATCCGTCGACACTGCGGCGAGCTTCGGTCATCGTGCAGCAGCGGAGCAGCACCATGGCGATGGCGGCGACCAACGCCGCGGTAACCACTTCGACATGTTGCGAAGCGGCAGCCAGGACCATCACCAGCAGCACCGCCAACGACAACCAAGCTCGTTCCGGCCGGCGGACTTCGCCACCATCGACTTTGCTCATCAAGAAAAAATCGCGGCTGCTGCGATGGTCTTGCACGAACGACGCGGGGGCTTCCAGCAACAGCACGTCGCCGGTTTCCAGCACGACATCTCCCAGTTTGCCCGGCACCCGTTGATCGCCTCGAGCCACAGCGATGACAGCCGCGCGGTAACGCGTGCGGAACTTGCCTTCGCGGATCGATTTGCCGACCAGCGGGCAGCGATGGCTGACCACCGTTTCGACCAACTGCCGATGCCAGGCCGGCGCGTTCAGTTTCCGCGTTTGATCGGTCGCCGGTGTCAAGCCGCGGATCTTCTGCAGGTCGACGACCGATTCCAACGCACCGACTAAAATCAGCAGGTCGCCCGCTTGCAGTCGCTCGGTCGGTGCCACCGCAGGGAGCACCTCGCCACGACGTTGAATCTCGACCAAGTACAGACCCGGCAGGTGCCGCAAGCCGGCATCTTCGATCGTCCGGTTCACCAACGGCCCGTCGATCGTCACCGTCATTTCGACCGTGTACTGGCGCGGGTCGTCATGCGTACTGACCGCCGGTCGCCGCTCGGGAAGCAATCGTCGCGTGAAGATTAAGATGTACAGCACGCCGCAAATCGCCGCGGGGAGACCGACCCAACCGGGCGAGAAGAAACCGAGCGACTCGCCTCCTTTTTCCTGGTACAGCTTGTAAACCAGCAGGTTCGTGCTGGTCCCAAACACGGTACACATCCCACCCAAGATCGCCGCATACGACAGTGGCAGCAGGAACCGGCTGGTGCTGACGCTGGTGCGTTTGCTTAAGTCGCCCACGACGGGCAACAAGGCGGCCACCAGCGGCGTGTTGTTCAAGAAACCGCTCAACGCCGCCACGGGAAGCAATAATCGGATTTGCCCATCGTACAAACCGCGTGCGCGACCGAGCAGCCACCCGGTTGCCAACTGCGTTCCACCGGTCAGTTCCATGCCGGCCACCACGGCAAACAGCAGCCCCACCGTGATCAGTGCCGTGTTACCGAAACCGCTCAGCGCTTCGCTGGGCGACGGCAGCAGAGGCGAATTGGTAAAATTACCCACCACCACAAGAATCGCCAGGCACGAGATCGCCAGCAAGTCGGTCGACGCAATGCGGAAGGCCAACCCACCCAACAGCAGCATGGCGATGGCAATCGCGAACCATGGTTCCCAAATCAAAGCGTTCGAATCCCGTTAAAATTGAAGCAGCCGCTGCTCTTCAGCGGCATTCCGGCGGCAGACAGGCCTTCCGAGGATGCACAGTATAGCTCGGCAATCCTCTTGCTGGTCCAGTGTACTTCGTGGCAGAGAATCCACTACACTGAGCCGTTCATGCCTTCACGCCTTCCACCCTCCTGCCCGACCTGGTTCTATGTCTTCGAAGCGTTCCGGTCCGATGATCATCGCTGTGCTCGTGTTGGCGATGTTGATTCTTCACCAAGACAACTGGTTCTGGACTGACGGTACCCTCGTGTTTGGCTTTATTCCTGTCGGACTGTTCTATCACGCCTGCCTGTCGGTCGCAGCCAGCGTGGTGTGGTATTTGGCAACGAAGATCGCTTGGCCGGTGGAGTTGATCGAAGAGACCAAGGCGGCCATGCAGCAAGATGTGAAGGAAGGAGCCGAATAATGTCCTTTGGCCCCTCCTTCCTGTTGCTTGCACAAGCTGCTGGCGGTCCTGCTGAATCGGCCTATCACCCGGGCTTGCCACAGCTGATTATCATTCTGGTCTACCTCGGTTTGCTGCTCGGGCTGGGGATGTTTTCCAGTCGCTTGTTCAGCGGCACGCGTGAAGACTATCAAGCGGCCAGCCATTCCATCGGCCCCTTCCTGTTGTTGATGAGCATCTTCGGCACCACGATGACCGCCTTCGCCTTGGTCGGCAGCAGTGGCCAAGCCTACAAGGAAGGCATTGGCGTCTACGGCATGCTGGCCAGTAGCAGCGGCATCATCCATTCGCTCTGCTTCTTTTTGATCGGTGTCAAGGTCTGGAGCTTCGCCCGTCGACACGGATACACCACGCAGATCGAGTTTTTCCGCGATCGTCTGGATAGTGATTTCCTCGGCTTGCTGATGTTTCCGATTCTGGTCGGACTGGTGATCCCGTATCTCTTGGTCGGAGTGATCAGCGGCGGGGTGGTCGTCCAAGCCCTCACGTCAGGGCTCGCCCCCGACTGGACTTGGTTTCAGGTCTTTCGCGACAACGGTCAACCGAACCCCGCCCTGCACGGCGGCGTCCCGCCTTGGTTAGGTTCGATGGTGATCTGCATGGTCGTGTTGGTGTACGTCTTTTTCGGAGGCATGCGAGGCACGACCTGGGCCAATACGTTCCAGACGATTGTCTTTATGATCTTGGGCGTGATCACTTTCTTTGTGATCGCTCAGCGACTGGGCAAGCAAGACGGATTGATGGCCAACCTGCGGTTGCTCGGTGAGTCGGTTCCGGAAAACTATGCGACCCGAAATGAGATGAGCAAGTCGCTGTTTTTCACCTATTTGCTGATCCCGCTATCGGTCGGCATGTTTCCGCACCTGTTCCAGCACTGGATGACCGCCAAGAGCGCCAAAGCGTTCAAGGTGCCGGTTATCTTCCATCCGGTGTTCATCATGATCGTGTGGGTCCCCTGCGTGCTGGTCGGCATCTGGGCCCAAGGCAGCTTAATGCCATCGATGCCCCCCAAGCCGTCTCTCGAAGCGGCGAACTCGATCCTGCCATTCTTGGTGAAAACCCAAACGGGTCCGATTCTCGGAGGCTTCCTTGCAGCCGGTATTTTGGCTGCGATCATGTCCAGCCTCGACAGTCAGTTCCTCTGCTTGGGCACGATCTTTAATAACGATATTGTGCTGCATTACTCTCGCAAGGATCGTTTCAGCGATCGCCAGCAAGTGCTGTTTACTCGCTTGTTCATTATCGCCATCGTGGCGGTGACTTACGTGATCAGTTTGATCCTCGGTCCCAAGAGCAGCGTGTTTGCACTCGGCGTTTGGTGCTTCAGCGGATTCAGTGCGCTGTTCCCGATCATCTTTGCCGCCTTGTATTGGCGAAACTTAACGACCGCCGGAGCGATCAGTGGTGTCTTCGCAGCGATCATCAGTTGGGCGGTTCTGTTTTACAATGCCACGTCGCAAGGCAACCTGGGTGACTTCCATTTGATGTTGCCCATCGGCGGATCGACCTATGAAATCATGCCCGTCGTGGTGATGTTCTTCAGCTCGCTGATTACCATGGTGGTCGTCTCGATGGTGACCCCCAAACCAAAGCCCGAGACATTGGCCAAGTTCTTTGGTTGATCGCGGGCTTGGTTCATTGTTTGCCGAATCGCCGCACGGCTCTCCGAGCCGTGCGTAGCCGCGTTGCCACACGGCGCATTCAAAGTGTCGCCTCGCACTGGTGCGATCTGCTTAGGATCGTGCGACAAAAAAGTGTCGGGTACCTTTTGCGAGGAACTCGCCCTTCGGGTGCTTCGCACAAAAGGTACCCGACACTGATTTATCTCTCATTGCTCAAGCAAACCATTCCTTCACCACGCGTGCCGGCTCGACACCGGTCAGTCGCATGTCCAAGCCCTGGTAGGGAACGCTGAAGCGGTGCGGGTCCAGCCCCAGCATATGCAGCATCGTGGCGTGTAAGTCGCGCACATGCACCACATCCTCGACCGCGTTGTAGCCCAGTTCATCGGTCGCGCCATACGCTCTCCCGCCTTGAATCCCGCCGCCGGCCAGCCACATCGTAAAGCCCTTGATGTGGTGGTCTCGCCCCGCGCCCCCTTTCTCTTGAAACATCGGCGTGCGCCCAAACTCGCCACCCCAGACAATCAACGTGTCCTTCAGCATGTCACGCTGCTTCAAATCTTGCAGTAACGCCCAGGTCGGTTTGTCGGTCAACGAACAACAGGTATTCATGAACTTCACCAAGCCACCGTGATGATCCCAGCCACGGTGATACAGGTGAATAAACCGGACGCCTCGTTCGGCCAAACGCCGTGCTAACAAACAATTGGACGCGTAAGACCCGTCCCCCGGGGTCGCACCGTACATCTCCAGCACGTGCTTCGGTTCATCGCGGAAATCCGCCAGTTGCGGCACCGAAGACTGCATCCGAAACGCCATCTCATACGCCGCCAGGCGGGTCTCGATTTCAGGATTCTGAACCGTCTGGTTGCGATGCTGGTTCAGCCGTGCAATGGTGTCGACCAACCGCTTTTGCCGCGCCGCGGAAATCCCTGCTGGGGGCTCCACATAGTAAACCGGATCGCCGCTGGAGTTGAATTCCACCCCTTGGAAACGGCTGGGCAAAAAACCCGACGCCCACTGCCGCGAGGCAATCGGCTGGGGATTGCGACCACCGACGCTGCTCAATACCACAAAACCGGGCAAGTCTTCCGACTCGCTGCCCAGGCCATACGTCACCCAAGACCCCATCGAGGGACGTCCGCTGATTGCGGTGCCGGTATTCATAAACGTGTGTGCGGGATCGTGGTTGATCTGTTCGGTGACCATCGAACGAACCACGCAAATATCGTCCGCCATCTTGGCGTGCCACGGCAAGAAGTCGCTGACCATCAAGCCACCTTCGCCGTGCGGCGCGAATTGGGTTTGCGGACCAAGGCACTTCAGCGCCTTGCCCTGCAATTGCGCGATCGGTTGCCCCTTGGTAAACGAGGCGGGCATCGGCTGGCCATCGAGCCGCGCCAACTCCGGTTTGAAATCAAACGTTTCCAGTTGAGACGGCCCGCCCGCCATGCAGAGAAAAATCACTCGCTTGATGCGCGGCGGATGGTGCGGTGTATCGGATCGACCAGGCGCATTGGCATGCGATGCCGTCGACTCCGCGGCTCCTCCTTCTCGCCCCATCAAGCTGGCCAGCGCGGCCGCTCCTAATCCCAAGCCGCCCTGACCGAGAAAGCTCCGGCGGTTCGCGTTTCGCAACAGAGGGTCTAGCGTCATCGTATCGAATTCCTTGTGAAGAACAGTCGGTTGGACCTGTAGTCTAACCCCTGTTCCTGTCGCCCTACAAATCGAATCTCTTGGCATCACCAATCGACAAGCCTCAAGAGGTTTGCCGACCGGCCTGGTTTTCCAACTCGAATATGGCGGCCTGAATCCACTCATTCAGTTCGCCCACCGTGGAAATATCCAAAGTCCGATTCATCGACTGTATGAAGTAACGCGTCACATTCGGATCGTCCTTGATGTAAGGGATCAACTGCCGCAAGGCCACGTCGACAAACTGCTGTAGCGTCACCTCGGTGGTGATGATGCAAATCCGCCCCTCTTCGTCACGACGACATCTACCGGGCAGATCTCGCTGCGACAACTGCACGAGAGCCGCCGAGAGCCAATCGATGCACTGCATCGCGGTGAACGGATCATTCACGCCCGGGGACATGGCGCGCACGGCGACTTCCACCAACTCATTCAAAATGAAAAAGACGTCCTGCGTCGGGGTCCGCGTAAAGCCGATCGTAAAGGCATGCCGGATGGTGTCGCTGTCCTTTTCGGTCCAGCCTTCGCAATGATTGATCTCGGCGATGATCTCGTCTTTCCGGATAAAGTCGCCTGGGCGGCGGACCAATCGTACGATCGACTCTTTCTTCCTCGCCAAGTTAATCAGTTCAACGTCATCGATCCCCTGCAGGTATCCATCGGCGTGCGAAGGCACCCGCACTTGAGGTTCAAAGGTTCGCGGCATTTCCTCGATCGCGACTTCTTCCGAAGCTCCCATTCTTTCGGGATACAGCTTTGTCAGTTTCTCGGACACATCGATCGACAACCGCCGCAAAACACTCGAGATATGAATACTGTCGGGAACGTGGTGAATGAAGTAAATCAACTCTGCAATGCTGCCAAGCGTGAGCAGGAAGGCGATCAGCAGCGATAGCTGGGGTACAAAAACGTCCATTGCCAAACCGTCATTGGCGATCACATCTTCGCCGCGGACAACTCGCAACACCATCAAACAATACAAGAAAGTGGCCACGAAGGTTCCCAGCGTCACCTGATTGCCACGGTCATGCATGAAGTTATCCAGCAACCGCGGCCCAAAGTGCGTGCTGGCGTGCGATACCGCCAGAATCGTCAACGAAAAGGTCACGCCCGCGACCGTAATCATGGAACCTGCCACCGTTGCCAGCAACGCACGCGCTCCGTCGGGCTGGTTCAACGACGCTAGCCATAACCCTCGCAGCCAACGATCGCCATACTCGCGATCAATCCAAATCGAGAACTGCGAAAGCAGCATGGCCCCCAAAACCATCAGCGTCGGAATGAACCAATAGCTACCACTGATGCGGTAAAGCACTTGCTGAAGATAAGCTCGCACGGTGGTCGGTGCCTCATGAGAAAACGTGGTAAGCAACCTTTTGTTCCGGTTACCCCCGCAGCCTGGAAATGGTCTGGTTGCTTGGCAATGTTAAGCGATCTTTCGTAACCCCGCGGGGACGGCGGAGCAATCACCCCTGCCAATAAATGGCCAACACGGCGACTGCGAACGGGCTGGTGGCTGTTGCCAGCAAGCGGAGACAGCGAATCACGAGCCGTAAAGAGTGGCGCACCGTGGCGAATGACGCACCGTCGCTAAGCGGCCAACCCGACAAGCAGCCAAGGCTTCACCACAGAAGATTCTCGTTGCCGCGGGGGAGCATTCAGCGCCTGGTGAACATGGGATCGGCAACGGCGTGAAGTGCTCGCCTCCCCTCACCGTTTTGCTAGCGTGCAAAGTTGCAACCAAGCGAGTCACCAGCGCGACAAAACGCGGTGAATTGCACATTCGGTGACGCACATGCACCGCGTCCCGATCAAATGCACCGCGTCCCGATCAAAGAAAACGAGGGAGCCGGTCACCATCATCGGGATCCTTCGTGGCAAAACAACGGCCCAACCAAGGCTCGGCATGTCACCGGTTTGGCGGAAGCATCCGGCGGTCTGCAGCGATACCTTACGCCGCAAGCCGCTGCTGCACTTGGAACAGCAGTTGCAATTGCAGCCACAGACAATGGCGTTCAAGGGAAGACGCCTGCAATCTCTCCTCGATTCTGGGAACCCACAGATGAAACGTTACTTTCTCGCCTTCGGTCTATCACTAGTCCTGGCCGGCTTCAGTCAAACTGCCGCAGCCGGTTGGGGCAGCCGGGGTGGAAGCTCCGGTGGAAGCTCCGGTGGAAGCTCCGGTGGCTACGTCGTCAGCCACGGCAGTTCCGGTGGAAGCTACGGCAGTTCCGGTGGAAGCTATGGAAGCTCCGGTGGATCGCGTGGTTCGGGCGGTTTGTTGGCGCGGCTTCGCGCCAGGCATCATGCTCGTCATCACGCCAGCAGCGGCGGCAGCAGTGGCGGCAGCAGCGGCTACGTTCGATCGTATTCCTCCCACGGTTCGAGCGGTGGTTCGAGCGGTGGTTCGTGGGGCGGTTCGCGTGGTGGACACCACTATTCCCGTCGCTAGGCGAACCGCATTTGGTTCAACCCGTGGCATCAGCAAAGGACCCCATCGAGTCCACTCGCTGCCCAGGTTGTTGATTTAATCGTTTGACCGGTAGCCAAAGGCGTACGTTGTCGCAAAACGTCCACTACTACGGCTATCGGTTAAACGATGGCACTGTCAGCCTGGATTGAATCAACAGCCCGTGACGCTTCGGGGTATTTGCGGTTAAACAACCGATCGAAGCCGACGGTCTCCATCACCGTGAACGCAAGGACTGGAGCCAAGCCATCGTGGCTTGTGGCGGCATGTAGCCGCCTTTTTGCGCGATGAACTCGCCGCTGGGACTGTACAGCAGCGTTGCCGGAAAACCTTTTAACTTCAATGGTTCCACAACCTGCTTGTCTTGATCGCCATCGAGCACCAACGTTTCGAAATGCTCCGAGACGGCGGACGCGACGCGAGCATCAGCCCACGTTTCACGCTTCATCTTCTTGCAGTAATGACACCAATCGGCAGTCACGAACACCAAAATCGGCTTGCCCGAAGCACGCGCTGCATTGAGCACACGTTCGGGGGATCGCTGCCAAGGAATTTCCGCTTCGGCGACCGAACCGAAGAGCAACAAGGCTGTGATCGATAGAAAAGCGACGCGGAACGGTTGCGTGAGGGGCATCTGGATCATTAGCTCGCATTCCATTGCTGGCTATGGGGTTTCGGTGACTGACAATCGGCCAACCTCTAAAGATCGACCGCACGTTACAGGATGTGAAAGGCTAGCGACATGCCTAAACCTTTGCGACATGACCGTATCTTTCCGAGATGACCGTTTTGTACCAAGGCCCGTCGCTCGGGGTCAGAAAATCAAAAAGAAAAGTTTTCCCGTTGCATTGCAGGAAGGTGCGCCGATACAGACGCACAATCAAACACTTCGATGGGAAACGGATTTCATGAAACCCTCACCAATCGGCACCCTTGTGCCGCGCTGCCTGTTCGGTTCGACAGGTAAGACTCCTCTGTCGACAAACCGATTGGCCATGGCCTACCGGTTGGCCATGGCCTGCCTGTTGGCAGGGGCCGCCTGTTCTTTCACAGGATGCAAGCAAGCAGGCCGACCCAGCTGGCTGCCGTTCGGGTCAGTCGCAGCCACACCGCAGGATGAGGCGATCTGCGAAGGGGGCAGTTGCGCGCCGCCCGCCGCACACGATCAGGACGGGCCGGCGATCGACCCTGCGGACATGTTTGCTGGCCTGAACGGCCGCGCGGACGCCGAAGGGAACAGTGGTCAGCAAGTCCGCCAAGCCGCCGCGGTGAAGCCGGCTGCGGAAACGGCTCGGCGACAAACCATCAGCGGTCCCGACAGCCTGTTCGCCCCCTATCGCTAACTTTCCCGATCGCCGTTAAGCGTCCCGTCAAGCATCCCGCTTGGCGTCCGAATCGCAAATCGACTCGTCCCTTAGCCACGGCGAAGCGACAACGATTTGCCCATGCTGGGACTCGGCGTCGATTTCATCGCACTCTTAGCTGGACAGCACCACGTTGGATTGTTTACGAACGAATCAGCCGTTTTGGCGTGGGAAACGAGTAACCAAAAAGAGAGACACGCAGTCGCGTCCACGCGTTCTACATCGCGGTCGCTTCACGGACAGCCTTCTCGAGAGCTGGATCAAGGTCATCAAAGATCTTGCCGGCTCCGTCATAGAAAATCCGACCGATCAGCAAGTCGGTTAAATTGCTGCGATGCTCCGGATGGTCTTTCAAAAACCGACCGACGCTAAATTCTTTGGTGTAGAAGACATTCACCAGCTTGCGAATCCATTTGGTGCCTTCCTTGAACTCTTCGGTCCACGCCCCCAGTCTCTCAGCCGATGTATCGCCCGCGGCCAAACCGGCGACGACCGCTTCGCCTGCTCGCACGCCCATCTCCAAGGCGAAGTAAACGCCCGACGAATAGACCGGATCGATAAAGCCGAACGCATCGCCGGCGAGCACCCAACCATCGCCCGCGTGCCGGCTGGTCCAGTAAGAAAATTCCTTCGTCGTCCGCAGCTCGCCAACCCTCGTCGCGTTTTCCAAACGCGGCAACAGCCCCGGGCATTGCGCCAACTCTTCCTCGTAAACCTCGGCGGGGGTGCCACGGCCATTCAACAGGAAATCACGATCGGCGACACAGCCGATACTCGTCACACCGCGCGACAGCGGGATAAACCAGAACCAGGATTGCTTGTGCTCGGTTTGCAGAATGATGGTCGCTCCTTCATTCTCACCCGGATCGCGTCGTGCGTCGCGATAGTAGCCCCAGATCGCCAGTTTCTTCAACTCAGGATTCACCTCTTTCAAGCTCAACTTGTTGGCGATAAACGACTGCTGTCCCGTCGCATCAATCACCACCTTGGCCGCGATCTCGTGTTCTTGCCCCTGAGCATCTCGCAGTCGCACGCCGGTGGCTCGTTCGCCATCGAACCGGACATCCAACAATCGCATTTGGTCAACGCACTCGGCACCCAACTCAGCCGCGCGGTCAAACAACATCTGGTCGAACTCCGCCCGTTCGACCTGCCAAGTCACACTGCAATCGCGATCATCGTGCTGGCGGAAGAAGAAGGGATCGGATTCCTTACCGTTGCCAGTGACGAACTGCACACTGTTCTTCACAACGTGCCCTGCCTGGTGCATTCGATCGACCAAACCTAGTCGTTGCAGAGGCCAAAAAACCTCGGGCATCAGCGATTCCCCGACGTGGAAACGGGGCATCATCTCGCGCTCGACCAGCAATGTTTGATATCCCGCCTCGGCCACTATCGAAGCCGCCGCACCACCCGCCGGACCGGCTCCGATCACCACTGCATCGTATTGGCTGTTCACTCGAATTCACTCCGCAGGACACAGAAACTTGGAAGAACGCATTCGGGATGTTCTTAAACACTCGGACGGATCGACGTTCGGACCTCCCGTGGAAGGACGATCGACCATCGACCTTTCAGCAGATAGTTTATTTTACCGTCAACCTAAAGCCGATTTCCCTCTGAATGCCACATTATGATCTCCGATGCGCGTGTTATCGAGTCGCTCTTGCGAGATAGCGATTTCTCGCTGCTGCTCGAGCAGGCAACGCATGCCACGCCCAGCGATTTGCGGCGCATTCGCAACCGCGTGGGGATGGAACAGGCACGCTGGCTGATGGAATTTGCCGCGGTTCTACCGAAGGCACAGGAAAAATTCGGTCTGGGACTTTGGTTGGGAACCCGCCGGTCAGTACAGCAGTCAACCGACCTCGTCACGGCGTCGTATAAGGCGAGCCGCTTTCCTCGCGGGGCCGAGATCTACGACATTTGCTGCGGGATTGGTGGAGATGCGCGAGCGCTGCGGCAGCGAGGTCCCGTCGTGGCGATTGATAACGATGCGGCGATCGCGGTCATGGCGGCTGCGAATCTGGGTCAGCCTGACTCGCCACCGGGCTCCTCAGGACCGACCGCTTGCCCGACAGTCGTCCTCTGCCAAACCGCGGACGACTGGAGTCCTAGCACGGCGTCTGCTTTTTTGCACATTGACCCCGATCGGCGGCCCACGGGCAAACGCACGACCGATCCTCATCACTACCAACCGGGACTCGAGACCCTCGACCGCCTGATCGAGCTGTCTGCCGGAGTAGCGGTGAAGCTGGCACCTGGGGCGGTGCTGCCGGCCACCTGGCAAGGCCGCTGCGAACAGGAATGGATCAGCTACCGCGGTAGTGTGCGACAGCAAGTCGCTTGGTTTGGCAGCTTGGCCAACAGCACCGGAGCCGAGTTGCGAACCGCCACCGCGATTGGGGACGACGTCCAACAGGTCACCTTCCGGTCGGCCGATTGGCAGGCCAGCCCCTCTTCGGCGGACCGTGTCGGCGATCTGATTATCGATTTCGATCCGGCCATTCGTGCGGCAGGCTTGTCAGCCGCTTTTGCGATCGCCAACGATTGGCAAGCCCTCGGCGAGCCCAGCGGATTCTTCACCGGTGATTCGTTGCCCGACGAGTCGCTGGCAGTCGGCTACGAAGTGCTGTGGAGCGGCGGTGCCGATTTGAAGCAGATCAAACGGGCAGCCACTCAACTTTCTCGCCGCTTGCTCGAAATCAAAGTCCGCGGCAGCGAACATCGCCCGGAGAGCTTGCGGAAAAAACTCGCCAGCAAACAGACGCGAACGGCCTCCGAGGCAACGCTACTGATCGGCCGCAACCGATCCTCGACCTACGCCGTCATCGCCCAGCGGCGATCGGCCGCCCGTTAACGCTGCGAGCTCCTTCCATTACAATGGTGCTCGTTTGCACCTCAATGCAAAAATCGGTTTTGTCTGTCTCCGCTAGATGACGGAGACAGGCCGCTGCTTTACTGGCCGCTGATTGACTGGTCCGTCATCGACCATGCCCCGTCTCGCCTTGGAAATCTGATTGCATGTCCGCTGAACTGCGTTGTTGGCCGGTAACTTCTGGGGCGGATCGCCGAGCGTTCATGCAGGTCCTCAAAGACCGTTACAAAGACGATCCCAACTGGGTGCCCCCGCTGTGGAGCGTTCAAAAGGAACTGGTCGGTTTTAAAAAGCATCCGTTCTACGATAAAAATCCGTCGCAAGCCTTTCTGGTGTCGCGCGGTGGCAAGGTCGTCGGACGCATCCTGGCGTTGGTTAATCACGAACATAATCGACGCTACAAAGAGCAACGCGGGTTCTTTGGATTCTACGAATGCAGTCACGACGAAGAGGCCTCGACACTGCTGCTAGAGACAGCCTGTCAGTGGCTGCGAGAACAGGGCATGGCCGCTGCGAGAGGCCCGGTAAACCCCAGCTTGAATTACGAATGCGGGACCTTGGTCGAAGGTTTCGATTCGCCGCCGACATTCATGATCACCTACAACCCGCCGTACCACGACGAACTGATCAAGGCGGCCGGGTTCGAAAAAGCCGAAGACCTGTTTAGCTATAAATGCGACATCAGCATGCTGCAGAACCTCGACCCCAAACTGGCGTTTATCCTCGAAGAAGTCAAACGCCGTTTCGAAGTCACCTGCCGTCCGTTGGACACCAAGAAATTTAAGAGCGACGTCCGTATCTTTCTGGAAATCTACAACCGCTCGCTGGAAAATACCTGGGGCTATGTCCCGATGTCGGAAAACGAAATCGATCATCAAGCCAAAGGGCTGAAGTTCCTGATGATCCCTGAATTGACCAGCATCGCAGAGATCGACGGAAAACCGGTGGGAGCCGGTTTCGGTCTGCTCGATTTTAATCCAACCATCCAACGCATCGGTGGACGATTGTTCCCGTTTGGTTGGATTCGCCTTTTCACCGATCGCAAAAAGATCCCCCGCGTCCGCCTGATTAGTGCGAATGTGCTGCCCGAATATCAAAAATGGGGATTGGGACTGGTGACTCTGGAACGTATCGTGCCCGACGCTATCAACTACGGCATCACCGAAGGGGAGTTCTCATGGGTGTTGGAGAGCAACAACTTGTCGCGCAACACCATCGAACGAGGTGGCGGTAAACGGACGAAACGCCACCGAATTTACGACCGCGAACTCTAGCCCGACAGCGCGACACTGAATCAGCCGTTTGATTGAAAACGGAGTCATTTCCAGAAAATCCTCCGCGAACGGGCGAACTGCCACGCGGAGAATCTGCTGCCAAGGCCGATTTTTGCTGCCAAAGCGACGTTGACCCTGAACAGGCCTTTACCGACAATCGATTTTTTGAAAAATACTTTCCCGTCCCTTTTATGGAGCCCTCGATGGCTACGGCCGACGCCACCGACCTTGCTTTGCACTGCCGCCAAATCGCAGACGCCGCCCGCCAGGCATCGCGGCGGCTCGCGACGCTTGACGCCGAGCAAAAAAATAAGTGGCTGCTCGAATCGGCTTCCGCACTGCTCGACGCCACCGACGAAATCCTCCACGCCAACGCACAAGACATCGCTGCCGCTCCAACGTTTGGACTGAGCGAGGCACAGATCGACCGCCTGCGTCTCGATGCCCAGCGCATCGCCGGTATCGCATCCGGCCTGACCGAAGTTGCCGCACTGCCGGACCCCTGCGGAGAAATTATCGAAGGCCAAACCCGACCCGGGGGGCTGAAGATTCAAAAGGTTCGCGTGCCGCTGGGAGTGGTTTTCTTTATCTACGAAAGCCGACCCAATGTAACGGCCGATGCAGCGGCCATCTGTGTCAAAAGTGGCAATGCGGTCATCCTACGCGGTGGCAAAGAAGCCGCTCACAGCAGCCAAGCGATCGTCGACGTGCTCCATCGAACGGCCACGCGACTAGGACTGCCTGACGGCGCGGTGCAATTGGTCGACACTCCCGACCGTGCGGCGGTCGGCCACTTCTTGAAAATGAACGATGCCATCGATGTTACGATCCCGCGTGGGGGCGAAAGCCTGATCCGCCGCGTTGTCAGTGAAGCCACGATGCCGGTCATTAAACACTTCGACGGCAATTGCCATGTCTATGTCGACGTCGCGGCCGACCTGGAAATGGCCACTCGCATCACCGAGAACGCCAAATGCCAACGGATGGGAGTCTGCAACGCTTGCGAATCGCTGCTCGTCCACCGCGACATCGCAGCCGAATTTTTGCCCATGGTCGCCGCGGTGCTCACGTCACGCGGCATCGAAATGCGCGGCGATGACGAGTCACGAAAAATTGTCGACATGCAGCCCGCAACCGATGCCGACCTGCGGGCGGAATTCCTGGGACCGGTAATCAGTGTGGCCATCGTCGATCACGTTCAACATGCCGCACAGCACATCAATGACTACGGGTCGCACCATACCGATGCGATTGTCACTAACGATTATCGTACGGCTCAAACATTTACCGCGATGGTCGATAGTGCGGCCGTGATGGTCAACGCCAGCACCCGTTTTAACGACGGCGGGCAGTTCGGTCTGGGAGCCGAAATCGGTATCTCGACCGACAAATTTCACGCGCGAGGCCCCTGTGGCTTGCGTGAATTAACGACTTATAAATACATCGTTCACGGGGATGGGCACATTCGCGATTAAGCTCCAACAAGGGGCTGGCTCCGCGCGGGGTTCGATCCCTTGGAGCAGACGAGTCGATGCCGTTGGTTGTTGCCTCGCCGAAGAGGGTGAACGCCCCGTTTGAATAGGCTTTTAGGAGACAAGGGAATGTCTAGCGAAGATGCACTCAGTCAAAGCCAAGTCGAAAGCCTGCTCAAGCAGATGGAGTCGAGCGCCGGCGATCCGCCCAGCCCCGATACCGATGCCGATGCCGATCCGGTGGAAGAATCCGCAACCGAAGCCGCTGCGCCGCCACCTCCGGCAGCGGCCCCTAAACGCTCCTCGCCCGAAGTCCGCGCAATCAATTACGACTTCAAACGCCCCGAGCGTGTCGGCAAAGAACAGATGCGGGCAATGCAATCGCTGCACGAAGGGCTCGCACGCAGTTTCGGAGCGGCGATCTCGGGCATGCTACGCACCATGCTGGAAGTCAAACTGATCAGCGTCGATCAGCTCACCTATAGTGAGTTCGTGTTCAGTCTCGACAACCCCAGTTGCTTCAATGTGCTGAAGCCCGAACCGCTCGAAGGCCACTGGATTCTCGATATCTCTCCCACCCTCTCCTATGCCATTATCGATCGCATGCTCGGTGGCGATCCCACGCCGGTCGACAGCATTCGCCGGCCCCTGACCGAAATCGAAAATCGTTTGATCGGCCGAATTGTCAACGCTTTCAACAGCGAACTGAAAGAGATCTGGCGCAACATTGTGGATCTCGAAATCAAAATTCAACGTGTCGAAAGCAATCCGCAACTTGTCCAAATCGTGCCGCCTAACGAAGTGATTGTGCTGGTCGGACTGGAGGTTTCTCTGGGACGCAATCGCGGAATGGTCAATCTGTGCATTCCGTTCAACACCATCGAACGCTTCAATTCACAACTTTCCAACAACGGCTGGGTGGGATACAGCAACAGTCGTCCCAGCGATGAATCTCGCAAGCAGGTGTCGCAGTTCATCGACGAAGCGGTTGTCGAGGTAGTCGTGACCCTGGCGGAATCGCGGATTCGCACCGGCGACCTGCTAGATCTTTCCATCGGCGATGTCATCACGACCGAAAAAGATCCTCGCTCTCCCTTGGAACTAGCCGTTCAATCGGTGCCCAAGTTTTCCGTCCGCCCGGGAGCGCATCGCGGCAAGAAAGCCGTTCGTATCGAAAACGCTATCGAAAAAAACTAGCCGCCACGCTGCGACCCGCTACGTCTTCGCAAGTTGAACCCACTGCGACACCTCTTCCGCCACCGGCAGATCGCAAATCCGGAATTTCCGCAAGCGTCCGTCGGCGTCGTCGTACAGCAACATTGTGGCGGCGGTCAAGTCAGACGCCTCCGGGGTATCGATCAGATTGGCCGAATCGGCAGTACTCATCCGTCCCAGTAGCCGCAATTCCAAGTCATGATGCGCCGATCGTGGCAACCACCGCGTCAGCGTTTCGGCCGACTGGCAACAGAGGATGGTATGCACGCCGACCTGCGGGCCGTCGCGCAACAAGGCCTGCAGCGCATCGGCGGTTCCGCCAGCGGTATTATCAAGCGAAAAATTGTACGAATCGGTCTGTCGAAATTCGCGGAACCGTTCCAGCGGGGTAATCACGACCAGCAAGGGCGCGTGCTCCCCTTCGGCCTCATCCCCCGTCTCCAAGCGACGCGCGACCCGTTCTTGCAGACGCAGCAACTCCGCTTCGGCTTCGCGTGGCTTGACCACCTGCAAACGGAGCTCGCACCCCGACAGCCACTCCGCTGGAATGGCCTCCTCTTCACGACTCGCGCGGTTGCCATCGAGCAGCACCATTTCAGGCAGCGCGTCGTGCCGTCGCAACCAATCCGCGGCGATCGAGGGAAGCGTCGCGCAGAGTAACGACAACGTCAGCTCAGGGGATGCGACGACCAGCACGTTGCGTCCCGTGCCGTGCTGTAATTCCAATGTCATCGGCGGACCGATCTCGATCGCTTCCCCCAACAGCCCACGCAACACATCACGTGACGCGGGGACAGCCTGAAGCGCCGCCTCCGCCAACTCTGGCGTCCAACGGGTCGCTCGATTACCTTCGAAAATCACCGGCGGTCCTAGCGCCTGCACCGACGTTCGATCGCGGTCAACAATCTGCCGCAACATCTGCTGTTGATCGGTCGCCCCCAGCCACGCAACTTGAAACGGTTGGTTGCCTTCCACCAAACCGCTGGCGTCGTTGTAGATCGCTTCGCCGGGGCGACTGATCATCCGCGCCGCCGGATTGTCGTCACCTAAAATCAGGGCGGCATCCGATTCGGTCGACTGCAGTGCCACGCGAACAGCCATCTGACCGAGCGTCGCCCGCGGCAACGAATACGAACCGGCGAGTGATTGGCTGCTGAGGATCACGTGAATCCCAAAGGAACGGCCTTGTCGCACCAAACGGTCGAGGAACATCGAACAGTCCGCCGCAATCCGGTCATCTCGCATAAACAACTCTTGGAATTCATCCACAACCAACAAAATCCGTGGCAGCGTCTGGCCGGTCGTCCGCCGAAAGTCGCCGATCTCTTGCACCTGAGCTTCGCGAAATCGTTCCCCGCGAGCTTGCAGCTCCGCATCCAATCGCTGCAAGACACTGCGTCCGAATTCGCGTTCGCTCTCGATACCGATCACCCTCGCGTGTGGCAGGGGGCCCTGTGCATAGATTTTGAATTCCACCCCCTTTTTGAAATCCAACAGATAGAACTGCAATTCGTCCGGCGTGTAGAGCATCGCGCCGGCGGTGATGATGGTGTGTAACAGGGTGCTTTTTCCCGATCCCGTTTTACCGGCGATCAACACATGCTGGCGAACGCCCTCCCCAAGCGCCAACGACAGCGTGCGGTGCGCACCTTGACTGCCGATCGGAATGGAAAGCCCCGCGGACGATTCCGCACGGCCTGCTAATGAATGAGGGAAAATCTTTTGCAGGGGAATCTCTATCCGGCCGGCCGCCAAGGCAGCCTGCCCTACCGCGGCGACCAGTTCATCACGAACCGCGGGGGCCGGCGGTTCGAGTGGTTCGAACGGCAGCGACGCGAAAGCCTCCTGGCCGTGGCTCCAGCGCCCCTGATCGTCGATTTTTAAACGCAACAAACGCGCGTCCTCCAGCGGCGGCATTTCGGGTGGCCACGGTTGTGCCGGATCCTTTACCAGCAGCAGGAAATTGCCGCAGCGACGCGCGCTGTGAATCAAAGCTCGCAGATGACTGGCTGACTCCTGCGTAAACGCGGTCGGCAGCCCCGCCACCGCGATCACTCGGTAAGGTTCCGCCAGGGAACCGGCCACCTCGTTGTACTCTTCGATCGTTTCAAACTGATCACGCAAGCAAGACTGCAGAATGTCTTCGTTGTGTTGCGTCAACTCGGTCAGCCGAGCTTCAATCTGTGCCGGTGAAGTCCACACACGATGGCCGACCAAGCCGGGATCGTGATCGGCCAAGGCGACAAACCCGGCAAAGTGCTGGCCTCTTCCGACCGGATCGATCAACGTCAACTTGCACCGTCCGGGAGCCACTCCGGTTAACGCCCGCCACAACATGCCTTGCACCAACTTCACCGCTCGGTCCGTAAAGGCCGCCGGGCAGTCGATTACCAACCCGGCGTGCAACCGCCGATGCAACGCGACGGACAGTCGATCGGCGGAATCGCGATCGGGATGCGTGTGGGAGCCCACGGCGGCTTGCACACGGTCGCTGACCTGCAGCGTACCCACGGGCAAGAAGTCCAGCGTATCGCGGTCGGCGAGCTCAAAGGGCAGTTCCCAATTCGGAAATCGTGCCCGCACCTCGGCTGGTTGTCCTGCGATTCGCTGCAAGCCACGTTCGATGACCTTCATAAACTGCGCGTCGAACCGCCGAGAATCGGCCACGTGTTGTTGTGCTTGCTCGGCCAGTCGCAGGTCGGTGGTTTCATCGGCGACTTGCAATCGTGTTCGAATTTCTGTCGCCAGCGTGTCGGCCTGTTTCCGCATTTGCCCGTCGACCTGTTCACTCCTGGTCGCATACGTTTCGGCCACGGCCACCAGCCTCTGCTGCAGCTTCTCTCGCATCGCCTGCTCTTTGGCGGCAAGCGATTCATCGATCAATGCCAAGTTCTCGCGTTTCCATCGCTCGGCCGCTTCGAGATGAAAGTCGCGTGTTTTCAGCAGGTCCGCCGCAAAGCGGTTCGCCTTCGCTGTCGCGACCGATCGGCCTTGGTCCACCGCTCGCTGAGAGACCGCCGCGAGGTGTTCGGCGCGCGGGTAAATCGCCCGTGTCTGACGGCGCAGCGGGATCTGTAAAATGCCCAGCACGCTGAGGAACAGCAACAACGCCACACCGATCCCGATCAACACGGCGAGCAACAAATTATCGGCGGCGACGAACACTGCCGTGACCGACCAGATCAACAGAAAAGCCGCCGCCGCAGACGGTAAAATCCAAAACGTGTCGACCAATTTCGAGGCGGTGCCGCTATACAGTTCGCGCAGCGTCTCGCGGATCTGTCGATTCGCGTACTCGATCGCGTCGTAAGCTTCTTGGACACTCGCCGGTGGTGACTCGCGATCTTCAGCCGGCACCGGAGGCACATCGGGCAAGCCATTCAAGCGTCTTGCGGTGACCTCGCGCACTTCATCGATCGTCGTCGCGACATGGGACAGTGCCGTGTCCAGCAACGCAAAATCACGCTGCTTCTGTTCTTCCGGCAGCGGTTGCCGAGCCTCGTATTGACTCTGAACGGCAGCACAACGCGATTGGACTTTGCGAAACACCGCGGCGTGCTCTTCTTTGCGCGACTGACGGAATTTTGCCGCCAAGCGATTCAGCTCTTCTCTCAGGTTCAACGTCTCGGTTTCGTAATGCTCGATAAGCTGCTCATCCGCTTGATCCCAATTCCGCAGCATCGCCCGCCGCTCCGACCGACAGGTATCCAAGGTGCGTTGACGTTCGGCAGCGAGCTGTTCCCGCAAGCTTTCGGTGGCCTGTGCCTGTTCCGACAGCAAGCGGGCTCGCCGCTGCTCCGACGAAGCACAACGTTTGCCGAGCGCCTCGAGTAGAGCCTGTTGTCGGTCGGCAGATAAAAAACCGACGGGGGAAGGACAGGTGTGGGTCATAGGGCACGCTCGGAAGGGTCCGTCTCGGTCAATTCCCGGTCGGCTTGCTGCATCACATCGCGCAGTTCGCCGACGGCGGCTGACAAGCGATTCAGGGATGACGGCAAGCGACGGAGGTGGTCTTGTTCGAATTGTTCTTGTCGTCGGTCGCGCCACTCACGCTTGACGTTTTGCCACAGGCGGGTGAAGTCCAGCCAGTGGCGACGATAGCGATTTTCACAGTCGCTTAGTTGTCCCAGCGTTTGCCGCATCAGGAGGTCTCCGCGGAGGCATCATCGGCAGACCGCCGCGGTCCCGCCGAGGAAGATGGATTATAAGCTGCCAAGACTTCGATCATCTGCTTCAGTTCCGTTCTCGCCAGCGGCAGGCCCGTTTCGACATACTCATTCATCTCCGCTAGGGGGCCGGCCAAGGCTTGGAGCGCCGTTTCCAGTTTCACCAATGTCCGCCGACAAGCTTGCTGCTTTTGCTGACACACTTCAACGCGTTGCTCGGCTCGCGTGACCCGTTGCTTGGCTTCGGTCGCTGCCTGCCGATCGTCAGCACGCGTCGAGCCTTGACGTTGCTGCAAGTAGTCCAGAGCCGCATTCAGCTCGCGTTCCGCCAAATGAGTTTGACGCTTCCAGTAAGCCGGCATCTCCACTCGAATCCAGTGGTCGGCTCGATGCGTACTGCCGCGGAGGTCTTGCGTCGCATTGTCGATGCCGGTCGACAAGGCCAGCAGACCGTCGCGCAGTTGACGCAGCGCGTCGAGATCACGAACATGACTTTGCATCAAACAGACGCTCCTGGCGATGGTTGTGTCGCCGATGTTAACCGCGAAGATAAGTTTCGATCTGGTCCGCTTTGCGCAGCAAGTAGGGCACGTGCTCCTCGGTCGCCGTCAGCAAGCGTGTCATCTGACGCATCTGTTGTTCGAACTCGTTAGCGAACTTTCGTTGCTGTTCGTCGCGCCACGTTTGCTCCAGTTGATTCAGATGGCTGGCCAATGCCGAGTGACGTTGCTTCATCTCTTCGGCATAGGCTCGCAGGTGCGCCGCAAACCGACGCAACTGCTCGGGGTCGGCGATGGCTTGATTCATACAGAAGCTCCCTTAGGACAGACTCGACATGTCGATATCGCGGGTATCCGATTCCGATGCATTGGGGGGCAATGTACCGGAAGCGGGTGGAGGCGCGGCAGCTTGACGCTCTAGTTCGGCTGTCGCAATTTTGTAACTACGTTCGTATCGAGCATACGATTGTGGCAGGCCAAGCGTCTCGGCCAATTCCATCGCCGCCCGCATCGCGAGGCAGCGGATGCGCGGTGGAGCCGGTACGGCGCGGCGGAAGGCCGCGGCGCGATACGCCTGCAACGCTTTGCGCATCTCATTGAGGGCTTGGAAACATTGTCCCCGAATCAGGTGTGCGGTCGGGGCCAAGGCATCACTCTCGCTGGCCACATCGGCTTCTTCGATAGCCTCTTCAAACCGGCCCATGTCTTTGAGTGCTTCGGATAACAAGACACGCAACTGAAGATTCGCCGGGTCCCGTTTCAGCCTCGCTTCACAGACTTCCACCCGCCGCGCTGCCCAATCGATTATCGCCCGTTCCAGCTCACGCTGCGCTTCCCCGGTGCCCAGTCGCCTCGCCAGTTCGGTGACTTCTCGTAGCTGATAAATCGACTGCGCCAGATTGGCTTCCTCAAGCTGCCAGATCAATTGCGGCTCGTCTGGATGAATCTCCAGACCCTTCTTCAGCGTCCGCCTGGCTTCGATCGGTCGAACCGCACGACGATAGATCTCCGCTAACTCCAGATACGCCTCCACGTCTGCCGGTTTGGGTTTCAAATACCGCTCCAGCTCCTGCTGTCGCTGCAGATTGACCTTTGGCGGTGCCGGTTCGGTGGCGGTGTCTGTGACGTTGCGGCGCAGTAACTCATCCGGTTGCACCGGCCGCCAAGGCCCACCCTCGAGAGGACTCGAGCGAGGAGGATTCGGTTGTCCATCCGCTTCAGAAGACATACTGTAACCGGGGCTGCACTGAAGAAAAGAAGGCGTCCAGAGGAGCCCTTTCGATTCCTATTGTGCTTCAAGACCCTAGCGATGGTCAAACTAGCTAGCACTCTTCCTCCTGCTCCCCCCACGTCGCCAGCCCCGCCAACTCGCACAGATGCGATTGAGCGACCGGCTGTGGGCAGCTCCAAACCAGGAAAAAGAGCGCCTCGCAACACCATCGACCGACCGGGTGCCCGGCGACAAATCCCGCCCCCTTGGCTGCCGTCAAGGCCGCCTGCGTTGCTCGCAACACCAGACGATTGGCCGCTCCTCGCAGCTCTCCCGCGTCGCATTCTGCCATGCCCTTGGCTGCCGCCAACAGACGTTGCTTGGCCTGCTCGACATCCTCCGTCAAACGCTCGGCGACGGCGGTCAGTTCCTTGCGTCGGAGCGCTTCGGATTGCAGAAAACGGGCCGCCGCATCGGCTAAACCGATCGCCAGTGCCGACGTCTGCAAGCCCCCGGGGCCTTTGCCGCTGGCCTGCTGCAACACCTGCTCGACCGGGCCGGACAATATCTGGTCCTCCGTCACCGCCACGCGGCAAAAGTCGACTTGGCCGGTACAACTGCCCGACAAGGCGACCAATGGCGCATTCGGGCCAGCCGCGACGCCCGCCTGATCGGCATCCACCGCAGCAACGATCTGACGTCCATCTTCCAATGTCGCTCCGACAACCAACAGGTCGGCTTGGCTGCCGCCGGTGACCCACGGCGAAAAACCGTCCAACCACCAACCTCCCGGGGCTGCGGTGGCTTGCAGCACCGGGCGACCGAGGTGCTGACGGCTGGTCGTCAGATGGCTGATCCCGACCGTCGCAAAGGCTTCGCCGGTGACCAATTTAGGCAGCCACTTCCGCGCCACCTCGCAGTTCTCGCTGCTCGCCACTCGCCGGCAGGCGGTCATCCGCTGCGTGATCACAAACGTCGTCGTCAAGTCGGCCGCCGCGAGCCGCAGATAGGCTCGCGTCTGCTCCGCTTCATCCCACCCCAAGCCGCCGGCCGACACCGGCAAGAACCATGCATAAACGCCCGCCTCGCCACACAACCGCAGCGACTCCGCCGGCCACGCCCCGTCGCGCTGCGGGCTGCGAGCCAACTCCTCCAACCGCGCACACAGGTCGTCGAGGCGGGAAGCGTCAAGCGATCGAATCAACGGAAACGTCATGCACTCGTCGTTGGCATAAAAGGGACTCTGGCCGTCCGCAAACGCTGTCGCTTGCGACTCAGGTCTGTTGATCATACCCGACCGGACGGCGAATGCGACAACGCTTTTTGCCGCAAGACGTTGTTAACGACCAAGGATGCGATCGGCTACGATGAGAGCCCCTCGGATCCTTCTTGCTTCGATTCTTTCTCGCTTCGCACGACCGCCATGACCAAGCTACCGCCGTTACCGAATCGCGATGATGACGCTCACAAGGGCACCTTCGGTCACCTGCTGATCATCGCGGGCTCGGAACGCATGAGCGGCGCGGCGCGTCTGTGTGGCTTGGCCGCACTCCGGGGCGGCAGCGGATTGGTCACCATCGCCACCCCGCGCGCCGCTTGGCCGATCGTTGCGGCAGAAAATCCCGCCTGGATGACGATCCCGCTCGACGAGGCCGATGGCTTTTGCAGCGCCAACGCGCTGCCTGTTTTACGGTCGGCCTGCGAAGGCAAATCGGCTCTGGCATTGGGCCCTGGATTGGGCCAAACGACCGACGTCCAACAACTTGTGCAACGCATCTACCACGACTGTCAGGTGCCGCTGGTGCTCGACGCTGACGGACTCAATGCGTTTGCTGACGATTCAACGCTACTGCAATCTCCGCCGCACGCGCCGGCTCGGATCTTGACGCCGCACCCTGGCGAATTCGCCAAGCTGCTGAAGCTGCCGACATCGGCAGTGCAGCAAGACCGCGAAGCACTCGCCCAAGACTTCGCCCGACACCATGGCGTGATCTTGGTGCTCAAAGGTGCCGCAACGGTGATCACCGATGGCGAACGAACGGTGGTGAATCCAACGGGCAACAGTGGACTCGCTCGTGGCGGTACCGGCGATATTCTGACGGGCCTGATCGGATCACTGCTCGCCCAAGACCTGCCTCCCTTTAACGCCGCTCATCTAGCGACCTATTGGCATGGACTGGCGGGCGACATCGCTGCGGAGCAATTCACCAAGCAGGCGATGTCGGTGATCGAACTGCTCGACAGCTTGCCCGCCGCCTGGCAGCAAATGGGCTAGCTCACCGCAGGGACTGCACCCGCCGCGGTTCAACACCCCGCCGCGGTTCCGTTCGCCATCGAGCCCATTCCGGTCACTCCACCGAAAATCGATGGATCGTCGTTTCGCTCAGCTTCTCGCCTGGCTTTAACAACGTCGATGGAAAGGCCGGATGATTCGGAGCGTCAGGGTAATGCTGCGTCTCCAAACAGAAGGCTTCGTGACCTCCCGCACCCGCTGACGATTCGTTGCCCGGCAGATGATTGGCCGTATACAACTGCATGCCCGGTTGCGTCGTTTCGATCTCCAGCACGCGCCCACTATCGGGATCGACCACCTTGGCAGCCGGACGCAACGTACCTGCCGCGCCGCGAACGATGTAGCAGTGGTCATAGCCATTAGTGGCCGGCAATTGGTCCAGTCGCGCGCCCAACTCTGTTGGATGACGGAAATCAAGCGGCGTACCCGCCACGTCGTTTTGTTGCCCCGTGGGGATCAATGTCGCGTCGACGTCGAGGAATTGGTCGGCGTGAATCGTCGCCACATGATCCATCGCCGAACCACTGCCGGCACCATTCAGGTTCCAGTAACTATGATTGGTCAAGTTCACATGAGTCGTTGCATCGGTCGTGGCCGTAAATCCAATGAGCAATTCATTGTCGTCGTTCCAGCGGTATTCGGTCACCACATTCACGGTGCCCGGATAGCCTTCATACCCCGCCGGATCGACAAGCGTGAAACGAACCCCCGCGCCGTTTGGTTCCTCGAACGTTTCGGCTTCCCACATTCGATGGTCGTAGCTGATTTTGCCGCCGTGCAGATGATTCGGGCCGTTGTTAATTGCCAACTCGTAAACTTTGCCGTCGATCTCAAACCGCCCTTTCGCGATTCGGTTAGCAAACCGACCAATCGTCCCACCAAAATGCGGATGCGAACCTAAATAGCCCTCCAGGGTGTCAAAGCTCAAATTGACGTTCGCCAATTGTCCGTCGCGATCAGGCACCATCACTTCCAACAGACTGGCTCCCCAATTGGTCAACCCAATCGAATTTCCGTGGCGATTTGTCAAACGGTAACGCGTCACTTGCGTTCCGTCGGGGGCTTGGCCCCATAACTCTGACTCGATTTTCACTGTCGATTCCTTTGCGTTTACCGAGACCGCCAGCGCTACTAACATGGTCGCTAGAAATCGCGTAGAGGACATGCTGATGGGACCTAGATTCAAAACCCTTAGAAACCTTCATAGCGTAAAAAACCAACGCTCTGTAGGCTAGCTGGAATGAGCCGTACTTTCACGAAAAACCTGCCTGACGACAACCACGCGACCCCCGCTGCGGCGGATCGCGTCGTCGTGACGGAGCCTGCTTCGCCGCAGCCCCCGCATAACGACCATTCGTCGACCGACCATTCACTCACCAGGGGTCCACGCCCATTGCAGCCGATTGCGTTGGGACGCGTCCCCATCGACTTTCCGATCGTCCAAGCCGCCTTGTCGGGCTACAGCGACCTGCCAATGCGGCACATCGCGCGCCAACATGGCGCCGGCTATGCGGTCTGCGAAGTGATGCTCGATCAGTTCTTGCTGGCGATCAAGAAACGCCAGAAGACAAAGCACTTTCTCAATATCCATCCCGACGAACATCCCGTCGGCGGCCAACTAATGGGTGCCGAACCGGAACAGTTCGCCGCCGGTGCCCTCCGCCTCGTGCAAGCCGGCTTCGACGTCATCGATATTAATTTTGGCTGTCCCGTCAAGAAAGTCCTCGGACGCTGCCGCGGCGGTTTCCATCTCTCCCAACCCGACGTCGCCCTGGAAATCATCCGACGGACGCGCGACATGGTGCCCGACCACATTCCGGTCACCGTCAAGATGCGGCGCGGCATCGACGATTCCAGCGAATCTCGCGACCACTTTTTCGAGATCCTCGATGGAGGCTTTGGCGCCGGCATCGCAGCAGTGACCGTGCACGGCCGCACCGTGCAGCAACGGTATGTCGGCCCCAGTCGCTGGGAGTTCCTCCGCGAAGTCAAGCAGCACATCGGACCGCAACGTGTCGTGCTCGGCAGTGGCGACCTGTTCACCGCAGCCGACTGCCTGCGGATGATCGACGAAACGGGTATCGATGGCGTGACCGTCGCCCGCGGTGCGATCGGGAATCCGTGGATCTTCGCCCAAGCTCGCGCGCTTGCCGCCGGCAAACCACTGCCGCCGCCTCCCACCTTGCACCAACAAGCCCACGTGATGCGGCAACACTTCCAGCTCTGCCGCGAAACCTACGGCGCCGACCGCGCGCCGCTGTTGATGCGAAAGTTCTGCATCAAATACACCGCCAGCCACCCGCGCATGGATCAAGTGCGACTCGGCTTCGTACGCATGCGAACCGAAGAAGCTTTCGAGCAAGCCCTCGAGGAACACTACGGCATCGACGGACCGGGCCAGTACCCACCTACCGAAGTCCACCGTGTACAAGCCGAATGCTAACCACCCCTTCAATCTTCACCCCATGCATCTTTATTTGACCGGTTATCGAGGCTGCGGAAAAACGTCGGTCGCGCGCGCAGTGGCGGAACAGCTCGGTGTCGACGCGATCGATCTCGACCAAGTGATTGTCCAGACCACCGGATGCACCATTCCGGAAATCTTTGCCGCCGAGGGCGAAGCTGGCTTTCGCGACCATGAATCGGCTGCCTTGGCCCACATCGCCCAGTTCGCAGCATCAACCCCCAGCGTCGTCGCCCTCGGTGGCGGCGCTATCCTGAGAGATGCCAACCGTCTGCGGATCGGCCAAACCGGCCGCTGCGTGTGGCTCGTTGCCCAGCCCGCCACGCTGGCTGTCAGGATTGCCGCCGATGAGTCGACCGGACCCCAGCGGCCCAGTTTGACAGGCCGCAGCCCCGAAGAAGAGGTCACCGAGGTCTTGGAGAGCAGGAAGCATTTGTACACATCGGTGGCCGATCATTGTATCGACGTCGACCGGCAATCGATCGAGGACATCGCCGAGCAGATCCTGACGTGGCTCGACAGCGAACTAGCTTAGCCCACAACCCCCTCCAGGGAGTGGCTTACTGAGCTCGCGCCAAGCAATTTGCAGTCATTGAAGGCAATAAAGCATTCATTCGAAACAAGTTGGCGGGCATCTCGCTAGGGAGCAACAAAGCAGAAACAAAGAAAGCAGCGGGAAAAAGATTGACGATCTTGTCAGTCCCCAGCCGATCGACTAAATTCGCCGACTTAACGAAGCCCATCAAACGGCATCGCAATCCCCTGTAGCTCAGTTGGTAGAGCAGGCGGCTGTTAACCGCCTTGTCGCAGGTTCGAGTCCTGCCGGGGGAGCCTTTCTGGACATGGCCGAAGATGGCCGGTCCTGGTAAACGCATAAAGCCGAGACTCACGTCTCGGCTTTTTTGCTGGAATTCCCGTGTTTTTGGGCGTTTTCAAAATCCTTGGCCCGAAAAGTTCGTCTCTGTCCGGTACGGGACACCGACCCAAACAGTCCGTTTCCGCTCGCCATGCCGAGCCAAACAACGAATACTCTCGA
>Ga0102938_10000282_pt1 | contig 36693 bp, 22 predicted proteins | sample SalPonR2_B_D2_MG_FD_84516 | JGI IMG/M metagenome (GOLD analysis project Ga0102938, IMG submission 84516) | Salt pond soil microbial communities from South San Francisco under conditions of wetland restoration - Salt Pond MetaG R2_B_D2_MG | ecosystem: Environmental > Aquatic > Marine >...
GAACTCCTGTCGGCGATGAAGCGTCTGAACCTGCTGGAAAACACGGTCTTGATTTTCATGTCCGACAACGGCCCTGCCGGTAACGGCCTGGGACGTGCGGGAAAACCGATTGGCAAGACGACCGATGGCGAGCCCCTCTTGTCTTACAACGCTGGCATGAAAGGCACCAAGGGGTCGCCCGACGAAGGGGGCGTCCGTGTACCTTTCTTCGTCCGCTGGGACGGCAAGATCCAGGCGGGACAAGACATCGACACGGTGGCCGCTCATATCGACCTCTTTCCTACGCTGCTCGACTTGGCCGGAGCCACGCAACCTCCGCATCAAGTCGAGGGGCGCAGCCTGCTGCCTTTGATCAACGACCCCGCGACCCCTTGGGAAGATCGCCACCTCGTCACACACTGCGGACGCTGGCCCACCGGAGCCGAACCGAATGATTTTCAGTTCAAGAAGTTTGCCATCCGCAACCAGCGTTTTCGGTTCGTCGACAACACGCAACTGTTTGATATGCAAGCCGATCCTGGGCAAACGACCAACGTGATCGACGCCCATCCAGAAGTGGTCACGGAGATGCGTGAGGCATACGATCAGTGGTGGAAGGCGACGCGACCATTGATGGTTAATGAAACGGCCGAGATGTCACCGACGCGCCCGTTTCATGTGCTGTATCGTGAGCAACTCGATACGACGGGAATCCCCGACTGGAAAAAACGCTCGGCCAAGCAGTAACCTCGCGTCCGCTGCGACGGCTCCGAACCAGAAAGACCGCGTCTTGTCACGCCTAAATTTCGTGAATGACGTGGCCTTCGACATTGGTCAGACGGCCTTGAATTCCGTTGTGCTGGAACGTTAGACGCTCGCGGTCCAGACCCGTCTGAAAGAACGGCATGCGACTAAATTCGGTACACCAAACGACCAGCGTGTCGGCCAGCAATCCACTAACGCCAAAACGGAGGATTCGTTCGCAATGCCCTGTGTTCCTTAACACAGGGCGTGAGAGACACCTCCCATAGCTATTTCAATTCGCTCGTCTAGTTTTAGAGGTTTTCTGGGCCACTTTCTGAACTTTCAGCCACACGACGGGGACTGAACCCTTGAGCGAACCGAGTCATTCCATCATCCAACCGTCCCTTATCCAACAGGTCGAAGTTTGCGTTCGAGAGCGCATGCGAGACCAACAAGCCGGCCATGGCATCGATCATGTCTTGCGCGTCTTTCGATCGGCCAAAGAAATCCAAGCCGAAGTGGGTGGTGATTCCACGGTTGTCCAGTTGGCAGCGTTACTGCACGACATCGGGGACGCCAAGTTCCATGACGGAGTGGAGCGAAGTGGAGAGTTCTCCCGCGAAATCCTGAACGACCTTCAGGTATCGCCTGCCGTCGTCGAGCACGTCGTGCAGATCGTCGACAACATCTCGTTTCGAAAAGCGGTCAACCGCGAAGACCTTTCGCTCGAAGGCAAGATTGTCCAAGACGCCGATCGGTTGGATGCACTCGGAGCGATCGGTATCGTGCGCACGATTGAGTATGGCGCTGCCAGCGGACAGCCGTTTCATGTTTCCGGTTCACAGAGTGGGCAAGCCAAAACGGGCATCGGCCATTTCCACGAAAAGCTGTTCAAACTGCGTGCTTTACTAAACACCGAACCGGCACGTCGCATGGCGGGCCAAAGAGAAGACTTCATGCGGCTGTTTCTGGAACAGTTTTTCCGCGAGTGCGGAACCGAGGAGCCAACCCAATGAACGTCATCACCTGGGACGACTTTGAGAAAGTGGAACTACGAGTCGGTACGGTCGTTCACGTGGAAGATTTTCCGGAGGCCCGCAAACCGGCTTGGAAAGTGACGGTCGACTTTGGAAGCGACATTGGCACCAAACGCACGAGTGCCCAGATCACGACCCTCTATTCGAAAGAGAATCTACTGGGGAAGCAGATCGTTGCCGTGATTAACTTCCCGCCGAAGCAAATTGGACCAATAATGTCGGAGTTTCTGATAACGGGTTTTTACCGCAACGACGGGTCGGTGGTGCTGGCCGTACCGGATGATTCGGTTCCCAACGGTGCGAAGTTAGCCTGACTTCCGTCCTTGATCTGCCGCGATACTCGTTTACCCCGTTGCCTTCTTCTGGAGAATCTATGCGCATCGTTTCTTTGCTACCCAGTGCAACCGAAATCATCTGCGGCTTGGGCCTGCGCGAGCAGCTCGTCGGCGTGACGCATGAATGCGACTTCCCTTCGGATGTGGCGGACCTGCCAAAGGTGACTCAGACGCTGATCCCACATGACGCGACCAGTCTCGAGATCGACACATTGGTTCGCGAACAATTGCAGACCGAACGGGCGCTCTATCGACTCGACATGCCGACGCTGGAATCGCTGCGTCCCGACCTGATTGTCACGCAAGCTTTATGCGATGTCTGTGCGGTTGCCGAAAACGAAGTCCAGGCGGCCGCCCAGTCGTTGCCCAGTCGGCCGCAAGTGATCAATCTGGAACCGACCACCCTTGAAGATGTGTGGGAATGCATTCGCCAAGTCGGCGTGGCGGCAGGCTGCGAAGCCAATGCGGATCGTTATGTCGGCGACCTGCAATGCCGCGTGGAGATGGTTGCCGAGCGTTCTCGATCGATCGAACACCGGCCCAGGATGATCCTACTGGAGTGGATCGAGCCGCCGTTTTGCGCCGGACACTGGAGTCCTCAACTGGTGGAACTGGCGGGCGGGCGCGAAGCGATCGGCGGCGTCGGCCAGCGTTCGCAGACGACACCGTGGGATGCGATTGTTGCGGCGGATCCCGAAGTTCTGATCATCGCCTGCTGTGGCTTTGATGTCCCGCGCACGATGCAAGATCTGCCAATCCTGCGAGCCTTCCCGCACTGGCAGTCACTAACCTGTGTGCGATCCAAACGAGTCTACGTCGTGGACGGGTCGGCATACTTCAGCCGACCGGGGCCGCGATTGGTCGACAGCTTGGAAATCCTCGCTGCGACGCTGCATCCTACACTCCATCCATTGCCCGCCGGCTTGCCACCGGCCACACAGGTCGAGGGACATCTCGGCGGTGACTAAGGATCGTGCGACAAAAAAGTGTCGGGTACCTTTTGCGAGGAACTCGCCCTTCGGGTGCTTCGCACAACAGGTACCCGACACTTATTTATCGCTCATTGCTAAATCGATTCCGACACCGAGGAATCGGTTTTACTCTCGCACCGAAAACTTGAAGACGGTTTTCGATTCGTAGGTCTCGCCTGGATCCAAACGGGTCGAAGGGAATTCGGGCTGATTAGGACTATCAGGAAAATGCTGAGTCTCCAAGCAGAAACCGCCACGATGGAGATACGGATTGCCTGACTTTCCAGTCAACCGTCCATCAAGGAAGTTGCCGGTGTAGAACTGAATCCCTGGCTCGGTAGTGAGCACCCGCAAGACCCGCCCGGACTCGGGTTCGAAGACTTCCGCGGCAAGCTGCAGGCCTTCGTCAGCAGGATCGCGTGTCAGTACCCAATTGTGGTCGTAGCCGCCTCCCATCTGCAGTTGCGGATCTTCGGCATCGATTTCCTGACCAATCGGTTTAGCGGTCGTGAAGTCAAACGGTGTGTCCGTCACGCTTGCCAATTCGCCGGTCGGGATCAGGCCCTCATCGACCGGTGTATAGCGATCCGCATTGAGGAGCAGTTGATGATCCAAAATCGTACCTTCCCCCTCACCCTTCAGGTTGAAGTAAGTGTGCTGGGTGAGATTAACGTGCGTTGGTTTGTCGGTGGTCGCCAAGTAATCGACCGACAACTCGTTATCGTCGCTTAAGCGATACGTCACCGTAACGGTCAGGTTGCCGGGATAGCCTTCCTCCCGATCTTTGGCTTGATAAGTCAACGCGATGCCGTTGTCTTCCAGCGACTGGGCGTCCCAAATCACCTTGTCGAATCCGACCACGCCGCCGTGTAAATGATTCACGCCATTGTTGATTGCCAATGAGTAGCTTTCGCCGTCGATGGTGAACGCTCCCTTGGCGATTCGGTTTCCGTAGCGCCCCACAACGGCACCGAAGTAGGGTTTGTCGACCGCGTTGATGTATTGTTCGGCGTTGTCGTATCCCAGCGCCACATCGGCCATTTCGCCGTCGCGGTCGGGCACCGAGATGGAGGTGATGGTGGCTCCGTAGTTAGAAACCTTGACCGTCATACCCGTCTTGTTTTTCAGCGTGAACTGCCGAATGCCGGCGAACTCTTGCCCCGCGGGCTCTTTCAGAACAGAGAAGTCCGCAAACGTTGCATAAATGGTGATCACAATCGCGATCAATGCCAGTCCCACGGGTTTGGCGAAACGCCAAGACGTCATATCGACAGCGCCGACATCCTCTTGGTGGAACTCCGTCGCGCGCGGCTTCACTTCGCCGATAACAAACATCAGGATCAGCAGCCAGGCAAAGACCACTCCGAGAAACTGGAACTCGTGCATCGACGCGACCACCGTGTCAAACGGCGGGACAAAGTAGCCGATCGCGATTGTCGAGAAACCAACGACCAACGCGATTTTGGCGGCAATCGAGGGGACTCGTTTAGACAACATCCCCACCAAGACCACGGCAAAAATCGGAATGAAATAGATGCCATTCATTTTTTGCAGATAGCCAAAAATACTGGTCGTTTGTGCCAGCAGCGGTGCGATGGCCATGGCAACGACAGCGACCACCCAACCGAAGACTTTCCCCGAACGGACGACTTGCTGTTCGGTGGCGTTCTTATTGAGGACACTCTTGTAAAGCCCCAAACTAAACAGCGTGCAGGAACTGTTGAGAGCCGAGTTAAAACTGGACAAGATCGCGCCGATCATGGCCGCCGCAAAGAAGCCCGTCAGCGGAGCTGGCAAGACACGGTTGACCAACATCCCGTACGCCTGGTCGGCTTTGATGCCTTCCCCAGCAAAGACGCTGTAAGCGATCATGCCCGGCACGACCAAGTACAACGGTCCGAGCAACTTCAGCGCTCCGGTCAGCAAAACTCCCTTTTGACCTTCGGCCAAGCTGCTCGCGCCAAAGGTGCGTTGGATAATCTGCTGATTGGTTGTCCAGTAAAACAGATTCAGTAGAAAAATCCCGGAGAAGATCGTGCCGAAGGGGACCGATGTTGCTTTGCTACCGACCGAGTTAAAGCGGTCTCGTTGCTGCTCCATCAGAACGTTGGCTCCCTCAGCGATCCCACCACCACCCCCCAACTGAGTCAACGCGAAGCCGGTGATCAGAAAACCACCAACAAACAATCCCACTCCGTTGATAGTGTCGGAGACGGCGACGGTGCGCAGGCCACCGAAGAGAGCGTAGATCGAGCCGATGATCCCCACCGCCCAAACGATCAACCACAGGGAAGTACTTTCAGGCGTCGTGCCGAGGGTTTCGGACAGTCCCCCGAGCATCGCCGGCACATCCAAGATCCCCATCATCCCAGTAGCACCGGTGTAGAGAATAATCGGCAACAGGATCCCGACGTAGGCTAACAGGAAAATCAGATTCGTGATCACCTGCGTCTGATGATCGAAACGAATCTCGAGGTACTGCGGGACGGTGGCGACACCACTTTTCAAAAAGCGAGGCAAGAAGAACCAAGCCATAAAGACCAATGCGACGACGCAGACGACTTCCCACACCATGACGCACAGGCCGTCGGTGTAAGCCGCGCCGTTCAGCCCCACCATCTGTTCGGTCGAGAGGTTCGTAAGTAGCAGTGAACCGGCAATCAGCGGAAAGGTGAGCGAGCGGCCACCGAGGAAGTAGCCCGAACTGGTGGCGTGGTCATCCTTGCGAGTGATCCACCATGTCAACACACCCACGAGTGCAGTGAAAAACAGAAAAGAGAGAATCGTTAACCAATACACAGAATGTGCCTTCCGCCTGACGGTGAGAAAGAGGGGATAAGGGGCTGGGGGAAACCGGTTGTGCGGCCGCCTGGGAGGGCCATTTGCGTCGGTGACAGGCGAGCGCTGTTTCGATTTTTAACGCCACCTTGGTTTCCAGGGCACTACCTTAACATGCGGATCCGAGATTTTGTGTAGGCGGGAGATCGGGCCAATAAAAAACGGCAATTGCAAGGGCTCCAGGAGACCTAGCCGGCAGAGCGGCGAGATTTTAATGGGCCACTTTTAATGGGCCACTTTTAATGGGCCACGGCTGCGGGTCCAAAGCCCCTCCCGGCCCTGAGAGGCCGACCCACCTCGCCCCGCTGCCCGTGGCGAGGTGGATTGATACTGCCCTACTCGCAACTCGCAACTTCTCGCGTCCCTGAGAGGCCGACCTCCCCCGCTGCGCGGGGCGAGGTGGGTTGATGCGGGCTCGCAACTACTGGATGGCTTCACCGCGAGCGAATCGGGCCAGCGTCTGTTGGTACTTTTTCTTACCACCTTCGACGGCACTGCGGATTTGACGCGTGCTTTCTTCGCTTTCCTTGCGAAGCTCGGCAATCATCTCCAACGATTCGATCTGGAAACCGCTGATCGCGTCGACCAATTTTTGCACCGATTCCGGATTGATCGTCGAACCATAACCGGCTCGCAGTGCGGCTCGCTCGAGTTCACGTCCTAGATCAGCGATATCTTCCAACCCTTTGTTTACGCCATCCTTCATCGCTTCGGTCGCCTGGGTGACTTCGTGCAATCCTTGCTGACTGGTATAGACCGTTCCGAGGATCGTAAAGACATGTTCGTTGGTGGTGAAAAAAGTGACCGCCCGGCGATAGACGCGATCCTTGACGTCGTGCGTCTGCCGCAATTTGGTGATCAGCGTTTCGCCGACGTCGTAGCCGATCTCGAGATTTTCGGCGATGTCTTTGAGTAACTGATAGGTGCGGTCTTCTTCCTCAAAACGATGGCGGGCTTCGTCACGAGCGAGTTCCAGGCGGGACTTGCCCCCCTCGTCGGTGCCGGTGTAGTTATCCAAGTTCGTCTGGGCCTGACCGAGACCTTCCTTGGCGGCTTCGAGGATGGGTGCATGCGTGTCGAGCAGTTCGCGTGCGAGGACTTCCGCTTCCTTCAAGGCGAACCGAAAATCGATGTATCCTTCCATGATCTGGTCTTCGCTGCCCAGCGCGAGCTTGGTGTCTTTGGAGACATCTTGATAGACATCCTTGATTTTGTCGAAGCGATCCGAGGGTGTTCCACGGCGGATTTTCATCCACCAATTCTGAAACTTTTCGGTACCTGAAATCCGGCCATCGTCCAACTGCGAGATCAGCATCTTGCTATCTTCGCGCACGCTGTCGAACAACTGCGTGATCTCCATGTAGCGATTGCCGACTTGAATGTTCTCGACATTATCACGAACCAATTGGTTGAAGGTACTCATGTGTCGAATCACTTCCGCGATCGCCAGCACTTTGGCTTCGTCGATGTGCTTGACCCCTTCGAGCAGGTTCACCAATTCAGATGGCGCTTCGTCCTTTGCTGAAATTCCAAACTTGTCTAGCACAACCATGGCACGGTCGAGATACTTACGCATGGTCTGAGTATCTTGCTGTGGCTGGCTGGTGTCGGGCACCGGCGCATTTTGCTGGGCTTGATCGGTCATCGCTTGAGAATCTCCGCAAGAAAAGCTGAAGGATGTATGGGGCGGCAAATACCCCACAGCGTAGCAAGTCGAGCGCGAGTAGGGAATTGACTGGGCGGCCAGCACCACTTGGGTAAGAATAGTATTTGCCTCGCCCGCAAAGGGCCATGTTTTTGTTTCTGGTTCCGCAGGTGTTTGCATGCCCAATGCCCCCTCACAGCCGTCTGCCTCGCAGACTTCAAACGGCGTTTCCTTGCCGGGCGAAAAGCTGAGTTTGAATGAGATGCTCCGCGTGATGGATGTGGCTCGGGAAATCGGCCGCGACCGAGCGACGGCGGAGAGGATGTTCCAGCAGACCGACATTCGTGTGCAGCTTCGCGAGAAATTGCTGCGTTCGGCTGAGGTTTCCGGTGATCGAGTGACCGCCGCCGAAATCGATGCCGCGATCGATCAGTATTTTCAGGACCTCCATACCTACCGTGATCCTGCCACCAGTTGGGCTACGTTGTGGGCGTACGCTTGGATTTGGCGGCGACGCATTGCAGCCGCAATGGCGGTGATCGTGTTCGCCATAGGATCGCTGTGGCTGCTCTTCTTTTCACCCGTGGCACCGTTGAACAGCGAAGTCCAGGCGAGGCGAAATCTGGCAACCCAGAACGCCCGCGCCGCCGAATTAATGACTCAGATCCAAGCCATCGCGGACGACGCGCAAGCGGTCCAGCGAGCCGACAGTTTGCAGGCCCAAGTGTCTACCGCCAGTACCGCGGATACGCGTTCCGCGACGACCGCCATTGAACAGTTGGAACAACTGCAAGCCCAGCTCGCAGCCGAATACCATGTACGCATTGTCTCGGGCGGAAACGCCGCCTCGATGCTGGAACGTGAAGGCCTTAATGAACAGACCCGCCGTTATCGCTCGGCCGGTTATTACGTGATCGTCGAAGCCATTGATGTGTCGGGAAAGGTACTTCCCCAGCAGATTCGCAACGCCGAAACGGGCAAAGTCGAAACGGTCAATCGCTGGGCGGAACGGGTGCCTGAAGAGGTTTATCAACGACTCGCGACTGACAAACGCTCCGACGGAGTCTTGAACGAGACGGTATTCTCGAAGAAGTCACGCGGACAACTGGAGCCCAAGGTCGAGTTGACCGATGATGCGGGCAATCCGATCCAATTAACAGCCCAACTGACTCAACTGGATGTGCCCCAGTAAGTGGCACAACCGAAGCCGAGTTTCGGCTTCGTCTGTTTTGCGTTCGATTTCGCTTCCTCCTTTGCTCCGCTTCATTGCCGTATGGAACTCTTAGGTCCCGATGTTCACCAGCAGTTGCTGCGTGGCTACCAAGCCATTCAAGCGGACTTGGAGTCGGTGCGTGGCCACGTTGCCGCACGAGGCGCTCAGATCAGCGAGTTGACCGATGACCGCAGCCGAACGCTCGTTGCGTTGGCTCAGCATTACCTGCCCGAACTAACGGCCGAAGCGATTCAGGAAACTTGGTCCGAAGTCCGGCCCGATGTGCGACAGATCTTGCTTCGCAAAGGAGAGCACCAGCAGCGAAATGCGGCCGCTCTTCAGGCCACGACCGCGGCGCGGCAAGAGCAAGAAACACGGCTGGCGCAGCACGATGAGCAACTGGATGAATTGCTCGAACAACAACAATCGCTCAGCGAGCAGTTAAGTGAACAATTGGCCGACGACGAGAACTTTGCCAAATTGTCGAATCGTGCCGCGGCGGCGGAAGCAGCGTTGCAGCAAGCGGAAGGTCGCTTGGCTGGTGTGGAGCAAGATGCCGCTCAGAAACTCCCGGCCTACGAACAGAGTTCCCTATTTCAGTATCTCTACCGGCAAGGCTTCGGAACGCCCGCTTACGATCGGCGCGGGCTGACGCGGCGAATGGACCGTTGGGTCGGCCAACTGATCGGTTTTTACGAAGCCAAAAAGAGCTTTGAGTTTCTTCGCGATACTCCGCAACAGATGAAAGCCATTGTGGCGGAGGATCGCGAGGCGCTGGAAACGGTGATGCAAGAACTGGAACGCCAGCGCGACGAAGCGGCCGCAGCGCTGGGTTTGGATGCGTTACTCGAGCGGGTGGAGCGGACGAGAGTCGAGCGCGAGCAGGTGATTGGTGAACTGGACTCGCTTCGCCTGCAATTAGACAGCCTCCGGTCGGAACAATCCGAGCTGGAAGACACGCGTGGACCGTACTATCGCGAAGCGGTCGAACTGTTTCGATCCATGCTGTCACGAACCTCCGGTGACGCACTTTCCCAACGCGCCCGCCACACGCCGGAAATCACCGACGATCAAATTGTTGCCAGACTGGAAGGTGTCGATACCGACCTGACGCAGATCGATAACGAAGTCTCTCAACGCAGACAGCAGATTCGTGACTTGGATCAGCAGCTACAGGAACTTGGACGCTTGGTGCAGAACTTCCGTGCCGCCGGATACGAGTCGACTCGCAGCACCTTTCGCGGGACGCTGGATATGGCCGATCTCTTAAAACATTTTCGGCAGGGTCACACCACGGCGGACTCGATCTGGGTCCAGATTCGCCGCGTCCAACAATTCGGCCCCACCACGATGGAGCGGGTTTCCCAAGTTGCGGCGCACCCGATGACACAGGTGCTCATCCACGCGATGGCCCATGCGGCGGGACAGGCGATGAGCGGCCACGCGCGCCATGCCGGTCACCGCCGGGTCAACTCTCGCCAGCATTCGACAACAAGAAATCGCCCCGCAGCACCTCCAACTCCCTCCAGTCGCGGTCAGGGCCAATTCCGCACGCGAGACTATCTCTAGCGGCGTAGTTGGTCATCACTCGATTTTCCGCTTGCCGCCGCGGCACCGGCCCATGGATTCGCGACAGACACTTGCGTCCCGGCAGCGAGCCAAAACAACCAGAAGGAGTGGGGGTATCCCCCACCACATTTTTACGGGAACTGGATGTACGAATTCACAGTGACGGAATTAGACTATTCGTTCCCCACAACACCGGTGCATTCAATGTGGGGAAGGGGGTATTTGCAGTGGGCGTCGAAGGAGCCGAATTTGACGATGACGATGCCGACGATCCGCCAAACGTTCCGCCTTGGGAACCTGGCGATGATCTAGCGGACGGTGATGGTACGGAGGTCCATGAGCGGGGCAATACCGATACCGACGAGGGTTTTGTTTCGAACGCTGCGGAACTGTCTCACGGTCCGTGGCGCGTGGGTGCCGAAATCCACGGTTTCCGTCTCCAGAAACTGCTTGGACAGGGAGCCACCGGCGCGGTTTTCAGTGCCTTAAACCTCGACACGCAAAGCACCGTCGCGTTGAAGGTGCTGATTCACTCCGATGCCAATACAATCAATCGGCTCAAACGAGGCTTCCGATCGCTCGCGGAGGTCTTTCATCCGAATTTGGTTATGCTGTACGGCCTGTACCAGCACCAAGAACGCTGCTTCATCACGATGGAGCAGGTCGACGGGCTCTCCCTGATCAAGGCCATTCGTGCCGAACAGATCAGCGATCCGGTTGTTTTCTACGAGCGAGTCAACGCGATTCTTCGTGAAGCAGGACGGGCGCTGCATGCCCTGCATTCCAATCAGTTGGTACATCGCGATATCAAACCGAACAATCTACTAATCGATCCAACGGGGCGATTGAGACTGATCGACTATGGGATGGTCGGTTCGTACGATCCGATATGGGATCCCGATGGCCACCGCGCCTACGTCGCGGGCAACAAGAAATACATGGCGCCGGAGGTGCTGATCAAGCAGAACTATCCGCCCGGCAGCGACCTGTTCAGCCTCGGTCGGGTGATCGTCAGACTGATCCGTCATTGCCACCCCCACCGCGGTTCGATGCAGATGGATCGTGAGCAGATGCTGCCGGTCGATGTGCCGCGCCCTTTGGCAAAACTGATTCATCGCATGCTGTCAGCGGAAGTGTCCGATCGTCCCACCGCTTGGGAAGTCGCCTCCGCAGCGGGCGACGTGCAAGAGGCCACCACCTCCTTGTTGGTCAATCCTTGTAACCTGCGAATCATTGGTCGCGACGAACCGATGCGGCAGACCCAACGCTGGCTATCTCGGATGGTTGGCGGTCAGACAAGGCGTCTGCACATTTCCGGGCCTCCTGGAATCGGGAAAACACGGTTTGTGGCCGCCGTTGCGGAACAGTTCGCCGAACACAAGTGGCTGCAAGTGTTTGAGTCGCGTTGTCGCCGCCGAGAAGAGGTGCCACTACAAGCGTTTGATGAGATGGTCGATGCTTTGGCGCGTCGCTACAGTGGCCCCAACGCTGGCCAATTGGAGCTCGATCCAGTCAGTACGCAGATTTTGCGCAGTTCCTTTCCCGTGCTGTGCGGGGTCTTGAAAAAAGCAGCCGAAGTCGCTCGTAATCGTTCACTCGGTCAAGCCGAAGCGAAGGATGCATCCATCCAATTGACAACCCAAGTCTGCCGCCATGGACCGGTAATCCTCATCATTGACGATTTGCAGTGGGCCGACAAAGACAGCCTCGCCTTGATTCGTCGCCTCGAGAATGAGGTCACCGGATTGTTCGGTGTCATCACCGCCTCACGCGATGATTTTCAGCCTCCCCATGTGTCGGCCACCAATGTCCTCAAACTAAACCCGCTGACGGTCGAGGAATCGACAAGGTTGTTGCAAAACCACCTACTACTCAGTCGCATCACGCTGCCCGATGCGGTCATCACGCGAGTGGCACAGCACGCAAAAGGCAACAGCAATCTCCTGCTGCAACTGGCCGCTTGCCTAGCCTCACTAAAACCTTCAGAAATCGCTGCCTGGCTTGGTGAGGGAACCTTCAATGTCCAGCCACTTTGGCAACATCGCTTTGGCCGCTTGACTCCGCATTCGCGGCTGGTGCTGACCTCGGTCGTCGCTGCAGGGGGTCCTGTCGACATCGACGCTGTCTTAGAAGTGACCAACTTAAAAGAAGCCGGTAGAGCAACTGTATCGAAACTCTTGCAAGAGAATTGGGTCAACGAACGGGAACGCACTCATCACATCGAAATTTTTCACGAAACGATCGGAGATGCGTTAATCGAGTTCCTCCCGCCGGAACAATTACGCGACGCCCATGCCAAATGGGCGGAATGGCTGGTTCAGTCCGAGTCACATTTCTCCTCGGCTCGAATTGCTGGCCACTTACTGCAAGCCAACCAACGTGATCGAGCAACCGAGTTTGCGATCCGCGCAGCTCAAGAAGCGGAGGTGCGGTTTGCGTATGGCGAAGCGGCTCGCTGGCACCATCAAACCAGTCAGTTAACGACGGACGATGCGGCTATTGAACATCTTCGTCAGGCGGCCGAGGCGTTTGTGATCGCCGGTCAATCGACCGAAGCAGCGAAGACTTTCATGGAACTAGCCGCACACCCAAAAGAAAAACACCCCGCACGATTCCGAGGATTGGCGACCGAGTCTTTCATCCGTGCTGGTAAAATCGGCCAAGCAAGAGAAGTGATCAAAGAACTCGCCAGCAGCCTTGATCTGCCCGTTCCGAGGGCTCGCTGGCGAAGCTTCTTATCCATCCTGTACAACTTGGCTCGCCTGCGAATGAGAGGCGGTTTCTCCCTCCCTGAACCGACTCATTCCATCAGCCAAACCAGCGATCGCGCACAGACTTGCTTCCGTTTGTCTCAAGCGTTGTCGTTCTATGACAATGTCTACGCAGCCGATCTGCTCATCACAGGCCTGCGGCGTATCAAACAATTTGACAATCCAGCCCAATGCGTCCACGCCGGCGTTGCTTATTCAGTCTTCGGCAATTACGACGTTGGGTGGTGGCGAAAAAGCAGTGCCCGCTTGATGCCTCAATTAACCGCCGCGGCAGAGGCTTGCGGGCGACCCGAGACACTTGCCCATCTTTCCTCAGCGATTGGCTACCAACGTTGGTTGAAGGGAGATTTTGCTGAATCACTACTCCCCCTGGAACAAGCCGTATTCGGCTTCCGAAATCAATGCCGCGGCATGGTTTTTGAATCAGTGCATACTCAGATGTCGGTGCTGTGTTCCTACTTTTTCCTGGGGCAAATCTCTTCGTTAACCCAGCAGACGCAGGAGATGATTCGCGATTCCCAGGAACGCGATGATCGATTTACCCTCGATGTCGCCACCACGGGCTTCGCAGCGGCGGCTTTTCTCTTTCTCGGAGATGTCCGCTCGGCGAAACAACACAACGGACATTTGGCTCGAAAGGCAAGGCATGACCCAGGCGAATTCTTCTTTCTGTTTCAACTAATTGGCGCCAGCTTGCAAAAGATGCATGCAGGTCGCCCGCTGCATGCTTCGCGCCTGATGGACCGACATGAACGAACCATGCAAAAATCGATTTTTGGCCGTGTCCAAATTACTCGTATCTGGTGGCAATGGTTGCGAGGCACCGTTGCCTTGCAATTGGCTTCCGGCCATTCCTCGCAGGCATCTCCCGCACTTCGGCAAGCGCTACGATGCGGCAAACGACTTGCCAAAGAGCAACTCCCTTTGGCGCAAGTGATGAGCGACCTTATCCGAGGGCGCATTTTTGAAATCAGTGACAAAGCGGACGAAGCGGCAGTCTGCTACAGCCGAGTCGCGGGTGCGGCCGACCTTCAACAACTCGAACCTTTCCGCTTGCTTGCCCTCGATGGCCTCGATCTGGTCAGCGGCAACCGCTTGCCCGAATCACGGCTGACCGCTTTTCTCGCCGACGCCAATGTGCACGATCCGATTGCCTGCCAGCGTCTGTACACCGCGCCGCGTTAGCTGGACCGCCAACCGCGGTTGCGAACCGCTTGCGAACCGTGCCAGGGGGCGCAGTCCAGCGGCCGATCGCAAAAAGTCGGGCAAGCGAACGTCGGACGATGCTCTGAAACAAGCCGCTTAGCGACAGCGGTGCAAAGTCATCAACGCCATCGCCGTTCCGTACTGTTGGTGGTAATCATACAGTGGGTAGTCCCACCAACAGCCGTTTTTCTCTTGACGCTCTAGCATCAAACTCGCCAGCATCGCCTGATACGGTGCCCGCTCCGACTGCGGCAACAGGCCGATGCACTCACCAGCGTAGTAGTGCCCGAAGTAATAGAAGTAACCTGCCACTTGAAACCACGATTCGTGAGGTACCGGACGCTTACGACCAATGTCCAGCCACCCATTGCGTTCGTACAAACGATAGAGCCAATGCTTGAGCACATTGTCGGTGACCTTGGTGTCTCCCCACATTCGTAAGGCCGCATTGCAACATTGAGAACGCCCTAAGCTGCCTGCCGGGCGATTGATGCCGCGCATCGGTTGCAGCTTGAGGTACTCGCCATACACATAGGTAAAATCGGACTTACGCTGCCGCTTCGTCGCCGCGATGGCTCGCTGGACCAATCTTTCCGGTGGCGGCACGCCAATGGCTCGTGCTTCCGCAAAGGCCACCAGTGTCGCCCCGTTGACGAAGCTGATCGAGTCGGACGTTGGCTGACGTGCTTGATAACGAAAGTCGTAATAGCCCCAACCTCCGTCGACCGACTGATAACGTGTCAGTTTGTCAAATTGACCACGAATCAAATCATCGATAACGGCATGCCTGTCATCGCGCGCGGGGTATCGCGCTCGAATTCGCACCAATGCTTGAATGGAATAGGCATGCCCCCAAACGTTGTAGATCGCCGTGCCGGTGGCCCGTCGCAAACGCGGCAACTCGTCAAGCAACCAATCCTCACCACGCTGGATCGCTGCCGCAGATTCGGGATGGTCCGGGGCCACTTCGAGCAATGCACAGAGCGCCAGTGCCGTGGTCGCAGTGCGAAAGGCGTGGTGGGCTCCCGGCACGGGAGCGTAGATGTTCAGATCTTTGGTATTGGTGGCCGAACCCCAAGAGCCGTTTGGATTCTGGTCAGCGACCAAGAACCGCATGCCGCGATCGATAGCGGACTGAATGTCCGCCGCGGTTGGCTCGGGCAGTTCCGGCAAGACCGGCGGTTGACTGAAGTCGAGCGGTTGCAAGATGCCAGGCTGTGCATCGTCCGGCGACTGGGGGTCCGCGTCACGCGACGGTGCTCGCTCGGGAACCTGAGCGGTGACCAAGCCCGCGCAAGAACAAAAAAACATGCCCCATGCCAGCAGTCGCAAGCTTACGTTGTTCGCTCTACTCATCCTGTTCATCCTGCGAGGAGGGATCGGTCACCGTTTCAAACATGACGGTACAACTAAAGCCTGGAACGATCTTTTCCTCTGCCAGCTTCTTGGGACGCTTCAGCGACAGCACACAATTAAACTTATTGTTCGCAAAAGGGATCGGTGACAGGGAGCGAACGGCGGCTTGAGCGGACAAATGAGGCAGCGCCTTCATCAGCACACGACCCGTCTGACCAACCTTTAAGTTCGCGAACTGCTCTTCGTTCAAATCGGCCCGGATCTGCAAACGATCTGGCGAGACGATCGTATAGATCACCGTCTCCGGCGTAACCTTGCTGCCGGCCGCTAGCGTACTCGGCTTATCGCTCATCCGGCCCCGTGTTAGTTCGCCATGATAGAGCAGCCCATCGAACGGAGCCTGAATCGTCAAAGCTTGCCGTTCCGCCCGCAGAGTGTCGAACTTTGCTCGCTGTTTTTCTAGGTCACTTCGTTGCCGATTGCGTTCGATAATCTTCTTCGCCCGCGCGTCTTCCAATTCACGCATCGATGCGGCGAACGCCAGTTCGGCACGAGCCAAAGTTTCTTCTTGGGAAGCTGTCTGCGCAGGGATCTCTTGTGCGAGGGTTCGTTGATGGCGTCGTTCGGCCAGACTCAGCCGATACTCCGCACTTTCCACCGCGCTTTGAGCACGCTTCAGAACGATCTCTTCGCTTTCCTCGGTCAATTCGTCTTCCGCGTACATTTTCTGCAATTGTTCCAGTTCCTCTTGCACATTCTCCAGCGACTCACGGGCCGATTTGAGAGAGAACTCGGAACCGACGATCGCGGCATCACGGTCGACATCGACGAAGTTATCGTACGCTTGCCGCGCCGTCTTTCGCCGCCGAACGGCCGCTTCGCGATCCAACTTCTGAGTCGCTTCAAATTGTTCAAAAGCAAACTCGGCAGCCTCCATAGCAATTTCCGCCAATCGTAAGTCGGGCTCTTCTTTCGCAATCCGTTGGTCCACTTCCTTCGTCTTGAACCAAGCGATTGCCTGACCTTTCTTCACCTCTGAACCGTGTGGCAATACGCGGCGAAGCTCGGCACCGGTGATTTCCTCCGCGTTCAGTTTGACTTGGACTGCCAGCGTCGACTCGATGACACCGGAAATATCGAAGCTCGCCGGTTCCTCGGCCGGTTTGGCGGTCTCTTCGGCGCTGCCGGTTCTCAGACAAAGCAGACCCACAAGACTCATCAGGACAAATGGCTTTAGGTGGTAAAGCATGGTTGCATCTCTTCGAGGAAAAAACCGTGGTGGAAGAGGCAGTCTGATCGACGACAGGCAAGAAGTCTATCGCGGTTCGTTGGACTTAGACCTCAAACATGGTCTTCGACGTGGACCTGCAGCCGACCGTGTCGCCGATCGTAACCGGTAATGCGTCCCCGGCCCTTCCAGACTCGACTGCCGGCCTGTTCGAATTCATCCCCTAAATGTTTAGGGATGTAGAGTGTCAGCGGCAATTCGGGGTCGGGGTAGTGTCCCCAGACCACATAGCCATCGCGGTAGGCTGCCGGATCATCGTTGCCATACAACAGCCGACGCTCGATGATCGCCTCAATGTCGAACGGAATGCCCTCCACCGCACCGACCAACATGTCGGTCTGTTCCGCATCGCCTCGCGACGCCCAGACGTGAGCGACCGTTTCGGCAAACGTCAACGCAGGTGGCTCAGCCGATTGCCGCGGAGCAACGCCGACCCTGGCAGGCATTTCCATCGGCGATAATCCGTCGGGTCGATCCTCCGATCCGGTGGCGACATCTGGAACGACCAGGAAACTTGCCTTGTCGACGTAATCAGGCCAACGGGGGATATCGACTCTGAGGTGCGTGTTCCAGGTCAAATCGTTGTCGGATAAATCAAGCGAGTAGAAAGGCTGGTCGGGCAGGGTGAACCGCAGGGGGATCCGCGTTTCTTGCTCCGCCGTCAGCGTCGTCGCGCCAACCACTTCCAGTTCCTGCTCGTGCAAACTGTGCCGGCGCGTGGTGCGGTTGCTTCCCGAGCCGGAAACGCAAACTTCCTCGGCGGTGATTTTCCAGACGATGCGATTCAGCCGTACGTTCCGCTTGGGACGCAACACCAACTCTCCCACTACCTCTTCTCCAGGAGCGAGGCGATTGGTCTGCAACTGGTACTGCACCTTCCCCAAGGCGACTCGCGGCAGGTAGCGAAAGAAAACCCACCAACCTCCTCCCACCAGGCCGACAATTCCCGCAAGGATCCAGGCGAACGGGTTCAGCAACATCACCACTAAAAAGATGCCTACGAACACGGTACCAACGATGGCACAGCCAGCTCCCGCCGCACCGGTGGCTTGGTTCGTTGAGGAATCGAGTTTCGCTTCGGGACCGTCGACGGCAGTCACATGGATTAACTCACTGGCCTTCGGATCAAAGCTCCATGGAATGCTGGCCCGTGCTTCGACCGCATGATCCACGTTCAAGTAATGCCCGTGATAGGTCGGCGGCCAGCGGGCAACCTTCAATTCGAAATCGTAGCGGTAGGTCTCGCCGGCGGTCCATTCACCTTCGAACAGGATGACCGATTCGCCGACCCCTTGGTCGATGTTTCCATAGCCGTGTGTTGCCCACGCCGTTTGCACTTGCAGGCCTTTGCAGCGCACATCGCTATCGACTCGCACGACCACGGTGCCACGCACCGTCTGGCCGCCAAAGTATTTGTCCTGCGAGTCGGCTATTTCAATCGATAAATCGCACTTCGCCACAATCGGCTCCAGCAAGCTGTTGGATGCGTTCGTACAGATAACTTTCCATCGCTCGGATGTCGGTTTCGAAACGTGTTAGCAATATAGCCGTTTCCTCCCGGCTGATCCGTGCCACGGGTCGCGTGGGGTCCAGGCGAGCCGCTTCGAGCCGACGGTTGAAGATCTTCGCCAGTTGTTCCGGGTCGGCTTGGCGCTCAACCTGAATGGTTTCCACACGATAGCCGTACCGCTGCAGTGTCTTGCTCAAGTCGACGTGCGTCCCCAGCACCAACGCTCCGCCTCGTCGCCAAACCTGTCGCCGGGTACGGCAGGGCAACCGCTGCGCTTCGTCGATCATCAGCGGACGCCCCCGAGGGATCTCGGGCAGCGGACCATCCTCGGGAAGATAAACGTAAGCCGCTTCAGGCAGGATCCGTCGCAAAGCCAATAGATGCGTCGTCTTGCCACGACCGCATTCTCCGATGAACTGGATCGCCCGCTGGGGCTGCGTCGCGACCGAAACCCAACGCTGGGCATCGACCACGGCCAAAGCCGCACGGTCGTCTTGCGTTTTCTCACCGAAGGGGTTGCACCGCAAATTGAAGGCGGCAAACGGCAACCAGTGCTGGCGTTCTCGTGGCGACGAGTCGTGGCGGGCTTCGGGCACGTTCATGGTACGAAGAAAAAGAGTGGGGGAGCAACCGCCGAGAACGCACTCGGTTTCCACAGCATGACCGATGGAAACCGCCCATGCCAAGCGGAAGCGGCACGACGGATCGCCTGCGACGATGCGACGGGAACTTGCCAAGCCCTCCGCGGCTTAGCGTCTCGCAGCAGCGAGGACTTCGAAAAACTCGACGTTGGCGATCGCTTGCTCCATTTGCCGCGTCTGCAATTCCCCTCGAATCTGCAACGACTTCAAAGCCGCCAGCAGGTCCGCACCGGGCGGGCTCTGCTCCAACTCGACTGCTTTAATCGATTCCTTGGCCTCTTGCTGGGCCAACTGCAGCTGCTGCGTGACCAACTCCGTTCGCCGTTGGCAGGCGGTCCACTCGGTCTCCGCCAGTCGAACTTCGTCGGCGATCTGTCCACGTCGCATCTCCGCCAGGGCACGGCATTGTTCTCGCCGCGCACAGACGTCGCCTCCCTCTTCACTGCGCAGACAAAACAGCGACTTTTTGCACGCTACCGCGGAGCCCAACCCGAGTCCCGGTTGCAGCAGTCCCATCAGTGAACGAACCGCTGCGAGCGTCTCTTCGGTAATGCGAGGGCAAACCACCTCGATGGCACGCAGATCGGCACGATGAGCCAGCGCTTCGGCAACCGCTTGATCGACGGTCAATGTCAACGGATCGAGCGGAAGCGTATCGATCAAGACTGCGTGATTGGTGACTTTCAAGGGCTGGCCCGTCAACCTTGCCAACTGCAACCGCAGCTTGCGAAGTCCGTATTCCGCGTCGACCACTTTGATCGCCAACCCTAGGCGTTGGCGTTCGAGTTCCGATGGGTTGCCGTCGGGCAGCTCAAATTGCTCGGCGCTCTTCGCCAATCCGATCAGCGTCTCCAACACCTCGATCGCTTGCCTGAGCGTCAACACCTGTTGCTCAATCACGATGATGCGGTAGTAGGCCGACAAACCATCCGCAGCGGCGCGATTCCGATCGTGCTCCGCCAATTCGGCCAACACCATGCGAATCAGCGCCGCTTGCTGACACTGCTCCTTGCTGTCGCGATCATACGCCGCCGCAACCGCACGCCTTTCGGCTTCAAAGACCCGCGCGCCCTCGGCATTCGCTGCCGACCAATCGCGAACTTGTGCGGAGGTCCAAAGGGCTGGCTCGGCAGAGGACTCAGCCGGGAAGATCGCCGGTTCATCGGCCCCACGGAGCAGCGATTCGACTTCTTGCTGACCCGTCCCATCAACCGCCAGCATCAAGCCTTGTGCCGTCGCTTGAGTGATACTCACCAAGCACAGCGTGATCGCAAATGCAGTGCTGCGAGTCATCATCTGGTCCGTCATTTGATTTCAAGAATAGGCTGCGCACACGAATCCATTCGTGCCAAATCTTCTTGCAGAAGGGGTATCGAGTCTTAGCCGAGCCGATCTACAACGTGCCTGCAAACGGCCCAGCAGCGCCAATTGGCCAAACTCTGACGATCAGTCGTTTTCGGCCGATCCTGCGAGGAAAACCTCCGCCGCTAATGACCGATCCAACTCCACGCTTTCCCATCTGAGCAGGCTCCCGGGAACGAGCGGGCTCCGACAAGCGGGTTCCAAGAATAAGCGGGCTTTGCAAAAAGCGGGGGCCTAATCACGAGCAAGATTCAGCTCGGCGATCTGAGTGTTCAGCGTCAACGTATCGTAGATGTAACCGACGCCGAACAGACCACCAGTCAGCAGATAGATCACACCGGTAATGACTTTCCCCATGTAGAACCGATGGACACCGAAGACTCCCAAAAAAATGTGCAGCAACCACACCAAGGTATAGTCGAACTCACCTGGCGGATAACGCCGCTCCGCGTCAGCCGCCATCGCAGGAATCAGGAACAAGTCGACGATCCAGCCGATAAAAAACAGTCCGAGGGTAAAGAACCACAACGTACCGGTCAGGGGTCGGCCAAAGTAAAACCGATGGGCGCCGAAGAACCCTAATATCCAAAACAGATACCCGACTAAAGCGGGATGCGTCGGAACGGTCGGATGTGGCGAGGTGGAAGGATAAGTTGCAGTGCTCATATCTTTCTCTTCGCCAAACGCACCCCATTCTTGGTCGTGTTTGGCTGTTTTTTGAAGTCAAACCGTCGGCTGCCTGATGCCAACGAGCGGCGCTGCCTCCGCCTCCGCCTCCGCGTTACAGCGTGACGCGTTGACCGTCGTTGTCGGCGCTCTCGCGACAAGCGTTCAGCACCCGTTGGGTCTTGATGGCGATCTCGGGCCAAAACGGATCGAGCGAGCCTTTCAGCACGATGTCACCAAATGTGCGGATCATATTGACCTCCTGTGCGTTAGCTTCACCACCACCATATTCCGTCACCGCTTGGCGCGTCTCGTGGCAGCGCATATTCCAGCGACAGTTGTCGATTTCCAGCACATTCTGGTTGACGGTCCATGCTAATTCCGGGCCATAAAACGGCAGCACAAAGTCGTCCAGCATGGCGTAACCGGCATCCCCAGCAATCACGGCTAATTGCTGATTCTCCGTCACGAATGAATTGTAGAAATTAGCAGTGACTCCATTTTCGAAAAACAGCTCCGCGGAAAACTCGCCCGGCACCGGGGCGGGGCTGTCCGTCCCTTGTAAATGCCGCAGCGTGCGCGCTGTCACCGACTGAGGTAACTGAAAATCCATTGCCCACAAGATCATTCGGATCGTGTACCAGCCCAGATCGCCAAGACAGCCATGAGGCTCCAAGCGACTGTCGGTGCGAATGTTCGACCGATTAAATTCCTCTCCGCCATGGAACATAAACGACGCACTAATCCGACGAATATTTCCACACGCTCCACCCGGTGCAAGCTCCTGCTTCATGGCCGCCAATCGAGCACTGTGACTGAACATCACGCCATCCATGAACTGCACGCCGTGATGTGTACAGGCGTCAATCATTTTTTCCGCGTCTGCCAACGAGCCGGCAATCGGTTTCTCGCACAGCACATGTTTGCCGGCGGCGGCCGCTTTTAGCACCCACTCGAGTCGCATCGAAGTTGGCAGAGGAATGTAGACGGCATCGACATCATCGCGTTGCAACAGCGCTTCATACCCCTCCACCGCCGCGGGCCGAGCGGGCAACATTGGCACTTCGGCCATGCATTCGTCGATGAATCGGTCCGCCGAAGCTTGCGAACGACTTGCTACGGCAGTGACTGCACCGTTGCCGCTCAGACGGATCGCTTTCCAGTTTTTACGGGCAATTGCGGCGGTACTTAAAAATCCCCAGCGGCAAACCGATTCGGCCATCGTTTCTCTCATCCTCAAAAAAGGTCCAGTTGCAAAGAATCGCAATCATAGCGTCCACACCCGCATGGCGTATAGAATCGAGAGACCGAGCATTGGCGGGATGCTACCGTCAAAATCGCTGCGTCTCTCGTCACCGCATAAACCCACCGCATAAGCCCACCGCGTGAAGCACGACATCAACCCCTACGCCGCCACCCCCGCGGTGCTGGTCGCTCCCCGAGCCATACGGACCGTTGGTCGCATCCGGTTTTGGTCGGCAATCGGATTGGCTGTAGTGTTGGTCGCCGGCAGCGTCCCAGCCGCAGCGATGGCGATTCGAGATATTGAATCGATTATGGTAAGTGCAGCCGTGTTCGTCCCGTCTGCTTTGATCCTCAGCGTGCTCGCATTACCCGCCATGTTGCGACCGTTGCAAGGGATCAGCATCAGTATGTTGCTGATTGTGGTGGGGTGTTTTTTGACGATCGCTTTGAATTCCTGGAGCCCTTCGGACGCACAGCGCCCGATCGGATGGACAACGGTCGCCTGTGCAACAGGACTGCAACTCGGATGGATGCCGATCATTTGGGTCGGCTTCCGGTTTCGCAACTCTGCTGCGGCACAACGCGATGCCGAAACGGCCACCGCCGTGGTTAGCGAAGCTCCATTCTCGCAATCGTAACCACAGTTCGCACGTCCTTCTTTTCACTGCGAATCTTTTCAGACAGCCTCGTTCTCCGCAGGTCAGCGCCACGATGCGCAGCGTGACGATGTTAGCGGTTCGAGGGCCATTAACGATTGCACGGCCGGCCTGGCAAATCTTCGCGACTCGGCAAGCTGTTCGGCTAGGCGAAACTGTAACGCCTGCCGATTCATAACTTGGAGCAGGTGGGCGAAACGTAACGCCGACTTGAAACAAGTTCCCTGATACTAGCTATTCAGCAGGCCGCATGGATATTCGGCCAGCCGACGGGCAGGGATTGCCTGGCAACCCATCAAGCCAATATCGTGAAAACCACCTCTGCAAAATACCTGCGTCTGCACCACGCCGATCCTCATACGACCGACGCGGTGGCTCAGCCGACCGACGAGATGACTGCCTTTTGGCAGACGTTTACCGATACAACGGGCTGGCGTTTGGACCAACGTTCCCGCGCCATCGGCGCTCCGAAACTGCTGCCGGCACACGCCCCCTCCTCGCCACTTGATCCGCTGCCAAGCCAACCCGCATTACCCAAAGATGCCGCTCGTCAGCTCGCCGCCAACGCGGCTCGCCTGATCGTTCGACTGCGGGAATCGGAACAAGCGGTTCGGCGTCAAGAAGCCGAATTGGCGATGCGTTCGATGCCGCTGTCGAGCGTCGACGAGCAAGCCGAACTGGCCGATCGACTGGACGACCTGCTGCAGATGGCCGCCGAAGGGACTGGCGGAATGGCAGCCGCTCTGTACCTGCTGGACGACGACACCACCACACTGAAGATGCGTGCTCAGTTTGGCCTGTCGGAGCAGCGCCTGACCGAACCGGCGCGGCCCTTGCGTGGCGCCCTCGCCGATTTGGAAGCGATGATTTCGGACGTCGTTGCCATCGAAGACTGTGCTTCTCCTGATGAGGTTTACCGCAGCCCTGAACCGATGGCCGCGGCGATTTGTGCGGTCGTCTGTGATGGCGAAGTGCCGATCGGCACACTGTGGATCTGGAACGACACAGCCATGGAAATCGATTCGCGGGCGCTGGCCGTGGCCCGTCTGGCCGCATCCACCGTGGCGGGCGAAATCACTCGAAACCGCGCCGCCCGCTCGGCCGGAGAGCAACGCGAAGCGAAAAACGTGTTGCGAGCGGTTTCCCAATGGCAACAGCGCCAGTTGCCCCCCTCGATGCCACTCGCCGAAGGCTGGTTCGCTGATGGTTTGACCTATTCTTCGGCACCTGTCGCGGCATCTTGGCACACCTGGGATATTCTTCCCAATGGCACGATTGCGTTAGCGGTTGCCCAAGCCCATTCGGATGCCCTCGACGCGACAATGATTGCCGCCACGGCACGCGCCGCCTTCCAGGCTCATTCCGGTTACCGCCTCACGCCGGCTCAGATTCTGCAGCGCGTGTCGGACACGTTGTGGCAAACCAACACGGGTGACCAACTCGTGTCGTTGCTGTACGCCAACCTCGATCCCGACACCGGAGAGGGGATGATCGCGAGTGCCGGTTTCGCCCAGGCGATGGTCCTCAGCCGCTACGGATTTCGACCGGTCAGCAAAGTGTCCGAGCCATTGTGTAGCTTTCCCGATTATTCTCCCACCGAATCGCATCTGCGACTGTTGCCAGGTGAAGTTCTCTGGGCGGCGTCGCGCGATATGATGGAGACAACTCCTTCATCGACCAGCCATTGGACGCAACAGGGGATCTCGGCGTTTGTGATGCATCACATCCGCCAGGGGGCTCATGAAATTGTGCCCGCCATTCACCGAACCCTAGCAGAATGTTCGGCCGTGGGAGATCGTACTGTCGCCATCCTTTGCCGAAACGCTTAACATCCGCGGCATGTCCACCTCCCCCGCTGCCCACGAATCGCTTGCCTCACCGCTTGGCCCGCAGTCCGGCGCAAACGCCGAGGCGAGCGTTGGTTCGATCGGTCGACAGTGCTGGGAAGCGTGGTTGATTTGCCTGATTTTTTTGATCTATGCCGGAGACCCCGCGCCGGCGATCAACGAGGCTCATTACCTGGCCAAGGCAAAAAATTTCTGGCAACCTGAATGGTGCGCCAATGATCTGTTTGTGGCCAGCGGAAAAGCTCACACGACGTTCTACCTTACGTTCGGTTGGTTGACGCAATTCGTTTCCTTGCCCGCTGCTGCTTGGATCGGGCGGCTGGTCGGCTGGCTGATGCTGGCCTTCGGATGGCAACGTTTGTGCTGGGCGGTGGTACCGGTCCGCTATGCCAGCCTACTGGCAGTCGTTATTTGGTTGGCGGCCATCGAGCATGGCAACCTGGCCGGTGAGTGGGTCGTCGGCGGCATCGAAGCCAAAGTCCCAGCGTACGGCTTCGTGCTGCTGGCGCTGGAGCAGATGGTGCGCAATCGCTGGCGGTTCGTTTGGCCACTACTGGGCGCAGCGAGTGCCTTTCACGTCTTGGTGGGTGGCTGGTCGGTGCTCGCCGCCGGTATCGTTTGGTTGGCCGCGGGCAAGCAACGGGGTCGGCTGGTCGAACAGATATTGCCATTGGCTATCGGCGGTGGACTGGCCCTGTTTGGTCTGTTACCCGCGCTCTGGCTGTCCCAAGGAACGAGCGATGCCGATGCCACGGCCGCCGCGCGGACGTATGTCTATCAGCGGATTCCTCACCATCTTTTACCGGCCAGTTTCCAGCTCCACTGGTACGTCCGTCACGGACTACTAATCGCATTGACGACCACGATCGTACTGATTCAAATCCGAACGCAAGAACCCGATCGCCGGCTGCGCGCCGTCGGTTGGTTTGCCGTCGGGGCGGTGCTGCTGGCGCTGGTGGGACTGTTGATCGGCACCTCGCCTCCTTCGCACCCCGACTTGGCGGCCAAACTGCTACGTTACTATTGGTTCCGACTGACCGATGCCGCGGTTCCTCTGACGCTGGCCATTGCCACCGTTCGCCTGTTGGCAGTCCCTTCGCGACTCGGCCGCGCGCCGTCGATCACGATCGCGAGTCTACTGCTTGCCGTCAGCACGCTGCTGGTTGCTCGCCACAGCCTACAGCACCATGTGGCGGCGATTCCCGCCTCCTGCGACCGCGCGGCTCAAGGCCACCTACCAGCCACTCCGCTGGCCGATCGACAGGCGGTTTACGAAGACTGGCAACGCGTTTGTGCATGGGTGCGAGACAACACCGACCGCCAAGCCGTCTTCCTGACGCCCCGCCATCAGCAAACCTTTAAGTGGTACGCAGACCGCGCCGAAGTGGTTAATTTCAAAGACGTGCCTCAAGACGTGCCCAACCTGAAAGCGTGGCAGGGCCGGTTCGATCGCGTCTTCCCGCAAGAACTGGGACGGACCCGCGTTACGATTCAGTATGCGGAACTGGAAAAGTTCAAGCAGGAATTTGGCGCACGGTACCTAATCATCGATCGTCGCATCGCGCCGTATCGCTTTCCGTTACAGCAGGTCTACCCCACCGCATGGGAACAGAACGCCTACTATGCCGTTTATCGATTGCCCTAAGTCGCTCGGAGGGCGCTGATGCGACAAGCAAACATGTGGGCTTAGGATCGGCGACAAAAAAGTGTCAGGTACCTTTTGCGAGGAACTCGCCCTTCGGGTGCTCCGCACAACAGGTACCCGACACTTATTTATCCGACACTTATTTATCGCTCATTGCTCAGAACTGCCAGGAGTAACCCAAGCGTGCCGTTGCACCGGTGCCCAAGACGCCCGAACCGTGGACCAAGTAGGCTTTGTCCGTCAGGTTCTCGACACTCAGGCTGGCTTGATGCTGACGCTGCTCGCCAAAGACGCGTCCCAGGCGAAAATTCAAGGTCGCGAAACCTGGCGTGCCGCCGATGGGAATCCGTTCGTCGGTCAGGTCACGCACCGGGTCTAGACGATCTTGGCGATCGGACATCCAGGTGTAAACGTCGAAGTAGTTACCGTCATATCGATCGTTGTATTTCAATCCCAGAATGCCCTGAGCCGGGGGGATCCGGCTGAGGGGTGCATCGGTCACTTCGTTGGTGCCGTAGGTGTACCAGAAGTTTCCGTACAACGCCCACGTCGACGTCAGCAAGTAATCACCGCTGAATTCGACACCTTGCACGAAGGCATCTTGATTGGCCGACGCAAAGGTATTGGGGGCTGCCGTAATCGACACGATGCTGTCTTGAATGTCCAACCAGAACACCGACGTTTGCGTCCGCAGTCGGTCGAAACGGGTCTTCATGCCGACCTCGTAATTGATCGACCGCTCGGGTGTCAGCCCGAGACTGGGGACGCTCTGTCCCGCTTGCAGCACGTTGGGATTGTTGGCCATCAAATCATCGAGATTGGGAGCGCGAAAGCCTTCCGAAACCGATCCAAACAGATTCATTTGCTCCGTCACGCGATAGGTCAAACCGACCTGGGAAACCCAGCCTTCATAATCGCTTTTGATGAATTGCGGGTTGCCGGCGATGACCGGAGTGCCCGCCGTTTCGATCGACTCATAACGAACACCTGCGGTTGCCAGCAGACGTTCGGTCAAAGAAACGTCCCAGTTGAGAAACCAACCCGCGCGGCGATACCAAGCATCATCTGGAACGATCGGCCCGCTCGCAGCGCCGCCAAACGGCGAGTCCACATCGTCATAGTACCAGTCGACGCCGGTCGTCCACTTGCCGTACGATCCCAGGTCTTTGGAGGCAACCGTTTGCAGTCCCACCGTTTCGACATCGGTCTCCTGGAACCGAGTCGTCGGGATCCCGCGCGTTTGGACCTCTCGCTGGCGATGGTACGAGGCGGTTGATGTAACGGCGTCGAACATCCCACCAAACGGATCGGGAGCTTGATACCGCAGATACATCAAGTCGCGTTGTTGCGGATCAAAGAAGCGTGCGCCGCCCAGTGTGTTGCTGTTGTTTCGATCAAGTGGATAACCGGGAAAGCGGTCGCTCCGTGGCAAATCCTCTTGCTCAAAATGCTGCATCGAAAAGGTCAGCATGCTGTTGTCACCGAGCAGAAAGTTGAATTTCAAATCACCCGCGTACTGCTGGTAATTCGTCCCCGGCTGACGTGAAAATTCATCAAAGCCGGTATCGAGATCGCGCACGTTTAAGTAGCTCGCTCCGCCGAAGACACCGGTCGACCCGACCCAACCTTCGACATTCATTCGCGTATAAGGCGATGAGTTGGAAGTGTTGAAATACTGAGTGAACTGTCGCTCTGCATAGCCACCGTGATGCAAGCCACGATGCATGTCCGCTCCGCGCGTGACGATGTTAATCGCGCCCCCAATCGCGTCCGACCCCCACAGCACCGAGCCTTGCCCTCGGAGGACTTCGATGTGATCCACCATGCCGGGATCGATCGTGTTGAAGTACTGATTGGGACCACGCCGCACGATCGAATTGTTCAAGCGGATGCCGTCGATCAAGATCAATACCTGCTGCCCGGTCAGTCCCCGCACGAATGGCGAGGCCTGGCCCGCGGCGGTGCTTTGAATCAGCACACCGACTTCGTTTTGTAAAGCATGAAACATGTCGGGCGCTTGGCGCCGCTCGAGCTCGCCTCGTGAGCGAATCGACGCGGCGGTCGGGGCATCAAACAGTGATAAGCCGCCTCGCAAAATGCCGCTGTTCTCCCCAAAAGGCCCCGGTTGCCCCAGTTGGTCGTCAAACAAGGTATCGATCGGCGAAGCTTGGAGCAGGGCCGAAGTCGACGGCGAGAACGAAGACGCAGCGTCCGCGGCACCGACGGGTTCCGGCGGAAAACGGTCATCGGTGGGTGTACCCACCGATGCATCGCTCCCCGCGGATGGGACTGGAGCCACCACTCCGCCATTCTGCGGTGCTGGCTGCAGCGGGACCTCGACCAGCGGCCGGTCGACCGACTCGGCGGGCGGACGAACTTCCACTTCCGGCAGCGTTGGCGGCGTATCCTGAGCCAGCACGGACGCTCCCAGTGCCGGCACAAGCAGCCACTTGAGCCAAAAAGTTCGAGCATCCAATTTCATAGGACTTCCAGTACTGAGGACAAGGCGGCTGGCGTCGCGGCATGGCTAGTCAGGGCCGACCAATCGTCCGATTGCGATTTATTCCGAACTTCGTCGAAATCATGCTATCCCCGTTAATCTGCCTGTCGCCATTCGGCAAACTCAACCCAACCCCATCGACCCGACCGCCGAAACGCTGGACTGGGCTGCCCGCACCGCCGGATTTTCCGCCACCCCTGATGGTCGATCCGCCACCGAAGCCTCAACGAATTTCCTGCCGAGCCGATTCGACAGGTGGTAACCCGATCAACACCGACGGCACGCCGGTTGCGTAGAAGCGTTTCCGGCGGCGTGGCTGGATGGGCCTACTCACCGCGGAGCGGAGGGCTACTTACCGTGAAACAAAGTCCGACCGCAGCGATACAAACGCAGTTTATAGACAGTGCAAAGGGATTTGATTGGAAAACAATTGTGATGACTGCGAACCCCTAGGGGAGGCTGCAGAAGAACCGTTGATCAACGCCGACGAACGGCCGCTGGTGCTGGACTCCGAAGAGATCATGCATGGCCGCCGGGAAGTCTGGATCCGCCACGGACAAACCTTGTACCGACTGCGGCGAACTTCGACGGGCAAGTTATACTTGAGTAAGTAAGAGCCCGTGCCGCCTTGCCGGTCACAAGAAAGTAAATGCGTTGACCCCTCTGCTGAAATCCCACGCCGTTTCACTGCTTGTCCATGCAATGGTGATCGCCGCTTTGTCTGTGATTCCAGCCATCTCGCAGCAACGTTTCGTATCGTCGGGTACGACCGCAGTGATCTCCCTCGAGATGACGGTCGCAGCGCCCGCAAGCACTCCCACACCGATCGCCGTTACGTCTCTCGCTCTTCCGCCCAGCGAAACCGTCGATTCGCTTGCGCCGCCAAAGGAGACGGTGGACCATCGGCGGCTCGAATCCTCGTTGTCATCCTATGACTTGGCGTCACGGCAACTGCCGGATTATGAATTGCGAACCGAGACCTCCCTGGGGCGTCAGCGATTTGCCGAACCGCAACTTCCCACACCGGTCACCGAAGTCACTCCACCTCGACCACGCCTTGAAGTTGTCCGCACGCCACCACCACCGGCAGTTTCGGTTCCGATAGAGCCGTTTGCAGGACTAGAAGATGCAACACCAGCCGACTTATCGCGTAATCGTCCGCCCGCCTATCCCCGTCAAGCGGTTCGTCAGCAATTAGAGGGAGTCGTCCTGTTGCGATTAGAGATCAGCCGCACCGGCCAAGTCACGGAAGTGAAACTGCAACAATCGAGCGGACACCGCATCCTCGATCAAGCGGCCATCGACGCGGTGAAACTTTGGAGCGGTCAACCGGCGCAGCGGTGGGGCCGCAACATCGCTTCGACCGAAGTCCTCCCTGTCCGCTTCCGCCTTTAAGACGCGCCGCTCAGTCCGATTGTGGACGCCGGTCTTCGCCCTGTTGTGGAGACCGATCCAACGGCGTGCCAAATTCCTCGTACACCTGCTCGATACCTTGCGGGTCACCGGCGACCGTGATTCGATCGTGTTCGCCCAGCACGGTGTCGGGATCGGGAGGGAAGGTGTCGCCGTTGCGATGCATGGCGACCACGCGAACGTTGTTGGGAAGCGGTAGTGCGTCGATGCGTTGACCGATCCATTTCCCGGTAGAAGCTCCATCCATCAGACGCAGCAAAATGAAACGATCGGAGCGCAAAAAAACCTCGCGGAGATCTTGATCGGACTTCGCATTTTGCCACAGCGATAAAAAGCCCGGTTCATCGATGCGAGCACTGAGTGCCGCAGAGATTCTCTGATGTTGATTGATGTCGCTTTCGGGACTGATCCAAAACAGAGCCGCATGCACGACCGGCTTGGAGGATGTCGCGGTAGGCTGGACCGTCTCTCCAACGACCTGCTCGACCGCCTCTCGCTCGGCACCGCGGCGGACGCGCACCAACGCCAGCCGTGCCTGATCGACGAACGGTTTGCAAAGATCGATCAGCACCGCTTCGCCAGCGATAGGCGGCCCCCCCTGGGCACCGCTTTCGTGCCACTGCTCACGCAACAGCTCCGCGTCCATCGCGGTTCCCTCGGCAACGCGTTTGGAAACGCGTGTCAGCAGTTCCTCAAACCCGATGGAATCCGAAAAGTCGATCACAATCGCCCGAGCCACAACCTCGTCGTACAACTCTTCTTCGCTGGTCGTGTGTTCTTGCATGATGTTCCACAATTCTTCTTCGAGCGGCTCGTGCTTGCGTTTTGCCAGCCGGGCAAAGACGTTATAGATCGCACCCCTGCGTTCGACTCGTCGCGACGCATACCACCAGTACCACAACAGGGAAACGGCGATCACCGTCGCCAAGAACAGAACGTAGAACCAGCCCAGGACGAAAATCAACGCCAGACTGGCAACCATGCCGATGATCGGCATGGCGGGATATAAGGGAGTGCGAAACTCGGGCACGTACGACTCGATTTTGCTTTCCCGCATGACGATCACCGTCAGGTTCAGCAAAGCGAAGACGAACAGCAAGAACGACGAAGCAAGACGCGCTAAGCTCTCGACATCCAGCAGCAAAATCATGGCAACCATTACCGCCGCGGTCAGCAAAATCCCGCGCGTCGGCGTTCCGAATCGCCCGAGTTTGTCGAGGCTGCTCCAGGCGAGACCGTCCCGCGCCATCGCCATCGGAATCCGTGAGGCCGCCAGCAAACCGGCGTTACCGGTGGAAGCAAACGCCGAAACAGCCGCAACGACAATCAACACCGTGACCAACCCACTCGGCAGCCAAGCGATGAACTCGCTGCCCGCAGTGGCAACCGGCGTTAAGTCCTCGTGCAGCACCTCCGAGGGCAACGTGGCGACCATCACGTAAATGCCCAACACATAAATGATCGATACGGAAACCAAGGCCGCTCCCATCCCGAGCGGTAAGTTACGCTCTGGTTGGTCGATCTCTTCGGCAACGCTGGCGACCTTGGTGAGCCCCGCGAAAGAGACAAACACCATCCCGATGGTAGCCGGCAGAGACGTCACACCAAACGGCAGCCACGGCGTCAACTGACGCTGCGCGTTAGCGGAAAATCCTTCGCGACCGATCGCCCACAATCCGTTCAGCACATACCCCAGCATCAACACGAGCAACGCCACCACTAAGATCTGTTGCAGCCGGGCACCCTGTTTGGCACCGAAAATATTGAGCACCGCAAACGCGAGGGCCGTAGCAATCGCGATGGGCTCGATCGGAAATTCCAACACCAATCCGAGATAGGCGCCCATGCCAACGAGCGCAAAAGCGCTCTTCAAGATCAACACCAACCAGACGCCCAACCCACCGACCGTTCCCATCGCGGGCCCGAAACTGCGGTCGATAAAATAGTAGGGTCCTCCGGCACGAGGCAGCGTCGTGCTCAGTTCCGCGATGGCAAGCGTCGTGGGAATCATCAGCAAACTAGCGATACCGTAGGCCCCAATGACCGCCGGCCCTGCTTGGGCGGCCGCGACACCGGGCAACAAAAAAAAGCCCGAAGCAAACATCGCACCGGTGCTGATCGCATAGACATCGAACAGGCCCAGCGGCTTGTCGAGCTCGCCATCCGCATTCGAAGAGCCTTCCGATCGCATCGCACATCCCCGTCTGGCAAAAAGAAACCGCAAATCCCAACGCCAATGAAAATGCCATGCCACAAAAAAGGGGACGGGGGTCTTTTTAGCATTCGGTGGCTCGCAGAGAGACGATTCAGCCACTGCGACCGGGCAAACGTTCGCCACGACCGGTCTCAAACACGCGTCGATAAGCCGAGGGTGTCATGCCGGTGAGGCGTTTAAAACTGCGGGCTAGTTGAGCTTGATCGTAGAATCCGCAGTCACTTGCGATCAGGGCGATCGTCCGCTTGGTTCCGGACAAGCGTTGCCGCGCCGCGTTGACTCGGACTCGAAGAATGTATTGTGTCGGCGACATGCGAAACAGCTTGCGGAAACGTCGATCGAATTGGCTGACCGACAGCCGCGACATCGCGGCTAGATCGGGAACCCGCAGGGCTTGGCCGTAGTGCTCCAGCACATGGTTGATCGCCGTGGCAAACGGTTGGTAGGGCGACATTCCTTCGCTGGCAAGCAGCGACCGCATGGCTCCGGCAATCCCCACAGTCTCTCCCCGTCGATTGAACAGCGGAACCTTGGAAGAAACGAACCATTGCTGCACGTTCAGATGGTCGTAGACCAACCAGACCTGATTCAGCAACGGTCGCTTCGAATCCATGACCTGCTGATCTTCGGCACGGTAGCCGGCAGCCATCTCCGGCGGGTGAAAGTCGAAATCGGTTTTGCCGATGATCTCCTGTTCCTCGACCAAACCGTTCCGCAACAGCGATGGGGTATTGGCAGACATAAACTGTCCGGCAGCATTTTTTGCGTAAAAATGGACCTCCGGAAGGGTGCGAAAGAGTTCAATGAAACCGTTCGCATTTGCCAAATCCGCAAAGAATTCCGCTGCATCACCAAGGTTTTTCGTGTTTGTCATGCGCAAATTATACAAAAGCGTTCCGTTATCCGCCAAGCAAACGGCCCGTCTCGCAGGCATAATGGACATGTTACCCCTTCCCTCACCAACCCTGCCTGCCGAACGGACTGACCGTGAGCCCTCGCACCCGAAGCCTTGCCTCGCACATCGCCAGTTGGTTGATTTGCGGAACGACCGCCATCGCCGTCCGAGGTGATGAACCGATTGACTTCAACCGAGACGTGCGTCCGATCCTGTCGGACAATTGTTTCGCGTGTCATGGTTTTGACGAAACTTCACGAGCCGCCGGCTTGCGGCTCGACACGCGTGAAGGTGCGACGGAAGACCTAGGCGGTTACGCGGCGATCGTCAGCGGCCAACCGCAGCAGAGCGAGTTGATCAAGCGAGTGACAACGGCTGACACGGGGATGGTTATGCCGCCCCCCGATTCGCACAAGCAACCGCTGGACGAAGCCTCGATCGACGTGCTCTCCAGATGGATTCAGCAGGGAGCGGTGTGGGGCAAGCATTGGTCGTTCGAGCCACCCCGAGCGGTAGAGCTAGCGTTGTCGGAGGGCCATCCGATCGATCAATTGGTCAGCAAATCGCTAGCCGCTGGTGATCTCGAATTGGCTCCGCGAGCGGCCGTCCATACGCTCGCGCGTCGACTGTCGTTTGACCTCACCGGTTTACCGCCCGGTTTCGACGAAGTGACGGCGCTGGGTGACGATCCAACGGCTGCCGATTGGCAAGCGTGGATCGATCGGTTGCTTGACTCGCCTGCCTACGGCGAGCGGATGGCCATGTGGTGGCTGGACGGAGCGAGGTACGCCGACACCGATGGCTTTCAGCAAGACGCAACGCGGCAAAACTGGCCGTGGCGTGACTGGGTGATCGACGCCTTCAACGACAACATGCCGTTTGATCGCTTCACCCTGGAACAGTTTGCCGGGGATCTGTTGCCCGACGCGACCGACGAACAAAAACTAGCGACCTGCTTCCATCGCAATCACATGCACAACGGCGAAGGGGGGCGCGATCCTGCCGAATCACGGGTCGACTATGTGCTGGACCGAACGAACACGATGGGAACGCTGTGGCTGGGCCTGACGTTGGGCTGCACGCAATGCCACGACCACAAATTCGATCCCATTTCCCAGCAAGATTACTACGGGCTGACCGCCTTTTTCAACAGTATCGACGAAGATGGCAAAGCGGGTTCCGGTGCGGGACCGTTTCTAACCGTCCGGTCACCTTATGCAGCCCAAGTCGTGGCCGAAGCCGAGCAGTTAGTAGCCGACACGGAAGCTTCGCTCGCCGAGACAAAACGCGCCTCCGAAGCAGCATTCCACAAGGCCTTGGAGCAAAACCTTGCTCAAGCCACCGCGGGGTTTCAAGCTTGGAAACGGGTGAAACCGGCAGCGATGCATGCGACCGAAGGGACCGAATTGCATTTGGAAGCGGAGTCGATCATCCGCTCAGCAGACAGCGGTTTGGCTCAAGACGACTTTCACATTTTGGTCTCCGGCGATCACCGCGCACGGATTACCGGGGTCCAACTGGAGGTCTTTGCCGATCCCCTGCACCGAGACGGCAAATACTCGTACGCGGAAAGTGGCGAGTTCATTTTGACGAACATCAAAGCTCAGATTCAAACCGGCACAGGAGAGGTCACGGAAGTCGGCGTCGTCCGCGCCACTGCGAGCGTCGAAGGCAAAGGCGCCGACAGCAAATACGGCAAAGCCTCGGGCACGCTGGACGACGATCCTCGGACCGGCTGGACGACTCGCACCAAACCGCTTGCACCGAAGCAACGCATTGTATTCGAGCTTGAGCGTCCGGTGATGTTGGCTGACGACCAGCAATTAGAGATCGTTCTCATGCAGCGAGGTTTAGCGCCACAGGAGTTGCTCGGACGGTTCCGCCTAAGCCTAACCGACCAGCGCGGCGCGGCTGTGCGAGCCCTTCAACCGATGCCGATGGAACGGCTTGCCGCAGCCATCGAACAACATGCTGCCGACTCCAGCAAAGCCTTTACGATCGCCGATCTCGAGGCCTCGCTGCGCGGCGAATTGCACGATCAATTCCTCGAAGACCACGCGCCCTGGCAGACCGCCAATCGCTTGCATCAACGAGCCAAGCAGCAACTGCGAAAGGCCCGACAAGCCGCGGGCGATTTGAAAGTCACCGTCTTGGCCGAGCGGACCAAGCCACGCACGACACACGTACTTCAACGAGGCGTTTGGGATCAGCATGGCGACGCGGTCCAGCCGAGCTTTTTGCCAGCGGTCTTACCACGCGAGACCGACCAGCCACCGACTCGGTTAGAGCTGGCGCAGTGGATCGTCTCGCGTGACAATCCACTCACCGCTCGGGTCATCACCAACCAGATCTGGCAACTATTTTTTGGAGCGGGTTTGGTGCGGACGCCGGGAGACTTTGGTCTTCAAGGCGAATCTCCCACGCATCCTGAATTGCTCGATTGGCTGGCCGTCGATTTCATGCAGCATGACTGGGATGTGAAGCACTTGGTGCGCCGGATCGTGACCAGTCGCACCTACCAACAAGACAGTTCGATTTCCAGCGATCTGCTGGAGCGTGACCCAGAAAACCGCCTACTCGCTCGTGGCGCACGGTTTCGGTTACCTAGCTGGATGATTCGAGACGCCAGTTTGAAACAGAGCGGGTTGTTGAATCCGATGCTCGGTGGCCCTCCGGTATTTCCGTACCAGCCACCCGGAATCTGGGAAGAACAATTTATGGGCCGATTTACCTACCAACCGACACTCGGCCCCGGCCAGTACCGCCGAACCGTGTACGCATTCTGGCGACGCAGCAGCGCTCCGACGTTTTTGTTTGACACGGCAATGCGCAGAACCTGCGAGGTCATTCCCCGACGGACCAACACGCCGCTGCAAGCTCTTACGCTGATGAACAATCGCACGGCTCAGGAGGCCGCTAGAACGCTGGCGGAGAAAGTCTTTGGCGAGCCGGGCGGCGCTGCGGCGCCAGACCTACCGGGCAAGCTCGCGGAGATGTTTCGCACCGTTTTGTCTCGCCAGCCCAATCGCCAAGAGCAGCAGATCCTGCAGCGTGAATACGAACATGCCCGACGTTACTTCGAAGCCCATCGAGCGGCGGCGAACACCTTTACGACCGTCGGTCAATTGCCGGCCCTGAACGACTCC
>Ga0102938_10000286_pt1 | contig 36425 bp, 39 predicted proteins | sample SalPonR2_B_D2_MG_FD_84516 | JGI IMG/M metagenome (GOLD analysis project Ga0102938, IMG submission 84516) | Salt pond soil microbial communities from South San Francisco under conditions of wetland restoration - Salt Pond MetaG R2_B_D2_MG | ecosystem: Environmental > Aquatic > Marine >...
AGCAATTCGCAATATGAAAATTTTTGGAAAATTTTCACATTGCGAATGCTCACATTTTGTGTAAGATAGGTAGTGTATCTTAAAGATGGTGTGGGTATTCTCATTTTGGAAGTCTTATGACTTTCAAAATGAGACCTGCATTTATAAGAGGTGCCTTTTTACTGCCTCATCGATAAGTTCCTGATATTTCTTGTCTAGAGGGTGTATTTCCAGCAAGTGCGGTGGTTTTGAAGTTTCTTCCTTTTTTGAGGAAGTGTCATGTTCCGGCAGAAATTTTGCAAGACGCTCTGGGTCTGCTCCGTATCGGTTTACTAAATAGTCGATTGATTCCTGTTCCAGGGGCATACCGTGATAGTTCACCAATACATGGGCGAGGCGGTTTATAGGGGTAATCATGTTTTTTTGTATTTCCCGGACAAGTGAAACCGCTATACCCGTTTTAGTTGTTGCCGACATATCCATCTCTAACGAGGACAAGTAAGGAGCGTTAGAACTTTCTATGGCATACTCTATTTCAAATCGGCTGATATTTAGTTCCTGTTCAAGTTTCATTGCAATATCAATTGCAAGCTTTTTGTAATCCTCTACATGTGGAAGAGCTAAATGAAGAGAGCCTTTTCCTCGTTTTGTAAGCATTTTTTGTACTGCCAGGGCACATCGCATTTTACTGCTTCGGGAAAGTTCAATATGTTTTTCAACTATTTTGATACCCCTTGAATGTTCACGGGGATTTAAAAGGTGCAGGGGAAACTGTTTGGCGGAATTAGCTTTTGTTTCGTTGTATCTCCTTTCAGCACGGCGAAGAGAGGCATAACGCTTGTGAAGGTGATTGTTGGCACTACGTAGAGAACGATACAAATCAATTGCGGTACTTAGTTTTTCAAATTTTCTTCTCAGTTCCTCATTGCTTTTACGCCGCTTACGTTGAAAGGGCATGCTCCCTGTTTGTTTTTTCAGCTCTTTATAAAGATCCTCGAGGGCACGTAAAATATTATCGTACATTCGCTCCACCTTAGTAAAAATCGGAGCCGCCGCAGGGACAATATCCACGGGCTTGGATTCGACAAACAGTTCCGCAAGGGCGCGTAATTTACTGTTGCGGATGTATGCCGCCTTACGAAAGGCGAGTCTGGCACGATCAAAATTTTCAGAAACCTCAGTAAACTCCTTTGATCCTATGTAACGTAGGGAAAAAACAGGAATATTTCGTCCGGCAAGCATTTCGTAGGCCAGAGTAAAGATTTCTTCCGCATCGTTGAGGGTCATTGCATCAAAATCGTGCTCTTCCCCGGCAGCTAAAACACGGCCGATAAACCCCTCCGTGCGGGTCCTTCCCGTAAATCTACTGGGAGGGTGTCCGCTAAAGCGCTTCTCCAGCACATCTGCTACAGCTTGTGAAGAAAGTTGCACCTCCTCAATAGCACGGCCAAGTTTGTCTGAAATCCTGGACCTTTCATCCTGAATACGGGCATAGAGACCATTCTTCCGGTAAATCTCAATTCTTTGGGCGGCCGAGGCTAACACATCATCCTTTGTGACATCCCGTACACCGGTTTTTATTGTAAACGGCAGGGCGTCGGGATTTTCAAGGAGATACTTGGCCGCTAAAAGGGTGCGGTTTCCCTCATCGTAATAGAACAGTGTTTGATTTCGCGCATACAAAATGAGGTCGGGCAGATGTACCAGTGCCTGCTTTATCGCCTCTTCCGCCTTTTCTAACTCCTGCCCGCGGGTGATTTGATAGAGAAAACGCATCAAAATTGCAAATACACCGGCGATAATGGTATAGATAGCGAAATAGATAAAAAGGTTGGGAGGCGCAGTTTTTCCGTATCCCAGCATGTAGCCGCCCTGAAGGGCAAGGTAGGTAACAGGACCGGCGGTCCAGGCAAGCTGAATTACTGTACGCCCCCAGGATTCTTTCCGGGCGGCCTTGGTGACCCGTTTTAGAAAGTCCTCCCCCAGGTATTCAAGGTTTTCAGAAAGGGAGGTACGTTTCGACCGGAGCCTCAAACGATTAAACACCATCATTTCACATCATGCTTCAACATCAAGTGTACTTATGAATTCGCTAAGTTCCTTTTGGGTGGAAGAAATTTCATCGCTTACACTGGATATCTGATTGTTCAATTTTTCCAGGTCCTCCTCCTGTTCGGTAAGCCGGGCGACATACTGACGATACAGCCGGGAATCTCTCTCGAGTTGTTCCATATTACTCCGGATCCGCTTTTGTGTGTTGAAAATTGCATCGATTCTTGATTGAACAGCGCTTTTTTGTTGAGTTAACTGATTGATCTGTTGCTGTAGAGATTGGATGCGCGAGAGGGCGGAACGGAGCTTCTCCGTCATAGTTATATTTTGCAGGTAAAAGCTTATTTCACCACTGTCAAGATTACTTATTCGTGTTGAACGCTGTTGGGGATACTCCTCAACTACTTCTAGAACCTTATTTTCTTCACCTGCTTCTGTGTCGCGGCTAAAGCGGTAGAAATGAGATGATTCTTCTTCAGCGTCCTCGGGCTTGACTAAATTCCAGCCGTCCCGCTTGGGGTGTTGGACCATAATTGTTCTTGTCTCATCAGAGCGGTTTATCAGCCTATAGCTGGTGGTACGGCGTTGTGTACGAATATAGCTGAATACTCCGTTTTTTATGCTCAGATTCACGACCTGTTCCGGGAGCGAGCCTTGCTCTTTCACCACCTGGGTTTCCAGGTCCTCGGCATAGCTTATAAGCCGCTTTCCCTTGGGCACGATATCATCAAACCTGGCGTCACCGGCGTACATTCCCTGTTCAAAAAGGGTTATCGGGCCCCCCATTAAGTGCAGGCCGGTGGTATTGTCAATATGAAGGCTTTTCAGCGGCCTTTGTGCCTCTCTCGATCCGCCGGCTAAGGCTGATGCGGTACCCTGTGTTCCGAACACCGAAAGGGCTTCTGCTTCCACCGATTGCTGCACTAGGGGGACCAGTGCGCTCGATCGTTTGGCAATGCTAACCGGATTGTCGATTGTATAAGCAAAAAAGCTTCCCTGTTCCGCCCCCGAGGCAGCAGGTGCTATTCCGGAGGAGTAACTTTCATCGCCGCCGCCGCGTCCGCTCTCTGGAGCTTCGCTCCTATTCATTGTGTAGGGGGCTGCAAGAAGCCTGGATGAAGAGGGCTCGGGTGCTTCCTTTTTGGCGAGGCTATCGGAATACCCTTCTTCGTACAGGGGAGGCTGGGCGCTTTTGTGTACCGGCGGCATTAATTTCGGGCGTGCAACAAACATGGGTGAATACAAATCCATTCGAAAGGAAATCGGCCGGCCGGCAACAAGTTTCAGTTCAACCTCGTTCCAGTTACAATTTGTGGTATTCTCCGCGATTGCCCATCCCTGCAAAAGGGGGGGCTCATTTTCACCTAACACTAGGCGGTAGGTAGTTTTCCACGAGGGCATTTCCCTGATATATCCGACCATTACTTCCCTGCGTCCCTCTCCTGTAAAATTGAGGGTAAAGCTTCGCTGTTCAGTTCGTCTGGCACCGGCAAGTACGGTAAGTATTTCCTGTAATTCCTTTTGAAGTACCGGGTCGGAGAAGCGGATATTATCAATCTCTCCTAGGAAAAATCTTTTAATATTGCCTTCGCTATACAGGCTTATTTGTTTTTTTGGAGATTCAGTATCACCGCCGGCGGTGGTTTCCACCCCTAAAATACGCCCAGTAATAGGCGGGGAATCTCCAAACTGTACTTCAACTTGCTCTCCCCGGGCCTGCTTGAGTACCTCATACAGTGAGGTGTTTTCATCAAGGTCAAAAGAAAAATCTCTTAATTTCCGCCGGAGGGACTCAGGGGGTTGGTATTTTACCGCCTGTACTGTTCCTCCGTCAAAATCCTGAAGGACAAGACTCTTGAGGATGTCCGACATCTCTTCTATTCCAAAGGCAACTTCAAGGGAAGTGTCTCCTTCAATATAGCCCCGGTGTTCGAAGTACCCGACTCCGCTTGTAAATAATACTACTTTTTCGAGGGGCAGTACCTCATTCAGCTGAAGCCGGCGGCTGATTATGCCATTCTGCTCTTCAGCAATTCCTTCGGCAGTCACATCCGCCGGTAGTCCCGTTAATACTCCCAGCAGAAGTAGTGCATATAAACTATTTTTGATGCGCATTGTGTTTCCTTTATTCTCAAGTGTGCTACTAGCTACTGTAACGCAGGAGGCATCTTATGGCAATATTTCTTCAAAGCTATTGAGTTTATGGGCTCTTTATCCGAAGATTAGACCGAGATGTTAAAGCAATTTTTATGTATCCTGACTATTGGAATTATATGTACTCTTGCTAGTGCCGGGGCCGATAACAAAGTGGTGGTGGTTGAGAAGGGTGATACCCTTTATAGTATCGGCCGCGAATACAATGTATCGGTACAATCCCTTATACGTGCCAACGGTATAGTCAATCCGAAGGCCCTCAAAGCGGGTATGGAAATTGAGGTCCCACATACCTATATAGTAGAAAAAGGCGATACCCTCTACGGAATAGCCCGTCGTAATAGTTTCTCCGTAGATGAGCTGCGCCGGATAAACGGTATCAAAAAGGGTTCTATCATCAAGGTCGGGCAGATTATACAGTTGCCGGCCTCTTCGACCCAAGAATTTGACAGTCAAGACTTTGACAGTGGCGACAGGGCGGATACGACAAAATTAGCTGGACGGGAGGAAGACGACGCCGGAACTCATGATGAAGAGAGTGCAGGGAAGGATGTCGCCTCTGGTAATAACTCTACAAAACACCCAACAAATCAAGCAACTGGTAAGGCCGATAGCTCAACTACGAGTTATCAAGAGCTTGTTGATGGCAAGGATGTATTGTGGCCGCATACCGGTCTTAGAACTAAGCTGAATGGGAAACTGAAGGGGACCCAGATCACCGGCAGCAGGGGCGATCAAGTTGTGTCGGTGAGTTCCGGTAAAGTAGTGTGGGTTGCGCCCTACCGGGGCTATGGAACACTGGTTATGGTCGAATCATCAAGGGGACTTATATATGCGTACGGCGGTAACGAAGCCACCTATGTAGAAGTTGGTGACAAAGTAAAGGCCGGTTCAGTCCTCGGCCGACTTGGTATTAATCCGATTGAGAAAACCGCTAAAGTCTTCTTTTTTGTATATAAAAACGGAAAACCGGTTGACCCGGCTACCGCTCCCCGGGGATAATACAGTCCATGGAAAGCAGCCTGAATGAGGAATCCCAAGTCGTTAAGCTGGTAGGAATCACCGGAGGGTCGGGTTCCGGAAAAACCACTATTGTAAGAAAAATTTCTGAGATTGTGTCCGATTTTGTTTTTATTCCCCAGGACAACTATTACAAATCTGCAGAGTATATCAATAACACCAATATCACAGCCTTTAACTTTGATCATCCCGAAGCCTTTGATAACGAACTCTTGCATGATCATCTTTCACAACTCAAAGCCGGTGGGGCTATCGAAATGCCCCAGTACGATTTTGTCCACCACCGGCGGAAGACGGAAACCCTCCGGGTAGAGCCGAGCAAGCTTGTTATTTTTGAGGGTATTATGGTGTTTTTTGACCCGAAAATTCGAGAACTCCTCGATCTAAAGCTCTACGTTGATACTCCCGACGACATCCGTTTTATACGTCGCCTCGAGCGTGATATGAAAGAACGGGGTCGCACGGTTGACTCTGTAATTCAACAGTACCTCGAGGTAGTTCGTCCCGGTCATTACGAGTTTATCGAGCCTACAAAGCTTTATGCCGACTTGATTATTCCCGAGGGCGGGTTCAATGAAAATGCATTACAGGTGTTAACATCTTTTTTAAGGGATATTACCCGTTAGTTTTCCGCGAAGGGGCCCAAAAGCGTCGGTATGCCCCTGAAATATACTTAAATGAAAACTTATCCGGTACAGGATCGGGGCCCCCGGTAAAAAGCCCCCCGGCACAACGAAAAATTCGTGCAACAGCCAGTAACAGCCCCTTGAAAACGCCGTGCCGCATAATTGCCAGGCGGGAGTAGTGACTGCAGGTAGGTTCGTAGATACAGGAGCCGGGAAGGGCCGGCGATATGAGGTATTGATACACAATTATGGGGAGTGTAACAATCCAGCGAACTCCCTTGAGAAGAGCTTTGAGCACTTGCATTATGACTGAAATATATGTATTTTATGGCCAAGAAACAAGTGCAAAACTCCTATTTGGGGTTTGACGTAGGGGACAAAGTAGGGTATAGTACCCCTCGCCGCACATTTTTATGAGGAGGAACGTATGGCTGCAAACATATCCAAGAACGCCCGTCGTGAAGGGGCACAGCAATTGACCAGCCGTTGGGGTGGTGCTATCAAAATGAAATCAGTCTTCAAGAACGGTAAAATCCGGCACATAGCAGTATGTGAAGCTACCGGGAACACAGCTCGGAAACCCAAGGACCTCATGTAAGGGTCCATATAAGCCACTTTTCCAAGATGGAATAAAAAAAAGCCTGTTCTCAAACAGGCTTTTTTTTATGTTTCTTTATGAGGGTGCTTCTTTTAAGAATATGTAAAACTGTCTTTATTCGGCCAGCACTTCCGTGAGAATGTCTATCGCCGTATCAACATGCTTCTTTTCAATAATCAATGGTGGGACAAGTCTCAGCACATCCGCCCCGGCCTTGCCGACTAAAAGGCCGGCCTTATGACATTTCTCTACATAGGGAGATGCATCCCGATCTAATTGAATTCCTATCATCAGATTTACTCCCCGAATTTCACTGATCCGCGGGTTCTGGGTGGCCAGAATGCTCAGTTTTTCATGCAGATATGCTCCAACTTCCAGGGAGTGTTGTACTACCTGCCCGTCGATCAATTCGGAGAGCACGGCGAGTGCGGCGGCGGAGGCCAGTGGATTTCCTCCGAAGGTAGAGGCGTGATCACCGGGCTCAAACACCGCAGCACGGTCCTTTGCAAGCAATGCACCAATTGGAAAACCTCCGCCAAGCCCCTTGGCAAGGGCCACTGCATCCGGTTCTACCCCATAGTACTGATGGGCAAATAAGGCGCTGGTCCTGCCGAGGCCGCATTGTACTTCATCAAATAAAAGAAGCGTTTCGGATTGGTCACATAAACGACGGACCTCCTGGAGGTATTTTTGTCGGGCTGGAAAAATGCCCCCCTCTCCCTGCACAGGTTCTAAGATGACAGCGCACGTTGCCGTGTCTACTGCATCGGCCAAGGCATCTATATCGTTGAAGGGAACAAACTCCACCTCCGGCATCAGTGGTTTGAAGGCTTTTTGGTATTTTTCCTGACCGGTAAGTGAAAGGGCACCGATGGTCCTGCCGTGAAAGGAGTGTTCCATCGCCACTATCTTCGCAGCTCCGTCTTTGTTGACTCCTCCCCATTTTCTTGCAAGTTTTAGGGCCGCCTCAATTGCCTCGGTGCCGCTGTTGCAAAAAAAAGCTTTATCAAAGCTGCTGTTTCTTATCAATTTCTCCGCTAACTCGGTTTGCTGGGGTATATGATAGAGGTTCGAACAGTGCAGCATTTTATTCACCTGAACTTCAACCGCCTTGCTTATAGCGGGGTGGGCGTGTCCAAGTACATTTACCGCAATGCCGGCGAGAAAGTCCAGGTATTCCGTGCCGTGCTCATCCTTTGCATAAACTCCTGACCCCTCTGTAAGGGTAATCGGAAAGCGGGAATAGGTGTTCATCAAAACTTTTTTTCCGCGGTCAATCCAGTTGCTCATTCCTTGTGCTCCTTATTTCCTTCTGATTCTGCTTCGATTAAAGTTCCCACTCCCTCGCTGGTCAGTAGTTCCAGCAAGAGGGCATGGGGCATGTTTCCATCTATAATGTGGGTAGCGGACACTCCCTGCTCGGATGCGCGGGCGGCCGAGCGTACTTTGGGGACCATACCCCCCGAAACGGTCCCGCAGCGGATGAGCTCATACGCCTCACTGCTGTTCACCCGGCTAATGCGACTTTTTGGGTCGTCCACCGATCGGAGGATCCCCGGTACGTCGGTGAGAAACAGTAATTTTTCAGCTTTCAATGCCGAGGCAATTGCCACGGCCGCATCATCCGCGTTGATATTGTAGGTTGTGCCGTTTTGATCTGCTGAAACCGGTGCAATTACCGGTACAAATCCATTTTCGAACATTACCTCTAAAATTCTTGTGTTCACCCCTTTAATGCTTCCGACAAAACCAAGGTCGCCATTTTTACTATCCCTTTTGACTGCATTGAGCAAGCCCCCGTCTTTACCGCTCAGCCCCACCGCATCAACTCCATGAAGCTGTAGGAGCTGTACCAGCTCTTTATTTACTTTACCCGCCAATACCATTTCCGTAATCTCCATTGTGGCGGAGTCGGTGATCCTTAAACCATTTTCAAAACGGCTTTCTACACCAACTTTTTGCAGCATTGCATTTATAGCCGGACCGCCTCCATGGACCAGTAGGGGACGTAGTCCCACATATTTTAAAAGTGCAATATCCTGAATGATTCGCCCCCGTAATCCCTCATCGGTCATAGCACTTCCGCCGTATTTAATTACCACTGTTTTACCACTGAACTTTCGTATATACGGTAGTGCCTCAATGAGGGTATGTGCCGATGACTGAATAGTCTCTTCCATGTGCTTCTCCATTACGTTCGGTAGCTTCCGTTGATTTTAACATAGTCGTAGGTCAGGTCGCAGCCCCAGGCGGTGGCACTGCCGCTGCCCTCGAAGAGCTGTATTATCACCTCAACCTCATCCTCCGCGAGTAGTGCCGCAGCCTCTTCTTCTCCAAAGGAGAGGGGGTTCCCCGATTTCATCATTGGTAGTTCACCAGCGGCACTGCGGAACAGAATGTCTACATTACGGGGGTCAAAAGCCCCTCCAGAATAGCCCATCGCGGCTAATACTCGGCCCCAATTCGCGTCTTCCCCAAAAAATGCCGCCTTTACCAAATTTGAACTTATTACCCCCCGGGCAAGTATTCGGGCATCCCGCAGGGATAAGGCCCCGTTGACAGTTGCCGAAATGAGCTTTGTTGCACCCTCACCGTCCCGCGCTATCATGATCGCCAGTTCGCGGGCCACATAGTTGAGCCCTTCTTTAAACTCCTTCCAGGCCTGTGTGCCGGGGGTGGTAATTGAAACTTCTGAGGCGCCGTTTGCCAGGGCCACCACCATATCGTTTGTGCTGGTATCTCCATCTACGCTGATCATGTTGAAACTGTCGTCTACTATGCCCTTCAAAAGATGCTGGAAGAGGGATGCCTCAATCTGGGCGTCCGTGAGAATAAAGCCGAGCATGGTTGCCATATTTGGATGGATCATACCCGAGCCTTTCGCGATTCCCGTAATTCGTACCGGTCGGCCCTCTACTGAAAAATTGTATTCTGCTGTTTTCTTCTGAAGGTCTGTAGTCATAATGGCACGGGCCGCTTTATCCAGGGCTTCGGCACTGGAATCAGGGGCCTCTGCACTTTGAGGCAGAGTGCACACGGCCTGGACCATCCCCTCAATAGGGAGGGGTACTCCGATTACCCCTGTTGAGGCTAAAAGCACCTCTTCCGGTTCTATTTTGAAGCTTTCGGCCAGGTCGGCGGCCAAACGGCGGTTGTCCTGGGCCCCCCTGTTTCCTGTACATGCGTTTGCATTTCCGCTGTTAATTAAAATCGCCCTTGCCGAGGCCCTTACCGAGGCTCTTACCGGGTTTCCACAGATTTGCCGGTTCCAGTCAATACATGCCGCCTTTACCCGGTTAGTAGTAAAAACCCCCGCCGAGCTTGCGGGTCGATCACTTAACAACAGCGCCATGTCCGGCCCCTCGGCCTTTATATGTCCGAAAAAACCCGCTGCGTAAAAACCCTGGGGTAATTCGCTTTTTTTATTCATTTGTGCACACTCCTTTTAGAATTATGGAAATAGTGGTATCTCCTCTAAACCGGTAGCCTCGTCAAACCCGAAACGTATATTCATGTTTTGCACCGCCTGTCCGGCGGCCCCCTTCATCAAATTGTCGATAGCCCCTACCACTAGAATCAGGCCGGTCCTTTCATCGTAGCTTAGTCCGATATCTATAAAGTTAGACCCACGGACCCAGCGCGTCTCGGGAAAGTTCCCCTCGGGCAGGAGCCGTATAAAGTGCTCCTCCCTGTACATTTCCTGATACAATTGGCGGATTCTCTCTGAAGTAATCTGTGCAGAGGCTTCAGCGCTGGGGTAAATATAGGCGGTGGTGAGAATTCCGCGATTCATCGGAACTAAATGGGGGGTAAACTGTACCTTTACTTTGCTGCCGGATACTTCCGTGAGGGCCTGTTCAATTTCCGGAGTATGCCGATGTGATTTCAGTTTGTACGCCTTCAGTGATTCATTTACCTCTCCGTACAGAAGCCCCTGGGAGGCTTTCCTTCCGGCCCCGCTTACCCCGGATTTTGCGTCTATAATAATGGGAGGATCACATACTCCAGCTTTCACAAGGGGAGCGGTACTGAGAATAGAACAGGTTGTATAACATCCGGGGTTCGCGATGAGGTTTGTTGACGATATAGCCTTCCGGCTGATCAACTCCGGCAGGCCGTATACCGCTTGCTTAAGCAGGCGGGGAGAGCCGTGTTCTACACCGTACCACTGTTCATATTCCTCCCGGCTTTTCAAACGGTAGTCCGCCCCCAGGTCTATAATACAGCTCTGCTGCAGGATAGTTTCGGTGAGTTGTTTTGAAGCAATTCCATGGGGGAGGGCCAGGAAGACCACATCACAGTCCTGCGCGGTCTCTTCAATAGAAGCATCTCTGCAGATGTTGTCGCTTTGCCCGCGGAATGAACCTATTTCATCGGCATAGGGCCTTCCGGCAAAACTTCGAGAACCTGTGTGCAGTAGTTCAACCTGTGGATGACGATGGAGAAGCCGCGTAAGTTCGATACCGGTATAGCCGGTGGATCCGATTATTCCTGCTGTTATCATTCCGCACCTCGGTGTAATTCAGAATTAATGTATAAATTTACATAAATAGTGTATAATTTTTCATTTATTTGTTCAATATTGCATTGAGAATATCCGCCTGATATAGTAAAGACATAGCTCATCCGGAGGATTATATGCGGATTGGAAAGTATCAGTTTGAGGTTGGTGCACGCACCTACATTATGGGAATTCTGAATGTAACTCCGGATTCTTTTTCCGACGGTGGAAGGTACAATTCTGTTCAGGCTGCAGTAGACCATGCCCTGCGTATGCAGGCCGAAGGTGCCGATATAATTGATGTGGGAGGAGAGTCCACCCGGCCCGGGCATACCCCTGTAACTGCGGCGGAGGAGATTGAAAGGGTGGTGCCTGTAATCCGTGCTCTTTATGAGGAGCTGGGAATTCCTATCTCAATTGATACGTCCAAGGCCGAAGTAGCTCGGCTTGCCGTGGATTCAGGCGCTTCAATGATAAACGATGTCTGGGGGTTTCGTCGTGATCCCAGGCTTGCTGAAACTGCGGCTGAGACCGGTGCGGTATGCTGCCTGATGCATAATCAACAGGGGACAGAGTATTCCCAGCTAATGCCGGATATACTGAATACACTAAGGGAGAGCATCGGTATTGCAGAAGCGGCGGGGGTGAAAAAAAGCAGAATTGTGGTGGATCCGGGTATCGGTTTCGGTAAAACCGTGGCCCAGAATATAGAGGTAATGAGAAACCTGGACCAACTTAATTCTCTCGGCTATCCCTGGCTTTTAGGTACAAGTCGTAAGTCTATGATAGGTAAAACTTTGAACCTGCCCTCTGAGGAGCGGGTCGCCGGTACAGCGGCAACCACCGTACTGGGAATTCAGGCCGGAGCTGATTTTGTGCGGGTACACGATGTAAAGGAGAATTGCAGGGCCGCCCGGATGACCGATCGTATTCTCCGCCGGCCGGCTGCACACATCGCTTTTGTTGCACTGGGTTCGAACCTTGGTGATCGTATGCACTATATTAACAGCGCTCTGAATTTACTGAAGGAAGAAGAGGATATCCATGTTACAGAGGTCTCCCGGGTCTATGAGACGGAGCCGGTTGGCTACACCGAGCAGGGGAAATTTTTGAATGGGGTTGCTCGAATAGAGACCAGTATAAGTGCGGACCTTCTTCTTCAGAGGCTCTTGAAAATTGAACAGCTGCTGGAAAGAAAGCGTGATATTCGCTGGGGGCCTCGTACCATCGATCTTGATTTGTTGTTCTTTGATCAGGATATTATTTCTCACCCTGAGTTGGAAATCCCCCATCCCCGGCTTACCGAGCGCATGTTTGTTATGGCCCCCTTAAATGAAATTGCCCCCATGTGGGTGCATCCTCAGAACAATATGCGGATATTTGAACTCACGGAGCAGCTGAGGATGGATTATGCCCTACCGAAGGTCTATGAGGCCGGTAGATAAATAGTAAAGCGTGTTCCTCTACCCCTGGTGCTTTCAACCTGAATTTCACCGCCGTGTTTTTTTATAATTGCATACACAACAGTCAAGCCGAGTCCGCTGCCCTGCTCCTTTGTGGTAAAATAGGGGTCGAATAAATAATGGAGTTGGTCGGAGGGAATTCCATTACCGCTGTCCTGAATTGTAATCATGACATAATCGGCCAGGGGAATTGCCTGAATTCTCTGCTTTCTGGGGCTATCGGTAGCCGAGTTATGGTAGTTGCATACATGAATACCAATTGTTCCTTCCTTGTCCATTGCCTGTTTCGCGTTGATAAACAAATTATTAAATACCTGCAGCATTTGAACTTCATCGGCTTTAATAAAAAAATTGTCCTGCTCCGCTTCTATAGTGGTTTTAACACTCGCTTCAGGCACCGATAATTCTAAACTTTCTTCTATAATTGACAGAATATCCACGTTCTTTTTTGTAGGATTACTATATTTTGAAAATGAAATGAGTTTTGAGGTTAATTCGGTAGCCCTGTTGCAGGCTGTTTCCGCCGAAGAGAGCAATTCAAGGGCCTCCGGTATATGGGCCATGTAATAACGGCTGAGAGAAATATTCCCGCGGATAGAAGTTAAAAGGTTATTAAAATCGTGGGCAATACCTCCGGCCATAACCGCCACCGTTTCAAATTTTTGCATATTGAATAAATCACTTTCTAATTGGTTTATTCGGGTAATATCAAAAAAGTAAAACATAAGATGGGGGGAGCCGGAGCTGACAATTTGGTCTGCGGAAACAAGGACCTCCAATACTTCATTATCATATCGTGTGAAGCCGGCGGAGAAGGTTTCAATTCGGCCTATTTGATTTAGTTGTCTGAAAAAATATCTGCGTTGGGAGGAATCAGCCCAATGTAGAAAGGGATATACGCTTTCCAGGGTTTCATCTTTAGGAATACCGAACATCACCTTTCCACTATCGTTCATCTCTTCAATGTGCTGTGTTTCCGGATTCAGAATAGCCATTCCAATCGGACTCAGATAGAAGGCCTTCATAAATTTTTCCTCGGAGGCCCGTAAGGCTGCTGCCGTATTTCTATGCATTTCCTTTTCAGCCTCTAAATTCTGAAGGGGCCGCTGATCGTGGGCGGTACATACATAGCCGAGGTCATCATTATGGGAATCCTTCAATGGTGATATTGAAAGGAGTACGGGGATAGGTTGAGCATCTCTTGTGGAGATATATGTGGATATACTGCTATTGTGTTGATCTATAATTTCATGAGGGGATTCTATGTCGGGAAAAAGGGTGTTCAGATAAAGGCGGGTAAGTTCGGTCGAAGGATACCCGGTTAAGTCCATGAGCATTTTATTTCCGTAGAGTAGTTTACCCTCTCTGTTGCACATCATAACCGTGTCGTGAATATGCTGTAGAATGGTGAGGGCCGCAATGTCCGGGCCGGGATATAGAAGACGGTACTTGAGAATAGCATAACCGATTCCGAATACCCATATAGTCATAAAAACAGGCGACAGGGGAGGAATCGAAGATTTGTGGATCAGAGGTAAGACTGTGCCGAAGACTGTACTTAGGAGCGAAGCAACGGCAAATGTTACAATTATTGTAAGGGACTGTTTTTTCTCGCGGATAGTTTCACTATGTCGAAACCAGTGAAGGTATACAAGAATTGAAGATAGTACATACAAGGTGTAGTGCAGTATGTTCAGGTAATAAAGAGGAGTGTCGCGATTATACTGAATTGTCAATCCGTATTGGGTCTGCTGAAATGTAGTGATAATATCCAGCCCCATGTGTGAAGCAAAGTAAAGTACTATTCCAGGAAGGTATAACAGAAGAATAAACCGGCTCTTTACGGTAAAAAAACGCGGTGAAATACGTATTGAAAAGTGAAGCAGGGGGGCAGGGAAAAGAAAAAATACCCATGAAAAACGTCGGTAGGCTATGTATGCGGCCGTCTTGTTTTCGGCACCGATACCGATACTATTTGCAAGGGCCCAGAAGGAAAAAACTAGCGTAAGAAAAAAGAACAAACGGTTTACAAAACCGTTATAATCACGCAGGAGCGCGTACACTCCTATAAAGAGATAAAAAAAAGCTGCCGTAAAACTGAAATACGAGAACAAATTCATCGAGTGTTATAACTCCTCCGCTCAAGAAGGATAGTGGTCAAGTACGGCAGTATTGTACTCCAAAAAATGCTGTTGTGTAAGATCAATTAAGTTTTTAATGCGGGAAAGCCCCCCTGTATCTTCTTTTTCCTCTTCTTTCAATGCGAGAGCGGCGAGTTCCAACTCTTGAGCTGTAGTGTGTAATCTCATAGCACTTATAGTGCCGCTTGTTCCCTTCAGGGCATGGGCGGTGCGTTCTAATTCTTGATAATTTTGGTCATCGTAATTCTGTTTCAGCTTGTGTATTTGAGATTCAAGGTCCTTAAGGCTGCCGTGCAGGATAGTGTGTTCCAATTCTCCATCATAGACACATCTTCTACGAAAGGCCTCTTTGTCGAATACTGGAAGATCTGAATTGTGTTCAGAGTTCATAATAGGTCTCCTAAAAAGAATTATATGGAATTCAACTTAGATCATCGACTTCAACACCGGAAATTTTTTCCAGCAGATCGCTAATCGCCTCAAAGGGTTCGGCTTCACGGTTTAGAATACTATAGACGGCATTGATAATCGGCGTTTTTAACTTTTTCCTTTTGGCAATTTCAAAGGCAGATCGGCACGCTGCTACTCCTTCGGGCAGGTAACCTATACGGTCTATATGCTGGAGAATATCGGCAAGACTTGAATAAGAGTCAATTTTTCGGTCGTGAATAATTTCACGGCCAAAACGCCTGTTCCTGCCGTACACACTGCGGCAGGTTACATCCAGGTCTCCGATGGCGGCAATTGAGGTAAATGTTTGGGAGTGGCTCGCTCCAAGGGCATTTCCCAACAACTGAATTTCATTGAGACCCGCCGCCAGGAGAAGTGATTCAGTGTTGTCTCCAAATTTATCATTTAGGTCTTTTAATGCATCAAGCATACCAAAGGCAAGGGCAACTACATTTTTTATCGCCGCGGCGGTTTGTACCCCGATAATATCCAAGGAGGAAAATACCAAAAGGCTGGGGCCTTTTAGTAATTCCCGGAATTGTATCGAGTTTTTTGGGTTTTTTGATGCACTAATCAATCCGGTAATTTTTCCGCGGGAAACTTCTTCAGCATGGCTCGGCCCGGAAATGTACACCAGATTATCTTTATAAAAACCCGGCAAATAATTTTCTACCGCCTGAGTTAGAAGGAGGGGCCCTGTAGGGCCTTCTAAAAATCCTTTTGTAAGTACAGCGATCGGGGCAGCCCCCTCTTGGATCGACGGGAGGAGGATCATTTGTTTTACAATGCTGATGAGAAAAAGAGAAGGTACTGCTACTATAAGATAATCCTTCTCCTCAACAGCCTTCGAGATATCTTGGGTGGCGGTTATCCCCTCAGGAAGATGAACCCCCTGCAAATAGGTTCGATTTTCATGGGCAGTGTTAATTGCATCTACTACTTCAGCTTCGTAGGCCCACATTTGTACTCTGTGGCCGTTTTCAGCAAGCTTTTTAGCTATTGCGCTTCCCCATGCTCCAGCACCTATAATTCCAACTTTGCGTGTATCCATATGCTTCCCCTCCGTTTCAGGAGAATAGCATAAAAACCTGATCATAAAAACAGCTGCTTGCAAATAGTCCTTCTTTAGGATACTATCGGGTCGTTAATATTGATACATATAAAGAGGAAAATATCTTATGGGAATCAGGGGAGAAGTTTTTTCAGCAAAAACTACAGTAGGGAAGCGGACGTATTTTTTTAATGTGAAAGAAAATCGAAAGGGAGATCTTTTTCTCAATATTGTAGAGAGTAAAAAGCACGAGGTTGGTGGTTTTGAGCGCCACTCGGTTATCGTGTTTGATGAAGATATGGAGGAATTTCTGTCGGAATTTCAAAAAGCAGTAGAGTTTATCCGCAGCAAGAAAGAATAAATTAGTGAGTGCAGCGAAAGGATCTTCTGTGAATTGGGCTTAAACCGTGTAATGTACACAGCTGCCGGTGTTTCGCTGTGGGGTATCCCTTATGCGTTTCAAAGGCCCATTTGGTTTCAATCCAGGAATAACGGACCATCCAGCGATCCCGGGCAACTTTTGCAACTATAGAGGCGGCGGAAATCTCGGGTACAAGGGCATCGCCCTTTACTATCGCCTCCGAAGGAAGCGGGAGGGGCGGAGTAAACTTGCCGTCAATCAGCACCTTCTCTGCATGGATTGTGCTTGGAGGCAGCGCCTCAAAGGCCCTCTGCATAGCCAGAAGCGAGGCGTGATGGATGTTGATTCGGTCTATCTCCTCCGGCCACGACCATCCGATACCCACAGCAGCGGCGCAATTGATAAGAGTGCCGGCTATAAATGCTCTGCGTGTCGGCGACAGGACTTTAGAATCTTTTAATGGTGAGCGATCAAAGGAATTACCTAAAATAACGGCTGCCGCGCATACGGGGCCGGCGATAGGGCCGCGACCCGCTTCGTCAATTCCGCAGATCACAGGTCCACATTGAAAATCAGCTTCCGACATGAATAGAAGATATCGGTTTTTAAATTCTCTGTATAGACTTGTATGGGCTCAGGTATTCTCATTTTGGAATCCATAAGGCTTCCAAAATGAGAATACCCACACCATCTTTAAGATAAACTACTTATCTTAAACAAAATGTGAGCATTCGCAATGTGAAAAATATCCAAAATTTTTCACATTGCGAATTGCTGGTATGGGCTGTTTCTTATTCACTGCTATTCGCATCTATGTTATAGTAGGGTCATGTGTAATAATAAATCAAGAGGATGAAAAATAGGTGTTTTTAAAGAGTGTAGAACTGTTCGGTTTTAAGTCTTTTGCCGATCGGAGTAAAATCGAATTTCGTGATGGAATTAGTGCCCTGCTAGGGCCGAACGGGTGTGGAAAAAGTAATGTAGTTGATGCGGTGAAATGGGTATTGGGTGAGCAGTCAACCCGTTCCCTGCGGGCGGACCGTATGGAAGATATTATTTTTAACGGTACCGAGAGTCGTAAAGCCCTCAATGTAGCAGAAGTAACTCTTACCCTATCAAATGAAGATGGTTTTCTTTCGATGGACATGCCCGAAATTGCTGTAAAACGCCGTCTCCATAGATCGGGAGAGAGTGAATACTTTATAAACAGCACACCGGTCAAACTTAAGGAAGTACGAGAACTATTCTTTGATACCGGTATTGGTAAATCGGCTTACTCGATAATGGAACAGGGAAAAATAGACCAGATCTTGTCAAACAAACCCGAGGAGCGGCGTTTCCTGTTTGAAGAGGCCGCCGGCATCACAAAGTACAAGTACCGCGGAGCGGAGGCTGAGCGTAAATTAAAGAGAACGGAAGATAATATGCAGCAGGTGGAAAATATCCTGCGAGAGGTGAAGCGTTCCTACAACACTCTTAAAGTTCAATCTGAAAAAACCGCTCAGTACCGAGAATATAACGATAAAGTCTTTAGTCTGGAACTGGACCTCCAGCTGCTGAAATTAAAGGACCTGATGCAGCGGCAACAGGAGAAGGAGGAACAGCTCAGTGAGCGACTCCAGGAACGGGATGCCCTGAAAAAGAAAATTGATGAAATCAATGATTCCCTCGAGAAAAACCTCGATCAGGTCAACAGCATGGAATCCCAACTGATTGAGGGGCAAAAAAAGCTTTATGGAATCGATATTGAAAAAAATAATCATGAAAACCAGCGTTCGATGCTGAACGAGCGAATTGAAGAAATTCGACGCCAAAATCAGGCAGCAGAGCAGCGTGAAAAGAGCATAAACGAAAAGATGGAAACTCTGCAGGGGCAGGCAGGTGAGCGCCGTACTCAGCTTGAAGAGTATAAAAATCGTTTAGAACAAATTGATGAGAATATCTCCGGTTTTGAAACTAGTATAGAAAATGCGCGAGGGAGAATAGAACATAACCGCACACTTATTGCTGATCTTGAGGCGACAAATAAGCGTATAGAACAGGAAATACAGGACTATCAACAGGAGCTGCATACTATCACCGACGACATAGTAGCTCAACTGGACCAAAAGCTTGATGAAAGCGGGTATTCCTCCCACAAGCGTAGAGATGCTGAACAGGCATTCCGACGAATGCTGCAGGAGATGCGCATTCAAGTGCAGGGAAAAAGTGATTTAGTGAGGGATATGCAGAGCACTTCCTCGGGTAATATTGATGAGCTTAAAGAGGCTTTAAACAAATCCCTTGCTGCTTTTCAGGATATAGCTTCTAAAAACGATGAGCTGGAACACTTATTCGATGAGTATCATAATTCAATTCCCGCTTTTCTTGATGAGTTCCTGGCGCCGGAGGGGATCATAACCCGAAAGCGCTCAATAGAACAGGCAATTGATGAGGGACGTGCTTCTCAACGGGTTAATTCGGAGAAGCTTGAAGAATTAAAGACCGAAAATAACCAATTAATCGAGAAAATTGACGAGTATCGGAAGACCCTAGAAGAACTGCGGGTAAACCGTGTACAGGTCCATACGCAGAAAAAAGCCGCCTCGGAAGCCCTTGAGGGGCTGAAGCGTCAGTTGGAAGAGCAGGAAAGCCTTCTTAAGGAAAACCGTAAAAGTATTGAAGCAAATACTTCCAGAATTACGGAGATAGAAACCCAGCTGACTCGGATAGCCGAAAAACAGAAAGAGCTTGAAATCCGGGAAAAGGAACTGCAGAAGAACCTGAAGAAGCTAGAATCAGGCATCTCGACGCAAAACAAAGATTTAAAAGACAAAGAGAGCAGCCTAAAAAGGCGAATGGAGAACCTCGGGAAACTGCAGGACAAAGTGGAAAAGCTGCAGATGGAAGTAGCTTCTCTCCAGACGGAAATACGCGGCATGTATTCAAATTTTCAGGACCGCCATGGGAGAGAACTTACCGAGTTTGAAACCCGTATGTTCGACATTGCTGCTACCGTGCAGGAACTGAAACCGCAACTGCAGGAGGTACGACAGAAACTAAAAGATCTAGGTCAAGTCAACCTTATGGCGCAGGAGGAGTTTGCCGAGGTAAAAGAACGGTACGACTTTTTAAGTGGTCAGCTGGAAGATCTATATGAGGCGAGGGAAGACCTTCAGCAGATAACCCAGGAAATAAAAACAGAATCCACAGAGCTCTTTCTAGAGACATACGATCAGATACGTAAGAATTTTCACTCCATGTTCCGTCGTTTATTCGGGGGCGGTCGAGGAGAATTGAAGTTAACCGATCCCGATAATGTCCTTGAATCCGGGATTGAAATATTTGCACAGCCCCCCGGCAAGGCGCTGGAAAATATCGCCCTTCTCTCCGGTGGAGAACGGTCCTTGACGGCGGTAGGTCTGTTATTTGCTACGTATATGGTAAAGCCTTCACCCTTTTGTATTCTCGATGAGATTGATGCCGCCCTGGACGAGGCAAACGTGGGGCGGTTTATAAACCTCTTGATGGAGTTTGGGAATAGCTCGCAATTTGTAGTGATAACCCATAACAAAAAAACCGTCGCCGGTGCCCGTACCATGCTCGGCGTCACTATGCAGGAATCGGGGGTTTCAAAAATTATCGCGGTACGACTGGCTGATAATGGTGATGTTGTAGAGAAAGGTGACGGGGATAACAGTGTGCTGGAATTGGATGAAGAGCCGGCGGCGGAGATGAACGAAGCCGCAGGGGAAGAGGAGGAGGTCGCCGATGGCCTTTTTAACCGCGAAGGAAGCTAAGCTTTATGCTCTTGTAGTTGCCGGGGTGACCATCTTAGCCCTAGTCGGTACGCTCGTATTTGTGTTAATCAACAGAGGCTCACAGCCCGAGCAGAAATCTTCAACCGCCCGAGCTGAAGTGTTTGCAGGATCAAATACCGGCGAATCTATACTTCAAAAGATTCGCGTCCCCGAAAAATATAAGCAACTGTATCAGCAGGAATGGTATCCCTTTCGCAAGGTACACAGCAGCTGGAGTGAAGAGCAAATTGCACCCTTTTGGAAGGACCCTCAGGTTCTTATTCAGGAGGTTTTACAGAAAGAGAGTGACCGCGAAATTGAGGAGTTCTTTGAGGAGATTCCCTGATGAAGCGCCTCTTGTGCAGGATTTCAATACCGCTTCTTCTTGGGGTGCTGAACGTCTGGCTAACCACCGCTGCACCGGTGCAGGAGTATGAGCCGGAAAAACCGCACACGAAGCCGAAGGTCTCTATAGATGATTATCAGCCTGAGAACCTGTCTTCGGTAAATTTTCTTATGCTTAGCCCCCAGATCGATAATCGCTTCGATAACGATGGGTCCCGAGATGAATCAAACAATGAATCAAACAATGAATCGAACAATGAGGTGAGGAAGGGGAGCAGCCCCTCTGAGAGAACATATTCGAACAAAGCTGAGGGACCCTCCGAAAAAGAGGTTGCATCAGCATCAGCAATACGGTCTCCGGCTGAGGTGTCACCGTCAGAGGAAGCTCAACAGGAAGAGAGTGACAGAGAGAAACAGGAAAAGCGGAATTCTCCGGCCGGGACAGGAGAAGCCGAGACAGGCAAAGCAGGGGCAAGTGGAGTCGCGGCAAGTGAAGCCGAGCCGGATGAAGAAGAACCGGAGAGTAGAGGGCTCATTCGTGCGGAGGAGGGCGAGCACGTGCATCTTACCCTCCCAGGTTTCGGGTGGATTTACGATCGTGGAGTATCTCAGGTTCAGGGAGTTGAGTTTCAGGCAAGAAACTATAAGGGCGATTCTACGGAGTTTGTGTTTTTAGCTCGGAATAGAGGGCGATATACCCTGGTTTTTCAACAGCAAAACAGCAGTTCAGGTGAGCAGACCCCGAGACGTGTGTCCCTTGATGTAGGCCCAAAAAGGCAGCTTGACGAAAACGGAGAGGGTGAATCGACGGCTGCAACTACGCCGGCCATGCCGGAACGGTCGGAAAATGAAACGGAGGATGAAAATTTGAAATCCGGCACATTTTCAACCGACGAGTTTTCATTTGAACGTGTAAGAAGTTTTCTGGAAAATGGAAATGCATTAGCTCTCTCCCGACAGATTCAGGCCTTGGCCTTGCTTCAGCCGGACACAACGGATATAACTTTCTCTGAGAATTCAAAACTGCTAATGAGGGCAGGTGAGTTTTTGTACAAGAGAGATCGGGAAGCGTCGGCCGAACAGGCTTTGCAGATATATCTTCAATCTGCCGAGGGCAAAGGTGAAGAGGCAGGTTACGCTCTCTTTCTCCTTGGGCAAATATATGAGTCTCCCACTCCGCCCCGGGATGAACGGCGATCGGTGGAATACTACCGTAAAATTGTATCTTTTTATCCTACCGATCCTTATCGAAGGCGTGCGGAGGAGCGAATTAAGTACCTGCAGCGTCATTTCTTGCAGATCCGTTGACATAGCGGTGCAAAATGCGGTATAAAAACCTTAAAACTCTTAGGATGACAGGTGTATGCTGGAAAAAATTTCCGACAAATTTACAGATATTGTCAAGCAGGTCTCGGGCAAATCAAAGATATCCGAAAAGAATATCCAGGATGCCGTTGAAGAGATCAAACTTGCCCTGCTTGAAGCCGATGTCAATCTAAGGGTTGTGCGCAGGTTTGTAAACCGAACGATTGAAGAGGCAAAGGGCGAGGAAGTCCTACGTGCCGTAAATCCGGGGCAGCAGTTTATCAAGATTGTGCACGACCGGATTGTTGCTCTGTTGGGTGACGAACGCCAAAAACTCGAGTTGAAGGGGCCCGATACCCAGTCGGTCATTCTGATGATGGGCTTGCAGGGTTCCGGAAAAACTACTACCGCCGCCAAACTGGCGAAGCAGCTGAAAAAAGAGGGACGCTCCCCCCTTCTGGTTGCAGCCGACCTGATTCGACCGGCAGCGGTGAAGCAGCTACAGGTGCTTGGCGAACAAATAGATGTGCCTGTATATGCCGAGGAGAGTAAAGACCCCATAAAGGTGGTCAAACACGCTCTGGCACAGGCAAAGAAGAACCGGTACAATACGGTGATTGTGGATACCACGGGACGGCTTCATCTGGACGAGGAGATGATGAAGGAAATCCAGAAAATTCACAAAGCTGCACAGCCGGTGGAATCCCTGTTTGTTGCCGATGCAATGACAGGGCAGAATGCGGTGAAAATTGCAAAAGAGTTTGACGAAAAGGTCGGCATTACCGGTGTGGTGCTGAGCAAGTTTGACTCGGATACTCGCGGCGGTGCGGCACTGTCACTAAAATCGGTTACCGGAAAGCCCTTGAAGTACATCGGTGTTGGCGAGAAACCGGATGATATAGAGCCCTTCTTCCCGGAGCGAATCGCTTCACGTATATTGGGAATGGGGGATGTAGTAAGCCTGGTAGAAAAGGCTCAGGAATCAATCGATGAGGAAGAGGCTGCCAAACTGCAGCAGAAGATGGCAAGTGCCAACTTCACCCTTGAAGATTACCTGGAATCCTTTGCCAGAATGCGTAAAATGGGCAGTGTGGAATCATTGCTGGAAATGATTCCCGGTGCAAAGGGAAATATAAGCGAAGACGATATCGATGAAGGTGAAATGAAGCGGGAAGAGGCGATTATACTCTCAATGACTCTTCAGGAACGCCGTAATCATCGAATTATAGGGCCATCGAGAAAAAAGAGAGTAGCGAAAGGGAGTGGTACCTCGGTGTTCGAGGTAAATCGTCTCATAAAAAAATTCGAAAAGATGCGACTGATGATGAAAAAGGTCGCAAAAAATAAAAAATATCAGGCTCAAATGATGAAGAGTCTTGGTGTATAAGGTAAATAACCCCGAGGAGGTTCCCGTTGAGTGTTAAAATTAGGTTGAAGAAGTTCGGAACAAAAAAGCGTCCATACTACCGTCTGGTGGTTATGGATAAAAATGCACCCCGTGATGGTCGTGCTCTTGAAGAGGTCGGATATTACCATCCGATTGAAGCTGAGGAAAAACAGCTGCACCTGAAGGAAGAAAAAATCAAGGATTGGATTCAGAAGGGCGCCCAGCCGACTGCAACTGTAAAACGTCTGCTGAACAAAAATAATATCTTTCTAAACCGCGGATAGCAGGGAAGATACAGGGCATTCCGATTTCTATCTGATTTTGTAGTGAATGTTGGTCTGCCCTCGGTAGTTGAATATGCGCGAAGTGGAGGACGTTGTGGAAAAAGATCTTGTTGAATATGTAGCGAAGTCCCTAGTTGATGACCCCGACGGGGTCGTAGTGAATATGATCGAAGGCGAAAAATCTACCATTCTTGAATTAAGAGTTTCGCAAGACGACATAGGTAAGGTAATCGGTAAGCACGGCAGAATTGCAAAGGCAATTCGCACCATTCTGAGTGCTTCGGCTACTAAAACCGGTAAACGGATAGTGCTAGAGATTCTGGACTAATGGATAAGCTCGCTGTAGGTATTGTACGCACTTCCCATGGAGTGCAGGGATACGTAAAGGTAAAGAGCTATTCGGGAGAAACAGCGCACTTCTCGGAAATGCGAGAGGTGCTGCTGATAAAAAATAAGAGAGAGAAGGCGTATCGTATTGAGTCGGTAAAGTCGATTCACGATGGGGTGTTGATTAAATTTGAAGGTATAGACACCCCTGAAGCGGGTAAATTACTGGCCGGCTACGAAATATGGGCGGAGCGGAGTGCCTCTGCGCCCCTGGAAGAGGGAGAATTCTATGCCGCCGATGTGATCGGTTGCAATGTATGCTTTCAGGGTAAGGAAGTCGGAGTTGTCAAGTCGATTATCGAAAATGGCGCCACCGATTTGCTTGAGGTAAGGGTAGACGAGGAAACTCGGATTATTCCAGTGACCGAACAATTTGTGGGTGAAATTGATATCGAAGCCAAGACAATCGAATTGAAGGATGACTGGGTGCTTTTGTGAAGTACACGCTGCTGACCCTGTTTCCCGAGATTGTCCGGCACTACTTTGAAAGTTCTATTATGGCCAGGGCCGTAGAACGGGGCATAGTGGATGTTCAGATAGTCGATTTTCGGGATTTTGCCGTTGATCGGCACAGGACCTGTGATGATGCTCCCTATGGAGGCGGGGCCGGTATGGTTATAAAACCGGAGCCCCTGGCGGCGGCCCTGGATTCAGTCGAAGGGGTGCAGAAAAGAGTTGTGTACCCCAGCCCTTCAGGAAAGCTCTTTCAACAGAGTTATGCTGAAGAGCTTGCCCGGGATAAAGAGTTGATTTTTATCTGCGGAAGGTATGAGGGTATTGACCAGAGAATCATCGACATGTATGTGGATGACGAAATTTGCATCGGTAATTACGTGATGTCCTCCGGAGAGTTGGCATCTTTGGTAATAATTGATACGGTGTACCGGTTGGTAGAGGGGGTGATCAGCGAAGAATCTCTCCATGAGGAGAGTTTTTCGGGGGGACTTTTAGAGTATCCCCACTACACCCGACCGGCGGATTTTCGTGGACGAGGGGTCCCCGAGATACTGTTATCGGGGAACCATGCAGAGATAGAGAAATGGCGATACGCAAAGCGAATTGAGAAAACAGAACGGTTTCGACCGGATTTACTTAAGGAAGGGGAATAATATGGATTTGATTCAGGCAGTTGAAGCGGAACAGATGAGGGAAAATGCCGTCAACTTCAGGATAGGCGACACTGTAAAGGTGCATTTTAAAATTGTAGAGGGGCAGACCGAGCGTATACAGATCTTTCAGGGAATTGTATTGGCCTCAAAGGGTACCGGTGTGCGCAGGACCTTTACCGTACGTAAGATGTCGTACGGAGTTGGAGTAGAACGTGTATTTCCTGTGCATTCACCCCGTATCGATAGAATCGAAGTAGTGCGTCGAGGTCGAGTGCGTCGTGCAAAACTATACTATCTGCGCAAACGAGTTGGTAAGGCTGCTAAGGTCAGTGAGCTTATTCGTCGCCGCGACCAGATTAAAAAGGCCGGCGAGTAAACGCCGGCTCTTGCTGCATGGAGCAGCCGTCGATAGGGCTTTTAAGAACAATAACAGCCGGCTTCACCGAAAAGATGGTGAAGCCCGGTAGCCACATCTCATTTACGGTCCAGAAAAAGATCGGAGAAAATAGTTGGGTAGTCCGTATGCTCGGACAAAAAATCCGTGTTGTCTCAGATTTACAGCTAAGGGTGGGCGAACGTCTTAAGGCAACCGTACAATTTGAATCCGGTAAGTTGCTTCTAAAAATAGATCAGCAATCCCATGCATTGAATTCAATCTTACAGAACTCATCCCTCGCCGATACCGCCCAAAATAGGGCACTCCTCCAGGCCTTTGTAGCCCAGGGACTTCCTTTACGGGAGGAAAGCTTGAAAACTGCTTTTAAACTCTTCTACCAGCTGGAGGTGCAGGACAAGGCAACAGCCCGTTTGCTTGCAATTCTCCAGGATAAGGGCTTGCTGCTTACTCCCGATCAAATAAAGCGGTTGCAGGTGTATGTATTTGGCGAGGAGCACGACCAAAGGGATCCGCACCACAACAAAAATAATGACTCGGGTCAAAACAATCAACAGAACCAAAATAATCAGTCCCGTGAGCATGGCCGACAAGGGTCTGAGCAAAGGGGGGGCGAACACAAGGGGACTGAACAGAATAATTCGGGGCAAGAGGGATCAGGCAGGCAAAGCCGGCGGAAAGTAGGCCCCGGTGTTTCAGCCACTGTTGGTCTTCTTAAAGAACAGATTTTGAGACGGGGTGAGGGTGATCCTTTGTTACACCTGTTTAATCATAGAAAAGCCGCGCATCAAAACTGGATTGTGGTTCCCCTCTCCTTTAAAAACTACAGAGAATTTGATACTCAGAAAGACATACCGGATACAGGCATAGTGCGGCTTGAGCTCTCTCCTGAGGGAAAGCCCTTGCAATTTACCCTTTCCCTAGAAGATTTATGGCATTTTTCTGGTAAGATGAGCCCAATAATTTCTAAAATTCGCGTATACCAAGGTAAAAATGGGCAGAGGGACGTGAATAAGGAAATTCTTTCAAAATTACGACAAAAACTAAATAACCTGCCCTTTGAAATTGACGATACTATAAGAGAGGCTTCAGAGTTCAATCCCTTTGGGATTGGGGCTCCCAGCTCTTTTAAGAGGGTCGATACTTCGGCTTAAAACGGATATAGTGGTGGAAATGAATAAGGCGGTTGCATTACAGTATAGTAAAGATTTACCGGCTCCTTTTATAGCGGCGAGTGGAAAAGGGCTGCTGGCGGAAAGGATGCTGAAAATAGCGAAAGAGGAGGGGATTCCCATAGAAAAAAGGGAAGAACTGACCGAAGTGCTGTTTACCCTGGAAGTTGGGACCTTTATTCCTGAAGAGCTATACGAGGTTATAGCCCAACTATATGTTACAATCGCTGATGTGCAGGAAGAATTATGAGAAGTATTAAAGTTGACGATTTAAAACCCGGTATGAAGTTTTCAAAACCTGTATTTATGGATGGTGAAAATTTACTTGTTCCTGAAGGTATTGAAATCAAGCAGAAGGATATAGACCGTCTACTTCGTTGGGAAGTTGGGGAAGTACAAACTGAGGGTGAACCCCTCTCTGAAAATGGTGAGACTCCCCAGGACAAGAGCTTTTTTGGTGACGGTGCTACCTTTGAGTATAACAAAGCTGTTGATTTAGCGGATAACATTTTTCTACAGACCAATGACGGCGGCTTGCCCGACAAGATTGATATTGATGAGGTTGTGGAAAATGTCTTTCAACTTCTTATAGAAAAACCAGATCAGCTCATTGGTCCGATGTTTCAGGTCCAGAATACCCAGCACTCACTTTCCCAGAGTGCGGTTAACTGTATTATTCTCTCTGTACTGATAGGGCAAAATCTAAAGCTGCCGAACTATCAACTGATGAACCTTGCTACTGCTTCATTTCTGCATGATATTGGTATGACAAAGATACCAAAAGCGATTCTCAATAAAAGCGGGCAGCTCACTGAGAAAGAGAGAAAGGTGATGACGACCCATCCTATCTATTCTTACAGAATAATTACCCGTGAGCTTGGGTATGTTGAAGAGGTCGGCAGGACGGCACTTTACCATCATGAGCGGTGGGATGGAAAGGGGTATCCTAAGCAGCTTAAGGGAAAGGAGATTCCCCTTACGGCACGAATACTCTCTGTGGTGGACGCCTATGAGGCAATGGTAAGAGAGAGACCATATCGGGATTCTATGATAGGGTATCGAGCTATGCGTCAGATCTTAAATGATAACTCTCGCCGGTTTGATGCTGAAATATTAAAGGTATTTCTAAAAAGCATGGGAATTTATCCGGTGGGGAGTATTGTTATATTGAACGACGGTTCGGTTGCGAAGGTAGTGAAAAATCACAAGCAAGTGCCCTTGAGGCCGGTGGTACGCATCCTTGTCAGCAGCAGTGGCAGAAAAATACCGGCGGAACAGCAAAAAGATGTTGATCTTTATTCAGCCGGCGGCAGTTTTATTGTAAAAGCTGTCAGTGTAGGAGAGATGAAGAAAATAAGCCAGAAGAAGTAAGGACTATATGATTTCTTGGCGGGACGGGGAGAAAAAGGCTGCGGAGTTCTTTGAACACAGGGGTTTTGAAATTGTGGCAAGAAACTTTCGTTGTAGACGTGGAGAAATCGATATCATAGCAGCGAAGAAGGACCTTCTGGTGTGTGCAGAAGTTAAAACATGGAGTAGGGTAGATATGGATGGAATAGAATATTCTATCGATTACAAGAAGCAAAGGGCATCGTTGGCAGCATGTAAATTTTTTTTACTAAAATATCCTGAGTTTGCCGAATCTATGGTAAGATTTGATGTGGTGTTTATTAACGCGGACAAAGGAGTCTTACGCCATATAGAGGATGCATTTACAGAGAGTGGTGTAACATGATACGGATTGCAAAGCAGACTGATCCGAAAAAGTTAGAGGAACTCAAGCAGAAGATAAATGACAAGAAGTATCTAAACACAGCCATAAACACATTAGCTGTAACGATTACCAAAGAAATTTTGCATATTAAAGAGGAGTAGAATTTGAGCAGAAGAAACAACTCTTCCCGGCGGGGACGACGACGCGGGGGCGGGAAGAACCGAAATGAAGCACGTTCTCAAATTGCCGAATCAATCCAGTTAACCTGTATCCGTTGCGGGAAAGATATTCGCAATCCGCAAATGGCATTAGCTTCCCCTGAAAACGAACCGATACATTTTGATTGTGCAATTCAAGAGGTTGCCGAAGCAGAAAACCTAGGCGCTCGAGAAAAAATTTGCTATCTTGGACAGGGAACCTTTGGTATAATAAAGTTCAAATCCAGTTCCTCGAACAAGGATTTTATTATAAAAAAGCGAATTCCCTATGAAAAGGCTGAACAGGCTGTGGATTGGCGCAAGCAAATGCGGGAAAAGCTTGATTTTGGACGGTAGTTACATATGTCTTTGAAGTTTGCAATTCTGGGGCTTTTAGATGAAGAACCTCATTATGGGTATGAAATCAAACAAAAATTCGAACATATGATGGGCGACTTGTGGCCGGTTTCTTACGGTCAGTTGTATCCTACCCTCAGAAAGCTTGCTGAAGATGATTTAGTGACAATGAAGACTGTGCAAGGTAAAAAGGCAGTAGAGAAAAATGTGTATTCTATCACCGATCAAGGGAGTACCTATTTTAAAAACTGGCTCAACAATAAGAAGAAAAAAATACAAATATCGATAAAAGATGAATTTACATTAAGTTTGTTTTTCCTCGACAGGATTGATCCTATCGATGCAGAAGATATTCTGAGGGATAAACTGTACGAGTTACAGGAAAAACATCAATACTATACAGAAGAATATCAGCGATACACTGAAAACACTGCAGAATATAAAAAAGCCCTTATGAGAAAAATGCTCCTGCACCTCGATGCAGAGCAGAAATGGATACAAGAGCTTTTAGATTCCTGAGGACCATTAAAATACCTTGAAAATAACAGGTATGTAATCAGCTATATGATTCGGTGATACTCACTTTCAACTCTTATAGAAAAAATTAAAAGTGAGTATCCTCTCCTTCAAAATGACACTTTCGATTGTTAATAGGACATCAGCTTTCGCATTACCTCTTGTGACTTGTCCTGTACGGTCTTAATGTAGTTTCCCTGGGACATACGAATCAAGGCGCGATAAATGCTAGGGTCGTTGATACCGCCGTTTTGTTCTGCAAGCTTTTCTATTGATATAAGGGCAGCATATGCAAAGTTTTGATCAGGAGTCATTATATCCTGGTTAAGAATACTAAAAGAAATAGCCTGTGTAATCTGATTATTTTTATTTTCAGGGGATATTTCGCCGAGGGCATATACGGCTTCTGACAAGACCATTGGTTCGTTGTCGGAGAGCAGCACGTTTATAAGGGTATCCTTCGCGGAATCCCCCCCCATTTTACCTAAGAGTTCACAAGCTTTACGGCGTACTTCCGGAAAATTGTTGATTAGACGGCCGTTTTCACGTAATTGAACACCGATACCTTCAGAAGATAGGCGGTCGAGAATATAATGTGCTTCAGGATCACCGCCGGAAACATTTCCCGATTCAATAAGCTCTTCAAGGTTGTCCAGTGCGGAGAGTTTGGTTCCGCGGTTGTCGTCGAAGGCTTGTTCTCCAATAATCCGCATTTCAACGCTCTGAAGAAAAAGTTCCTCTACGGTAGTTTCGTCATCACCCTGTCCATTCTCCCCCTGTTGCGCCCAGGCAAAAGAAGGGAGTAAAAAGAGTATGAGGATAAAAGTAGTAATTTTCCCGAAGTTATTTTTCATAGCACACTCCATAGACTAATATTTCTATTTTGTTATCTTCCATTTGTCACCCACCTTTTCAAGAGTGTAGACAACAATGGGTTTATCATTGACTATCATATACGCACGAACCTTGTTCTCGTTTAAGGCTTTTATATCGTCGATATGTACATCTTTACGACTGGCTACTACAACGTAATCGAAGTAATCCTTAAGACTACGCAGTTTTATATCGTATTTTTTCAGCAAAGGAGAATCTGAGTACTCTTTCAACACTTCAGGATCACTGTAGTATTCTTTGTACTCCTTCGTAAGATAGGTGAGCCATTCCTTGTAGTTACGATTTGCTATTATCCTATTCAATTCAGCTACCAGTTTTGAGAGGTCTTTCTTCGTTTCCTGATACTCCTCCTCTCCCATTGTATAGTCTTCAGACCCGCTTTCCGACGAAAGGGTTTTCTCTTCCGGTTCTTCTTCGGAAGGACCTGTCTTTTCGGGCTCTTCTTCAGTTGTCGGGGGAGTTGTTGGGGGTACGGTAGTGGTATCATCGGGTGTATCAGCGTTGCTTGTACATCCGAGAAACAAAAGGGTAAATAAAAATGCGGCTCCAACCATAAAAAAAATGTGTTTTCCCATCAATACCAAGTGTATCTATGTGCGGGTACTTTGTCAAAACTATTTTTCGAAAAGAGCAATTATAAACAGGTATTTTGGAAGTCCTAGGACTTCCAAAATGAGAATACCCACACCATCTTTAAGATAAACTATCTATCTTAAACAAAATGTGAGCATTCGCAATGTGAAAAATTTTAAAAATTTTTCACATTGCGAATTGCTGAATTATAAATGAGAATGCTTGACCATATATGGCTGCACTATTACACTTCTTTTATGCAGAACGCAGTATTTCCTGGAACCTTTGATCCGCCTACTAACGGACATCTCAATTTAATTGCAAGAGCTGCTAAAATATTTGAAAAGCTCTATGTAGTTATTGCGGTAAACCAGGGGAAGAAAACTCTTTTTTCTCCGGAAGAACGTCTTTCAATGATGAAAGATCTTTTAAAAGCCTATGATAATGTAGAGGTAAGTCTGTGGTATCGGTTGATCGTAGATTTTGCGGTCGAGCATAACGCAAAAGTAATGCTGCGAGGAGTACGGGCTTTGGCTGATTTCGGCTACGAGTTCGAATTGGCCATGACAAATAAGGAGTTGAAACCGGATCTGGAAATTATGTTTATGCCCACCGATCCAAAATATTTTGTCTTACGGTCTTCAGCTATTAAAGAGATAGCGATGTATGATGGCGATCTATCCACTATGGTGCCTCCCCAAGTGGCTGAAGCCTTAAGGATGAAATTGAGGGTAGTTGACAATTGATTTGTATTAAGTTATGTTCATCTGACTGTAAATAAAGAATTTGAGAGGTTATTTATATGGCGGTACCTAAAAGTAGGGCCTCAAAAGCCCGGAGCAGAAGACGTAAATCAATTAACATGAAACGCTCTGCCCCCGGTTTGGCTGAATGTAGTTCCTGTGGTAACCTTGTGCTTCCCCATCGTGTGTGTCCAAAATGTGGTTCATATAGGGGACGCCAGGTACTAGAACTTGAATGATACTCAAGGATATAAGGAGATAGTTATGGATGAAGTGTTTGAGAAGGTAAAAAAACTTATTGCTGAAAAACTTGAGGTTGAAGAAGAAAAAATTAAACCTGAAGCCTCTTTTCGGCAAGACCTTGGAGCCGATAGTCTTGATACCTACGAACTTGTCTACGCGATTGAAGAAGAAATGGGAATTACCATTCCCGATGAAAAGGCAAATGAATTCGAGACTGTAGGCGACGCGGTAGAGTTCCTCAAGACTCAATCAAAAGAATAGCGAATAGTGGTAGGGACGTGGGTCTTTTACCAAAAACGCAAAATGTAGTGAACGCTCCGCCGATTGATCAAGAGCGGAAAAAAGAACTACAGCTGTTTGAAAAGCATATCGGAATAAGGTTCAGGAAGTTAGAGCTCCTGAACCTTGCTTTTTCTCACCGCTCGTATGCAAATGAAAGCGGCGGAGATATCAGCAATAATGAAAAACTTGAGTTCCTTGGGGACAGCGTACTCGGCTTAGTTGTAAGCGAATATTTGTACTGCACCTTAACCGATCGTGCCGAAGGGGACCTTGCCCGGGTAAAATCTTTTGTTGTCAGCGAGGACAGCCTTGCAGAAATTTCTAAGAGCATCAAAGTTGACAATTTTATTCTGATAGGAAAGGGTGAGGAGTACTCGGGGGGAAGATCAAAAAAGGCCATCCTTGCGGATTGCATGGAGGCTATTATTGGTGCATATTACCTCGATTCGGGGTTCAAGGCTTCTAGATCCTTCATTTTGAAGTATCTCATTCCGGAGATAAATAAGGTACTGGAGAATAAGCATAAGAAGGACTATAAAACCCTTCTTCAGGAGTTTGTACAGAAAAAGTACAAAAGTTATCCGCGGTATTCTCTTGTTAAAAAAACGGGTCCTGATCACGATAGGACGTTCTGGATTGAGGTAACAATAGAGGGGAAGGCTTTTGGGCCTGGTAAAGGAAAAAACAAAAAAGAAGCTGAACAACACGCAGCCGGCATAGCCTATAAGGCCCTTACCGAAGAGCCGCAAAAACCGCTGAAAAAGCGGAAGCGGGCTCCGGAAAGAGCCAAAATGAATTAGTCTTTTTCTTCTTTCATGTAAGTAGCGTAGAAGCTTCTGGCAATCGCCGGAAGCTTTTCTTTTGTATTCAGGGAAGGATCATCCATAACAGTTTCCAGAAGATGTTCAAGTACTACCCCCATATCAGGTCCCTTGGGAATGCCGGCCTCTTCGGCCAGGATATGTCCGTTCACTGCCAAGTCTTTTATTGAGAGAGCATTATCTTGCGAGAGGACCGATTGTATTCGGTCTCTGAAGTGGGTCAGGCTGTCGTGACGAGGTCTGATGCCGTGCATACCATACTGGTCAGCTATTCTCAGATCAAACAGTTCTGAGAGATTTTCCCGGCCGGCACGGGAAATAAAACGGCGCACTGCTCCATCCGACCATTCAGGCTGATAATTGAACATGTGATGGGCGATTAAATGACATACTTTTCTCTCTTCTTCCTTTGAAAATTTGAGGCGTTTGAGAATTTCATGGCACATTTCTTCTGAGTCCTGTTCGTGGCGGTGAAAGGAGACCCCGGTCTCCGGGTCGGACTGTATCGTGGTAGCCTTACCGATATCGTGAAGCAGGGCAGCTATACGGACAATCAAATTGTTCCTCGGTGCCCCGTCACATGAAAGGAGAGAATGATCAAGCACATCGAAGGAGTGAAAACCTCCCTGTTCTATGCCGCGGCAATTGGCAAGCTCCGGAAGAATAAGACGTAAAAGACCGGTTTCTTCCATTATTCGCAACCCTATTGAAGGTTGTTCCGCTGAAAGCATCTTGAGTAACTCATCTCTAATACGCTCGGCGGAAACCTGGGTGATTGTTTGTACCGTATCGGTCATTGCCTGATGTGTGTGTTCTTCTATAGTGAACTCAAGTTGTGCCGCAAAGCGACAGGCCCGCAGAAGGCGCAGACCATCCTCTCGAAAACGTTCCTTTGGCCGGCCAATCGCCCGCACAAGCTTTTGTTTTAGGTCCTTACGCCCCTCATGGGGATCAACAAGAGAACCGTCGGCAAGATGGACCGCCATTGAGTTAATTGTGAAATCTCTGCGTTTTAGATCTTCAAAAAGATCCGGCGTAAAGTGTATTTCATCGGGATGGCGGGCGTTGCTGTATGTGCCCTCGACCCGAAAAGTTGTTACTTCAAAATGGTGTTCTTTGAAAATTACCGTGACCGTGCCGTGCTTTATTCCGGTAGGGATAACACTGCGAAATATCTTCATCACCTGTTGAGGTTCGGCGTCGGTGGCGAAGTCATAATCCGTCGGTTTATAGCCGAGCACCATATTCCGCACTGCTCCCCCCACCAAGTAACATGAAAAACCCTCTTGGTGGAAAAACCGTCCGAAATCTTTTACTACCCTTGGGAGCCGCATCTTATTCATCATACTCTTCTTACCTACCATGTGAAAAACTGTCAAGCAAGAGAGGTGCTTTAAAAAATCGAAGATTTTTGAAACACCAAGGCCTTTAGAAATGCTAAATATTTATATTATTGTTATTTAGCATTTTCTCCCTATAGTTAGGTACTTCAAAATGGTAATTTTGAAAGAACCTCAAGAGAATAAAAAAAAACCGCCCGGCATCCGGACGGCTTTTACTATAGAAATAGTTTCTACTGGAGGAGCTGAAGAACCGACTGGGGCTTCTGATTCGCCTGGGCCAGCATCGCAGTGGAAGACTGGACAAGAATCTGGTTCTTGGTAAAGTCGACCATTTCCTTCGCCATATCGACGTCGCGAATTTGGGATTCCGCTGCCTGCATATTTTCCGCACCGACGGAAAGTCCGCGGGAGGCATGTTCAAGGCGATTCTGATACGCACCAAGGTCCGCACGCTGCTTGTTGACCTTCCGTAAAGCACTGTCTATTACAGAAATAGAAATGTTCGCTTTATCGGGAGTAGACATGGAGATAAAACTAGCCGCATGGGGCATATCGCCGGTTCCCTGAATGCCAAGTCCTTGAGCAGTCATGGTACCAATGTACACACGCTCTCTTTGGTCCATGTTGGCACCGATGTGCAGCCACATACTTGCGGTCACTGAATTTTCACCGCTTTCATTGGCAAAACGACCGGTCAACATATTCATGCCGTTGAACTGGGCGTGACTTGCAATCCGGTTAATTTCATCCACAAGCTGACTGATTTCAACCTGAATCTGCATACGATCTTCATCGGTATACACCCCGTTCGAGCTTTGAACAGCCATCTCTCGCATACGGTGAAGAATGTCCTGGGATTCCTGGAGATACCCTTCAGTGGTTTGGATGAAGGAAATACCGTTTTCAGTGTTACGTTGTGCCTGATTGAGGCCGCGGATCTGGGCACGCATTTTCTCTGAAACAGCCAAACCGGAGGCGTCGTCACCGGCGCGGTTAATTCTCAGTCCGGAAGACAGCTTCTCCATGTTTTTGTTTACCGCCCAGTTGTTGAATTTGTTTTGGCGGTGAGCAAAAATTGAACTCATGTTGTGATTAATAATCATACTCTATTCCTCCTTGAATAGTGGGCAGACTTCCTTGTCCGCTTCATATTCAATTTTCGGCCTATTAAAAATTCGCTTTAGCACTTTCTTAAAAGAAAGTTTTTCAAACGGAGGATAATCATAGAACTTTTGCAAGATGAACACGAATGCCTGTTTTGAGGGCAGACGGTATGATCCTAGAGTATCAATTGTCCCTATGTCTTGACACTCTAGGGCCCTCTCCCTAGAATGCTTCCATCGTAAATAACGGGGATATCTGAGGAGGACATTTTGTATAAACCTGTTGACCCAAAAGTGAACTTTCCGGAAATGGAAGAAAACATTCTCAAATTTTGGGAAGATAAAGACATTTTTCAAAAATCTATTGATCAGAGGGATGGAAACGAAGAGTACGTGTTTTATGACGGACCACCCTTTGCAACCGGTTTGCCCCATTTTGGACACTTTGTACCCGGTACTATTAAGGACATTATCCCCAGATATCATACTATGAAGGGAAAAAAGGTCGAGCGCCGCTTTGGCTGGGACTGTCATGGTCTGCCGGTTGAATATGAAATAGAGAAGTCCCTTGGAATTACCGGAAAATCCGAGATTGAAGAGTACGGTGTTGCTAAGTTTAACGAGGCCTGCCGCTCTATTGTGCTGCGATATACTTCAGAGTGGGAACGGATCGTAAAGCGAATGGGCCGCTGGGTCGATTTTGAAAACGACTACAAGACCATGGAACCGGACTATATGGAATCAATCTGGTGGGTTATTAAGAGGCTGTGGGATAAGGAACTGCTGTACGAAGGGTACAAAATTCTGCCGTACAGTCCCGCCCTTTCGACTCCTCTTTCAAATTTTGAAGTAAATCTTGGCGGATATCAGGAGGTAGTGGACCCTGCGGTTACAGTGAAGTTTCGGGTGGAAGGGGAAGAGAACACCTATTTCCTTGCCTGGACGACAACTCCATGGACCCTGCCGTCCAACTTGGCCCTTGCTCTCGGTGATGATATCACCTATGTGAAGGTAAAAGACGGGGATGAGTACTATATTTTCGCGACAGAGCGCATCTCTGCGTATTATCGCAATGAAGAAG
>Ga0102938_10000287_pt1 | contig 36411 bp, 34 predicted proteins | sample SalPonR2_B_D2_MG_FD_84516 | JGI IMG/M metagenome (GOLD analysis project Ga0102938, IMG submission 84516) | Salt pond soil microbial communities from South San Francisco under conditions of wetland restoration - Salt Pond MetaG R2_B_D2_MG | ecosystem: Environmental > Aquatic > Marine >...
ACGCCGTGGCGCTCCAGCGCATCGACCAGCCTGGCGTTCTCGCGATAGATCACCGGCCGGGCAACCGCCATCACGTCCTCGGTGGTCACGCGCAGGCCGTCGTGCTTGCGCGTCTCGATCCCGGCCTCGGCCAGCGCGTCGTCGAGCTGGCGGCCGGCGCCGTGCAGCACGATCGGATACAGCCCGAGGCGATGCAGGAAGGCCAGCGCGGCGACCAGTTCATCGAGCTGGTCGGCCAGGATGCCGCCGCCGACCTTGATCACGGCGAAACGGCTCTCGTTGACCCGCGAGAACTGATCGAGGTACTGGCGCGCCTCGCGCGAGGAGCCGAGCTGGCCGAGCAGCTCGACGACGGTGGACTGGACCACCGGACGAACGTCGTTCATGCGCCCCGCTCCACCAGCGACCGATACTGGGCCCAGGCGGCCAGCAGCTGATCCAGCGCCACCCATTCATCCACGATATGCGCCTGCTCGATGTGTCCCGGACCGCAGACCAGCGCATCGAGTCCGGCGGCCGAGAACAGCGCGGCCTCGGTCCAGAAATCGACCGATTCGGTGATCGCCAGCCCGTGGTCCGCAGCGAACGCGCGCGCGCCGGCCGATTCGCGGCCGGCGGCCGGCAGCGGCGGCCCCGAGAACGGGACCTGCCAGTCGGCACGCCGGTCCGCGCCGGCCAGGCCGGCGACGGCATCGAACAGCGCCCGGTTGTCGCCGCCCGGCGCCAGCCGCGCCGACCAGTGCAGGTCGCAGCGGTCGGCGATCACGTTGCTCTTGATGCCGCCGGTGACGGTGCCGATGTTGAAGCAGGTCGGCCGCCCGGCGTCGGCTTCCGACCCGCAGTGGGCCAGCGCGGCGGCCATCCAGCGGCCGGCGGCGTGCACCGCCGAGTCCTCGAGCGCGCGGAATTCCGACGAATGGCCGGCCACGCCGGAAAACCGCCCCTTGACCGACAGGTATCCGCGGTGCGAGAGCACAGCGCGGTTGCCGGTCGGCTCGCAGATCACCGCGGTCGCGTAGTCGGCCGCATGACCGGCATCGAGGAAATTCTTCACGCAGCAACCGCCCGCGCCTTCCTCGTCGGTCGTGAACAGCAGCGCCATCGGCGCATCGGTGGTCGCGGCCACGTGCAGCAGCGCGGCCGCCGCGCCCTTGATGTCGCAGCTTCCGCGGCCCCAGGCGCGGCCGTCCTTCACGGTCAGTTCCAGCGGCGGCACCGACCAGCCTTCGCCGACCGGTACCGTATCGAGGTGACAGTTGAACACCATCGTCGGCGTGCCCCGCCGCGCGTGCAGGGTGACGTGGCCGCCGCCGTGGTCGACGGTCTCGACCTCGAACTCCGGCGGCAGGACGTCGCGAACGTGCGCGAACATCGGCGAACCGGCGGTGATCGCGCGGGGCGGGTTCTGGGTGTCGTCGGCGATCAGGACACCCAGATGCTCGAGGATCGAGTCGAGTTCGGCGACGTTCGGCGTTTCGGTCACGCTCACGAACGCCGCACCTTCGCCGCCAGCGTCGACGACTGCCCGATGAGCTTGACGAAGCCCTCGGCCTCTTCGGGCGTCCAGCTGGCCGACTGGGCATAGACCGCGTCCGGGTCGGCCAGGATGTAGGGCGAATCCACGGCCACGGCCATCAGGCCGCCGCCTTCGCTGGCCAGCCGGACCTCGCCGGTGACGAAGCGGTTGGCCGATTCCAGGTAGGCCTCGAGGTCGGCCTTGTGCGGCTCGAAGAAGAACCCGGTGTAGACCAGCTCGGCCCAACGCGCCGCGATGGTCTGCGCGAACTGGTTCTGGTAGCGAGTCTGGACGCACTCGGTCAGCGCCTTGTGCGCGGCCATCAGCGCGTCCACGCCCGGGCACTCGAAGACGATCCGGCCCTTCAGCCCGATCGACACATCACCGGTGTAGAGATGACGGCCCACGCCCCAGGCACCGACCTCGCGGTTAAGCCGCTCGAGCAATACCGGGCCGTCCAGCGCCTCGCCGTCCAGCGTGACGGCCCGGCCCGCGTCGAACCCGATCGTCCACTCCGCCGCCCCCGCCGGCCACTCCGAGCGCGGCCGGCACCAGACCCGGGTGTCGTCGGCCGGCGCATCGAAACGATCGATCTCCTGGCCCGACAGGGTGACGCCCAGCAGGTTCTCGTTGATCGAGTACTTCGACGAGGATTCCGGCACCTCGACGCCGGCCTCGGCCATCAGCTCCAACTCGTGCGCGCGAACGTTCGCAGTCTCGCGCTGCAGATCGCGGATCGGTGCGTGGATCACGTAGTCGCCGAGGCTGCGCACGGACTGGTCGAAGCGCAGCTGGTCATTGCCCATGCCGGTGCAGCCATGCGCGAAGCGCTTCGTGCCGAGCCGATCGGCCAGCTCCAGGCAACGCTGCACGATGACGTAGCGATCCGAGCACAGCATCGGGTACTGCTCGAGCATCCGTGCCCCGGACCACAGCAACGGCACGACGAACGCGTCCCACAGCGCCGGGCCGGCGTCGAGCTCGTGGTGCTCGGCCGCACCCAGCACGCGGGCGCGCTCGGCGATCCACTGCTTGTGCTCGGGCGACACCCCGCCGGTGTCGACAAAGGCGGTGTGGACGTCATAGCCCTGGTTCTTCAGGGCCAGTACGCAGTAGCTGGTGTCGAGGCCGCCGGAGAAGGCGAGGACGATTCGTTCTGTGGTCATGGGGTCTTGATCTCGGTTCCTGGTCATTCAGCCGTTATCGCTGGCTGGTCGTTCTTCAAAGTCAACGTCAAAAGCGTTTCGCCCGCCCGCTTCGGGGGCTTTCGGCGAGGTGCGCTTGTCATGACAATCGAGGCCAAAAAGTACCCGAAAAAGGCTGCGCGAACATCGCCTCCCGGCCTGCTCTCGGGTCCCCTGCACTTCTCGGCGGCGCTGACGGCGGGACAAGTCAAAGGCCAACTCGCGCTCCGCCCGGCCTGTTGGAGGCCGCCTGCGGCCGAAGGGTGGCCTCGGCAGAGCCCATTCGCGCGCAAGCGCCCTGCAACAGGTAAACAGCGGCGATTGCCGTTCCGTGACGTTGGGTTGAATCTGCGATGTGGGTGGGCAAAACGCCAACCGGGCTGATTCGTTGTGTGGTCATTGTTTCGATCTCGAAATGTCGCAAGGTCCATCGTTGCGGCCTCTCCGCCCGCTCGGTTCAGGGGCGCGGGGTCAGCGACGAGGGACGAGTCATCTCTTCACTCGGTACGGTCGACTCGTCCCTTTCCCCTAGTCACTCATCAGATTCAGAAGCAACGCCTTCTGCACATGAAGCCGATTCTCGGCCTCGTCGATGGCTACGCAGTACTCGGCATCCATCACCCCATCGGTCGCCTTGACGTTGCGCCGCAACGGCAGGCAGTGGCTGAACCACGCGCTGTCGGTCTTCGCCATCTTGGCCTCGTCGACGATGAAGTGCTTGTACTTCGCGTTCAACGCCGACTGCTCGGCGGGGCGGCCGTACAGCGGGAGCGGGCCCCAGCTCTTGGCGTAGACGAATTCCGCGCCGCTGTAGGCCTCGTCGATGTCGGTGGTCACGCGGAAGGCGCCGCCCGAGGCGGTGGACTGGGTTTCGGCCGCGCCCATGTAGCGCTCGTCGAGACGATAGGCGTCTTCGGGAATCAACAGCGTGACATCCATGCCGAACTTGGTGGCGATCAACAACGCGGAGTTGGCCACGGCGGTATTCAGCGGTTTCGGGTGATAGGTCCAGGTCAGCACGAACTTCTTTCCATCGGGGGTGCCGAGCCGGTCCTGGACGGCACGCATCAGGGCCAGTTCCTGGCAGGGGTGGACGATGGTTTCCATGTTGATCACCGGCACCGTGGCGTGCTGGGCAAGCGCGCGAATGACCCGGTCCTCGCGATCCACCGACCAGTCCTCGAACTGCGGAAAGGCGCGGATGGCCAGCGCATCGCAGTAGCGCGACAGCACGCCGGCGACTTCGGCGATATGTTCTTCAGCGTCGCCGTCCATGACGACGCCGGGCTCGAACTCGATGCCCCAGGCGCCCTTGCCGGGCTCGAGCACGACGGCGTGCGCGCCGAGGTGGTAGGCGCCGATCTCGAACGAGGTCCGGGTGCGCAGCGATGGGTTCAGGAACAGCAGCGCGATGGTCCTGCCGGACAGGTCGCTCCGAACCGGGTCGCGGCGGATGTCGTCGGCCACATCGAGCAACGCCTGCAGCTCGTCACGCGTGTGGTCCTCGGTGGTCAGGAAATGCTTCATCGAATCTCTCGGTCAGGCCTGAAACGAAAGAACCCAGCCGGTCGGGGCTGGGTTCGGAAACATGCTTCTGGGTCTACGCCGTCGAGGCGTCAGGTTTCCGTCCAGCCGGGCTGGGCGCGACGGCGGCGTCGCAGCGCTTCGCGGCACAGGGCTCGGGCAGGGGCGGAACGGTCACTGCGGTTCATGGACGTAGATTGCCACAGCGCCGGGCTTCAGACAAGCGCAGGGATCGTCAGGGGCCCAGCACCGGTTCCGAGCGGTCGATCCAGGAGCGGCTTCCGGCCAGCACCTCACGGATCACTTCGGGACCGGACGGCTCGAGAAACAGGAAACCCTGCCCCAGCGGGCAACCGAAGCGGCGGAGCATGGCCAGCTGGGCGGGAACTTCGACGCCCTCGGCGACGGTCCCCAGGCGCAGTGTTTGCGACAGGTCGCAGAGCGCCCGGGTGATCGCCTGGTCGTCGCGGTCGGACTCGAGGTCACGGATGAAACCCTGGTCGATCTTGATCGCCGAAATCGGGAAGTTCTTGATGTAAGCCATCGACGAGTACCCGACGCCGAAATCATCGACGACCAGCGCGAAGCCTAATCGGTCGAGTCGCTCGAGGATGGCGCGGTTGCGGTCCAGATTCTCGATCAGCACGTCTTCGGTGATTTCCAGGTGCAGCCGATCCGGCGGCACCTCGCGGGCGCGGAGGCGCTGGTGAAGTTCATCGACGAAGTTCGGCTCGCGGAACTGCGCGCCCGAGATGTTCACCGCCAGCCAGGGGCCTGTGCCGAACTCCTGCCACCAGCCCTGCAGGTCGTCGAGCGCATGCTCCAGCGCGAACAGGCCGAGTCGATGGACCAGGCCGGTTTCTTCGGCAACGCGCACGAATTCACGCGGGGGGATCGCCGGATGTTCATCCTGCGGCCAGCGCAGCAGCGCCTCGACGCCACGCATCTCGAGCGTTTCCAGGTCGACGACCGGCTGGTAGACAACGTGGAACCGTTCGGCGTCGAGAGCTTCGCGAATCGCCCGGCTCATGCTCAGGCGGCGCTCGACTTCAGCCACCAGGTCGGGCGTGAACCAGGCGTACTGGTTCCTGCCGAGATGCTTGGCGCGGTAGAGCGCCGCATCGGCATTCTGGATCAGGGCCGAGGCGGACTGCTGGTCCTCGCGGACCGTGACCCCGATGCTGACGGTCACGAACAGCGCGTTGCCTTCCAGATCGAACGGCGTTTCGAACGCCGCCAGCAGCGACTCGGCCAGCTGGCGGATGCGTTCACGCGTTCGCCGTTCGGCCACGACCAGGAACTCATCGCCGCCCAGGCGGCCGATCCGGTCGGCCGGGTCGAGCACGCGACCGAGCCGCACCGGCAGCTGCCGCAGCAGCTCATCGCCGATGTGATGACCGAGCGTTTCGTTGATGTCCTTGAACTGGTCGAGATCCAGGTACAGCACGGCCAGGCCGCGACCGGGGGCGCGTCGCTCCACGGCCCGATCCAGCGTCTGCATCATGCCGGTGCGATTCGGTAGGCCGGTCAACGCATCGTGGGTCAGCAGGAACGCCAGCTCCTGTTCGGCCAGTTCCCGGTCCTGGATTTCATCGTTGAGGTTGCGATTGGCCAGCGCGAGGAAGCGGGTCTGGCGCGCCGACGCCATGGCCAGCAGCGCGGCGATCGAGGTCAGCAGGGCCAGCACGCTGCCCAGCCCCAGCACGGTTTCGGGAAGTCCGCTGGCCATCCTGGCCCGGGCCTCGGGGCGCAGGGTCAGCTCGAATTCCAGGCGGCTCTGGCCGTCGTCCAGGCCAATCTCCAGGGGTCGCGTATAGCCGTCCTCGAAGGCGTCCGCCGCAACTTCGGCCGGCAGCCGGAATCGCGCGCCCGGCACCCGCGAGCGCAGCGCGATGTCGGCGAATTCATGGTCATCGAGTTCGGCGGCGATCGCCGCCGGCAGTTCGATGACGGCGGCGAGCCAGCCCGGTTTCGCACCGTCCGGCGCGGCGGTCATGAACAACAGTCCGTGCGGTCTTCCGGCCAGCGGCAGCGGCTCCAGCGCCATCGCGCCTTCCTCGAAGGGCTGCTGCTCGAGCCGGCGAAGCGCCGCGGCCCCGATCGGAAACGGCCTGCCGGCGGCCAGCCCGGCCTCGGGCGGCCCCTCGAACACCAGCACGTTCATCGCGCGATCGAGCACGGCCAGCCGATCGTAATACGAGAAGTCGGCCATCAGGCTGAGCGCGTCGGCCCGCCAGATTTCAGGATCGAAATCGGGGCCGAAACCCATTCGGATGGCCATGCGTCGGTGAATCGCCGCATGCTCGTCGGCCGCGTCCACCAGTTCGGCCTGGACCTGGGCGACCCGCGCATCGAGCCGGGCCTGGATCGTGCGCTCCTCGCGCGCGGCCAGTTCGCGATGGAGCACGGCGGTCATGGCCAGCAGCACTACCAGCAAGGCCAGCCCGATCGTCCACGAGACGCCGTTCAGGGCGCTCAGCAGGCGCGTTCGATCGGGTGGACGCATGGATCAGGTAGCCGGGCTCGGCGAAATCTTCGGCATGGAGGTCATGCAGGCGGGCGGATCATCGTGACGACCAGTATAGCCGACCCACTGCTCCGGACCGGTACACTGCCGGACATGAGTCCGTGGTTACGCAATCCTCCGGCGGCGCTGCTCAGCGGCCTGGTTCTCGGCGTCTCGATCCAGGAGGCCCTGCGTTCGGCCATCGACGCCTTCGTGCTGCTCGGCGAAATGAACGCGCGGCTGGCCCACGGCGAAGCCGGCCCCTGGCTGGCGGCAATCCTGCTGGTCACCGGCCTGATCGGCGGCGGCGTGGCCGGCCTGGTCACCGCGCTGCTCGGCCGGCGCCTCGCCCTGGCTCTGGCTGCCGGTGTCCTGATGGCGATTCCTGCGGTGATCCTGGCTGCCGCGCTGCGCGAGGGGGCCGCGATCGCCGTGCTGCACGCCGCACCGCCGCTGTGTGGCGCGGCGTTCGGCGCACGGCTGGCGCTCCCCGCGCCCGAGCGACCATCTCGCGCGGCGCGATAGATCGGCTTCCTTGCCCATGGACTGGATCGACATCGGCCTCAACCTCGGCCACGAAAGCTTCGACCACGACTGGCCGGAGGTGCTGGAGAACGCACAGCGGGCCGGCGTCGTGCAGATGGTGCTGACCGGCGCATCGGTCGCCGGCAGCGACCGTGCGCTGGCGCTGGCCAGGGAGCGCCCCGGCATGCTGTTCGCGACGGCCGGTGTGCATCCGCACCTGGCCTCGGAGCTGACCGACGAGGCGGCCGGACACCTGGCCGCGCTGCACGATCTCGACGAGGTCGTCGCGGTCGGTGAATGCGGGCTGGACTACTTCCGCGACTTCTCCCCGCGCCCCGTCCAGCGCGGCGCCTTCGAGCGTCAGCTGGAACTGGCCGTGTCCTGCGGCAAGCCGGTGTTCCTGCACCAGCGCGAGGCCCACGACGATTTCCTCGCCATCCTGCGCGAGTTCCGCGACCGGATCGGTCCGGCCGTCGTTCACTGCTTTACCGACTCGAAGCGCGCGCTGTACGACTACCTGGACCTGGACTGTCACGTCGGCATCACCGGCTGGGTCTGCGACGAACGTCGCGGAAAGGAGTTGAAGTCGCTGGTCCCGGAGATCCCCGAGAGCCGGTTGATGCTGGAAACCGATGCGCCCTACCTCAAGCCGCGCAACCTCCGGCCGAAGCAGCGCACCCACCGCAACGAGCCCCAGTGGCTGCCCTGGATCGGCGGCACCGTCGCCGCCCTGCGCGGCGTCTCGCCGGTCCATCTTGCCGAGCAGACCACGGCGAACGCGCGGGCGTTCTTCGGCCTGCCGGAGCGCTGAACCAGCAACGAGGCAACCGCTCGAGAGAGAAAAACAGCTTCTCCCGCAGATGAAAGAAGCGAACAAAAGGCGAGAGGCCCGGAGGTCCTGAGTTTCCAGCGCTAGTGGGCCATGCGGCTAATCAGGGCTTGTCGGAAATGACCCGCAGTCAATCACTGAGTCTGCGGCGGCCGCCGCACGCTCCTGCAAACCGCGGCAGTTCTCCGCTCTTGTCTGCCTTCATCGGCGTTCATCTGCGGTAACAAAACACAGCAGCGAACCAAGCTCAGGCGGCCTGCGGCTCCAGGCTGCGGGTCAGGGCGCGCAGGCGCTTCTGCTGCATCTTGAGGCGGTATTCGAGTTCCTTGACGCGGGTGTGCATTTCGGTGCGCGACCAGCGGTCCTTCAAGGCGTCGGCGCCGGCCTCGACGCGGCGACGCTGGACGGCCTGCCACTGGCCGATGGTGTCGCGGAACTGGCCGAGCTCGTGGTCCAACCGCTCGCGCCAGGTCGACGGCGCACCCTGTTCGATACGGCGCTGCAGCCGGGCGAATTCCATCACCAGGCGCGCCCGACGGATGCGGAACGACGGCACGCGCTTGCGGTCGGTGACCAGGCCGCACCAGGCCAGTGTGTTGATCAGCCACTTCGACGGGTCGTATTGCCACCAGCGGATGCCGTTGCGGTAGTCGGCCTGGAAGGCGTGGTGATAGTTGTGGTACCCCTCACCCCATGTCAGCAGCGCGATGGCGCCGTTGTCGACTGCGGTGTTGTCTTCACTGTACGGACGGCGGCCCCAGGTGTGGGCCAGCGAATTGATGAAGAACGTGAAGTGATGGCTGGCGACCAGGCGCAGGACGCCGGCCAGCAGGAACATGCCGATCCAGTCGCCGGTGATCCAACCCAGCAGCAGCGGAATGCCCAGGTTGCTCGTCCAGACCAGCGGCCAGTACAGGCGGTGCTGCCACATCACGATCGGGTCCTTCTCCAGGTCGCGGACCTGGCTGAAATCGACCTCGCTGGTCGGCCAGTTGCGCAGCATCCAGCCGATATGGGCATGCCAGAAGCCGGTCCGGATCGAGTGCGGGTCGCGCTCGACGTCATCGACGTGGCGGTGATGGATGCGGTGGCGCGCAGCCCAGACGTAGATACTGTTCTGGAGCGCCATGCCGCCGAAGAAGGCCAGCATCAGCCGGACCGGCCAGGCGGCCTTGAACGTCCGGTGGGACCACAGCCGGTGGTAGCCGGTGGTGATGCTCATGCCGCCGAGCGTCAGCAGAATCGCAGCGGCGATCCATGCCTCGGCCGAGTAGCCGTGCACGATGCCCCAGTACGGGACGATGGTGATGGCCGCCAGATTGGTCAGCCCGAAGAAGATCGCGCTGGATTTCACCAGCGGCGGCTTGCGGGTCGAGGGGGTCGGGATGGAGTTCGATGATTCGCTCATGCGGTACCTGCAAAGCGGGCCGGCAAACCGGCCGTGAAGACTCAGCGCCGCATCCGGCGCGCTTCTGTCCGAAGGTTTCGCGCAGCTACTGGCACGACCCCAACATACAACTCCCGATATCGGGGCGCAACCGGTGCTTTTCCACCGGGGCGCCCGATCGGACTGCGGGCGCCCGCCGGGGTCAGGCGTTCTTGCCGAAGAACTCGATCGACAGCGGATATTTCCAGACCTCGCCGTCGTTGGCCTTGATCGCGCCGATGATCGGAAAGATCAGGCAGAGCAGACCCAGCGCCCACATCAGGAAGACGCCGATGACGATGATGAACAGCACGAGACATACGGCAAAGTAGATCAGGGCGCTGATCATCCAGTTGATCACGACGTGCCAGTGCGGCTCCAGGCCGGGAATGTCGTCCTTCTTCAGGATGTAGATCACGATCGGCACGATCAGCCCGCCCAGCGGGATGATCAGGCCGGCCAGCAGCGACAGGTGCAGCAGCGTCGACCAGAGCCGAAGCTCCTTTTCGTCGCCGCCGGGGCTCGGGGATTCGGTTCGGGTTTCGATTTCGCTCATGACTCCTCCTCGTGGGACGCGGCGCGAAGACCTGCGTCGCTACTTGGTGGTCGCGACGCTGATGTTGTCGATGCCGACGATGTTGGCAGCGTCGAGCACCAGCACCAGCGAATTGGTGTCGGCGTCCGGGTGCGAGGCGACGATCAGCGGCGCCTTCGGTTTCTGGGCGCGCTCGCGCTCGAGGTTGGCGCGGACCGCGCGATCGTCGACCGGCCGATCGTTGACGGTGATCTGGCTGAGCTGGTCGATCCGCACCACGATCTGACCGGCGTCCTCTGGCTGCGGCGGCGGATTGTCGGCCTGCTGCGGACGGGAAATGTCCAGGCCCTGCTCACGGACGAAGGACGTGGTGACGATGAAGAAGATCAGCATGATGAACACGATGTCGAGCATCGGAGTGATGTTGATCTCGGCTTCGTCCTCGGGTCGTTGGCGTCTGCGCATGAAGCTTGCTCTCGAATACGTGTTGGGGCTGTAAGCCGTGCAGAATACCGCACGGCCGTGGCCGCTGCCAGTGTCGCGGTCAGGATTCGCCGGTTTTCTTCACCGGCCGGCGCCAGCCGGAAATGCTGCGCGCGCGGACTCGGGCCACGGTCAGCGCGTCGCCGGGGACCTGGCCGGAGACCACGCTGCCGGCACCGATCGTGGCCCGCTCGCCGATCGTGACCGGCGCGACCAGCGCGCTGTTGGAGCCGACGAAGGCGTCCGCGCCGATCACCGTCGGATGCTTGTTCGCGCCGTCGTAATTGCAGGTGATCGTGCCGGCGCCGAGGTTCGCGCCGCTGCCGACCTGCGCGTCGCCGACGTAGGTCAGGTGGCTGGCCTTGGCGGACTCCGCGAACCGCGCGTTCTTGGTCTCGACGAAATTGCCGATCTTCACGCCGGCCGCCAGCACGGTGCCCGGACGCAATCGCGCGAATGGACCGATGGTGCAGGCGCCGGTGGTCTCGACGCCCTCGAGCACGGAATACGGCTCGACCCGCGTCCCGGCCGCCAGCCGGCAGTCGCGGAGCACGCAGCCAGGACCGATCTCGACGCCGTCACCCAGCCGATTCCCGCCCTCGAGTAGCGCGCCTGCGTCGATCCGCACGTCGCGTCCGGCCGTCACCGGCCCGCGCAGCTGCACCGCGTCGGGCACCGGCAGCGACACGCCGGCGGCCATCAGCGCAGCACGGCGGCGCTGCTGCAGGACGAGTTCGAGTCGGGCCAGCTGGGCCCGGTCGTTGGCGCCGCGCACGTCGTCGGGATCGTCGCAGACGATCGCATCGACCGCGCAGCCGTCGGCCGCGGCCAGCGCGATGCAGTCGGTCAGGTAGAACTCGCCCTGCGCGTTGTCGTTGCCGATCCGCTCCAGCCAGTCGGCCAGCCGGTCGCGTTCGGCGATCAACACGCCGCTGTTGGATTCGTGGATCGCACGCTCGGCCTCGTCGGCGTCGCGCTCCTCGCGGATGCCGACCGCCCGGCCGGCTTCGTCGCGCAGGATGCGCCCGTAGCCGGTCGGATCGCCAGCCATGAAGCTCAGCAGGGCCAGCGGTGCAGTCGCATCGATCAGCGGGCGCAGCGTTTCGGGACGCACCAGCGGCATGTCGCCGGGCAGCACCAGCACCCGCGCGCCGGCCGGAAGTCCGGGCACGGCCTGCTGGACGGCATGGCCGGTTCCCAGCCGCTCGCGCTGCTCGATCCAGCGGATTGCCGGATGGTCGTCTTCGAACGCGGCCCGGACGGCATCGGCCCCGGCGCCGATCACTACGTGCACGGCCACCGGATCCAGCGCATCGACGGCGGCCAGCACGTGGCCCAGCATCGGGGTTCCGCCGAGCGGTTGCAGCACCTTCGGCCGGTCGGAATTCATCCGCCGACCTTCCCCGGCGGCCAGCACCACGACGTGCAATTCGACAGTCATGCGTACTCCTCAGGATCCAACGAACCGGCCGCAGCCGGGAAACGAGTTCAGGATACGGGTTTTCGAGGAGGGACCAGGGACCAGGGGCGAGTGGAAGTCGGGACAGGCTCGCGGCGAGCAGACCACATCGATCCGGGAGCGGGTTGTTTCACTCGTCCTTCGTCCCTCTTCCCTAGCGCACGCCCCTCCCAGGGCCATCGCCCATCCGTCCGTCGAAACACGGAACCGAAGCCACCGGCGGCCGAAATAAAAAGAGGCCCCGGGAGAGGGAGAACCCGGGGCCTCGGAGTTGGATCCGGTTTGGGGACGATACCGAATCCAGAGGTGGACCCGCTCAGGGAGGAAAGCGGATCCGCGCCTAGCGCTAGGCACTGGTTATGACGCGTTCCGATCGTCGAAGTTCCCGGAACGCGGCATGAATTTTCGAGTCGATCCATGGCCCGGCACCTCGCTCGAGGGCCCGGCGGAATCGCGCTCGGATCGACGGACTGCCGGCCGCCGAACACCCGGAACGCAAGGGCTTCCGACCGCGCCGATCCGACTTCGGATCGCGGGTTGCCTTGTACGTCCCCGGAACATGCGTCATTATATCGCTGTCGATCGCCGACGGGCGCAATCGACCGCGTTTTTCCACCCTCACCGAATGCATTCGAACCTGCAGGAGATCATCATGAACCGTTCCCCCCGCACGACGGCGCTGAAGGCCTTGATCGGCGGCTTCGCACTGGCGATGGCCGCCGGCTGCGCAACCACCTCCCAGCTCGAAGAAGTGCGCGCCGAGGCCGCCGAAGCCCAACGCATGGCCGCCGAAGCCACGGCGCGCATCGAAGCCGCGCAGAGCTCGATCCAGCAGGCGATGGAAGCCGCGCGCGCCGCCCAGGCCGCCGCCGACGCCTCGCAGAACTGCTGCACCGATCTCGAGCGCAAGCTCGACCGGGCGCTGGAAGACCTCCAGCGCAAGTAAGCCGAGGCGCTGTGTCTCGTCGCTCCGGGCCGGGCCCGGAGCGATTCAATCCGGTCTGCCGACCGCGACGGGTACGCCGTCGGCCGCCTGCAATGCCGCTTCGGCCCGACCCAGGTCCAGCCTGGCCCCCGGCCGCTCGTCAATGGCCCGTTCCAGCCGGGCTCGAACCGTCGGCCAGTCCGGCAACCCCTCCTCGACCGGATCGATCTCCAGGTACAGCACCCCGTCACGCCAGCCGGTCCGCACCGGCTGATCGACGATGCGCACCGGCGTGCCGACCGGGACCTGCTCGATCAACCACGCGATGCTTTCGGGAAACAGCCGGATGCAGCCCTGGCTGACCGCCAGTCCGACGCCGTCGGGGCGGTGCGTGCCGTGGATCAGCAGCGCGTCGTCGGCCAGCACCAGCGCGTGACGGCCCAGCGGGTTGTCCGCGCCGGGCGGCACCCGGGCCGGCAGGTCGCGGCCCTCGCGGGCATAGTAGGCCCGGGTCGCGGCGTTCGGATACCAGGCCGGGTCTTCCAGCCGCGCGGTGACCCGGGTCGTGAGGACCGGCGTGGCGCGGTCGAAAAGGCCCACGCCGACCGGATGCGTATCGACCACCGGCCCGTCCCGATCCGGCCAGTCGTCGGCGAAGAAGTACATCCGCCGCTCCGACAGATTGACGACGATGCCTTCGCGCGGGCCTTCCGGCAGGACGTGCAGCTGGGGGACGGTCAGCGTCGTGCCCGGCGCCGGCGACCACGGATCCACGTTCGGATTGGCGGCGCGGATCTCGTTGTGACCGATGTTGTGCATGCGGGCCAGGTCCAGCGGCCGCTGATCGCCGCGCAGGCGATCCTCGATCAATTCGCCGACCACGTCGTCGCCGGGCGGCAGCGGCCAGACCACGGCATGGACCGGCCCGGCCGAGGCCAGCGCGAGCACCAGGACCAGCACAGGAACCGCGCGCATCACGCGGCCCGCGCGCCGGTCAGCGCCCCGGGTTCGATCCATTCCAGCGCCGGCTGCGCGGCGTGCGGCAGCCGGGCAATCAGCGGGCAGCCGATCCGGGCACGGATCGACGCCACGTTGGCCTCGCGGACCTCCATGTCCGGGTCGACCTCGTTGGCGATCCAGCCGGCCAGCGGCAGGCCGTCGGCGCGGATCGCCCGCGCCGTCAGCAGGGCGTGGTTGATGCAGCCCAACCGGAGGCCGACGACCAGCACCACGGCCGCGCCCAGCGCTCGCGGCAGCGCGGCCATGTCGCGCGCAGGCCCGAGCGGCACCTGCCAGCCGCCGGCCCCCTCGACCAGGCGGACGTCGGCTTCGATCTCGGCAATTCGACTGCAGATCGATGCAGGATCGATGCATATCCCGGCCTGTTCGGCGGCGATGTGCGGCGCGATCGGCGCCTCGAAGGCGATCGGATTGACGGCCTCGTAGGGCAGCTCGACGTTCATCGCGTCGATCAGGGCCTCGGCGTCCGCGTTGCGCAGGCCGTCAGGCGTGATCCGGCAGCCGGAGGCGACCGGCTTGAAGCAGGCCACCCGCCGCCCGTCGGCGATCAGCGCCCGGGCCAGCGCCGCGGTTGTCACGGTCTTGCCGCACTCGGTGTCGGTACCGGTCACGAACAGGTCCAGGGCCATCAGGACTTCTCCGGTGCGCGGCGGCGACGGCCGATCGCGTCGATCGGTACCGAGGCTTCTTCGCCGCCGTGGAAGGAACGGATCGGGGTGCCCGGTTCGGGCGCCCAGGCCGAAGCATAGACCACCTCCCAGGTCGCCGGCACGAACCCGTCCGGACGGCGATGAGTCTCGTAGGCCTCGAGCATCCGTCGCAATCGGGCCGGCGAGGTCAGACCGACGTCGGGTCGGCGCATCGCGTCGGTCGCACCGATGGCGCGCAGTTCGTCGATCAGGCCGCGCGGATGAGGATAGGTGGTGGTGATCCAGTCGGTGTCGAGCACCGGCTCCATGAAGCCGGCGCGCACCAGGCAGTCGCCGACGGTCTGGACATCGGTGAAGCGGCTGACGTGCTCGCCGTCGTCGACCGCAGCCCAGGCCTGGCGCAGCTCGGTGAGGGTGTCGGGCCCGAAGGTCGAAACGAGCACCAGCCCTCCGGGCTTCAGGACGCGGCGCAGGCCGTTGAGCACGGCTGGCAGGTCGTCGGACCATTGCAGCATCAGGTTCGAGTAGACCAGGTCGACACTGGACTCGGCCAGCGGCAGCGCGTGGGCGTCGCCGGCGACGCGGGCAAAGCGACGGCCGCGCCAGCCGGCCTGGCGGCGGGCCTGGCGAAGCATCGGCAGCGCCAGGTCCAGGGCCAGCACACGCGCCTGGCCGAAACGTTCGGTGAGCGCTCGGGCCTGCAGCCCCGGCCCGCAGCCGAGATCGACGACGATCCGCGGCTCGAAGCGCAGGCCGTCGAGGCGCTCGAGCAGCCGGCCGGCGACCTCGGCCTGCAGGCGCGCCCGGCTCGCGTAGTCATTGGCCGCGCGCCCGAAACGGCGACGGATCCGGCGTCGATCGAACACCCTTCGGTCCTTCATTCGTGACTGCTCATCCATCGTCGCATGGCCGACGCAACGGCAGTGGGATCGGTCAGGAACGGCGCGTGCGCCGCACCCGGAATCCGGATCACCTCGGCGCGCGGCAAGCGCTCGGCCATCGCCTCCAGGGCCGCCCAGGGAACCAGCCTGTCGCGCCGCCCGCCGATCACGGCCACGGGCAGATCGAGTTCGCCGAGCCGGGCGCTGAGGTCGGTCGCAGCCAGGTGCTGCAGCCCGGCAAGAAGCGCCGCGCGCGACGGACGGCCGTGTTCGAGCGCGCGCTCGCGCAGCCGTTTCAGGTCGCTCTTCGCGTGCACCGCGCCGTGCATCTCCAGGGCCAGGAATCGCTGGATCACGGCGTCGGGATGTTCGGCCAGCTCCAGCGCCATGGCCTGAAGCATGGCCGGCTCGACCGCGTGCGGCCAGTGCGGCCGGCGGACCAGGCTCGGCGTGGCGGCGATCAGGACCAATCCGGCGAAGCGCTGCGGCTCGCGCAGCGCGGCCTGCATCGCGATCAGGCCGCCGAGCGACCAGCCGGCCAGCCAGGCCCCTTCCGGCAGTCCCTCGAGTACCGCGTCGAGCAGTTCATCGATCGGACCGGGCCAGGCCCGGTCGCGGCGTCGACCGTGGCCGGGCAGGTCGAGCCGGTACCAGTCCGGGTCCGGCCAGGCCGCGCAGAGGTCGTCGAACAAGCCCCCGTGCATCGCCCAGCCGTGGACCAGGCCGATGCCGGTCGATCGCTGCGCGGTGGGCGCGGTCATGCGTCTGTCTCCGCCAGCACTTCGCTCAGCGCCTCGACCAGCCGATCGATATCGGCCTCGTCGTGGGCCGCGCTGAGCGTGAGCCGCAGCCGGGCCCTTCCTTCGGGAACGGTCGGCGGCCGGATCGCACGGACCAGGAATCCGCGCCGCTCCAGTGCCCTGGACGCGGCAACCGCGCGCCGGTCGTCGCCGAGCACGATCGGCTGGATCGGCGTGCGCGAGGCCGGGACCGGCAGGCCGACCCGGGCAAGGCCGGCGCGGAACCGATCGACGTGCGCCTGCAGGCGCTCTCGGCGCCAGGCTTCGGTGCGCAGGCGGTCGAGCGCGTGGCGCGTGGCCGCGACCAGCATCGGCGCCAGCGCGGTGGAGTAGATCACGCCGCGGCCGCGGTTGACGAGCTCATCGACCAGCGCCGCATCACCGAGAATCGCCGCGCCCTGGGTGCCGAGCGACTTGCCGAAGGTCACGACCCGGGCATCCGGCACGACGCCTGCCGCGGCCAGCGCGCCGCGGCCGCCGGGACCGAGCACGCCCAGCCCGTGTGCGTCGTCGACCCACAGGCCAAGGCCCCGGCGATCGGCCAGCGCGGCCAGATCGGCCAGCGGCGCGATGTCGCCGTCCATCGAGAACACGCTGTCGGTGGCCAGCCAGCGCACGCGCGTGTCGCAGCGCCGCTCGGCATCGCCGGCGTCGGCGTGGGCATAGCGGAGGATGCGCGCCGCGGACAGGCGCAGCCCGTCGTTGATCGAGGCGTGGTTCAGACGGTCGGCGAGCGCTGCATCGCCGCGGCCGAGAAGCGTCGGACCCAGCGCCAGATTGGCCTGGTAGCCGCTGGGCAGCAGCACCGCGGCCTCGGCGCCGAGCCAGTCGGCGAGTTCGGCCTCGAGCTCGGCATGCGCGATGCTGTGCCCGGACACCAGCGCCGAGGCGCCCGACCCGGCCCCGGCCGCCCGGCGGGCGGCGTCAAGCAGCGACGGCTCGCGCGCCAGGCCCAGGTAATCGTTGCTGCAGAAATCGATCCAGCGCGAATCCGTGGTCGCATCGGCCTGGGCGCACGGCCCGGCAGCGCGGACCACCTGTCGCGAGCGCTGCCGGCCGGCGCGCTCGCGCTCGGCCCGGCGCTCGGCCAGCTCGGCCTGCAGGCGTCCGCGCATCAAGCGTCGGTCGGCGGGCCGTCGCTGCGGATGCCGAGCCGCTCGAACAGCTCGCGGTCAGCGTCGGTGTCGGGGTTGCCGGTCGTCAGGAGTTTATCGCCGTAGAAGATCGAGTTGGCGCCGGCCAGGAAACACAGCGCCTGCATCTCGTCGCTCATGGCCTCGCGGCCGGCCGACAGCCGGACCCGCGCGGTCGGCATCAGGATGCGCGCGATCGCGATGGTGCGCACGAACTCCAGCGGATCGAGCTCCTCGACGGCGTCCAGCGGCGTGCCCGGGACCCGGACCAGCTGATTGATCGGCACCGACTGCGGGTGCTCCGGAAGGTTGGCCAGCTGGACCAGCAGCCCAGCCCGGTCGTCGCGCGTCTCGCCCATGCCGACGATGCCGCCGCAGCAGGTCTTCATGCCGCTGGCCCGGACGTGCTCTAGCGTCTCGAGACGGTCGGTATAGGTGCGGGTGGTGATGATTTCCTCGTAGTACTCCGGCGAGGTGTCGAGATTGTGGTTGTAGTAGTCCAGACCCGCCTCGCGCAGTCTTTCCGCCTGCTCGGAGGTCAACATGCCCAGCGTCAGACAAGTCTCCAGGCCCTCTTCACGCACCGCCTCGATCAGCTCGATCACCCGCTCGATCTGTCGATCCTTCGGCCGGCGCCAGGCCGCGCCCATGCAGAAGCGCTGCGAGCCGGCCTCGCGCGCCTTGCGCGCCGCGTCGCGCACGACCTCGACCGGCAGCAGCTCTTCTTCGTCCAGGCCGGTGTTCCAGCGCACCGACTGCGGGCAGTACTTGCAATCCTCCGGACAGCGCCCGGTCTTGATCGACAGCAGTGTGGAAACCTGGATCTCGTTCGGATCGAAGTGCATCCGGTGCACCTGCTGGGCCCGGAACAGCAGGTCGGCGAACGGCTGCTCGAACAGCGACCGGACCTCCTCGACGGTCCAGTCGTGACGGGCTGGCGGACCGGTGGGCGTGGAGGCGTCGAGGGCGGACGGAACGGTGGCCGACATGGCAGGATGTCTCGAATGGGCAGTGGGGTATTGTCGAAAGCTGCGCGCGGGCTTGTCAACCTGGACCTGCGCCGCGTGGTTGACGAGACGCTGGCGGCCGTCTGGCCGCCGCGCTGCGTACTGTGCGGCGACGACGCCGGCGACGACAACCTGTGCGACGGCTGCCGCGACGACCTGCCGTGGGTGCGCACCGGCTGCCGGCGCTGCGCGGAACCGCTGCCGCGGACGATTGCCGTGTGCGGCAACTGCGCGCGCAGCGTGCCGCCGTTCGACGCCGCCTGGGCCTCGCTGATCTACGGCGCCGGGGCCGCCTCGCTGGTTCACCGGTTCAAGTTCCGCGGCGACCTGGCGGCCGGCCGGGCGCTGGGCGAGACGCTGGCCGCGCGCGTCCGCGACGCCGACCGGCCGCAGCTGCTCGTGCCCGTCCCTCTGCACTGGTCCCGGCAATGGCGTAGAGGCTTCAACCAGGCCGAACTGCTGGCCGCGGACGTGACACGCTCGATCGACGGCCCGCCGGTGCACCGGCTGCTCCAGCGCCGCCGGCGGACCCCGGCCCAGTCGGCGCTGGCCGCCGGCCGCCGGCGCGCGAACGTGCGCGGCGCATTCGCCTGCCGGCGACCGCCGCCCGGCCTGCGCCATGTCGCGCTGGTCGACGACGTGATGACCACCGGCGCCACGCTGGCCGAATGCACCCGCGCACTCAAGCGGGCCGGCATCGAGCGGGTCGACCTCTGGGTCGCCGCGCGGGCCTGAAGCGCGCTGCTATGCTGGACGGGCATCCGCTCCGGAGACCCCCATGAACCCCGCACTCGAGCACCTCGATCCCGACCGCAGCCAGCTGATCGTCGTCGACGTCCAGGGTCGGCTGGCCCGGCTGATGCACGAAAGCGACACGATGCTCCGCGCCCAACGCATCCTTATCCAGGCCTGCCGGCTGCTCGAAGTCCCCGTGACCTGGGCCGAGCAGCTGCCGGAAAAACTGGGGAAAACCGTCGACGAACTCCAGGAACCGCTGGCCGGGCTGACGCCGCACGCCAAGTCCAGCTTCGGCTGCCTCGGCGACGAGACCCTGCGCGAGGCGATTCTCGCCGGCGACAACGAAGAGCGCGACCAGGTCCTGCTGTGCGGCATCGAGACCCACGTCTGCGTCTGGCAGACGGCGGCGGCCCTGCTGCGCGAGGGCCGATCCGTCCACGTCATCGCCGATGCCGTCTCGTCGCGCGCGGTCGTCAACCGCGACACCGGCATCAAGCGCCTGGCCGATGCCGGAGCGCGGATCAGCAACGTGGAGATGGCGTTGTTCGAGTTGATGGTGGATGCGACGCATCCGCGGTTCCGGGAGGTCACGAAGTTGTTGAAGTGAGCGTTGTCGGCGCTTCTTCGGAAAAGCGATTTCTACCGCAGATGGACGCGGATGGGGCGGGTTGATGGTTGGTGATGGTTGGCGGTCGGGCGCGAACGAAGCCGCGACGCTTTCGAAACCGGGGTGCGCTGCGCCAACCCGGGCTACGAAAGCGTCGCCCCCAGCACCAACCCGGCAGCCCAATGGGCCGATCAGCCCGGAGAACGCCCCAACAACTTCTCGAGGTAGTGGATATTCGTCCCACCCTCCTTGAACCCGGAATCCTCGAGCAGGCGAAGGTGCAGCGGCGTGTTGGTCTTGACGCCGGTCAGGACCATCTCGTTCAACGCCACCCGCATCCGGGCCATGGCGTCGACCCGGGTCTCGCCGTGGCAGATCAGCTTGCCGATCATCGAGTCGTAGTTCGGCGGCACGGTGTAGCCGTCGTAGATGTGCGAATCGACCCGCACGCCCGGGCCGCCCGGCGCGTGGAAGGCCTCGATGGTGCCCGGCTGCGGCAGGAACTTCTCCGGGTCCTCGGCGTTGATCCGGCACTCGATGGCGTGCCCGGTGAAGCGGATGTCGTCCTGCGCGAACGGCAGCGGCTCGCCGGCGGCGACCAGGATCTGGGCGCGGATCAGGTCGATGCCGGTGATCATCTCGGTGACCGGGTGCTCGACCTGGATCCGGGTGTTCATTTCGATGAAGTAGAACTCGCCGTCCTCGAACAGGAATTCGAAGGTGCCGGCGCCGCGATAGCCGATACGCGTGCAGGCCTCGGTGCAGATGGTGCCGATCTTCTCGCGCTGCTCCCGGGTGATGCCGGGGGCGGGGGCTTCCTCGATGACCTTCTGGTGCCGGCGCTGCATCGAGCAGTCGCGCTCGCCGAGGTGGACGGCGTTGCCGTGGCGGTCGGACAGCACCTGGATCTCGACGTGGCGCGGGTTCTGCAGGTACTTCTCCATGTAGACCGTGTCGTCGCCGAAGCCGGCCTTCGCCTCCTGGCGGGTCAACTGGATCGACTTGATCAGGTCGAACGGGTTGTGCACGACGCGCATGCCGCGCCCGCCGCCGCCGGCGGCGGCCTTGATCAGCACCGGATAGCCGATCTCGTCGGCCAGCCGCTGGGTCCGGCGCTCGTCGTCGTCCAGCGGACCGTTGGAGCCCGGCACGCAGGGCACGCCGGCCTTCTGCATCGCGCTGATCGCCGAGACCTTGTCGCCCATCAGGCGGATGGTCTCGGCCTTCGGGCCGATGAAGGTGAAGCCGGATTCCTCGATCCGCTCGGCGAAGTCGGCGTTCTCGGCCAGGAAGCCGTAGCCGGGGTGGACGGCCTCGGCGTCGGTGACCTCCATGGCGGCGATGATCGCCGGCACGTTCAGGTAGCTTTCGGTGGCCGGCGCCGGACCGATGCAGACCGACTCGTCGGCCATGCCGACGTGCTTGAGGTTGCGGTCGACGGTGGAATGCACGGCGACGGTGCGGATGCCCATGGCCTGGCAGGCCCGGAGGATGCGCAGCGCGATCTCGCCGCGATTGGCGATCAGGATCTTCTTGAAGGCGGCCATGTCAGGGACGGATCACGAACAGCGGCTGATCGAACTCCACCGGCTGGCCCGACTCCACCAGCACGGCCACCACGGTGCCGGAGACTTCGGACTCGATCTGGTTGAACATCTTCATCGCCTCGACCAGGCACAGCGTTTCGCCCTTGGCAACCTTCTGGCCTTCCTTGACGAACGGCTCGGAGTCCGGGTTGGGCGAGTCGTAGAAGGTGCCGACCATCGGCGACCGGACCAGTTCACCGTCCGGCACACCGTCGTCTTCGGCCTCGGCGGCCTGGTCAGGAGACGGCGACGGCGCAGGGGCTGCGGGCGCCGTTGCGGCCGGCACGGCCGCAGCGGCCGGGGGTGCGGCCGCCGGCCGACTCAGGCGGACCGACTCCTCGCCTTCGTGGATCTCGATCTCGGCGAGGTTCGATTCCTCGAGCAGTTCGATCAGTTTCTTGATCTTTCTCAGGTCCATCGTCTACTCCGAAGCAGCGTCGTTCAGGTGGCCGATCAGCCCCTGCAACGCATAGTTATAGGATCGTGCGCCGAAGCCGGACACGCGCCCGACGGCCAGGTCGGCAAGCAGCGACTCGCGCCGGAACGCCTCGCGTGCTTCCGGCACCGACAGGTGCACCTCGACGAACGGTACGCCGCTCGCCGCCAGCGCATCGCGCAGCGCCACCGAGGTGTGGGTGAACGCGGCCGGATTGATCACGATGCCGTCGACCCGGCCGTCGCCGTCGAGCGTCTGCTGGATGCGCTCGACGAGCTCGTGCTCGGCATTGGTCTGCAGGCACTCGATGGTGCAGCCGGCCTCGCGGGCGATCCGGCCGAGCCTCCCGTCGATCTCGGCCAGCGTCGTGCGGCCGTAGATGGTCGGCTCGCGGCGCCCCAGCAGATTCAGGTTGGGCCCGTGCAGGATCAGGATTCGCATGCGTGAAGGACTCGGCGTCCCGGGTTTCGGCAGGTCGGCAAGTGTGCCCGATGCGCGCGGCGATTACCAGACCGGGACCGCGCGCGCGATCGTCGTCATTGACGACAGGTTCGCCGAGGATCGTGGAACGATCGCTGAACATCGACCGGGCGCCGGGACGCGCCGCCGGGCCTTCGGGCGCTCACGGTGCGGCGCCGGCCGCCCCGCCCAGCCGGGGCACGACCTCGCGCTCCAGGTGCTCGGGTTTGACCTCGCCGAGAAACTGCCAGGCGATCGTGCCGTCGGCGTCGACCAGCACGGTGTACGGCAACAGGCCCTGGGTGTTGCCGTAGCGACGCTGGGTGGTCATCACGTCGGTGGTGCCGACCAGGATGTCGTAGTCGACGCCGAGTTCCTCGACGAACGGCCCGACCGCCCCCGGCTCGTCGATCGCGATGCCGACCACGGCGAGGCGATCGGCGTGCGTCTCGGCGAAGGCGTCGAGCAGCGGCATCTCGCGCACGCAGGGCGCGCACCAGGTTGCCCAGAAATTGATCAGCACCGGGCCACCGTCAAAATCCGCGGCCTCGACGAAGCGCCCGTCCAGCGCGGCGTGCCGGAAATCCGGCCGCGGGTCGCCGACGCCGGCGGCGTCCGGCGCCCCGGTCGGGTCGGGCGCCGGGGGCTGGCCGCGCGTGAACCAGGCGAACCCGGCCCCCAGGGCCAGTCCGACGACCGCCACTGCGGCGAACTTGACGATGCGATTCATGCGTACTCTCCTGGACGTCCGGTCGGTCCGATCAGCCGCCGGCGGCCGCGCGCACGCGGCCGAGGTGGTCGCGGAACGCGTCCGGCGGCATGAACCCGAACATCCGGAACGCCTCGAGCTCGCGGCCCCGGTCGAAGAACAGGTAAGCCGGCGGCCCGATCAGGCCGAACTCGGACAGCACCTCGCGGTGGTCGTCGTTGAAGTCGGTCAGGTCGATCTTCAGCAGGTCGAACTCGCCCAGCGCGGCGGCGACGGAAGGCTCGGGGAAGGTCCGCCGCTCCATCCGCTTGCAGTCCACGCACCAGTCGGCGTAGAAGTCCAGGAACACCGGGCGGTTGGCCGCAGCGATCGCGCGCTGGAGCGATGCCAGGTCGTCGACTTCGACGAATTCGGGTGCGGCCGCAGCGGCGGCCCCGCCGCCGGGACCGCCGGCGAACGGGGCCAGCGGACGGGTCCAGTCGTTGCCTCCGGCCGCCGCGCCGATGAACTGCAGTGCGCCGAGCAGCAGCAGGATCACGCCCAGGCCCTGCCAGAGCCGCGGCCAGCCGCCCTCGTTACGCTCGAACGCGCCGAGGTAGATGCCGGAGACCACGGCCAGCGCGCCCCACAGCAGCATGATCACGCTGCCGGGCAGCACCCGCTCGAGCATCCAGATCGCCAGCGCCAGCAGGCCGACGCCGAACACCGCCTTGACCGCCGTCATCCAGCCGCCGGCGCGCGGCAGCAGCTTGCCGGCCGAGGTACCCCAGACGACCAGCGGCACGCCCATCCCGAGCGCCATCGCGAACAGCGCACCGCCACCGAGCACGGCATCGCCGGTCTGCCCGATGTAGATCAGCGCGCCCATCAGCGCCGGCGCCACGCACGGGCCCACGACCAGCGCCGACAGCCCACCCATGATCGCCGCCCCGAACAGCGTGCCGCCCGACTGACGGTTGGACAATGCGTTCAGGCGGGTCTGCAGCGAGGCCGGCAGCTGGAGTTCGTAGAACCCGAACATGGCCAGCGACAGCAGCACGAACAGCAGCGCGAACGAGACCAGCACCGCCGGGTGCTGGAACACCGCCTGCAGGTTCTGGCCGAGCAGCGCGGCGATCACGCCGAAGGCAGTGTAGACGACCGCCATGGCCAGCACGTAGACCACCGACAGCCGGAATGCGCGGCCGGTGGACATGCGCTCGGCATCGCCGGCGATCAGGCCCGACAGGATCGGCACCATCGGGAACACGCAGGGCGTAAACGCCAGAAGCACCCCGGCGACGAAGAACAGCAGCAGCGCCAGCACCGGCTGCTCGGCCAGCGCGCCGGCCAGCCGGCCCTGTTCGGTGGCCGGAGGGGCGGCGGTCGGTCCCGGTCCGTCCACCGGAGTGACCGGAACGCCGCCGGATGCGGCGGCCGGAAGGTCGACCTCGATGGTCCGCGTCATCGGCGGGTAGCAGATGCCGTCGGTCTGGCAGCCCTGGTAGGCGACGTCGAGTTCGATGCTTCGCGCCGGCCCGGGCGGGCGCTCCAGCGGCACCGGGATCTCGACCTCGTTGAAATACACGAAGGTGTCGCCGAAGAATTCGTCGGTGATGGCCTCGGCCGGCGGGAAGGCCGGCGCGCCGAGCGCGACGTCCGGCGCGGCGGTGGCGAAGGCGATCGTGTCGCGGTAGAGGTAGTACTCCGGGTGAACGGTGAACCGTGCGAGCAGCTCGTCCGGCCCGATCGCAATTGTCTCGACCCGGAAGGCCTGTTCCGGCGGCAGCGGCTCGCCACGGCCGGTCAGCTGTGTGCCGGTGCTGTCGAAGTCGCGCAGCAGCGCGTCCAGGCCGGCCTCGCGGGACGGCGCCGGATCGCCGGCCGGATCCATCAACGGTCCGGTGGCCGGCGCGGCCGATCGATCGGGCCGCGCGACCGTCACGCGCTGGCGGTGCGGCGGATAGCAGACGCCGAGGTCGGCGCAGCCCTGGAACTTCACGTTCAGCGCGACGTCGTTGCCGGGCCGCACCGTCCCGGGCCAGGCCTCGACCGGCACCCGGACGACCGCGCGGCCGCGGTAGACCTCGACTTCGCCGAAGAACTCGTCGGTGTAGCGATCGCCCGGTTCCGGCTCGATTGCCGCCAGCTGCAGGCCGTCGACGGCCGCTTCGGCGCCGAACGCGTGGCGATACATGTAATATCCGTCGGCCACGGCCCAGACCAGCCGCACGGCCTGGCCGTCCTCGACCACCGTCGCGCGAAGCGCGAACGCCTCCTCGACCGGCAGCAGGTCGGCCGGGTCGATCTGTGCCGCAGCGGCACCCGGCAGGACGGTCAGCGCCAGCAGCGCGCCGCGCAGCCAGCGGCTCACGAGCCCGTCTCCACAGATCCGCCGGCGACCCAGTCCCGCACCCAGGCCGCGTAGTCGGCCGACGCGGCCGCCACCGGCACCGCCAGCAATTCCGGCACGTCGTAGGGGTGCAGGCGCTGGATGGCGCGTTCCAGCGCATCGAACGCGCTGCCGGTGGTCTTGAAGGTCACGGGAATCTCCTCGTCATGCTGGATGGCGCCGTCCCACGGGTAGGTCGAACCGCTCGGCGCACCGATACTGGCGCAGGCGGCCAGCCGGCGCTCGACGACGGCATCGGCCAGCCTGCGCGCCTGGGTTGCGTCGGCGCAGGTGGTATGGACCAGCAGCAGCGTGTCGGGTTCGTTCATTCCTTGAATCTTTTTCCTGCAGCATTGCGAGCGGGCCTTCGGCGGCCGGTGGATACGCAACAGACCGGGCCGAACCGGAGTCGATTGCGCATTCTAGTGCACCCCGTCACCCGTCCTGTCAGCGACAGGGCGCTGGACGAGCCCGGGGGCGAGGCGGCGCGCCCTGCATGCGAGTTCGCCAGAGGCCATCTGCGGCGTTGTTATCGCTCGATCCCGCCCTGGGCTCCGCCGGCGCAATCGCACCTGAATCCGACGCCCGGGGCGCCCGCGACAAGCAACAGAATGCGTGACCGGGCGCACCAGCCGGTGGCCGTCGCCGGGCCGGCATCGGACGTCCGCGGCAGAAAACCTCGCCCCCTGCCCTTGAAATGCCCGGCACAGGGCTCCATTTGCCGGACAAGCCGGACGTGACCGGCCCGGTTTTGCGGGTGGAACTTCGCCGCGCGCTCCGGGACGAACACGGCTCGAACGAGCGACCGTCGCGTGATTCCAGCGCCGGCGCTTCGAATCCAACAGTAATCAACGAAGTGTGGAAGGGAGAACAACCCATGAAACTGCGTCCTTTGCATGATCGCGTGATCGTCAAGCGTGTCGAAGAAGAACGGACCACCCCGGGTGGCATCGTGATTCCCGACAGCGCGGCCGAAAAGCCCATCAAGGGTGAGGTCCTGGCGGTCGGCAACGGCAAGATCCTCGAAGACGGCAGCAAGCGCGAACTCGACATCAAGGTCGGCGACACGGTGCTGTTCGGCAAGTACTCCGGTACCGAGGTCAAGGTCGAGGGCGACGAACTGCTCGTGATGCGTGAAGACGACATCATGGCGGTCATCGAGTCCTGATCCCCCGTCAGCCGAAAGCCTTCGAACAACCCATTCCGAATTCCGAGGAAGATCAATCATGAGTGCCAAAGAAGTACGTTTCTCCGAGGACGCCCGTACCAAGATGCTGAAGGGCGTCGACACCCTGGCCAAGGCGGTCAGCGTGACTCTCGGCCCGAAGGGCCGCAACGTCGTGCTCGAAAAGAGCTTCGGCGCACCGACCGTCACCAAGGACGGCGTTTCCGTCGCCAAGGAAATCGAACTGGAAAACAAGTTCGAGAACATGGGTGCGCAGATGGTCAAGGAAGTCGCTTCGCAGACCTCCGACACCGCCGGTGACGGCACCACCACCGCCACCGTGCTGGCCGCAGCCATGCTGCGCGAAGGCATGAAGGCGGTCACCGCCGGCATGAACCCGATGGACCTGAAGCGCGGCCTGGACAAGGCGGTCAAGGCGGCCGTCGAGGAGCTGAAGAAGCTGTCGATTCCCTGCACCGACGACAAATCGATCGCCCAGGTCGGCACCATCTCGGCCAACTCCGACGAGGAAATCGGCAAGATCATCGCCGAGGCCATGAGCAAGGTCGGCAAGGAAGGCGTGATCACGGTCGAGGAAGGCCAGTCGCTGGACAACGAACTCGATGTCGTCGAAGGCATGCAGTTCGACCGCGGCTACCTGTCGCCGTACTTCGTCACCGACCAGCAGGCCATGCAGGCCGAGCTGGAAAACCCCTACATTCTGCTGCACGACAAGAAGATCTCCAACGTCCGCGACCTGCTGCCGGTGCTGGAATCGGTCGCCAAGCAGAGCCGTAGCCTGCTGATCGTGTCCGAAGACATTGAAGGCGAGGCACTGGCCACGCTGGTGGTCAACAACCTGCGCGGCATCGTCAAGGTCGCGGCCGTCAAGGCACCGGGCTTCGGCGACCGCCGCAAAGCGATGCTGGAAGACATGGCCATCCTGACCGGCGGCCAGGTGATCTCAGAAGAAGTGGGCATGAGCCTGGAGAACACCACCGTCGACCAGCTCGGTTCGGCCAAGAAGGTCCAGATCTCCAAGGAAAACACCACGATCATCGACGGCGCTGGCGAAGCATCGGCCATCGAAGGCCGGGTCGGCCAGATCCGGGCCCAGATCGACGATGCCTCGTCGGATTACGATCGCGAGAAGCTGCAGGAACGCGTGGCCAAGCTGGCCGGCGGCGTGGCCGTCATCAAGGTCGGTGCCGCTACCGAAGTCGAGATGAAGGAAAAGAAGGCCCGTGTCGAAGATGCACTGCACGCTACCCGTGCTGCAGTCGAGGAAGGTGTGGTCCCGGGCGGTGGTACGGCCCTGATCCGCGCGCTGAGTGCCATCGGCGAAGTCAAGGGTGACAACGAGGAGCAGGACCTCGGCATCAAGATCGCCCTGCGGGCGATGGAAGAGCCGCTGCGCAAGATCGTGTCCAACGCGGGCGGGGAACCGGCCGTCATCCTGGGCAAGGTCGCCGAAGGCTCCGGCAACTACGGCTACAACGCCGCGACCGGCGAGTTCGTCGACATGATCGAAGCCGGCATCCTGGACCCGACCAAGGTCACCCGATCGGCGCTGCAGAACGCCGCGTCGGTGGCCGGCCTGATGATTACCACCGAGTGCATGATCGCCGAGCTGCCGAAGGACGATGACGGCGGCGGGCCGGATATGGGTGGTATGGGTGGTATGGGCGGAATGGGCGGCATGATGTAAGTACCGGGACCGAATCTCTCGCCCGCATGCGGCGTTGCGGTTCGGCTGGAAATGCTCACGTACCATCAAGGTACGCTCCGCTTCCCAGCCGGCCCGCGCCTTGCCTGCGAACGAAATCTTCTAGTCCCTGGCTTTCCGCCCGTGGAAGCCTGTTCGCTTCACCAAGAACCCCCTGCCCGGCCGGGGGTTCTTGTTTCGGAGGTGTCGTCCCGGCTCGCGATGCTCATGTACGCACTACGTACACTGCCCTCGCTCCCCGGGACTCATCACCGCCCTGGAACGGAATCTGCTAGCCGCTCAGGCTCTGTGCCCGAGTCTCGAGAAACCCCGGCCCCGTTGCCGGGGTTTTCGGTTCTGGCGCGAACTGGGGACTCTTCGCCGTCCTGAAGCCAAATCCGCTCGCGACTCCGGGCCTGTGCCCGCCACGTTCGTGTCGGTAACACCTTCGGTCGGTACACTGCCCGGGTGGAGGTGATCCCGTGACCGAGTTTCGAACGCTACCGTGGACGGACACGCCCGAGGGCGCCCCGCGCCGGGTCGGCGTGGAGCTGGAGATGGCCGGCGTCGAGGCGCCGGACATCGCGCAGGCGGTGATCGACGAACTGGGCGGCGACTTCGAGCTCGACAGTGCGTTCTCCGGGACGGTACACGACACCGAGCTGGGCGACTTCACCGTCGAGCTGGACGTCGAGATTCTCGCCTCGCGGCGCTACCTCGATGCACTGTCGCGAATCGGCATCGAGCTCGAGGGTGGGCCGGTCCGCGACAACCTCGAGCGGCTGCTTTCGCAGGTCACCGGCCTGGTCGTGCCGCACGAACTGGTCTGCCCGCCGGTGCCGCTGGCGGCGCTGCCACGCATCGACGCAATCCGCGCTCGATTGCACGACGCCGGGGCACGCGGCACGGAGTCTTCGGCACTGTATGCGTTCGGGCTGCAGTTCAATATCGAAATCCACGACCCCGGGGTCGATCACCTGCTGGCGATCCTGCGCGCGTTCCTGCTGCGCTATCCGACGATTCTGGAGCGCGATGAAATCGATCTTTCGCGCAAGCTGACGCCCTACGTGCAGTCGTTTCCCGAGGACTTTGTCGCCCATGTGCTCGATCCCGACTACGCGCCCGACCGGGACCGGCTGATCGACGACTACCTGACCTACACGCCGACCCGCAACCGTCCACTGGATGCCTTGCCGCTGTTCGCCTGGCTGGACCCCGATCGGGTCGACGCCGCACCGGTGGAACACGCACTGGTCAAGCCGCGGCCGGCCTGGCACTACCGCCTGCCGGACTGCCGGATCGACGATCCCGACTGGTCGCTGGCCGCGCCCTGGGCGGCCTGGGCAGACGTCGAGGACCTGGCCCATCGGGCCCGCGACCTGCGGCGCGCGGCACGCAAGCGCTACGGCGAGTCCAGCGCGCTGAAACGCTGGTGGTCGGCGGCCTGGCGCGCGATGACGACGCGGGGCCGCGAGTGATGGAGGGGCCGCATCGCACTGCGGATCGGCCCGGCCGTCGCCCGGTCATCGGCGTGACCGGCCCCGATCGCGGCGGGCTGGCCGCATGGTGGTTCTCGGCCTGGGCCGTGCGCCGATCCGGCGGTCGCCCGCTGCGAATCCGGCCGAAGCGCCCACACCCGATCGACACCGTCGACGGTCTGATCATCGGCGGCGGCGCCGACGTCAGCCCCGCGCTGTACGGCCAGCAGCGCGACCTGCGCTTCAGTGAACTGGCCGACAGCGGCATGCGCGGCTGGCGCCGGGCGCTGGGCTATGTCCTCTACCCGCTGCTCTGGCTGGCCCGCCGGTTGCTGACCAAGAAACGCGGCGGACTGGACAGCGCCCGCGATGCGCTCGAGATCCGCCTGATCCGGGAGGCGATCGAGCGGGACATGCCGATGCTCAGCATCTGCCGCGGCATGCAGTTGATCAACGTGACCTGCGGCGGCACGCTGCACCAGTCGCTGGAAGGGTTCTACGACGAGGTGCCGGCGATCCGGTCCGTGCTGCCGCGCAAGCGCGTTCGCGTGGCGCCCGATTCGCGGCTACACCGCATCCTCGGCCGCGACGAGTGTCGCGTCAACGCACTGCACGCCCAGGCCATCGACCGCCTGGCCGACGGCCTGGTCGGCGTGGCCCATGAACCCACCGGCGTGCTCCAGGCCTGGGAGCATCCGCGGCCGCCGTTCCGGATCGGCGTGCAGTGGCACCCGGAATATCTGCCGCAGCACGCCGAGCACCGGGCGCTGTTCGTCGCGCTGGTGGCCGCGGCCCGGGAAACCGCGTGACGGACCTGGCCCCGGGCGTCTTCGCCGGCTCGGCGGCCTACGCGGTCGAGGCGCTGCGGCACTGGAGCGTCGACCCGGGCTGGATCGCCGGCGAGGATGCAGCCGACGACCCCGAGCTGCCGATCGAGGCCCGGCTGCGGCGCAGGCGGCAGCTCGGCAGTCTGCGCATCCTGTTCAACGAACTGCGCGGTGGCCACGATGTCGAGACCACCGGCCGGGCGCTATCGGCGCTCGCCCGCGGCTGCCTGGACGATGCGCTGGACGAGGCCGTGGCCCGCGTCGAGGAGCGCTTCGGTCGTTTACCGGGCGGCCCCCGGCTGGCCGTGCTCGCGCTCGGCAAGCTGGGCGGCGACGAAGTCAACTTCAATTCCGATCTCGACGTGGTGTTCGTCCACGATGCCCGTGGCGAAAGCGACGGCCGGCGCGCCCTGTCGGCCCGGGACTGGTTGACCCGGGTCGTTCGTGAACTCACCGCGCTGCTCGACGCGGTGACGCCGCAGGGGCGGGTCTGGGTCATCGATACACGGCTGCGGCCCTACGGCCAATCGGGCGCGCTGGTCTGGTCGATCGACGCGATGGAGCAATACTTCCTGAACGAAGGCCGAGCCTGGGAGCGCTACGCCTGGCTCAAGGCCGGCGTCGCGGCCGGCGACGCCGAGGTCGGTCAGGACCTGCTCGACCGGCTGTCGCCGTTCGTGTTCCGGCGGTATCTCGACTACGGCCTGTTCGACAGCCTGCGCGAACTGCACGAGGAAATCGACCGCAAGAGCCGCCGCGAGGATCTCGCCGACGACATCAAGCGCGGACCGGGCGGGATCCGGGAGCTGGAGTTCCTGATCCAGAGCCTGCAGCTGCTGCGAGGCGGCCGCGACCCGGCGCTGCGCGTCCGCGGCTTTCTGCCGGCGCTGCGCGCCGCCCACGAGCATCGCTTGCTGTCGGCCGAGGAGACCGGGACGCTGGGCGCCTGCTACCGCTTCCTGCGCACGCTGGAGAACTGCATCCAGGCCGCCACTGGCCGCCAGACCCAGTGCATGCCGGACGATCCGCAGTCGCGCGGCGCGATCGCGACCTGGATGGGTTTCGCCGACGCCGAGGCACTGGCGGCACGGCTCGACGACGTCCGCGCCACGGTGCGCAACGCGTTCCAGGCCCGCTTCGACAGCCAGCAGGCGCAGGCGCCGTCGAGCCCGGCCCCGTGGCCGCCCGGCGACGACGTGGAGAATCGACTGGCCGCGCTGGGCTTCGACGCGCCCCACGCCGCGGCGGCGGCGCTGGAGCGGCTGGCCCGGCGGCTCGGTCGCCGGCCGCTGTCGGCCGAAGCGCGGCGGCGACTGGACCGGCTGATGCCGGCACTGTTCGCCCGGATCGACGCGCTGCCCGAGCCGGACGCCGGCTTCGACGACCTGCTCGGCCTGATCGAGACCATTGCGCAGCGCTCGGCCTACCTGTCGCTGCTGCACGAGCGACCGGAGACGCTGGAGCGCACGGTGGCGGTATTCCGGCGCTCCGGGCGCATCGCGCGCTGGGTCACCGACAGTCCCCAGCTGCTCGACGATCTGCTCGACCCGGTCAACGGCTTCGAGCTGCCGGAACCACCCCAGATCGACCGCGACGACGTCGAGTCCAGCCTGAACGCGCTGGCCCGCTTTCGCCAGGCCGGCTTCGTCCGGACCGCGCTGGGTCAGCTCGACGGCGACCTGGAGCGTGGCGCGGCGCGGCGCCAGCTGACCCGTCTGGCCGAGGCGGTACTCGACGGCGTGGCCCGGCTGACCCTCGACGACCCCGACGGCGTGACGGTGATCGGCTACGGCAACCTCGGCGCCGGCGAGCTGCACTACAGTTCGGATCTCGACCTGGTCTTCCTGCACCCGAACGGCGATCCACCGCGGCGTGACATCCAGCGCCTGATCAATGCGCTGCAGCTGCCGCTTCCGGGCGGCCGACTGTACGAAGTCGACACACGGTTGCGGCCCAACGGCAACGCCGGCCTGCTGGTCAGTTCGATCGATCACTTCGCCCGCTACCAGGAACAGGAGGCCTGGACCTGGGAGCACCAGGCCCTGATCCGGGCCCGGGCCGTGTGCGGCGGGGTCGAGGCCAGCGAACAGTTCGAAACGATCCGGCGCCGCGTGCTGTGCCAGGCCCGCGACCCCGACGCCACCCGCAAGGCGCTGGCCGAGATGCGAGATCGCCAGCAGCACCAGCGCGACGAAACCGCGATTCGCCGGGTGCTCGGCAACCTGCAGTTCGCCGCCGAACTCGGCATCCTGCTGCGCGCACCGGACGAGCCGGCGCTTTGCGACGCCCGCGCGCTGCCCGATCAGCTCGCGGCGCTGGCCGACTGCGGCTGGCTGGACCGGGACCTGGCCGCGCAGATGATCGAGCTGCAGGCCGAAGCCGGCGAACAGCGCGACCGGGCCTTTCTCGAGCGCGGCGATCCGCCGGCGCCGCCGGACGGGATGATCGAAGCCGCCGACGCGATCCGGGCGCGCGTGCTCGGCGGCGACTGATGCCTGCCGGGGCCGGCTCGGCGACCTCGGCGCGCTACACTACGCGTCGATCTTCTTTTCGATGGACGCCTTCGTGAACGCCTCTCCGAACGAATCCGGCGGCAAGCGCCCCGCCAACACCGAGAACCGCTACACGGTCCGTCGCGAGGACCTGCCGCTGAGCTGTCCGACGCCGGACATGGAACTGTGGAACTCGCATCCCCGCGTCTACCTCCCGATCGAGAAGACCGGCCAGGCCAAATGCCCCTACTGCGGTGCCGAGTTCGAACTCGACGACTGACGCGCACGCCGAACCGCTGCCTCCGTCCGCGTTTCGACCGGTGTCGTCGGACAGCGTGCTCGGCCGGGCCGTGGCGGGCCTCGTGGTGCTCGGGCTCGGGCTCGGGCTGATCGTCCCCAAGGTCGCCGGTGGGGTATTCCTGCTGCTCTCGGCGATCGCGATCGTCTGGCTGGAGCCGGCGCTGACCCGCCGGCGCACGACCCCGCTGACGCTTCCCGGCGACCGGCTGCTGCTGGCCGCGGTCGGCGGCTTCGTCGGATTGTGGCTGGCGGCCTGGGCGCTGGACGGATTCAACACCGCCGGCGCCGACGACGTCGGCCGCATCCTGCGCCTGCTGCTGATCGTCCCGCTCTACCTGTTTCTGCGTCGTGTCCGCGGACTGGACAACGCGATCTGGTGGGGCGTTGCGCTCGGCGCGGTGCTAGCCGCCGCGCACGCGATCAACCTCACGATGAATCCGACCGCCAATCCATGGGACGCGCGGGTCGGAGGCGCGACCAACCCGATCTACTTCGGCGGCGTGGTACTGGCCTTCGCGCTGATCCTGCTGCCTCGCGCGGCGAGTCCGGCCACCGAGCCGGTCGAACGCATCGTGGCCGTGCTCGGCCTCCTGGCCGGTGTGCTGGCCGCCGCGCTGTCGGGATCGCGCAGCGCCTGGATCGCGGTACCGCTGCTGCTTCCGGTCTACGCCTTCGTGCTGGCGCGCGGGCAGCGGCCGCTGCGGCGCTTCGGCTGGCCGCTGGCGCTGGTTGCGGCGGTCGGTCTGTTGACGCTGATTCCGGGCGTCCCCCTGGGCGACCGGATCGTCGATGCCTTCGACTCGCTGCAGGACGCGAACGGCGCGCTCGACCCCTGGGACACGCTGGCCGTTCGCTGGGAGCTGTGGACGGTGGCCGCCGAACTGATCACCGAGCATCCGGTGATCGGTAGCGGACCCGGCGCCTTCGAAGCGGCGATGGCTTCGGCCACGGCCGCCGGCAGCGTGCACCCGGAGCTGGTCCGGTACGAACACCCGCACAGCCAGTACCTGTCGGCGCTGATCATCAACGGCATCCCCGGCCTGGTCGCGCTGCTGGCGCTGTTCGGCATCCCGATCCTGCTGGCCGCCCGGCGGCTCGGCGCCGAATGCCGAACCGCGCGCCAGATGGCCTGGAGCACCATCGCCGCGGTCGGCGTGCTCGCCGTGGTCGCGCTGGCGGAATCGATCTTCCAGCGAAACGCCGGGATCGTCTGGTTCGCGTTGCTGACGTCGCTGATGCTGGCCTGCAGCCGGTCCGACGAATCGCGTTAGCCGCCGACGCGTTCGACCAGTCCGTTCAGCCAGCCGGCCACGCGTACGGTATCGTCGCGCAGCCCCAATCGGCCCATGCCCTCGACCAGCGACCGTCTCGCCCCGGCATCGCCGTCGAGCTCGATCGCGGCCGTGGCCAGGGCCTCGGCCGACAGTGCAGCGGCACGCACTGCGCCGCGCCGGGCATAGTCGGCCAGCCGTGCCGGTTGATCGTGGCCACCGGTGGCCGTCATCACGCACGGCCGGCCGGCCGCGACCACCTGGTTGCTGAGCATGTTGCCGGCCCCGGCCACGACCAGCCGGGCCGTGGCCAGCAGGCTGCTCAGCTGAGCGGTCGGCAGGGCATCGATCACCGTCACGCCCGGCTGCCGCGGGGCGTCGCCGCGGTATTGCGGTCCGAGCACCACGCAGACCGCGCGGCCGGTCGCGGCGTGGAACCGGGCGGCGGCCTCGGCAAACCGTTCCGGTACCGGCGTGCCGTCCGCGTCGAGCTGGCCGCCCCCGCCGGAGACGAACACCGCCACCTCGTCACCCAACCGGTCGGCCAGCGCGTCGGGCAACGGGTCCGGCGGCGGTAGGACGGCGCCGGCGAAGCGGTGCTCGGCCGACGGCACCAGGGCGGCGCGCACGCGCTCCAGCGGACCCAGCCGGGCCCGCACGGGTTCGCGCACCAGCATCACGTGCAGGTCGATCCAGCGCAGCCGGCGCCAGGCCAGCGCGCGTCGGCGGCGGCCCGGCCGGTTCGAGATCCAGGCGACCCGACCGCCGAGCTGGCGCACTGCGCGCAACTGGGCGGTGCGGCCGCTGCCGTCGAACACCGCCAGGTCGGGCCGGAGCGCGGCGATGCAGTCGCGCACGGCGCGATCGGCCCGGGCCGGCGTGGCATCCAGCCGATGGACCTGCAGCCCGTCGTCGTCGCGCAGGTCGGCATCGCGCGCTCGCAGCACGTGGGCTTCGAGTCCCGGGGCGTGCTGGCGCAGGGCGCGCGCCAGGTTCAGCGCGCGGTAGTACTCGCCGCTGCCGGTCGGGCCGCTGGCCGGAATGAACAGGACCCGCGGCGGGTGCGTGGCCATCGGTCGCCGCGACCGCTCAGTCGCGCTCGGCCAGCCGGGCGTCGATGCGCTTCAGGGTGTCGCGGATTTCGCCGAGCAGCGCGGCCGTCTCGCCGCCGGATGGTGCCGTCGACGCAGGCGGTTCGGCGTCGGGCCGGTCGGTGACCTTGTCGCGCTGGTCCAGCGCATCGTCGCGGAAGCCGTCGGTATCCAGGATGCCGATCAGCTTGACCAGCGCCCCGCCGGGCGTACTCGACTGGCCGGCGGTCTCGACCTGCAGGCCCTTGATGCCCATCCGGCGCATGATCGGCCCCTGAACCAGCGCCAGGTCGGTCACTTTTTCCAGCGGAATGCTCTTTTCCTGGCGGACCAGCACGCCGCGGCTGACCTGCAGTTCGCGGCTGGTCAGCACGACCTCGAGCGTGGCGTAGAACCTGCGGTAGTACCACCAGGCGATCGGCAGCGCGATCGGCAGCACCACGATGCCGATGATCGTGGCGAACATCGTGATCGTGAACGAAAGCATCGAGTAGCGGATCGCCTGGGGCGAGATCTCGGCGGTTCTCAGAACGCGGGGCGCGGGTCGCATCGGCATCGGTCCTCGGGGAATCGGATCGGGTTCGTCGAGTGTACCCGCTCGATCGGCCGACGGCACTCAGCCCGGGTAGCGCGGCGGCGCCCCCGGCGGCGCGGTCTTGAAGCGCCGGTGCACCCACCAGTACTGGGCCGGGGCGCGGCGAACGTGGTCTTCGAGGAAGGCGTTGTAGCGGGCCAGGTCGTCTTCGAGGCGCTCCTCGCCCATCGTCCAGGCC
>Ga0102938_10000288_pt1 | contig 36406 bp, 30 predicted proteins | sample SalPonR2_B_D2_MG_FD_84516 | JGI IMG/M metagenome (GOLD analysis project Ga0102938, IMG submission 84516) | Salt pond soil microbial communities from South San Francisco under conditions of wetland restoration - Salt Pond MetaG R2_B_D2_MG | ecosystem: Environmental > Aquatic > Marine >...
ATGGCGACAGTCAAGCGGCCAGGGAGAGCGCAAAGCGTCCCTTGACATAGGATCCCCGACCCGGTGCTGTATAGATACAATGGTCTCTACTAAAAACATTCAAAGAGGTAGAATATATGGACGTACTTGATCTCACCCAACATGAAAACATTTCTACCCGAATTGGCGACAAACTCAAAGGTCGCGTCGCCCTTGTGACCGGTGGAACCCGTGGAATTGGTGCAGCGATCTGCCGCAGCCTTGCGAGTCAGGGTGCTACGTTAGCAGCGGGATATTCCGGTAACGACAAGGCAGCGGCAGATTTTTGCGCTGCTTTTACCGAGAACTATTCCACTCCTGTCAGCACCCACAAGGGAAATGTCGGTGACGCGGCGGATTGTCGCCGAACCATCGACGAAGTGCTCACGATGCACGGTCGTTTGGACATCCTGGTCAACAATGCTGGCATCAGTATCGACAGGACCGTGCTCAAAATGACCGACGAGGACTGGTATAACGTGATCAACGTTAACTTGTCTGGGGCATTTTTCCTTTCTCAGGCAGCGCTTCGTCATATGTCCGAGCGTGGCAGCGGTCGTATCGTCAATGTTTCAAGTGTCATCGGCGAGATGGGCAACATCGGTCAGGCTAATTATGCTGCCTCGAAATCCGGCCTTTTTGGACTGACCAAGACCATGGCGCGCGAGGCCGCGCTGTTGCTGGCCAGGTCTGGAAAACTGACGGAACCAAATAGCGTCGGGCTGACCATTAACACCGTCACTCCGGGCTTTATTGCTACGGAAATGCTGGAGAATATCCCTGAAAAAATGATGGAAAAAATTCTGGCTATGATCCCTCAGGGGCGACTCGGCAAACCTGAAGAAATCGCCCGCGTTGTACACTTCCTCGCTGCTGACGCTTCCTCTTATATTACGGGGCAGGTTTGGGGCGTAAATGGCGGGCTTGATATGTAATTCATGCCTTTCCGGTATTCTTTTAACTATTGAGTGTACGTTGAATTCGGGCTGCAGACGTGATTTGTCGTTAGTCGGAGCATCCAGATATACGTGTTGGTGGAAAATTGACATTACAGAAATCTTCAGCCTGTTCGTTTTTATCCCTGTAGGGATTCATGTAAACTCATAACCTCATAGGGGAGAAAAGGCATCTCATGGGAAAATTATCCGGAAAAATTGCAGTAGTTACGGGAGGCTCACGAGGGATTGGAGCTGCGATTGCCACAGGGCTTGGCGGAGAGGGGGCCACGGTAGTTATTAATTATAATCACAGCAAGGACGAGGCTGATAATGTCGTCGACGTCATTAAGTCAGGTGGAAGCTCGGCCATTGCCATTCAGGCTGACATCTCGGACATGGAACAGACAAGTCAATTCATCGAAGAGGTTCTGGCTCAGTACGGCAGGATCGATATCCTGGTCAATAATGCCGGTATTACCAGGGATAAATCTTTTAAGAAGATGTCGTTTGAGGAGTGGCACAAGGTCATCGATACAAATCTGTCGTCGGCTTTCAATACCTGTAAGGCAGCGTTGCCTGGTATGCTGGAACATAAATATGGGCGCATTATCAATATCAGCTCTGTGATCGGTCAATCGGGGGGTTTTGGTCAAAGCAACTATGCTGCGGCCAAGGCCGGTCTCATCGGATTCACAAAGTCTCTCGCCCTGGAAACGGCAAAGGCCGGAATAACGGTAAATTGTATCTGCCCAGGGTATATCGCGACCGAAATGGTAGCGGCGATGCCTGAGGAGGTCAAAGAAGCCATCATTGCCATGGTGCCAATGAAGAAACTCGGAGACCCCGAAGAAATTTCCAAGGGGGTTCTCTTCATCTGTGATAGCGAATATATGACCGGTCAAAGTCTTAATCTTAATGGTGGTCTCCATATGATTTAGATTCATTAAAACGAATCTGAACGAAAACGGGCGCCGGACAGTTTTTAAAGCTGCCCCAATTTCGAATGGTATGATTTGCGTTAGCGGGGCAGTCCTCTTTTAAGCTGGATTCCAACCGACTCAATTTCTGTGTGTTCAGCGATGGTGATGCTGATGTTCTTTTCGGAGGCGGTCAATGGTTCTATCCTTGTGAGCTGATATTCCAGCACTTTTTCATCCGCATCCGACCAGCTGTTCCCCTGCTCGGCACGTTGTTGAATTCGCTGCCGGAACAGCTCTTCATTCAACTGAAAATCCAGAATTCTAAAGGGACATTGGCGCGTTATCGCTAGCTGTTTCAGCTGCTGGCGATCCGCCTGCCTGATGAAGGTGGCATCGACAATCACCGTAAAACCGGCAGCAAGAATCAGCTCGGCCAGCGAGAAAATGTGGTTGTAGGTTTTCTCGTTTGCTGTGGTGCTGTAGATCCCTTTCTCGATGGCTGATCTGCCGGACTGATTGGCTTCAAGATGATGAAGGCGCTTGCGTTCCAGGTCGGAATGAATACAGATCGCTCCGATAAGGGGTGCCAGTTCGTTAACAAAGGTCGTTTTTCCTGACCCTGATAATCCATGGGTGATGACCAGCTGGGGTGCTGGTGTTTGCGTGTAGTTTTCAGCAAGGGTCAGGTAGCTTTTAAGCTGCTCAAGGTCGGTGTTGCGTTCCCGGGCTGACAAGTCCGATTGACGCAAGCGTAAACCAAGGACCTTGGCTCTGACCATAGCGCGATAAACCTGATAAAAGCGCAGGACTTTGAGCCCGGCATAGTCACCTGTGTGGCGCAGGTAGGCGTTGAGAAAATACCAGGCGAGCTCTTTTCGACTGCGATCGTCAAGGTCCATCACCAGAAATGCAATATCATTGATGGTATCGATCCAGCGCAGGTTTTCGTTAAATTCAATACAGTCGAACAACAGCGGTCTGTCTTGAAACCAGGCCATATTGGCCAGGTGCATGTCACCGTGGCATTCGCGAATAAAACCGCTTTTGAACCGTGCCAGCAGAACCGGCTGTAGAGTTGAGAAGCTTGATTCGCTCCAGTCTTGTAAGTTGCTGATTGTTTGAAGCGATACATTCTCTGGGAGTGCAGACTTGATCTGCGTGAAATTCTGGCGGACAGGTTCGATGATACTATGTGGTGTTCCAAAATGATGCTGCTGGTCAGTTTGAGCGGCCTGCAGGTGAACTTCAGCTATTTTTTCAGCAAACTCAATTAAGACGGCAACACCCAATGTTCCTGCCGCTAGCATCCGGTCGAGCTGGTCTTCCTGAGGAAAACGCCGCATTTTTACCAGGTAGTCCAGTGCCGGTTCCTGGTTCAGGCGGGGGTGGTCGACGGAGCCGCCGACAGGAATAACTGCAAGGTAGAGTTCCGGGGCAAAATGGCGATTAAGCCGCAGTTCTTCAGTGCAGAAAAAGTAGCGTTTGGCAAGGCTGGAGAAGTCGAGAAAGCCGAAATTGACCGGCTTCTTCATTTTGTAGGCGGAGTTACCACTTAAAAAAATCCACGAGGCGTGGGTTTCGATCAGTTCTGCTCCCGGATCTGAGGGGCCGAAGAAGCAAGGCTCAAGCATGTGGTTGATCAATGTCTGGTGCTTCGCCATGACGATGCCTCTTGGACGATTTAACAGTGGAGAAAAAATGGTTTTCTAAACTTTAAGTCTAGTCGATGAGAAAGGTTTAGCAAGGATTTATCGGTATGATTTGCGATAATCCAGCCCAGGAAAAAAAGAACAGGCCGCGACCGTCGGGTTTTTAGGGTTGTAACCATAATCAGGGGGCACAATTGATTTTGCGCCCCCTGATTTGAGTTTTACAAGGACTGTGTCGTGACAGTTATGTGTTGTCCAACCTGAATTATAGTCCCATCAGTGGATCCGTCAGGCCAAACACATAGATGGCAACAAGGCCCAGGATTCCAGTAGCAAGCACGTAGAAGACAGTCGGAATAATTGTCATGCGAATCGTTCTACCTTCCTGCCCGAGGAGCCCGACGGTTGCCGAGGCGGCAACCACATTGTGAATAGCGACCATATTCCCTGCTGCTGCGCCCATTGCCTGAAGAGCAATCATGACCGCACCGGAAACACTCAGGGCGTTTGCTACTTCAAGCTGGAACTGGCTGAGCATCATGTTGCTGACGGTGTTGGATCCGGCAATAAATGCGCCCAGGCCACCAACGGTCGGAGCAAGTAACGGATAGATGGAACCAAAGGTCACCGCAACAAAGTCGGCCATCGCCACCGGCATGGATGCCAGATCAGCGCCGTTAACCCCTGAATTGATCAGAATCCGCACCATCGGAATGGTGAAAATCAGAACGAATCCGGCCCCAATCAGGGTTTTTCCGGCAGAACCGGCCGCTTCTGTAAACTGAGAGAATTTCATCCTGTGGAGGAACAGGGTCAGTACCGAGACGAACAGTAGAATTCCACCGGGGAGATAGAGGGGTTGAACGCTGCCGCTGACGCCGGCCTCGCCAAGAATATTTGACCAGCCGAACGAGAGACTGAGCAATGCCGACTTGAGAGCGGGAAAAACCCGGCTGGCAACGAGAATCAAGGCTACCAGCAGATATGGGGTCCAGGCCATGGGCAGGGAGATTTTGCGTTCGTCAAGGCTGGGTTGTTTTGGAACGATGGTGCCAAACCAGGCTTTTGGCCACTCTTCCTGTGGAGCAAAGTCCCAAACAGTTTTGGGTGCGAGGAAGCCTTTTTTGGCGGCCGGGACAACAATGGCCATGCCGACCAGAGCGCCGACAATAGAAGGAAATTCCGGACCAAGAAATATTCCGGTAAGGGCATAGGGGACAGCAAAGGCCAGGCCGGTAAAAAGCGCGAAAGGCGCCATTGCCAGCCCCTCTTTCCAGCTCTTGTTTTTGCCGAAAAAGCGGGTAAGCATCATGACCATCAGCAGCGGCATCAGGGTTCCGACGATCGCATGGCCGATAGCTACTTCAGAGGTGATAATCTGTCGAAATATCTCCCAGCTTGAACCGTTGGCGGCGAGTTGGTTACCAATGGCAATATGATCCAGTCCATTGGTGACACCAATGATAATAGGGGTTCCAACGGCGCCGAAAGAAACCGGCGTTGATTGAATCATCATGCCAACCATAATAGCGCCCAGAGCGGGAAAACCGATGGCGACCAGCAAGGGTGCGGCGATGGCAGCCGGGGTACCGAACCCGGAAGCGCCCTCGATAAAACAGCCGAAGAGCCACGCCAGAATAAGAACCTGAATCCGTCGATCCGGACTGATGTTCGTAAATCCTGCCCGGATTGTTGAAATAGCGCCGGAATTCTGAAGAGTATTCAGGAGCATAATCGCTCCAAAAATAATCCAGAGGACGGCGACGGTGACAATGATGCCCTGGAAGGTTGAGGCGAGAACACGGTTCAGACTCATCTCCCAGAAGAACAGGGCGATGCCTGCCGCTGATAGATAAACAATGGGCATCGCCCGTCGGGCCGGCCATTGAAGACCAACCAGAAGTACGGCTGCGACAATGATTGGTGTAGCTGCGAGTAGTGCCTGGATCCCTGGTGACATAAAGTTTCCTCTTGCGAAAAAGGTTTATTGTGCTTGGCGGACTATCCTGTGATGGATACAAGTTTATGCAATAAGGAGTTCCACAAACATGAGATGGTTACGGTGCCAACGCCTATTATTTGATGAAATTGTCTTGGCCTGTGTTGACCTGAACAGAAGAGGAGTCCTGAAGGGCACCGATCAACAACAATATATAAACGCAGGCAATATAACCGAATTGATACATATGGTAAAGAGGTAATACCAGTTATATTCAAGAGTCTTTCATATTGCCACACCCCTGAGCGTGAGTTGGGACATTGCGGATAGCTTCTTGAGCCATTCAGTCTCTCGGGTTAGTGCCCTGGGTTGCTGACCGCCTTCAAAAAAGTCGCGGTCACTCCTGAAAACTTGGCTTTTTATCGTAAAAATTGATCTCTTGTGCTATTTTGCGCTGTCTATCCAATGGGTTTGTGGAAAAATTTATTGTTCTGACATTCTGCATTATTAATGATGTGTGATGGCCTGTGCTAAACAGAAATTATTGAACTCAATATGGTTTTACTGGATTGCGTTAACATTTTTTTTACCAAGGAGACAAAAATGAAAAAAGTTTTTTTTGCCCTGTTTTGTATCGCCATTAGCATGCCGGTAACGGCCTGGTCCCTTGACCCGGTCAAAATCGGCATGGTGACCACCCTTTCCACCAAAGCCGGATACCTCGGGGAGGATGTTCGCGACGGTTTCAGGTTGGCCATGGCCCAGGAGGGGGGGCAATTGGGCGGTATTCCCGTCGAACTGATGGTTGAAGATGATGGCGGCGACCCGGGAAAGGCCAGGCAGATTGCTGATCGTTTTATGAAACGCGACAAGGTCAGGATCATGACCGGAATCATCTTCTCCAACGTGGCTATTGCTGTGGTACCCAAAGTGGTTAACAGCGACGTCATCTATATCAGTCCCAATGCCGGGCCCTCGCTGCTTGCCGGTAAGGGCTGTGACCCCAATTATTTCAATGTCGCCTATCAGAACGACAACCTTGATGAGGTGGTCGGACAGTATGTCAGCGAAGCTGGTTTTAATAATGTTTATTTACTCGCCCCCAATTATCCAGCCGGCAAAGATCACCTTGCCGGTTTCAAGCGCTACTATCAGGGTAAGATTGCCGGTGAGGTCTACACCAAACTCGGCCAATCTGATTACGCAGCCGAAATTGCCACCCTGCGCGCCAGTACACCGGATGCGGTTTTCTTTTTTCTGCCGGGCGGCATGGGGATTAATTTTCTCAAGCAGTATGCCCAGTCAGGACTTAACGAAAGCATTCCGGTCTTTGGCCCAGCCTTTTCTTTTGACGAGCGGTTGTTACAGGCCGTCGGTTCGGCAGCACTTGGTGTAAAAAACGGTTCCCAATGGAGCCATGACCTCGACAACCCTGCTAATCGTCAGTTTGTTGCCGCGTTTCGTGAAGCTTATGGACGCACACCGACTCTCTATGCCAGCCAGGGCTATGATGCCGCACGCTTGATCGCCGGCGCCCTGAAAAAGGTCAACGGTGATGTCGGGCAATTGGCGGCGCTGCGTACCGCACTGAAAGCCGCGGACTTTGAATCGGTGCGCGGGGATTTCAGGTTTTCTGCCAACCAGCACCCGATCCAGAACCTCTATATCCGTGAAGTCGTGCAGGATGAATCCGGGAATTATACCAACAACACCCTCAAGGCCGTTTTCACCGAACACAGCAATGCCTATGTCGGCGAATGCACAATGGCTGACTAAAGAAAAAAACTCGATCCCGGCGAATTTATGCTTTTAGTTTTTGAACAACTGCTGAATGGTTTGCAACTCGGCGTTACCTTGTTTCTGCTCTCTGCCGGTTTAACCCTGGTCTTCGGCATTATGCAGGTTATCAACCTGGCCCATGGTTCGTTTTATATGATCGGCGCCTATGTAGCGGCGACAGTCGCTGCCTCTACGGGGTCGTTTCTGCTTGGGTTGGCAGTTGCCTTGCCGGTTACTGCGTTGATCGGTATGCTGGTTGAGATGAGCATCTTGCGACGACTGTACCAAAAGGAGCATGTCGAACAGGTTCTGGCGACGTTTGGCTTGATCATGTTTTTCAACGAGCTGACCCGGATTATCTGGGGTCGTCAGCCACTCTTTATGGATGCCCCGGTGTGGTTGTCGGGCAGTATTGAGTTGATCCCCGGCATTCCCTATCCAAGTTACCGCCTTGCGGTGATTGGAGTCGGGCTGCTGGTCGCATTGTTTCTTTATCTGTTGTTCGCCTACACCCGTGTCGGCATGCAGATTCGCGCCGGGGCCAGTAACCGCGAGATGGCTGCGGCCCTGGGAATCAACATCAGACGACTCTATACCCTGGTGTTCGGTCTCGGTACCCTGTTGGCTGGGCTGGCCGGAGTGATGGCCGGACCGATCCTCGCGGTCGAAGCAGGGATGGGAGAAAGTATCCTTATTCTCACCTTTGTCGTCATTGTCATCGGGGGCATCGGTTCGGTGCGCGGAGCTTTTGTCGGAGCCCTATTGGTCGGCATGGTTGATACCCTGGGACGAGCGTTTTTGCCGCTGTTTTTCCGCTTGCTGTTTCCTGCTGCAACAGCAGACGGTGCTGCCGCTTCGATTGCTTCCATGTTGATTTATCTCCTCATGGCCGCGATTCTTATCTGGCGCCCGCGCGGCCTGTTGCCGGCGCATAGCTGACAGCTTATATCGGCGCAAGATAACGAAAGATTCAAGATGTTCAGACCAACCCGTAAATCGCTCCTGTTGATCTTTGCTACCCTGTTGCTGTTGTTGCTGCCACTGCTGCTGCAGTTGCTCGGGGAAGAGTATCTGATCTCCTTGGCAAGCCGCATCCTGATCTATGCTCTGGTGGCTGTCAGTCTCGACCTGATGCTTGGATATGGCGGTATGGTCAGCCTCGGACATGCCGCGTTTTTCGGTATCGGTGCCTATGTGGTAGCGATTTTTTCCCATCACAGTTTCGAGGGAACCCCGGTTCTTTCCTGGCCTTTTGTTCTTCCCGGCCTGGATGCTGCACTGTTGCTGTGGCCGTTGGCGATTTTGATTGCGGCCCTTTTCGCGCTCATCATCGGTACCTTGAGTCTGCGTACCAGCGGCATGCATTTCATCATGATTACTCTGGCGTTTGCCCAGATGCTGTTCTTCTTTTTCGTTTCTCTGGAAGCCTACGGCGGCGATGACGGCCTCAGTCTGTTTGCGCGCAACCGCATCCCGGGGCTCGATCTGGGTAATGATACGCATTTTTACTATCTCTGCCTTGTCCTGCTCGGGGCCTTTCTGCTGATCGCCTATCGCCTGGTTGCGTCCCGTTTCGGGATGGTGATCCGGGGCAGTCGGGACAATGAAAAACGCATGCAGGCTCTCGGGTTTCCAACCTTTCGTTATAAATTGGCCGGCTTTGTGATCGCTGGGGCCGCCGCTGGGCTGGCAGGAGCTTTGATCGCCAACCACACTGAGTATGTCAGCCCCGGGTTAATGCACTGGACCCACTCCGGGGTGATTCTGGTCATGGTGCTGCTTGGTGGCCGTGGCACCCTGTTCGGACCCGTTCTCGGGGCTGCAACCTTTCTGATTCTGGAAGAGGTGCTGCCGATCTACACCGAACACTGGATGCTTTATCTGGGCCCCGTGTTGATTCTGGTTGTGCTCTTTGCCCGCCATGGCATTTACGGCATATTGACCGGCCGGGAGCGGCATCATGGCTGAACCCTTGCTGAAAATCCTCGGCTTGAAAAAGCATTTCGGCGCCGTTAAAGCCTGCCATAATCTGTCGCTGGAGATCTGTGCGGGGGAGACTCACGCCCTGATCGGTCCCAACGGCGCGGGTAAAACCACCCTGCTTAATCTCTTGTCCGGAGACCTGCAGCCGGATGCCGGTCAGATTTTTCTCGACAATCGTGATATCACCCGGATTCCCCTCTACCACCGTGCCCACCTTGGGCTTGCGCGCTCTTACCAGATTACCTCAGTTTTTTCTCAACTCAGCGTCGAGGAGAATCTGCTCCTGGCGATACAGGCCCACAGTGGCCACAGTTTTCGATTCTGGAAAAAGGCGATCAGCGACCCTTGTTTGCGTCGTGAACTGGAGCCGGCGTTGGAGCGAGTTGGACTCGAGCAGCGTGCCCGTGTGCGCGCCGGAAGTCTGTCCCACGGCGAAAAAAAACAATTGGAGGTAGGCATGGCGCTGGCATGTAACCCACGCGTCCTGTTTCTCGATGAACCGATGGCCGGAATGGGCCCGGGAGGAAGCGTCGAGATGGGTAAGCTTATCAGCAGGTTAAAACAGCAGATGACGATTGTTCTGGTAGAGCATGACGTTGAAGCGATTTTCAGTCTCGCTGACCGGATTACCGTGCTGGTTTACGGCGAAATTGTCGCCACCGGAACGGCAGATGAGATCCGCTCCAGCGCGGCTGTGCGCGAAGCCTACCTGGGAGAAGAATGAGCATGCTGAAAGTCGAAGGAATTGCAACCTTTTACGGTACCAGCCAGGCCCTGTTCGGTGTCAGCCTTGAGGTCGGCGACGGCGAGGTGGTCACCCTGCTCGGCCGTAACGGCATGGGCAAAAGTACCACAGTCAAATCGATTATGGGGATGACTCCGGTCAGCGGTGGTTGCATATGCTTCAACGACATTACCATCCACCAGCTGCCCAGTTACGCTATCGCCCAGCTCGGGATCGGGCTGGTGCCTGAAGGTCGGCAGATCTTCCCCAATCTGACAGTGCGCGAAAACATCCTAGTCGCCGCCGCCAATCGTGGCGGTCGCAAAGAACCCTACACCTTTGAGGAAGTGCTGGAGATCTTTCCCCGCCTGGCCGAACGGCTCAATCATTACGGCGATCAGCTCTCCGGCGGTGAGCAGCAGATGCTGGCTATTATCCGCGCCCTGATGACCAATCCCAAGCTGATGATTCTGGATGAAGCAACTGAAGGGCTGGCGCCACTGGTCCGCAAGGAAATCTGGTACGGACTGAGCGTACTGAAAGAACGCGGACAGGCGATCCTGGTGATCGATAAAAATCTGGATGCGTTGATGAAGCTGGCCGACCGCCATTACATTATGGAAAAAGGTCAGGTGGTCTGGTCGGGGAAAACTGCCGCTATCATCACCAATGAGAATCTGAGGGCCCGTTATCTGGGGGTATGATGGGTGATGGCGTCGAAAAAATTCACCAACTGCTACGTTGCTGTAACCGCCTCATGGCTTCGACGTAGGTAAGTATGCCCCATTGTTCGACAATTGCGCGCCTTGCATTTGGAGCTTTTTGCCTATCCAGTGTTTCTAATGCTTTTTGCGAAAGCATCATAAATGGGTTGGTGGAAAATCTGAACTAATCTGGGACGGGAAGAAATATCCTTTATGGAAGATCTTTTTTTTGTTTTTGCGAACGTAACATTGCCGGTTTTTGGAATCATCATTTTAGGCGCTCTGGTGGGTGGTCGTTTGCAATTGGAAGCTCGTACCCTGACCAGAGCGGCCTACTACGTATTCGTCCCGGCCTTTATCTTTCACTCCATCAGCACTGCCCAGATTGAATTTTCAAGTGCCCTGAGCATGATCGGCTATATTGTGCTGGTCCACCTGATCGGTGTTGCCATAGCAATTGTCGTGGGTGCGGTTTTAAAGCGTTCACGGGAGATGATTGCTGCTTTTGTTATGATTGCCTCTTTTGGTAATGTCGGCAACTATGGTCTGGCACTGATTCGCTTTCGCCTGGGGGATGAAGCGATTGCCTCGGCAACAATCTTTTATGTTGCCATTACCATCAGCGCTTTTATCATGTGTGTCGGCGCGGCCGGCTGGGCGCGGGGTGGAAAACGCGGGGCGCTCTGGCAAGTGGTTAAAACCCCGGCACTCTTAGCCATGATTCCTGCGGTCCTGGTTTCATCAACAGATTTGCAGGTGCCGTTAATGGTGCAACGAATGGTTGGATTGCTCGCTGAGGCGATGATTCCGGTCATGCTGTTTACCCTTGGGTTGCAGATGCTTGAACAAAAAAAGATCCAGTTCAATACCGATGTTTTTCTCGGATCGGGTCTGCGGCTATTCCTGGTGCCATTCATCGCTGTCCTGGTGGCGCGCGGGTTTTCTTTTGGTGCAATTGAACAAACGGCGGGTATCCTGCAGGCCGCAATGCCGGCAGCCATTCTGGTTGCCATCATCGCCAAGGAGCACGATGTCGTGCCTGAATTTGTTACTTCAGTAGTGATTGTGTCAACCTTGATCAGTGTTGCCACATTGACGCTTTGGATGGTTGTCCTGTAATCGGGAATCGGGGGACATAATACCTATTAAAATTAATAGGTATTATGTCCCCCGATTAACTAAACAGCTACTTATTAAGGAGTTTTTGTGACATCTGAACGTTATGCCTCCCCGCTGCTGGGTTGGATCATGTGGGGATTGGTTGCCAATCTTTATCTTGTCGGTTTTTTCCAGCGGGTGGCTCCGGCGGTCATGGTCGATGAACTGATGGCCGATTTTCAGATCGGCGCGGCAGTTCTGGGCAATCTTTCCGCTGCTTATTTTTATGCCTATGCCGCCATGCAGATTCCCAGCGGGATGTTGGCTGATGCCATCGGACCTCGCCGCCTGAGTGCTTATGCAGCATTGATAGCGTCTCTCGGCATTTTTGCTTTTGCCTTATCGCCCTACCTGTGGCTGGCTTATCTGGGACGTTTTATGATCGGCGCATCGGTCGCTGTGGCTTTTGTTGCTTGTATGAAACTGGCCGGGCACTGGTTTCCGACCAATCGTTTTGCTACCATCACCGGGGTTGCTCTGCTTATGGGCAATCTCGGCGGCATCCTCGCAGGGATTCCTCTGTCTGAAGCCATTGCCCTGTTCGGTTGGCGTTCCTCCATGTTTGTCAGTGGTCTGGTAACCCTTGGTGGCGCTTTGTTGATCTGGGTGGTGGTGCGTGATGATCCGAGCGAACGGGGCTATACCTCTTTTGCTTATGCTGCCACGGTTGACGAACAAAAACTATCTGCCGGCCAGGCTTTGAAGTTGGTCATGAAAAAGCGGGATACCTGGTTGCTGTTTTTTGCCGGTGGTCTTTCTGCTGCGCCCTTACTCGTATTTGCAGGCCTCTGGGGTGTCCCTTATCTGACTCAGATATACGGGATGGAACGCTCCCAGGCCGCCGGGTTTACCTCCACCATGCTCCTTGCGTGGGCTATTGGTGGACCATTTTTGGGAGCTATCTCAGATCGATTCAAACGCCGCAAATTACCTTATCTGCTGACAAATGTCTGCGCAACTGTACTCTGGGGCATGTTTTTGTTTGTTGAGATTCCCCAACCGCTGCTTTATCCACTCTTTGCGGCTATGGGTTTTTTCTCGGGAGGGTTGATTGTCGGGTTTGCTTTCGCACGTGAAGCGAATCACCCAGCCGTTGCCGGCACGGTGGGGGGAGTTGTCAATATGTCGATTCTAGGATTCGCTGCGTTATTACAACCCTTGCTGGGCTTTATTCTTGACCGCCATTGGGATGGCACTCTTTTGGGTGGAACGCCAAGTTACAGTGCAGAGGCCTATTTTTTTGCTTTTCTCTGGCTTTTTGGTTGTGTCTTATTGTCTGTCTTGGCTCTGATTCCGGTTGCGGAAACCAAATGTCAAATGTCTACTGAAGAGCTATAGCTGCAATCCAATCGAAATCGCTATCGAAATCGGGGGACATAATACCTATTAATGTTCAAAATAGGTATTATGTCCCCCGATTAACCTACGGCAACGGCAAGAACGATTTCGATCCCGATTTCGATTTCGATTTGGACAAAGAACAGCTCTAACCGAGTGTTCAGGCGGCGCTTCGCGGCAGAACATACAGCAACACCGCAAAGAAGTGAAAAGCACTGCCGGCCAGGACAAACAGGTGCCAGATGGCGTGGTTATAGGGCAGGCGCCTCCAGCAATAAAAAATCACGCCGCCGCTGTAAGCGAGCCCCCCCGCGACCAGCAGGCGGATACCAACAGGGTCAAGTGAGCTCAGTAACGGTCTGATTGCTATCAGAATAATCCAGCCGAGGACAAGGTAAAGAGTCAGAGAAAGTCCACGTTTTTGCCCGAGGGGTGATACCTTGAGAATGATTCCTGTCAGGGCAATACCCCAGACCAGAGCCAATACTGACCAGCCCCAAGGGCCACGCAGGTTAACCAGCAAGAAGGGGGTGTAAGTCCCGGCAATCAGCAGATAGATGGCGACGTGGTCGAGCAGGCGCAGAATTTCCTTGGTGCGGGGAACGGTGACACAATGGTAAAGGGTTGAGGTCAGATACAGCAGAATCATGGTGGTACCAAAGATAGTGCTGCTGACGATGTGCCACACATTGCCATGGGTGGCGGCAAGGGTAATCAGAACGACCAGCCCAAAGATGGACAACAACGCGCCAATGCCGTGGGTAATGCTGTTGGCGATCTCTTCGGCGAGGCTGTATCTTTTGGGATGTGATGATAGTTCGTCCATCTATTGCTCCAGCTAATGGCAATGTACTCTGACCTTCATTATAGCATTGACATAAAGGAAAAAGCAGTCGAAGCTGTTGTTTTACAAAAGTATTACGTCCCCGATTGGAGGTAGAAAAATACTATCAAAAACTTATTGACAACTATAACCAAAAAGGTTATAAATGAATCAAATACATTTTGTTGTGGCAGGCAAAAGGTATTTAGGTAGTACTCTCTCGTTACCTCCTTAGTGTGTCGCCCCGTGGTCCCCTCCTGATCACGGGGCTTTTTTTGTGTGGTGCTGACCTTCTGTTGGTTACCCTTATTGTTTCAGCTGACCTGAGTTTGTCGTTTGTGGTATATCCTGACTGTTACGCTTGTTTTTTTGTAACTATTCAGCTCAATTCTTACACAGGGTCTTCGGGTCCTGTGACAAGGGTGTCTGTCGCCATGGACGGCGACAGCAAGCGGTCAGGGATGACGAAAAGCGTCCCTTGGCATAGGATCCGAACGCCCGGTGCTGAACAGATACGTTTTTTTAGCCCAGTCAGGGTTTAGGTTAATCATGTATAAAGAATATTTCGGGCTCAAGGAAGAACCCTTTTCTATTGCACCCGATCCCCAGTTTCTCTACATGAGCGAGAAGCACCGTGAGGCTCTTGCTCATTTGATCTACGGTATGAAAGTCGATAGCGGCTTTGTTCTGCTGACCGGCGAGGTGGGCACCGGAAAAACTACTGTTTGCCGGTGTCTGTTAAATCAAATTCCGGATCATTCTGAGGTTGCATTTATTCTCAATCCCAAGTTGTCGGTACTTGAGTTGTTGGCAACGATCTGCGATGAGCTGGGAATCGAATATCCTCCCGGGACGGTCACTATCAAGGGCTTTGTGGATCGCCTGAATCTGTTTTTGCTTGATGCCCACAGTCGTAACAAAAGAACGATACTGATTATTGATGAAGCGCAGAATCTCAGTATCGACGTTCTTGAGCAGATCCGCCTGCTGACTAATCTGGAAACTGATAAACGTAAACTGTTGCAGGTAATTCTTCTAGGTCAACCGGAACTCAACCAGTTGTTGGAACGTCCCGAATTGCGCCAATTAGCGCAGCGCGTTACCGCCCGTTATCATCTTGAGCCGCTGTTACTGCACAACATTTCTGCCTATCTCAGCTACCGACTGGAAAAAGCCGGTGTTGAACGTCCGCTTTTTACGCCAAGAGCTATCAAAAAACTCTATCGTTTAAGTGGTGGCGTGCCGCGACTGATTAATCTGATCAGTGATCGGGCCCTGTTAGGGGCTTATGCTCTGGGCGAGCACCAGGTCAATCAAAAGGTAGTGATACAAGCCGCCAGGGAAATATTTGGTGCCGAGCACCGCCCTCGAACGACGGATAAGTGGTTTTTTTCCCTAGTGCTTTTGTCGATTGTGATTGTTGCCGTCATTATTGCCCTGTTTCTTTCTTTACCAACGCCACAGCGTCAAGAAACAGTGGCGATGATGCCGCTGGCGCCAGTTCAATCGGATCCGATCGAGACCCAAGGATCCGTCGAGAACCCGCTGCCGCCGGAACAGCAGGAGCAGCCGGAAACCAACCTCGTCATCACCCCACCGTCGCTAACTACAGACCAGAGTCACGATCAGGCCATCCAGGCGTTGCTGGCCCTCTGGGGCTACGCAGATTCTGTAGCCCAGGCAGACCTGGCAACAATTGCGGACCTGCACGGACTTTCCTTGCTGGGTGAAGAAGGAGACCTGGCATTGTTGCGAATGTTTAATCATCCTGCCATTCTAGCGCTGACTGATGCGTACGGAGATGATGAATTTTATCTTCTGCTGACAGGTCTCGACGCAGACACTGTGACCCTGGTGGTTGGGACAGATCTGCTTCGAGTTCCGGTCGCCACCCTGTTGGATCAATGGAATGGTGACTTTACTCTGCTCTGGCAGCCTCCTGCGGGTTACGAAGGAATTCTGCGTTATGGTGATGAGGGGGTCATGGTTTTTTGGCTTGAGCAGCAGTTGGCTGAGTTGAGTGGTCGTGAACCTCGCCCCGTACATTCCCTTCGTTTTGATCAGCAGTTGGTGAATGACGTGCAACGCTTTCAACGTCGCTACGGCCTGGTTCCTGACGGACTTGTAGGTCCTAATACGCTGATTGCTATAAACGGTTTGATTTCAACAGATCAACCGCGGCTTGCCAATCATCGGGAGCAATGAAGATGTCATTTATTCTTGATGCCTTGAAAAAATCGGAACATAAGCGCCGAGCACAGGCTGGTGGAGAATCTGCTGCGCTTTTTGAGATGAGCGGAAAAAAAATAAGCGCTCGGCGACGATCATTGCAGTTGCTGATCATTTTTTTATTGCTGGGAATCCTGCTGTTACTCGGTGTTCTCGTGTGGCAAAATCCCTGGAATGCTACGGACAGGTCGAGGATGTCGGAAATAGTGATTGCCGAGCCGCCGGCTATTGCGCCGGCAGTGCAGCCACAAGAGGATGTGCAGCCCACCACACAACCCTCGTTAGCGGAACCCCGGAAGAGGGCTGTTACTGTTCCATTTCCTTCAGCAGTTGCTACCCAACCGACTCCTGTACCAGCTCAAGCACCTCCTGTGGCGCCTGTCACACCGACAGCTCAACAGCCGGTCGAGGATCAGGTCTACACTATTAGCGACCTGCCGACCGATGTGCGCCGCCGTTTGCCTGCTCTGCAGATGGCATTGCATGCCTATAATGCTACAGATGCCGATGCCAGTCTGGTTCAGATCAATGGTCGCCTGGTGCGCGAGGGAGCGCAGATAGCGGAAAACTTAAGTGTTGATGAGATTACCGGTGACGGGGCGATTCTGCGCAGTGGCGCTTACCGCTTTCTGCTTCCCCGCCGCGGTCAGTAGACAAGAACCATCTGCAAGTCGCCGACATTGGTGTTGGTTGGACCGCTGATCAGCAGTCCGTCAACTTTTTTAAAAAAATGGTAGGAATCGTTGTTGCCCAGATAGCGTTCTAGGTCCAGACCAGCGATGTTGGCTCGTGCCAGGACCTCTGCATCGGCAAAAGCCCCGGCAGCATCTGTAGGCCCGTCATTGCCGTCGGTTGCTGCTGATAAAAAACTGACCCGTGCTTGCTGTTTATTGTCCCATCCGGCCAGTTCCTGCAGAAATGCCAGTGCCAGCTCCTGATTGCGTCCCCCTTTACCCTTTCCTTGCAGCGTCACCACTGTTTCACCACCAAACAGCAGGCAGGCCGGTTTTTCCATGAACATGTCACTGACCGCCACCTCGCGGGCAATCGTTGCCAGGTAACGGGCGGCATTGCGAGCTTCACCGGTGATGACGACACTGCCTGCCCTGGTGTGGTAGCCGAGATTCTGCGCCTGTTTTTCCGCCGCCAGCAGCGCCTGGCGATTGGTTCCGATGAGGATATTGGTGGCATAGCTAAGGCATTTGTCACCTGCCTTGGGGGTTTCAGCAATCTCTCCTGCTTGCCCGCGTTCAAGGGCAGCCATAATGCTGGCCGGGGTGTGGGAGTGGAGCTGGTAGCGATCAATGATGCTGATAGCATCGTTGAAGGTGGTAGGATCTGCACTGGTCAGGCCGGAGGCGATACTGCCGAGGTCGTCGCCGACCACGTCAGACAGAATAAAATTCAGACTCCGGGCTGGTGCGGCAAGACGCAGAAAACGCCCGCCCTTGATGGCGGAAAGGTGCTTGCGAACGCAGTTAATCTCTTCAATGGGCGCACCACAGCCCAGCAACAGGCTGGTGAGTTGCTGTTTGTCGGCCAGGGAGATAGCGGCCACACCAGCGGAAGATTCCGGATCGAGGGGATAGGGGAGCAACGCCGACGCCCCCCCGGAAATGCAGTTGATAATCAAGGTTCTTGGGTCGGCTTTCCGCACCAGTTCCGTCAACCGGCGCGCGGCCTCCAAGCCGCGCTGATCGGGGATCGGGTGGGAGGCTTCGAGGATCTCAGTGCGCTGTAGCGGTTCACTGTGCCCCTCCTTGACGCAGATCAGTCCGGTGGTGATGCGGTCCCCCAACAGTTCTTCGAATGCGCGCGCCATCGGGGCCGTGGCCTTGCCAGCCCCTAGCAGCAGGATGCGGTCATAGTGAGTCAGATCCAGATCGATCGACAGCCCTTCAGTTTTAACCTGCAATAGCTCTCCGGACAGACAGACCATGCTGCGGATAGCCCGGTAAGGATCGACTCGGTTGAGAGCAGCACGAAATATCTGATCCAGATGTCGGCGGCAGCTTTGTGGGTCTGGCATTGATGGAGATGAATGATGGGTCATGGTGTTGATCCGGGCAAAAGGGTTACTGGGAATGTCCATTTTCCGTTGAATTTTAGCCTGATTCCTGCTTTAAGTTCTAGCGCCGCAAGGTAGTAACAATCAATGGTATTCTATAACGGATAAAAAATGACAACAAAACAAACAACAAAACAATTCATGGACTGGCGGATCCGATTGTACTACTGGCTTGAAAGCCGTACCATCCAGCGGCTGGTGATTGCCGTGATCCTGGCTAACGCGGTGCTCCTTGGCTTGGAAACCGTACCAAGCGTCAACGAACCTTACGGCCATCTGCTCCTTCAGCTCGATCGTTTATGCCTGATGATTTTTGTGGTGGAATTGACGCTGGCGATCATTGCTATGGGGCTACGTGGTTTTTTTCGTGAGCCCTGGCGGGTGTTTGATTTTATCGTTGTCGGCATCGCCCTGGTACCGGCGACTGGGGCCTTCAGTATTCTCCGCAGTTTGCGGGTCTTGCGGGTGCTGCGCCTGGCTTCAGCCTCACCGCGGATGCGGGTGGTGGTCTCAGCGCTGCTGGCGGCGATTCCGGGTATGAGTTCAATTGTCGCCCTCCTGTTGCTGGTATTTTACGTCGCAGCAGTGATGAGCACCAAGCTGTTTGGAGCTGATTTTCCTGATTGGTTCGGTTCCATCAACGCCTCCATGTACACCCTGTTTCAGATCATGACCCTGGAAAGCTGGTCGATGGGGATCGTCCGGCCGGTACTCGAGGTGTTTCCCTATGCCTGGCTGTTTTTTGTCCCCTTTATCATGCTGGCAACCTTTACTATGCTCAACTTGTTCATTGCCGTGATTGTTGATGCCATGCAGAGTCAGGCCCATGCTGCGCAGAAAGAACAGATGCGCGAAATCGAGGACTTGGCGGAGGAAAAGGAAGCAGAGCTGCATCGGGATATCGACAGTTTGCGGGGGGAAATACGTGAACTCAAAGGGATGCTCCAAGGCGCTTCGGCCAATAAGGCCGTTACCAAACCGTAGGGGCAATTCATGAATTGCCCCTACACAAGACCATCCATCAGATCGACAGGAATTCAACCATGATCCACTTGACCAACATCACCAAGCAGCACGGTAATCGGGTGCTGTTCAAAAACGCCAGCTGTCAGATTCTCCCCAACAGTCGTTCCGGTCTGGTTGGGCCTAATGGCGCCGGGAAATCGACCATTTTTCGTCTGATCACCGGCGAGGAAGCCCTTGATGGCGGCGATATCACCTGTTCCAAAAAAACCGTGATCGGCTATTTTTCCCAGGAAGTCGGTGACATGGCCGGCCACAGTGCTCTTGACGAGGTGATTGCCGCCTCGGAAAAAACCGTTCGTCTCGGTGCCGAAATCGCTGCTATGGAGGTACAGATGTGCGAGCCGCTGGATGATGACGCTATGGCGTCGTTACTCGAGCGCTATGGTGACGTGCAGCAGGAGTATGAGCAGCGTGGTGGCTATGATCTTGAATCACGTGCTCAGACGGTATTGACCGGACTGGGCATTGGGCCTGACGATTATAACCGCCCGGTTGAAAGCTTCAGCGGTGGCTGGAAGATGCGCATCGCCCTGGCCCGGATTCTCACCCTGAATCCCGATGTGCTGCTCCTTGACGAACCAACCAACCATCTCGACCTGGAATCGATTATCTGGCTGGAAAACTGGCTGAGTGAGTCCTATAAAGGCGCCTTGCTGATGACCAGTCACGACCGCGATTTTATGAATCGGCTGGTAACGCGCATTATTGAGGTGAGCAACGGTACCATTACCACCTATGGTGGCAATTATGATTTTTATCTGCGTGAGCGCGATATTCGTCGTGAACAGCTGATTGCCAGTCATCGCCGCCAGCAGGAGATGCTCGCCAAAGAAGAGGAATTCATTGCCCGCTTTGCTGCCCGTGCATCCCACGCCGCCCAGGTGCAATCACGGGTGAAAAAACTCGAAAAAATCGAGCGTATCGAACTGCCACAAGAGCAGCGACTGGTACGCTTCGACTTTGCCGAACCACCACGTAGCGGTGATGATGTGCTGGCCTTCAAGGATCTCGCTAAGGTCTGGCAGCGCGACGATGGGTGTGATCTGCCGGTATTTTCCGGAGTGTCCGGGCTCGTCCAACGGGGCGAAAAAATCGCTGTGGTAGGGATCAACGGCGCCGGCAAGTCGACCTTCCTCAAAGTGCTCAGTGAGCAGACACTGCCGACTCAGGGAACGGTAACGGTCGGAGCCAATGTCTTTCCCGGCTATTTCAGTCAGCACTCCATGGATCTTCTCGATCCGAGAAAAACCGTTTACGAAACAGTCCAGGATGCCCTGCCACAACTGACCGTTGGCGTGTTGCGCAACCTTTGTGCGGCTTTTCTGTTTCCTGGGGATGATGTCGAAAAGCGGGTTGATAAACTCTCTGGAGGCGAAAAATCGCGTCTGATACTGGCGACTCTGCTTGGTCGCCCGTTAAATTTGCTGATCCTTGATGAACCCACCAACCATCTCGATATTCAGTCGCGTGATGTGTTGCTCGAAGCCCTGCAGGGGTTTGCCGGGACGGTACTCATCGTCAGCCATGACCGACATTTCTTGCGTTCCCTGGTCAATCGCGTGTTCGAAATTGACCACGGCGTCATGACCCCTTACGAAGGGGGATACGACTATTATCTGGAAAAAACCGGCCGCAAACACCATACTGATTGAAAATCTCCCGGCGGATTGCAGCCTGGCGACGCTTATCAATAAAAGGAACGTAACTACCCTTGCGCAGGGTCTTCGGGCCCTGTGACAAGGGTGTCTGTCGCCATGGACGGCGACAGCAAGCGGTCAGGGATGACGAACAGCGTCCCTTGGCATAGGGCCCGAAGGCCCGGTGCTGAACAGATACAAAGGAGCGATCATGGTTAATCTGATCTACTTTTCCCCGACGAAAACCACGGAAAAGATTGTTTCGCAGATTGCTGCCGGGATTGCGGATCCGGATTTGCAGCGTTACGATTTGACCCGCATGAGTAATGATTTGCCTGGCCGGATCAGCACCGGAACGACGATTATCGGCGTGCCGGTTTACGCTGGGCGGGTGCCGGAAATCGTGCTGGAACGGCTGGCACAGTTGCAGGGGGACGGGCTTCCCACGGTTCTGGTGGTGGTTTACGGCAATCGTGAGTTTGAAGATGCCCTGCGTGAACTGGCTGATGTGGTAACCGCAAAGGGCTTCCATGTGGTTGCGGCGGCGGCCTTTGTTGGTGAGCATTCCTATTCGACCCGCCGGCAGCCGATTGCCGCGGACCGCCCTGATCAAACCGACCTTGATCATGCCATGACCTTTGGTGCTGCGATCAGGAAGAAGTTGAGCACAGACAAGCAGACGTCAGCTCCGGAAATGATCCCTGGTAATGTGCCCTATCGTGAAGGGGTGGTGTTGGGGCAGATCGCACCAGAAACACTCGTAGAGCGCTGTGTGTTGTGCGGTATCTGCGCTTTGGTTTGTCCGACCTTTACTATCAGGGTTACCGATCAGGTGCTGACCGAGGTGGCGCAGTGCGTCATGTGCTGTGCCTGTGTCAAGGATTGTCCCCATGAAGCGCGGGTCATGACCCACCCGGTGGTGGCTGAACGTCGTACCCTGCTGGCAGAAAACTTCAGCCGGCGTAAAGAACCACAGTGGTTTCTATAATCTTCCTGTACGGCAGGGAGTGAGGGTTTTAAGCTTTGGAGCAATGAGTGTATTTTTTGAACGGTAGATTTTTGTGCTCTTAAAGCTAAGCAAGCCCCGGATCAGAAAATCCCTGGTCTTAGAGTCTTTTTGGTGGTGAGTTGTCGGATAGTCAGTTGCGATACTTGCTGTTTTCCTACAGCAGAAAACCGGCAGCACAAACGTAAGATCAGTCAATCTCATGTTTTCTTGCGCGGCTGTACATGCCGAGCAGGGTGTGAAGAAACAGTGTGGTGACGATCAGAATCCCGCCGCTAAAGGTTGTTGATGGAGGGCTTTCCCCCAAGACTAACCAGACCCAGATGGGCGCAAGACAGGTTTCCAGCAGCAGAAACAGGCTAACCTCAGCGGCCGGCAGAAAGCGCGTGGCGGAAGTGATGAGTAACAGCGCAACCGGCATCTGCACCAGACCTGCGAGCATCAGCCAGATGTAACTGGAGTGCGGTAACGACAGCGGCGTGGCAAATGGGAGTGCTGCCAAGCATAATAAAATTCCCCCACGCATGATAACGGCAGGCCGCGAAATCTCTGGATAACGACGGAAAACAGTGAAGTAAGCCCCGATAAACAGAGCCGACATAACAGCTAGTCCGTCGCCTAAAAGAGTACCGGTGCCCAGCGACCCGGACATGACCCAGAATACCCCGGCGATACAGACAATAATGGCCAGCCAGGTCCGACAGGAACATCTTTCGCCAAGAAGGATACGGCTGATCAGAGCGGCAAAAAGTGGCGCAGCGCTGAGAATAACAACGGCATTGGCTATCCGGGTAAGCGTAAATGCAAGGACCAGGCATAAGCTGCTGCCGGCCATCATTAGCGCTGCGAGCCATACCCCCCAAATTCGATTGTCGGAGGATCGAATTCGGCATGAGCTCGTAAAGTGACTTAGTATCAGAAACGCCAGCGCCATGAACAGGCCCCGCCAGAAAGAGACGTTCCAGCCATCCACAGCCGCCAGTCTGACCAGCAGGGCATCAAAGCTGATCAGGATAACCCCGGCAACTACAGTGGAGATGCCTTTGATGCTAACCTTCTCGGTAGACAACGAAACTTTCGGCATTGTGCCCCTTCTATTCATTTGGCTACCACCTTGTCACCCCCGCGGCCGGCGTGCTCTGGTGGTCAGCAGCATACCGGCACTGACCAGGGAAGCCAGCAGCAGGCCAATAAGGTCGCTGAATCAGTGATATCAAGGATGAAGCCAAGCAGAATCGGTGCCAGCGCCGTTGACACGACCATGGTCGCTTGGGTCACGGCGCGGATCGCACCTAAATGACGGGTACCGTAACGTTCCGGCCACAGGGCACCGCCAGCAGCACCGCTGCCGCCAAGACTGCCACCGGCTAACAGCAGATACCAATAAAGTCCGGTGTCAGAGGGACTGAAGCTCAGCACCAGTAGCCCGGCGACTAAAGGTAAAAGACCCAGGGGCAGGGCGCGTTGGGCACCAAATCGGTCGATCATTGGCCCGGCAACCAGCAGGCTGAGCAGATGACCGAGGGCAAAGCCGGTAAAGGCGATGCCGACCTTTTCCAGAGGCCAGCCGCGCAACCCGATGATCGCAGCCTGGTGAAAGAGAATAGCGGTAATCGTGAAGGGGGTCGCCAGGGCAGCGGGGAGCAGCAGATAAAAACCGGGGTCACGCAGCACCTGGTGACGGGTCAAGCTGGTCGGTTGAGCGCTGCTCGCGGTCTGCAGTTTGATGTCTCCTGGAGGCGGTGCGTGGCGCGCCAGCAACAGTAGAATCGGCATTGCCACCAACAGCAGAAAAGCAACGGCAACAAACCACGGCAGGCGCCAATTGCCAAGGGCCAGCAAGAGTCCGGCAGCCAGGGGCAAGGTTGATTCTGCCAGTGGAAAACCGGCCACGGTCAGGGCCATCACGCGCCCGCGCTGCTGGTGAAAATAGCGCCCAGCCACGGTGACACCCAAATGAGACAACAGTCCTTGCCCGCCGAAACGGATCAGCAAAAAACCGGGAATCAGCATCAGCCAGTGAGAAGCCAGCCCAATCGTCAGGCAGCCGCTAACCAGAATCAGCACTGCCGCCAGGGTCAGTTGCGGCAACGGTCTGGTGTCCACCAGTTCGCCAAATTTGAGCAGCAGCAGAGCCGAAACCAGAGTCGCACCACCGTAGCTGAAGCCGTAAGCACTGTTGCTCAAGACAAATTCAGCGCGAATAAAATGGCCGAAAACCGAGATGAAAAAAGTCTGGCCAAAGCCGGAGGTGGCTGTAGCAAGCAGGGCAAACAGGGCCAGTTGGGGATGTTCTGCGATAAATTTAGGTGTTTTCATCAGCGGGATATTGGCACAGTTGGGCTGCTTTGCAAGGTTTTTCTCAGCGTCTCTTCGTTAAATCTTTTTTTAACGAAGAGGACCCGGTATCAGGTTCCACAGAAGGTTTGATACCTTCGATTTGAGGGGTCCGGTGGTTCACGATAATCGTGGTCGGTGTCAGTCAGGTCGGCATAGGGCGATGCCAGAACCCGCAGCAGATTTTTCAATGGTTGCAGGTTGTCATCTTTTTCCGCTGCTGCAAGTGCTTCTTCGACCCGATGGTTGCGTGGAATCACCGCTGGATTGTGGCGATCCATCATTGGTTTGACTGCGCTGAAAGATTGTCCCTGTTGTTCTAACCGCATCCGCCAGTGTTTTTGCCACTGCTGAAATGCTGCGTCCCGTTGCAATTCATTGTTCGTTACGTGCTCATTAGCCAGATCACGGAAGCTGTTGGTGTAGTCGGCTCCTAAGCGCTGCATGATATTCAGTAGTTCCTCCATCAAGGCCACATCGTCCTTTTGTGCGTCCAGCAATCCGAGCTTGCCTCGCATTCCCCGCAACCAGGCTTGGTGAAATTTATCGGTAAAACCGTCCAGAGCCTGTTGTGCTATTTCGATGGCGGCTTCCTGCTGTTCAGCTAACAGGGGCAACAGGGCTTCGGCGAAACGGGTCAGGTTCCACTGGGTAATCGGGGCCTGGTTGGTATAGGCGTAGCGCCCCTGATGATCGATGGAGCTAAAAACGGTGGCGGGATTGTAGGCATCCATGAAGGCGCAGGGGCCGTAATCAATGGTTTCTCCGGCAATAGCCACGTTGTCGGTGTTCATCACCCCGTGAATAAAGCCGACCAGCAGCCACTGAGCGACAAGTTGCGCATGGCGGTCGATGACGGCTTCTAACAGGGCAAGACAGGGATTGTTCTGCTGAGCTACAGCGGGGTAGTGACGCCGGATAGCGTAATCAACCAGAATTTTTACGTCAGCAGCTGTGCCGCGCCAGGCGGCGTATTCAAAGGTGCCGACGCGCAGATGGCTGGCCGCCACCCGGGTCAGAATGGCACCCGGGTGGACGTTTTCGCGGCGCACCGTTTCGCCAGTTGTCACCACCGCCAAGCTACGGTTGGTTGGAATCCCGAGGGCATACATTGACTCACTGATCAGATATTCGCGCAGCATCGGCCCCAGCGCGGCCCGCCCATCGCCGCGGCGGGAAAAGGGGGTCTGACCGGAGCCTTTGAGCTGAATATCGACCCGCTCGCCACCGGGAGTGAGCTGCTCACCGAGGAGAATGGCGCGCCCGTCACCAAGCATGGTAAACCCGCCGAACTGATGTCCGGCATAGGCCTGGGCAATGGGGTCAGCGCCCGGAGGCAATGAATTCCCTGCAAAGATTTCAGCACCCTGCGGCGTATTCAGGTCTTGTGATTTAAGCCCGAGTTGCTCTGCCAGGGTGTGATTAAATAGAACCAGTTGCGGTGCCCGTACCGGTACCGGAGCCAGTTGCTGGTAAAAAAGAGCCGGCAGCTTCAGGTAGCTGTTATCAAGATTCCAGCCGGTTTGTGATTGCATTATCGATTGTGTAGAGCCCATTTTTTCCTCGCGAATAGGAGGTTGTCGTTACCCTTTATTGTAACGTCAAGACCGTATCGAGGGGTAGGGGCGGCCGGTTATTTTATCCCGAACTTCTTGAGAATCTCAGCCGGTGCCTGTTCGAAATGGGAAAATTCCATGGTGAAGCTTCCCTGACCTTTGGTGGCACTGCGCAGTTCAGTCATGTAACCAAACATTTCCAACAGGGGAACAGCGGCGTGGATAACGTCCTGGGCGGGGCGGGAGGTGATGCCTTCGATCTGACCACGTTTCTGGTTGAGGCTGCTCATGACCCGACCGGTATAGTCTGAAGGGGCGGTCAGTTCCAGCGCCATGACCGGTTCAAGCAGGGTCGGGGAGCTATCCCGTAAGCCCTGATTCACTGCCCGCGAAATTGCCGTTGCAATGCCGAGATCGGTCACCCGGTGGCTGTCGTAGGGGGCGGCGGTCAGGGTCAGGGTCAGGTCGGTCAGAGGGTAGCCCGCGGCCGGACCGGATTGACAGGCTTGCCATAGTTGCTCGTTGATCCGTTGTGCCATTTCGGGTGGCCAGGGGGCAAGAACTTCTGCTGGGATGTCGATGCTAAGCCCCTGTTTGCGGGGTTGCGGGTTAAGGCGGATGGTGACTTCGCCGTAGTGGGTTTTGCCGTCGATTTCGCGCTCAAACAGCTCATGGTGCTGGCAAGCACAGCGGATGGTTTCGCGATAGACCACCTGTGGGCGGCCGGTCTGGGTGTCGACGCCGAAATCGGTTTTGAGGCGTTGCACCACCACTTCGAGATGAAGTTCACCCATGCCGGTCAGCAGGGTTTGTCCGGTTTCCGGATCTTCCTTGACCCGGAAAGTCGGATCTTCCCACTGAAGTTTTTCCAGGGCCAAGGGAAGCTTGTCGCGATCATCGACGGTTTTTGGTTCAACCGCCAGGGAGACAACCGGTTCCGGATAGCTGAGGCCGGCCAGTTGTAACGGGTCCCTTGGCGCACTTAAGGTGTCGCCGGTCAGCACCTGCTTTAAACCAGTGGCGGTGACAATATCGCCGGCACCGGCCTCATCGATCCGTTCACGTTTATGGGCATGCATGCGAAACAAGCGGGCAATTTTTTCATCGCTTCCGGTACGGCTATTGTGCAGCACATCCCCTGGTTTGATCCGGCCGGAATAAATACGCAGGTAGGTTAGTTTACGGCCTTCATCGGCAAGCACCTTGAATGCCAACGCACAGACCGGGCTGTCCGGAGCAGTCGCAATCGATATATCTGCCCCGCTTTCCAGTTGTTTCGCCGGCGCCGGTGGGGCATCGAGAGGGGAGGGGAGCAGGGTACAAATCATATCCAGGAGCGGCTGAATCCCCTTGTTGCGCAGGGCTGAACCGAGCAGGACCGGAAAAATCTGACAACCAAGAACCCCGGTGCGCAAGGCAGCCAAAAGGCGCTCCGGCGCAATCGATTTGCCATCCAGGACATCGGCGAGAATCGCGTCGTCAAAGTCCGCTGCGGTTTCCAGCAGCAGCTCGTGTTGCTGGTGTGTGGCGTCAATCATCTCAGCTGGGATTTCATGGTATTCGAGGGTTTGACCGAGGTCGTTAACATCAAAATAAATCGCCTGCTGGTGGACCAGATCGATTACCCCGACGAAATGTTCTTCATTGCCGATGGGCAGTTGCAGCAGAACCGGACGGGCGTGGAGCTTGGCCTGCAGGGCTTCCAGGACCTGTTCGTGGTCGGCACCGATGCGGTCCATTTTGTTGATCAGGCAGATGCGTGGCACCCGGTAGCGGTCGGCCTGGCGCCACACCGACTCGCTCTGGGGCTGGACTCCTTCAACCGCACTGAAAATGGCGACGGCACCATCGAGGGCGCGCAGGGAGCGTTCTACCTCGATGGTGAAATCGATATGCCCGGGGGTGTCAATGATATTAAAGGTATAGTCGTTCCACTGACAGCGGGTGGCGGTGGCGGTAATAGTGATGCCGCGCTGTTGTTCCTGCTCCATCCAGTCCATGACCGCCATGCCGTCGTGGACTTCGCCCATCTTGTGGATTTCACCGGTATAGAACAGAATCCGCTCGGAAACCGTGGTTTTGCCGGCATCAATATGGGAGATAATGCCAAAATTACGAATCTGTTCAAGCTGTGGGGTTGTCATGTGTCACCTGTCGTTCATCAGAAGCTGCATTGCAGGCGCTGGAGTACATCCGGATCAAGGTTGTTAGCGTGAGCGTAGTCCAGTTCGATCTCCTCTATGTGAAAATAATCCAATCCGCTGTTAGTGAAAAAATCTTCTCTTAAAGCCGGATTACTGTTGCTGATGATTTCTGGGAGAAACTCATGCAGATAAAGATGTTCCATGTACAGATCATGAAGGACCTTTTCAAACATTTGACGATTAAGGCGCTGATTGAACATGTTGCTTGAGCCTAGTTCATGATTGAGCGCTTCGTAAAGCTCGTCCTGAATTTTTTTATTCAGAATGTTGGTGGTGTTTTTTTTCAGCCAGACTTTGGCTGCCGTCAGGGTATTGCGAAAATGCTGTTCCTCTCCGGTAGTAAAATGTAATTCTTCGTAAAGTTCGCTTACCCGTAAGTGCCCAGCCGTGACCGCAGTGAGTCCTTGTTTTAAATGGGCCAGTTTGCGGCGACCAAAATTGCCGATATAGGCGATTTTATGTAAATCAGTGAAAAACAGTCGTTCAAAAAGACCGGTGTTTATCCGCTTGAATTCCTGATAACTGGTCAGCAACCGGTGAATGACCGTTTCTGCAGGCAGATGGTTGTCAAGAAAAACAATCCGGTTGATGGCGGTTGTGGTGATATCGATGGTATCAAACAGCAGGCAGATGTTGTCGAGCTGCTGTCGGGCTCTGTTGCTGCTGCTGTCTTGCGGATCATTCAGGCGGGTCTTGAGCTTCTCGAACATTCTGTTAAAGCGATAATCATAATGTTTACGCGCCTGTTGGCGAGCCACAAGAAGTTCAGCCAGCGACTCATTGCCAACCTCTTGTCCGGTTGCCAGGCGATCGAACAAGTTGCCGGCGGTAGTGATATATTCAGTTTCCTGGGCGCATGGATCAAGCCCGACCAGATAGTTTTGATCTAGGGTCTGCAGCAGGATCTCTGGAATCTCCTGACGCAAGGCGATGGTCTTTATCCGGCTGATCTGTTGCTGCTGGGCGGCAGTCATCTGGCGTTGTGCGGCACAGGTTAAAAGAAGTTTGCGGTAGCTGTCTGCGACCCGATAGTTGTCGCGGTGACGATAGATCACATCGAGGCGGATGCGATCTTGTTGTGCGGGTGGAATATCAAGGTGCTCGGCGAGCTCATCCAGTGCTTTCAGGCGAATATCTGCCATTTTGCGGAGCGGATAGTAAAGATTGCGGAGTTCCTGTTGAAAGTGAAGGTGGCGGGAATTAGTCAGACGAATCAGGTAAAGAGTACAGTCACGCGGCAATTGCGAGAGTATGCCGGCTGCGAGTCTGGAATCATCAGCGTGCGCCGGTTCCGGCAGGCGCTTGAGGCTTTTACCGAGCAAGCGCAGAAGCATTTCCTGGCGCGTCTGAACCGTGTCTCCGGTAAGTCCGTGGATGAAGAAAAAATAGTTATGGATTGCGTGTCCCTGGCTGAACACCTGATCATAATCAAGTACGGCCTGGTGATGGTTACTCCATTGCAGTTGGCCATGACGATCACCCGTCGCACCCAGCAAGGTCAGCCGATTGACGACGCCGTCTTTGATCAGGTCTGCCGGCGGTAGCGTGTCGCCATATAAATAACTGCACAGGGTTCCCCCTGTCCCGCGTTGAATCATGTTTTCCGGTGTGAGTGTCAGTTCATTGCCGGGCGAGAAAAATCGTACTCTGCCGTCTTCCATGGCGTAAAAATGGTGGTGAGGCAGACTGTAGCCGGCAGCCGTTGCAAAAAATTCTACCTGTTGATTGATGTGGCCATGCAGGCGCAATTCAGTTTTCATCATAGATCTCGTCGCTGGTCTGCAGTTGTACTTCAAAGGAAAAGCGCTGACCATCGTAGGCAAGGTTGATGCCGTCAGGCAAGTCGGCGTCAACACGAAAATGGTCGACATCATGGCTCAGGTGGGTGAGCAGCGTTTGTTTTGCCCCAATCGATTGGGCTATGGCAACCGCTTCGGGGATGTTAAAATGGGTCGGATGCGGCTTGAAGCGTAAACCGTCAAGGACCAGCAGCTGCAGCCCTTCGAGCAGCTCCAGCGAGCTGTCGGGAATCTTGTTACAGTCGGTTAAATAAGCGAAAGGGCCGCAGCGATAGCCGGTTGCCGGCTGCGCGCCGTGGTGCAGGGGGACGGGGATAACCTCCAGTCCAAAGAGTTGTATTGCTCCTTCAATCGGATGCAGCGTCAGTCTGGGGACGTAGCCTGACGGTTGATACTGATCGAAGATGTAACTGAAGTTTCTGTGCAGGCTGGTCAGAGTTTCAGGGGTAGCATACAATGGGATCGGGCTGCGACCCTGCTGGTTGAAGCCGCGCAGATCGTCGATGCCGTGGACATGGTCGGCATGGCAGTGGGTATAGAGGACAGCATCAATATGTTCAATATCTTCACGTAAAGCCTGTTGGCGCAGATCGGTTGCGGTATCGATGAGCAGATTATGACCGCCGTAGGTGAGCAAGGCGCTGCAGCGGGTTCGCTGGTTACGCTGCTCAGTGGAGCGACAGACACTGCAACGACAGCCAACCACCGGAATACCAGTGCTGGTTCCTGTGCCGAGCAGAACAATGTTCAGAGCCGTTGTTGGCATGGTCAGATGTGTCCCGGGAAAAAACAGGCAATTGGCCAATTAATCTAGCACTTTGATTAAGTCCAGTACAAGGATTGATTGGTTCGGCTACCCAGGATAAGCGAGAGTTCGTGGTAACCGTTCATTGTGGAGTCAATGTGGAAAAAAAAACGTCTGAACCGATCAACAAACTCTGTCGCAACTGCATCCGTACCTGTAAGCAGCCGGAATCGATGTTGCTGCTCACCTGTCCGCGTTATCGGCAGCGCCCCTTTGCGTCCGAGGAGCTGAGGTTCAAGCAGCTCGATCTGTTTGATGACTAATAAATGTCACTCGATTCGATCGAGAAAATCCTGCAGGAAGGGGATGAATTTTTCCGGTTCAACCAGAAAAGAATCGTGACCGTAGTCAGAGCGGATACAGTGGTAGTCGACAGGTTTGTGTTGGCGGCGCAATTCGTTAACGACTTCGTCGGTCTGTTGCGGGGGGTAAAGCCAGTCGGAGGTGAACGCAAACCATAGGGAGGGGCAATACAGGTGACTTAAGGCGTCACTAAGGGAATCAAAATTCCAGGCGACATCGTAAAGATCGAGGGCTTTTGCCAGGTAGAGAAAAGAATTGGTGTCAAATTTGTCGACAAAGGTGCCGCCGTTATAGTTGAGGTACCGTTCGATCTCAAATTGACCAAAAAAATCGAACATCCCGTCACGTACAGAAAAACGCCGATCAAACTTCAGCCACATGGAAGCATCAGACAAAAAAGAAATGTGGCCAACCGCTCGTGCCAGGGCAAGCCCATCGCCGGGGGGGTGCTCGATTGGGTAGTTCCCTTTTTTCCACAGCGGATCATTGTAGATAGCCTGCCGCGCCAGGGCGTTGAGGGCAATTGCCATAGGAGAGGTGCGACCGGTGCCGGCAATGGGGACTATGGAACGCACCATGTCAGGATAGTGAATCGCCCACTCCACCGCCTGCATAGCCCCCATGGAGCCGCCAATGACAGTTTTCAGGCTCCTGACACCGAGGTGTTCAAGGAGCAGTTTCTGGGCGCGGACCATGTCGCGAACCATCAGTACCGGAAATTTGAGGCGATAAGCCTTGCCGGTCGTCGGGTTGATGCTGGTCGGTCCGGTAGATCCCTTACAGGAGCCGATGGTGTTGCTGCAAATAACAAAATAATGGTCAGTATCCAGTACCTTGCCGGGGCCGATCATGTTGTCCCACCAGCCCGGCTTGCGATCCTCCGGCGCATGGTAGCCGGCAGCATGAGCATCACCGGTCCAGGCATGGGTCGCAAGGATAACATTTGAGCGATCGCGATTCAGAGTGCCGTAGGTCTCATACGCGATGGTCAGGGGGCCAAGCAAACGTCCGCTTTCAAGGCGCAGCTCGGTATTGATGTCAACATATTCAGTTGTTACCAGACCGACGCTCTTTTCCAATGGATCAACCCTCTGCTGAAAACCGGGCAAAAAAAAAGGCCTCCGTTATGGGAGGGCCCTTCATGATAGCGGTTATTTCCGTATCGTCAGGCGCCGTCCCCATCTGTCCCGCCCGGCTTGTCGCCGTTCGGGCAGGAATTGGCACCATTTGGTTCACTAAGAACCCGGTTGCCGTGGTTTCATCGGGCCTACTCCCTCCACCACTCGGGATAAAGACGTGCATTTCTTTATTGTTTCAAGGACTCTAGCTTACCGCCTCTTTTCTTGTCAATTGTTCCTTGTGATAAATCAGCCCTTGGCCAATGCCTGCAGTTTTTTCTCCTGTCGCCGGATGATATCAGCAATACTGTGGCGCAACAACACCTTTGAAAGCTCCTGTTGTGCTTCCTCCCAGACTTCATGGGCGGCGCAGAAGGCATCTCGGGCACAGAATTCCGAATCGATCAGGCAGTGATTGAGCTTGAGTTCCCCCTCCTGGGCATGAAAAATGTCAAGCAGGGTGATCTGCTCAGCATCTTTCGCCAATAAAAATCCCCCGCCGACACCGCGCTGAGAGCTGACAATGCCGCTTTTGATCAGCGGTTGCAGGATTTTGGTTAAAAAGGCGGGGGTCACACCCTGGGTGCTGCAGATGTCCTTCTTTAGAACCACCTGGTTGCGAGGCTGTTGAGCCAGATAAATAATGGTTCTGATGGCGTACTCAGTTGCGCGTGTAATGACCACTCGATGATCCTCCCAAAAAAAGATCCACAGATTTTGTCTGTGTTATTGTTTTGTTGTCCAGGTAGTACTGCTATAATTACCTGATTACTGTTGCCGCTGTAAAGAATCTTAACCATAATAATTAAGTTTACGATTATGATTGTATCCTACTCTTCTGTGCCTGTTGTCGGTCGATTTGCTCCCAGTCCTACCGGGCCACTCCATTTCGGCACTCTGGTGGCCGCTGTGGCCAGCTATCTACAGGCCCGCCACACTGATGGCCGGTGGTTGGTGCGGATCGAAGACCTCGACCCTCCTCGGGTTGTCCCGGGGTCAGCTGCGGCGCTGTTGTCGTTGCTGGAAGATCTTGGTTTTGAATGGGATGGCGGGATTTCTTATCAAAGTACTCGGTTTGAACGCTATCGAGACATCCTTAAGGAATTGCGCCGTCAACAGTTGGTCTTTGATTGCGGCTGCAGCCGCCGCGAGATTCTCGCCAGTGCTCCGCATCCCGGTGAAGAAGGACCGGTCTATCCGGGAACCTGTAGGCACGGAGCTCGCGGCCGTCGGCGAGAGCGCTCGGTTCGCTTGCGGGTTACAGATGAAGAAGTGTGTTTTGTTGACGGGATACAGGGAAAACAGCAGCAAAACCTGGAGCGTGACGTCGGTGACTTTGTCCTGTACCGTGCTGACGGGGTCTTTGCTTATCAGCTGGCGGTGGTGATTGATGACCTGGATGCCGGAGTTAACCAGGTTGTCCGTGGGACTGATCTGTTGTTTTCAACTCCTCGGCAGATCTGGCTCTATCGCTGTCTCAGGGCTCAGCCGCCGGCTTATTTTCATCACCCTCTGGTACTGGGTAGCGCGGGACAGAAACTCAGTAAACGTGACGGTGATTATACCCTGATTACGGTCGCTAACGGAGGGCGTATGTTGTGGCTGGCTCTTGATTTTCTCGGTCAGGTGCCACCGCCGGAATTGGCAGGTGCGACAGCAGCAGAGGTTCTCACCTGGGGGCGTGAAAACTTTTCCATTGCCGCTGTCGGGTGTGAAAATCGTCTTGTAGGTTTTTGATTGGTATTTGTTTTTTTGGTAAATGAGGGTATCCTGCCCTGTGAGACAAACCTTGCTGGCGTCGCAAAAACTTATCAACTGCATGCTTTCTTCAGCATTTTGATGCTAATTGCAAACGTATCAAATGTTTATTGACGGAGAATAAAATGAGAAGAGTGTTTTCAGCAGTAGTTATTCTGTTGTTCCTTGGAGCCTGTAGTAGCGGTACCTACAATATTCCCAAGCAAGAATACCAGTCGCGCGTGCAGGTTCTCGGCGTTGTCCCGATTCTGGTCGACAACAGACCGATTAACTATCCCCACAGTGCTGAAATCTATGATCTGCTTAAGACCACGGCCCAGAACAAACATTATCATCTGACCAAACAACTGCGCACCAAAAAAGGTTATTTTGATGTGCGCCCTCTTGATATCAATGCCGAGATGACGGCACTTTCCCTGTTGGCCGGCGGCGGCACTTATGACGAAAGCGGGCGCCCTTTGGGGTATCAATTTGACCCGGCAACTGTATCGGCACTGGCGCGCCAGAATGTTGTAGATGCCCTGCTGGTCGTAGTCTTTTCCGGTGAACAGATTGAGGAAAATCGACGCTCACGAACCAAGCTGGAAAGTTTGCGCACAACCTACAGCAGCATTCAGGCAACAGCCCAGGTCGTTGATCGTGATGGCAATACCCTCTGGGAATTGACCGGGGCAGACAGTTATATGGCGGTCAACCTGCAATATCCTGATTTCGATGAGGCACACTTCAATCGGACCAACCAGGTTCATGTTAAGAATATCAGTGTTGCCGGCGCCGAGCGCATTATCAGCGATGGAGAGAATGCGGACACTGCTGAACCATCGCGCATGTATCGCGAACTTTTTTCTACAATCGCTGCGGCGATCAGTCCAGGTCTGCTGGACCAGCTGCGTTAGGGTTTTTGTATCTATGCGGACCTGCGCAGCTGTTGTTCTCATCGCAGGATAACGATCCGGTGCTGACCGGGCAGAGATTTTTTTCAAAAAAAATCGTAACCGATTATCGCAAAAATTGTATCTTCCTGGTTGACAAGAGACGATAAAGCGGGTAAAAGCACAAAAAGCGCGATAATTGTGATGCCTGCCCGCTTTATCTTCCTTGCAAATAATGCCGAAATAATGCCGTTTTTTTATTATATAATGCCAATTTGCACCTGATATAAACAGACCAACCACCGACAGAATAAACCTGGACTAAAAGAGCCCTGACTACACACTGATTAATTATTAAACCTACCTCTACAGATTTGAGTCGACCTGTTTCTGTTCGTTGTTTTCGGACACGACGGTTATGTTGGCGGCATCTGTCCTGTCGGTCAATACCGGAGAACCTTCTATGAATTTGAAAGATCTGAAACAAACAAAAATTGCTGATCTGATTGCTTTGGGCAAAGAACTTGGCCTGGACGAAATTGGCGGTATGCGCCGTCAGGATCTGATTTTTAATATCCTTAAGGCAACAGCGGCCAAGAAAAATGCCATATTCGGCGAAGGGGTGCTGGAAATACTGCCCGACGGCTTCGGTTTTTTAAGGGCGCCGGATGCCAACTACCTGCCTGGACCGGACGATATCTATATTTCGCCATCACAGATCCGCCGTTTTGCCCTGCGCACGGGTGATACGGTAGCAGGGCAGATTCGTCCGCCCAAGGAAGGTGAGCGTTACTTTGCCCTGCTCAAGGTTGCTGAGGTGAACTTTGAGAATCCTGTCAAAATGCGCGACAAGACCTTTTTTGACAACCTCACTCCCCTTTATCCGGAACAGCGCCTGACCCTGGAGACATCCTCCGATAACCAGGCGACCCGCATTATGGATATGCTCGCACCCATCGGCAAAGGGCAGCGTGGTCTGATTGTTGCTCCTCCGCGCACGGGTAAAACGGTACTGTTACAGAATATTGCCAACTCTATCGCAGTCAATCACCCTGAAGTTTTTTTGATTGTTCTGCTGATTGATGAACGTCCGGAAGAGGTAACCGACATGCAGCGTAACGTCAATGGTGAGGTTATCTCCTCGACCTTTGACGAGCCGGCTACCCGGCACGTGCAGGTTGCTGAAATGGTGATTGAAAAGGCCAAGCGCCTGGTCGAGCACCAGCGCGACGTGGTGATCCTGCTTGATTCTATTACCCGCCTGGCACGCGCCTACAATACGATTGTGCCTTCCAGCGGCAAGATCCTCTCCGGTGGGGTGGACGCCCATGCTCTGCACAAGCCGAAACGTTTTTTTGGTGCCGCACGTAATATCGAAGAGGGTGGTAGCCTGACCATTATTGCTACCGCTCTGATTGATACCGGCAGCAAGATGGATGAGGTTATTTTTGAAGAGTTCAAAGGCACCGGTAACATGGAACTGCATCTTGATCGGCGCTTGGCCGACAAACGTACCTTCCCGGCCATGGATATTAACCGTTCCGGTACCAGGCGCGAAGAGCTTCTGGTGGATGAGACCCATCTGCAGCGTATCTGGCTGTTGCGCAAAGTGCTGACATCGATGAATACCGTCGATACAATGGAATTTCTGCTCGAAAAAATGGCGGAAACCAAAACCAATCAGGAATTTCTTGACTCGATGAATAGGTAAGGAA
>Ga0102938_10000290_pt1 | contig 36306 bp, 24 predicted proteins | sample SalPonR2_B_D2_MG_FD_84516 | JGI IMG/M metagenome (GOLD analysis project Ga0102938, IMG submission 84516) | Salt pond soil microbial communities from South San Francisco under conditions of wetland restoration - Salt Pond MetaG R2_B_D2_MG | ecosystem: Environmental > Aquatic > Marine >...
ACGAAATAGAAAGCGAAGTTGCCAGCGACACCGAGACCGGCGATCACTGACCAGAACCATAATCGGCTACTGGCCAATCCGCTTCCGCTCGGGCGCATCGCTAACCAAACGAGGACAAACAACAGCCCGATGACACCGCGGTAGAACGACACCACGAACGGATTCCATCCGTCGGCCATGAGAATTCCGCCGATCCCGCCCGACAGCCCCCAGCATAGCGCCGCCAGGACAACGAGGGCCGTACTTGCGTTTCTCATTTGTTTCCTTTTTACCCGATGAAGGGACCACCCTCTGCGTGGACCCGCGGGACAGCGCCCCGCTCGATGGGTGCTCCCGTGATTGGCAACATTGCCGTACATATTGGTCCCACGATGTTAGCCACGGCTCCCAATACAAAAAACCGCCCAACAACTCACGGTGAGTCCAAGGTAGCGATCTCCAGCCAATCAACGCCTGATTCAACCCCGCCGCCTAGCCTCGAGGGGCACCAAACCGAAACCTAGCGAACATTGCTTGGTGCCTTAGCAATGAGCGATAAACAAGTGTCGGGTACCTTTTGTGCGAAGCACCCGCAGGGCGAGTTCCTCGCAAAAGGTACCCGACACTTTTTTGTCGCACGATCCTTAACCGCCGGCTGGTTTCATTTCCCAACGTTGCAACAGCTACCAATCAGCCAGGAAACGACTTAACAGAATGTGGAAACACTCTAAAAAGATGCTCGAATGTTGGGGCTTACCGACGGAAGAGGAACGGATGGAGAAACTGCGGCAATTAGCAGATGCTCAGAAAGTTGCCAGACATGCGATGGATGCATTGGCGACCGGGATTTTTACGGATGAATCTGGAAACAGCGAGCCGCTAGGAATTGTCCGCAACCCCGTCGAGCAGGTTGCGTTGATTGCTTGGCTGGCAGCACAGTGTCCGACCAAACTGTCGATCGAAGTCGGATTTGGCATGGGGATTACCGCCTCGATTATCCTGGCTGCACGGTTGCAAATGCAGCAAACCTTTGAACATCAGATCTTCGATCCCTACGGTCTCTCGGACGGAGCAGGCGAGACCTCGCAAAGCTTCTTGCGGAAGCAATGCGGAGAGCATTTCCGGCGTATTGAAACGCGGTCTCAATTCGGCATGGCGGAAATTGCGAGCGTCAACAATCCACCGCGGACTGGCTTTATTTTGATTGATGGTGACCATCGCGCCGATGCGGTGTTCGCTGACTTCTACATGGCCGATGCTCTGATGGCCGTCGGCGGCTACATCGTGCTCGACGACGCAATGTATGCTCCCGTCGCAACCGTTGTTCAGTTCGTCCGGAGCAATCGCTCCGACTACGAGGTGTCGCACTTGGAAATCCCCAACACGGCCGTGCTCCGCAAGATCGCCAAAGATCAAAGACCGTGGCATCATTTCCGAACCTTCTCGATTCCGAAGAAGAACAACTGGGAACCCGCTGGGGGGGTGGGCGACTGATTGCAATGCGAAACTGGCGGTGGGGTCGTTCGGATGCGTTCAAATAGAGTTCGGTTTGTTACGATAAGCCTCTTTAGCGTGCCAGCCTTTGAATTCAGGAAGGATCCGTCGTTCGATGCGTATTCATTTATCCCCCGACCGCACCGAGACGCTAGACAAAACCGAGCCCCGCCCCCCATCGAAGGACGACCAGAACAGCCTTGCGAAGCCAATCGCCATTGTCGGCATGGGCTTTCGGCTGCCGGGGGGAATCGATGACCTCGACTCGCTTTGGCGTTTGTTGATGGACGGACGCAGTGCGGTTAGCGAGGTTCCTCGGGAACGCTGGAATCGAGAGCGTTTCTATCACCCGGATCCTTCGGCGAGCGGTAGGTTGTCTAGTCGCCACGGCGGGTTTCTTCGCCGTGCGAAGGAATTTGACGCGGCGTTCTGGGGCATTTCCCCTCGTGAAGCGGTCCGCATGGATCCGCAGCAACGATGGTTGCTGGAGGTCGCTTGGGAGGCAATTGAAGACGCCGGAGTCCGGCCGATGGATCTGCGAGGCCAGCGGGTTGGCGTGTACGTCGGTGCGTCCAGCCACGACTATGGCACCTTACAACTCGAAGATCTCCAACACCTCGATGTGCATTCCAACACCGGTGCCGCCAGTAGTATCTTGGCCAATCGTTTGTCCTACCTGTTGGACTTGCGAGGCCCGAGCTTGGTGGTCGATACAGCCTGTTCATCGGCTCTGGTTGCGATTGCCATGGCAGTCGATGCGATTCGGTCGGGGAGCTGTCAGGCGGCGCTTACCGGCGGCGTGAATTCGTTGTTTGTCCCCAACAGCGGAATCGGCTTCAGTAAAGCGGGCATGCTGTCGCCGACCGGCCAGTGCTTTGCGTTCGACGCCCGTGCCAACGGCTACGTGCGCAGCGAAGGAGCCGGTTTGCTGCTGCTGAAATCATTGGCCGACGCCGTTACCGACGGAGATGCTATTCACGCGGTGATTCGTGGGGTGGCGGTCAATTCCGATGGGCACACTTCGTCATTGACCGTGCCCTCCACCGACGGACAAGCGGCGATGCTGCGGGACGCCTATCGTGACGCGGGGGTGAATCCGGCGAACGTGAGTTATGTCGAGGCTCATGGCACGGGAACTCCCGTCGGAGACCCGATCGAAGCGAATGCACTCGGGGCGGTCTTCTCCCAGCAGCGTCCGGATGACCGCCCACTTCCGATTGGCTCCATCAAATCAAACCTTGGGCATTTGGAATCGGCGTCAGGGATCGCGGGCATGATCAAAGCCGCTTTGGTGCTGCAGCGACGAATGATCCCAGGCCAAGCGAATTTTGAATCGCTCAATGAAAACATCGATGCGAGTAAGCAACGCCTTCAAGTCATCAAGCAAAGCCTTCCGCTAACAAGTCTGGATGGGCAATGTCCTGTCGTTGGCGTCAACTCGTTTGGATTTGGCGGAACCAACGCGCACGTTGTGTTGGAGGCCGCTCCTGATTCGGTCCGCCCAAGCGACAACGCGGCGCCTCCCGCGGAACAACCATTCGCTGACCGTCCGCAGGTGCTTCCGCTGTCGGCGAATGATGCGGAATCTTTAAGATTGACCGCCAAAGCTTATTACCGAACCTTGTCAACGCTTAAAGAACCGTTGCCGGAATTCTGTTTTTCCGCTGGGGCGCGTCGCCAACACCCGTCGCATCGGCTGGTCGTGATCGGACACGATGCGGAACAATTGAAATCGAGTTTGAACGATTGGCTCGCTGAAACGTCGGTCGCTTCCAACCACTCCGCCGAAAGCGACCACTGGGTTCAAGGCGAGACGAGCCAGTCAACGGAGTCTTCCCCAAAATCGTCGGATGCATCCGAGTCCGCAGGCGAGTGGGGGCCGACGATGGTGTTCACCGGTCAAGGTTGCCAGTGGACCGGCATGGGCAAGGTCTTATTCGAGCGCGAGCCCCTCTTTCGCGAAACGTTTGTTGAAATTGACGAAATCTTCGCGTCCCACGCGAGTTGGTCGCTCATCGAAGCGATGCAAGACAATACTCCCGGTCGCATCGACCGAACCATCGTCGCTCAACCGGCAATCTTCGCGACCCAAATCGGCTTAGTTCGCTTGTGGCGATCCTGGGGCGTCGAGCCCGCCCGCGTCACGGGCCATAGCGTCGGCGAAGTGGCCGCTGCATGGACCGCCGGTGCTCTTTCGCTGGCCGATGCGGTCCAACTGGTCTATCACCGCAGCCGTCTGCAGGATCGCACGGGAGGGTTCGGTCGCATGGCGGCGGTCGCTTTGACACCGCAACAGGCCGTACCGCTGCTCATCGAATACGAGGGAAAAATTGCCGTCACGGCGGTCAATTCGCCATCGCTGATCACGATCGGTGGCGACCAAGACGCGATGGAAACCTTCGTTGCCGATTTGGAAAGTCGAGACATCTTCGTTCGCTGGTTGAAGCTGGACTACGCGTTTCACACTCATCAAATGGACCCGATCGAAGAAGAACTGAAAGCCGCCTTGGCCGACCTTCGTCCCATCACGGGAGCGATCCCCTTTCTATCGACGGTGACCGGGGCACCGCTCGACACCTCGCTGCTTGACGCGGAATATTGGTGGCGAAACGTTCGCGAGCCGGTCCAATTCAACGCGGCCATCGAAACCGCGATTGGGGAAAACGCGAGGATGTTTCTGGAAGTCGGCCCTCATCCGTCAATGCGAACGTCGATCGAGTCGATCACCCAAGACCATCCCCATGCCTTGATAGTGCATTCGTTTTCGCGGCATCGAGATGCTTCCACATCACTAGCCATCAATCTCGCGAAACTACACATTCACGGTGGACCGGCGACCGAAAAGACCTGTCCGTTGAACTGGAAAGCGATCAACCAAGCGACCGGACAGTTTGTTCGCCAGCCCGCCTATGCGTGGAATCGTCGTACCTTTTGGCTGAACTCGCTGGGCGAAATCTCGCGTCTGGCAGCTCCTGACCATCCGCTCTTACAAACGCGACTAAGGGTCGCGGAACCGACCTGGCAAACGGTCCTTGATCCTGCCGTGCTGACCTATTTGAAAGATCATCAAATTTGGGACGGCATCGTTTTCCCCGCGGCTGCCTACGTCGAAATTGGCTTGGCGGTCGCCAAGTTGATGATTCCCGATCAAAACCATTGGGTGGAAGATCTACAGTTGCACGCGGCACTCTTTGTCTCCGCTGACGCGGAGACTCGGCTGCAAGCTGTCTATCACCCCGACGATCGAACCATCCAGATCCACAGTTCCAATGACGGCTTGAATTGGGAATTGAACGGAGAGTGCCGATTGGTGCCTGATGTTGGTCGGGAAGCCGCCCCGAAACTGCTAGTTGCACCGGAGCCCAGCGACATGGATGCCGAATCTGTCGCAATCGACCATGACACGCTGTATGAACAACTTCGACGGGCGGGCTATGGCTTTGGAGAAAGGTTTTCCTTGATCGAGAATTTACGCTCCACGAGAGATGAATCGATCGCCAAGATTGCGATTCCCGCATCGTTACGACGAAACGACGCGGACGTTGATTCGCAACGAATCGTATTCCATCCAGCCGTCTTGGATGCCTGTTTCCAAGCTTCACTGTGCTTGTCCGCTTCGCAACCGGAGGACCCATCTCTTTTTCTGCCGACGTCCATTGGACGGGTTCGTCTGTATCAGGACACCGACACGGAAACGCTGACCGCAGTCGCCCATCACTTTTCCAGGCAGGCAGACCAACGATGCTGTGACATTAATGTTTTCAATGCCGCTGGAGACTGCGTGGCGGACATTCGACGATTTTGCGTCACGAAGGCGGGAGCAGCAACTGCGAAATCAACGTCGGCGGCAAGCGGCGTGGGGAGCATCGAGCATGATAATTTTTATCGCGTCGGATGGAAGCGGCAACGCTTGCCGGGAACCCGTATGAATGGCTCCTGCCAATTCCCCGATTCGAACGCTTTGCTGGCCGAGCTTGATGGTTCCCGGCAGTCAGTCATTGCAATGCACGGGCTCGATCGCTACTTCGAAGAAGCTGCGCCGCGTCTGAATGAGATCACGGTCGCCTCCATTCAAAGCGCTTACGTGCAATTGGGATGGGGCAGCCGATTTGGTTGGTCGGTCGGTGAGTCGTTCACAACGGCTGAACTGTTGGCAAACGAGGTGTTCCTCGACAAATACCATGAATTGGTAGCGACGCAACTGCGGTGGTTGACAGAGTTCGGCTGGTTGAAGTGCGTCTCGGATGGTGCCGCGAATGCTTTGGACGAACCGCGTTGGGAGGTAGTGCGAAACTTCCACAGCGTCGACGTCGCACAGGAGTTGCGGTCGCTCGAAACACAACATCCCAACTTATGCCAAGATGTTGCGTTGGGGCAGGCGTTGTTGCCGTGCATGGCCGAAATCCTCTGCGGCGACGTGAAGGCCCTTGAACGGGCATTCGCCAACGGTTCCGGTCACCTGATGGAGAATTTTTATTCTCGCCACCCCGATTGCGCGAGCTATCGTGAGTTAGCGGCCTCGGCAATCCACCAACTTGCGCTGAACCTGCCCGCCCGCAGGACATTGCGAATTTTGGAAGTCGGTGCCGGGACCGGAGCGATGACAAGCGCCATGCTTGAGAGGCTGGAAGAAGTCGCATCGCAGGCGTCGTTTGACTTTGAGTATCACTTTACCGACGTCAGTCCAAGTTTCGTATCCGCCGCTCGTTCCCGCTTTGCTTCGCATCCGAACATCACGTTTGGAATCTTCGATGTGGAGCAGGCAGCGGCGGAGCAAGACATCGAGCACGGCGGTTTCGATGTGGTCATTGCGGCCAATGTGCTGCATGCGACACGCGACCTGCGACAATCGCTGGCTCAGTTGCATGTTTGCCTGGCGAACGACGGGGTTTTGCTGCTGAACGAGATTACGGCTCGCCGACCGATGATCGACAACACATTTGGATTACTGCCGGGATGGTGGCGTTTTGCGGATCGCGAGCTGCGCGTCGGTTGCCCGCTAATCGATCGTGACCAATGGAGCAAGCTGCTAAAGGAAAACGGCTGGAACGACGTGTCGGTAATCGCAACGGATACTCAACGCGGTGTATCCAGCATGGCGTTGATCATGGCTCATCGGGCCGAGGCGCCTGCCGCGGAGAGCGAGCCTTCGCCAGAGATCCCTACCGAGCATAACGCTGACACGCCAAGGCTACTGGTCTTTGTCGACCGAGAGGGATGGCTCCATCGTCTGGCCGACCGTTATCGCGAAACGGGTGGTCAAGTCACGCTCATCACGAATGACGATGATTGGCGGGAACGATTGGCAGCCATCGAATGGAAAACCGATCACAAATGGCTGATCGTCCACGGGTGGAGCCTGGACGTTGCCAGACCAGTCGCTTGTGCCGAAAACCTGCTGCGGTCGATCGACGAGGGCGTGCACTCTGGGTTGCGCATCGCGCAGGCAATCGAAGCGGAGAACTTGGGTGATCGGGTGCGGGTTTGCTTTGTCACCCGAGACGCCCAACAGGTTTCCGGAGTTGACCGTGTGGACGGTTACGCTGCGTCGTCGTTGTCAGGGTTTGCCGGGGTATTGAAGAACGAGTTGCCTTCACTCGGAGTGACGACCATTGATTTGTCATCGGCTGTGTTGCACGACGACGAATCCTGGATCGAAGACTTGCTCGCCGAAATCGCGACCGACGTCGGCGAGCGCGATGTCGCCCTTCGAAACGGATCGCGTTTCGTTTCCCGCATGCAACGTGCATCGCTTTCCAATTGCAAGCTCCGCCGAAAAACGCTGAACACCGGCGAACTGCACTATCGACTGGAAATGCGGAAAGCCGGGCGACTGGAGGATTTATCTTGGAACGAAACGCCTTCCCGCGAGCTGGCTGAAAACGAATTGGAGATACGAGTCGAAGCGGGTGGCATCAATTTTCGCGACGTGATGAAGGCGCTGGCGATGTATCCCGGGAACCCGCCCGACCGAATGTGGTTTGGTGACGACATCGCGGGCGTTGTTGAACGAGTGGGTGCATCGGTCACAAACCTTCGCGTCGGTGACCCAGTCGTTGGCGTTGCACCGTGGGCATTTCGGTCACACGCCGTGACGGATCACCGTCTGGTAATGCGTTGCCCCGCGTCCATGTCGATGACGGCGGCGGCAACATTGCCCACTGTTTTCTTGACCGCGCAGTTCGCGATCGATCAAGTCGCGAGAATGCGAAGTGGCGAATCGATTCTGATCCATGCTGCCGCCGGTGGCGTGGGGCAAGCGGCGATTCAAGTGGCTCAGACGAAGGGCTTGGAGATTTTTGCCACCGCAGGCTCACCGGCCAAGCGAGAATTGTTGCGATCCCTTGGTGTCCAGCACGTGATGGATTCACGGTCCTTTGAGTTCGCTGATCAAGTGATGGCGGCCACTCACAACCGCGGCGTGGATGTCGTGCTGAATTCTTTGGCCGGTGAATTCCTCACCAAGAGTTTAGCGGTGATCGCACCGTTTGGACGGTTTTTGGAAATTGGCAAAGCGGACGTTTATGGTGACCGCCCCTTGGGATTGGCCGCTCTAAAAAACAATGTTTCTTATCATGTGATCGACCTGGCACAATGGATCGTCAAGCGGCCCGAATCGGTTGCCGGTTTGCTCGATCAATTGCGATCCCATTTTGAACGGGGGACCTATCGTCCGCTGACTCATCAAATCTATCCCGCATCGGATGTCGTTTCCGCGTTTCGAACAATGGCCAAGGGCGAACACATTGGCAAAAATGTGCTGAACTTTTCCGCAATGCCGGTGGACCAACCGATCATCGGCCCATGCACCGAATCGGCAACGCGTTTTCGCGCCGGCGGGACGTTTCTGGTGACCGGCGGATGTGGCGGATTTGGCTGGGAGGTCGCGAAATGGCTGACAACCCGGGGAGCTCGATCGCTGGTTTTAATGAGCCGCAGTGGTCCCGACGAATCGGTAGCCACGGAAATGCAACGGTTGCGTGATTCGGGAATCGCCATTACCGAAACGCGAGGCGATGTGACAATCCGCGAGGACGTCGATCGCGTGATCAACGCGATTAACGAAAGTGACCATCCGCTGACCGGAGTGTTGCACGCGGCGATGGTGATCGACGATGACTTTATCACTCACTTGGACACCGATCGGTTTGATCGTGTTTTGCATCCCAAGGCGTTGGGCGCGTGGCATCTTCATCGCGCGACTCAAGAGATGCCGATCGAACACTTCATTTTGTTCTCATCCATTTCGAGCGTGCTGGGGGCACCGCGCCAATCTCACTACAACGCGGGAAACGAATTTTTAAACGGCTTGGCTCGACATCGCCGAGCCATGGGATTGAACGCACTGTCCATCAATTGGGGCGGCATCGAGGGAGCCGGGTTTGTCCATCGCAATGCGGCCACGGCGGATTATCTAAAAGGCACCGGGCTTCCCACACTGCCGCTGGCCCAGGCGATGACAGTGTTGGACGAATTGACGCTGACGGAAACGGATGTGTTGGCCGTAGCACCGATCGATTGGCAACGAGTTGGCCAGATGGGGCAATACCAAATCACGATGCCTTTCTTTGAGGAGATCCGAAATTCGCAACCGTTGCACCAAGGCAGTGGCTCGTTTCGCAAAATGCTGCACTCGACTCCGCGACAACAGCATCCGGCTTTGCTACGTCAATTCCTGGTCGAAGAAGTGGCGGGCGTATTCGGCATCGGTGTCGCTGAAATTGACCCCGAATTGTCATTGACGCGGTTGGGATTGGATTCACTCATGGCCGTCGAATTGGTCAACCGCATCGAGACCGAATTGATCACTAATTTGCCGATGAGCCGATTGCTGACCGGGCCGAGCATCAACTCGCTGGTCGAATTATTGCTGCCTTCCATTGCCTCAGAAGAAGGCAAGCAAACAACGCCGAGCGATGACCTTCAGCAACGCTTTCTCGATGACGCACGCTGGGACGAGGAAGTCGCGAGGCCGCAACGGCGTGCCGACGTGCATTCCAAATCAAATCGTTTTTTGACTGGTGCGACGGGGTTCCTGGGAGCTCATTTGCTGAGTGACTTGTTGACACATACTGAGGGGCGAGTGACATGCTTGGTGCGTGCAACGAACAGCGAGACGGCGAGGAAACGGATCGAGTCGAACCTTGAACGATATGGTGTGGGTCATCTCGATTCATCCGCACGCGTGGATGTGATCGTGGGAGATCTGGCCCTGCCACGCTTTGGACTTTCCGAGCAAGCGTTTAGTGAACTGGCTGCGGATGTGGATGTCATTTTGCACAATGGAGCCAACGTCAATTTGGTTCATCCGTACGAGACACTGCGGGATGCCAACGTCAACGGCACTCGGGAGATCTTGCGTTTGGCGTGTCGGGAAAAATTAAAACCGATTCATTACGTTTCGACCTACACCGTTCACGCAACGCTGGAAAGCCGTGGCAGGGTCATTTCTGAAGACGCCGCTTTGCCGCCTTGCGGTGACTTGCTTTACGGTTATTCGCAAACCAAATGGGTTGGCGAGACGTTGATGCGAGAAGCGACCCGTCGTGGCATGGACGTGACGATCTATCGGCCGGGCCACATCACCGGCGACAGTGGTTCAGGCATCGGGAACGAGCACGATTTGTTACACACGATGATTTTGACCTGCATGAAAGTCGGCTCGGCGCCGATGAGTGACGTGGAATTGGATGCCACGCCGGTGGACTACGTGAGCCGCGCGATCGTTCATTTATCGTTGCAGGATGACGCGACAAATGCGACCTATCACCTGACCAACCCAGTTCCACTGAGGACTCAGGTTTTACGGGAATGGCTGGAGAACGCTGAAGTTTCTATCGAAGTCGTTCCGCCTCAACGCTGGCGAGAACAGTTGCTCGCGTTTGGGAAGTCATCACGACCGGACGACCAGATGGTTCAGTTATTAGCGGGCATGCTAAAGGTGCAGGAAGCAACCGACGACGATGCCGAGGTAGGTTTCCTGCCGCGTTTATCTTGTCAATCAACCGCGCAAACCTTGCGAGAGGCTGGGATTGTTTGCCCACCGGTCGATGGACGATTGTTGGAAGTCGGTGCGAGGTACCTCCAACGCGTTGGCCTGCTTGATTCGATCGAAACGGGGCCGCTGTCTTGCTCTTAATTGCCAGTGCTATCTCGCTCGCGCTGTTGGCCGCGTGGCAGTCCATCACCGCATTGATTTCCATTCGTGCGATCTTCAGACGCAGCCCCCTCGAGGGGAACACGCCCGAGAATTCCTGGGGGCGGGCCGTGGTGGTCTTGTGCCTGCGAGGCAACGATCCTTTGTTGGTCGATTCGCTACGCGGGCTGATGAATCAAGACTATGGCGATTTTTGCTTAAGAATCATAATCGATAGCGAAAGCGATCCCGCTTGGAAATCGATCCGAGCATCTGGGGTGGACCGAGACCAGCGTTCACGAATCGAATTGCTTCGTGACCCACCGCAAACGTGTGGGCTGAAGAACGCGGCGTTACTGCAAGTGCTGAACGACCTGGAGCCAGGTCTTAAGTTTTTAGCGTTGGCGGATGCCGACGCGATCACGCACCCGAGTTGGTTGCGTGAATTGATCGCTCCGCTGCGCGATCCTTCGGTGGGACTGACGACAGGCATTCGATGGTATCATCCGCAGCGATGCTCGATTGCGGCGTTGATTCGATTGGCTTGGAATGCGGCCGCAACGACACAGATGATCGGCTTTCAAATCCCTTGGGGTGGGTCGCTGGCCATCTCGTTTGACGCGGTGGCTCCCGAGAGTTTGCGTCAGCTTTGGCGGCGGGGACTTTGCGAGGATACGATGTTGACAAGCCACGTGAAATCGCTTGGCCGGCGACAGATATTCGTTCCCTCCATCATTATGATCAATCGCGAAGATTGCCGGATGGGAGATTTGATGCGTTGGATCAAGCGTCAGTTGATTGTGGCTCGACTTTACCATCCGAGTTGGAAGTTGACGGTCATCCACGGTGTCGCCAATGCGTTGATACCATTTGCGATTTTGGCTTTGGTCGTTTGGCAAGCCGTCAGCGGCCATTCCGCTGTCGCTTGGCAAATCGCCACGGTGATGCTGGTTTACCAAGTTGCCATGGTGGCCGTTTTGGTCCTGGGCCTGATACTCATTCAGCATCGCCTGAGGAACCTTGGGCGTGATGCGAATTGGCTATCGACAACGGCGTTGACGCGACTGCCAATTGCTGTCGTGCTGATTCAGTTTCTGTATCCCGTGCTGCTACTGCAAGCGATGTCTGCCAAGATGGTCGATTGGAGAGGGATGACTTATCGAATTCAGCCCGGCAATTCGGTCGTTCATGATGGCCATCGTCCGTACAGCGCCGAGCCGAAACCGGCTTCGATGCATTCGCTTTGACACGCGGTCAGCTTTAATGCATGTCCGCCAAACCGCTCGCCTGTGCATGGGGCAGTGATAATTGCAGCGATTGATCGGGTTTGGCTGGTGCACTCAAGGTTTAGGATCCGATTGACAAGGAAGTCATCCGATTTTTCGTTCAGTTTCACCATGGCACCATTCACATCTTTGCTACGATTCACAGCTCGACGACGAATCGATAGGCATCGCGGTGGAAGGCTTGTCCGCTGCGCTAGTCTGGTTGTCTTGATGATGCCACTGTTGGGCGGATGCCATACGGTGGGCGTGACTCCCGGGATGCCGGGCAAGGTCATCGATGAACCTTTGCCAGCCCCAGCAAAACGCCTTGACGAACGGATCGAGCCGGTCTCCTTTGAGCAACCGTTGCCGGCGATCGAAACCGATTTTACGCATTCCTCGTTAGACGAAAACGCATCGTTTCAACCGCCTCGCATCGAAGACTTCCCTCATTTACCCCGCGTGACGATGTCGCTCGATGAGGCTGTCCGATTGGCTTTGCAAAACAATGCCGTCATCGGTGACTTGGGTGGCCGTGTTCTGAGCATGCCTGATACGGTGCAAAGCACCTTCGACGCGAGCCTCCTTGGAAGTCATCCCACGCTGGGAGCTGACGCGGCATTATCGGCCTATGACACCCAGTTTGAGAGCGGAGTCACTTACAACGGTGGCGGCCGCGGCGTCAGCTCTGCGTTTTCCTCCGGCCAGTTTGGTGTCTTTGCTCAGCCACAGACACTCACAAAAATCGGATTGGCGAAGGTCTTGCCGAGCGGTACCACGGTCGGTGTCGGGGGGGTTGCTGGGTACGACGAAGAATTGGCCGGCGGTGGCTATGCGGCGATCGGTGGCGAGGTCCGGCATCCGTTGATGCGAGGTTCCGGTCGGACCATTCAACAGCTCACAGGCCCGTTTCAGCGTCCGGGGGTTTATGGCGGCATCTTGATTGCCCGTTCAAAACAGCACGAAGCCGGGCTGGCACTTGAACAAGCGGTTGACCAACTCATCATGGACGTAGCGACCACCTACTGGGAACTGCACTACGCCTATCTGAATATCCAGACCAAGCAAACGGCGTTGGACAACGCCGCGAAAATATGGCAGCGGGAACAACGGCGCGTCGCAGCGGCAACCTCGCCAGCGGACCGTGCGGCTCAAGCTCATCAACAGCATTGTGTGGCCAAAGCCGAACTCGCCAACGCGATTGGAGGCACGGGCTCGTTTGACAGCGGCGTCTATTCAATGGAATTACGTTTACGAACTTTGCTTGGTTTGCCATCGGTCGATGGCACATTAATTGTTCCTGACGCGATGCCGATGAGCGCCGAAGTTCGCTTCGACTGGCAAGAGTCGGTTCAGATCGCTCACGCCAACCGCGTGGAACTCCGCCGACAATCCGAAAAAATCCGCACAGCACGGATGGAAAAAACGGCAGCAATCAACCTGCAGTTACCCCAAGTGGATTTGTTAGGCGCTTACCGGAAGCTTGGAGATGACCCGAATCAAGAATCCCCTCTCTTCAACCAAGCACTCGACGGCTGGCAGGTTGGAATGGAGATTCGCAGAGCTGTCAGCAATCGCCTGGAAAATACCGCCGTTCGACACGCTCGCTTGCGACTCAGCCGCGAACTGGCGGTGCTGCAATCACAACGACAACTCGTGAACGCCGAAATCCAGACCGCGATGACGCAGCTTGATCGGGCCTACCAGGTTATGCAAGCGATGACAGATGCTGAACAGTCCGCCGCCGTTCGCATGGCTGCGGAAACGAAACGGCATCAGGCAGGCGATCATTTGATCGAACCCGTGCTTGACGCGCAGCTGCGATTGACCGAAGCCAGTTCGGCGCGCCAACGAGCGATTGTCGATTACAACTTGGCGTTTCTAAATGTGCACCACGCCCGCGGCACCTTGCTTGACACCATTGGTGTCGCCCTGGCCGATTCTATTGGTGATGAAATGCGATTTGCACAGCGATCCCCCTCGGCTTATCCTCAGACCCGCTGAAAACAAATCTGAAAGGCGCTGAGGTGGTGACCTGATTCCGGGCGCGCCTGGAGCTTCTTCTTGAGGAGGGTTAGGGGATCAAACCACGTGTAGGAATGCCCTTCTTACGACTGGACTTGCGAACTTGCGGTTTTCGTTCCCCACCACGCCGACGAGGTGCGGAGTCACTTCACCATGACTTGCCTGTCAGGTGATTTTTGTGCGTAGTCGTGTCCGCCGCCAACGGGACTGACGGTCGGCAACCGCTACGATCATGTGCCGGCATCTAAGGCACCACGGACTCACGTCCGTAGCTACAACTTGCCATGGCTTCGCCATTGAAGCGAACCAATCCTGCGCAATTCCAAATCGCCGCAACCCCGAATTTTCAGCAGTCCAGACTAGCGGCCAAGCGGCCAAGCAGAGTTCTGCGGAATGACTCCTGCAAACCTGCTTAGGCCGGTGGATCACATGAGGAAAAGTCCCACTCGATGGTGAACAACGGCCAGCGCGATCCACAGCACCGCAAGCGTCTGCCACCGAGCGAGGGTGCGCGAGCCTCGGAAACGACGGCTCACGGCACCAACTGGTCGAGTGCCATTACGCTTTTGCCAAGGACTGGAGGCGAGGCATACAAGGACGCCTTATACTAAACAGCTTCTTTCCCGATTGTCTTGGAGCTGCAACATGAAGACCCGTTTTACCTTTTTGTTTTTTCTCGCCCTCGGTCACTGCTTGCTCTGTCCGCTGGCGGTGTCGACCGTGGGCGCTCAATCGGTTCGCTTCCAACCGCAGCAACTCGATGCGTCGCCAGGCCGAGTCGTCTATGCCGTTGCGGCAGCCGACATCGATAACGACGGTCGCACCGATGCCGTTGCGGTGACAGAAGATTCGGTCGTCTGGTATCAGGCGCCGCGGTGGCGTAAACGCGTGCTGCTGAGCGGAGTGACGGCGCGTGATAACGTTTGTATCGCGCCTTACGACATCGATCGAAACGGTCGGATCGACTTGGCGCTTGGCGCCGGCTGGCCCAAGAACGGTGGCACGATTCAGTGGCTCTCCCCTGGCGATTCAATCGACGCTCCATGGAATGTGCACGAGATCTCTGCCGAACCGTGGACGCACCGCATGCGATGGGGCAAGGTGTTGGGCAGCGATGAACCTCAACTTGTCGTTTCGCCGTTGAACGCCTCGATCCGCGAAGGTGTCCGGTTGCTCGCCTTTTCGATTCCTCCCAACCCTCACAATGATCGCTGGCGACCAACGGTATTGGACGCCAGCCTGGATCGCCTGCACAATCACCTGTGTGTCGAGCGCACGGCGATTGGATTCGCTCCGATTCCCCCCGGCGATGCGACGGCCAATCAAGAGATCACTTTGACAGCCAGTGCGGCGGGGATCTCCGCCATCTTGCCCGACAGCAAAGACCCCGGTCGTTTTCGGCGCGTTGACCTGCTTCCTGGAGCCGAGGGAGAAGAACCGAACGCCCGCGGTGCCGGCGAAGTCCGAACCGGGATGCTGAAGTCGGGTCAGCCTTTTATCGCGACGATTGAACCGATGCACGGCACCCACGCGGTGGTTTACAAGATGGGCGAGTTCTTCGCGGCGGAAGCTCCTGAGCGAACGGTGTTGACCGACGACCTGCGCGGCGGTCACGCGCTGGCGTGTGCCGATATCGATGGCGACGGCAGCGACGAGGTGATTGTCGGCTATCGCGAGCCTAATCCGCGGGTGGGAATCTTGTTATTCGATCACCAACCCGACGGCACTTGGCGGGAGCAACGCATCGGTTCTGAAGTTGCTTGTGAAGACTTGGTTGTCGCCGACTTCAACGCCGACGGTCGGCTCGATATCCTGTCCGGTGGTCGCGCGACGCACAACGTAGTGTTGTATGTCAACCAAGGCCCTGCAACACCCTAGTCGGTGGTTGCTGGCGGTTGCCCGGCACCGTCTTTCGATCCTTACTCGCTTCACAGGTACCTGGTTTGTCCGCTTCCGCTTCGACACGTCGTGATACAGCAGGTACCGGTCCGGCGCGGTGCGTCGTCACCGGGGCCTCGAGTGGAATTGGCCGCGCGATTGCGATCGAGTGCGCTTTGTCAGGCGCCAGCGATGTGCTGGTTCACTATTGCCGCAATGAAACGGGCGCCCGTGAAACGGCGAGCGCTGTTGGCAACGCCGGTGCCACGGCGCGATTGGTGGCCGCCGACCTGAGCCAACCGGACGATCGACGTCGCTTGGTGGACGTGGCCTGGCAAGGCGCGGAGGTTGTCGATGCTTGGTTTCATAACGCCGGCGTGGACGTGCTGACGGGCGAGGCGCGGCAGCAGAGCTTCGACGAAAAACTGCAGCGTCTGTGGGAGGTCGACGTGCATGGCACGATCGCGTTGGCACGAGACGTCGCCCAACGCATGCTCGCACAGCCGCGCACCGGCCAACCTCCGTCGATGCTGTTTATCGGCTGGGACCAAGCAACCGAAGGGATGGAAGGGGACGCGGGACAGATGTTCGGTCCCGTCAAAGCCGCTGTGATGGCTTACAGTCGCTCGCTGGCGCAGACGCTGGCGCCACGCGTTCGTGTCAATTGTGTTGCCCCCGGTTGGATCCAAACCGCTTGGGGCGATACCGCGGACAGCGCTTGGCAAAATCGTGCGAAACAGCAGTCGTTAATGCAACGCTGGGGCACGCCCGCCGATGTGGCAGCGATGGCAGTCCATCTGTGCAGCCCCGCAGCGAGCTTCATCACCGGCCAAATCGTGAACGTCAATGGTGGCTGGAATCGCCAGCCGCCGACCGCTATGTCGTCGTAGTGTCACGACCATTTCTAAGCGGTATGCAGTTTGCTGTGTGAAGCGAACATGCAAGCTTCTCAAGCCACAAACACTGGACGCGTCGTCGCGATTCGCGGCAGCGAGTTGGATGCGGTTTTCCCCGAGCGATTGCCGGGGATCCATCATGAACTGCGTGTTGAGGCAGCGCACCGGCGCGACGATGGATTTTCTAATGGCGTTGCCCTGGAGGGTAGCCGAAGTTCTCGGATGGTCGCCGAGGTTTTTAGTCAACTCGATCCGCACACCGTTCGCGCCGTCGCCCTCACTCCACTGCAAGGGCTCGCTCGTGGCGTAGCCATCGAAGACCTCGGCCGTCCTCTGCAGGTTCCTGTCGGCAAGCGTTTGCTCGGAAGGGTGCTGGATGTCTTTGGCAATACGATCGACGATGGCGAGTCGCTGGAGGAAGTAGCTCGACGCAGTTTGCATCAGCATCCCCCCACCATCGACCGTCGAATGGCGCAATCGGAGGTGTTCACGACCGGCATCAAAGCGATCGATCTTCTGTCGCCGCTCGAGCGTGGTGGCAAAGCGGGTTTGTTTGGCGGTGCGGGAGTTGGCAAGACGGTGCTGATCACGGAGTTGATCCACAACATCGTGGGTCAACACGGAGGCATCAGCCTGTTCTGTGGCATTGGCGAGCGATCGCGTGAAGCCGAAGAACTGTACCGTGAAATGGGTGCAGCCGGCGTGCGCGACAATACGGTGATGGTGTTCGGGCAGATGAACGAGCCACCCGGTGCACGTTTCCGTGTCGGGCATGCCGCACTGACCATGGCAGAATATTTTCGCGATCAGACGAAGCAGGATGTGCTATTGTTGATCGACAATATTTTTCGCTTCATCCAAGCCGGCATGGAGGTCTCGGGCTTGCTTGGCCAATTGCCCTCGCGTGTTGGCTACCAACCATCGCTAGCCAACGACCTTGCCGAACTGGAGGAACGCATTTGCACCACTTCATCGGCGGCCATCACCTCGGTCCAAGCAGTTTACGTACCGGCTGATGACTTCACCGATCCGGCAGCCGTGCATACCTTCTCGCATTTATCGGCGACCGTCGTGCTATCGCGCAAACGAGCCAGCGAAGGGCTCTATCCGGCGATTGATCCACTACAGTCGACGTCGGAGATGATGTTGCCGCAAGTGGTCGGCCAGCGGCATTATCGCGTGGCCAGCGATGTCCGCTCCACCTTGGCCGGGTACGAAGAACTGAAGGATATCATCGCCATGCTTGGCATGGAGGAACTGTCGCGCGACGATCGTTTGACGGTGAACCGCGCCCGACGACTGGAACGCTTTTTAACGCAGCCTTTCTTCAGCACCGAAGCATTCACCGGTCACACCGGCCGCCTGGTTACGATCGAGCAAACCCTCGATGGCTGTGAGCGGATCCTTGATGATGAATTCCATGATTTTCCTGAGCGAACGCTGTATATGACCGGAGGTGTTGACGAAGTGCAAGCAGTGAGTGAGGCGCAGCCATGAAACTGATCCTGACCACGCCAGCCGAAATTTTAATTCGCCAGGACACCACAAAAATCATTGCCGAGGGAACGCATGGCAGTTTTTGCTTACTGCCCCGTCACATCGATTTCTTAGCGATGCTCGTGCCTGGCCTGTTGGCTTGGGAGGATCTCCAGGGCGAAGAACATTTTGCAGCCGTGGGCCAAGCGATATTGGTCAAGCGGTCGAACGAGGTGATGGTCTCGGCGATGCAAGCGACGCGGTCGGGCAAACTAGCCGATCTTCAAGCGACTGTCCGCCACGATTTTATGGTCCTGGATGAACGTCAGCGTGCAGCGCACGCTGCGGCGGCAAAGCTGGAAGCGAGTTTCCTTCGCCGCACGATGGCTTTCACCGATCAACGAGCACAGACCGCGAGGACCGGAAGGTGACGGCTTCAAGAGAGGATCTGGAACGCGAAGCAGGCACGAAACAGCAACGGAAATTAGCTGCTCGTCATGAAGGAGAACGATCGGCTTGGTTTGGACTGGGGATGTTTGGACTGGTCGGCTGGTCGGTGGCCATTCCGACCGTGGTTGGAATCGCAATCGGTTTGTGGATTGACGATCGGTGGCCAAGTCGTTTTTCTTGGACCCTGATGCTGCTAGTTGTGGGCTTGGCCATCGGCTGCTTTAACGCTTGGTGGTGGGTGCAACGGGAAAGTCGAAATGAACATCACTGAATGGGCTCGGTTACTGTTTGCTTTGTTGGCAGCATTGGCCTTCGGTGGGCTGCTTGGCTCTGTTTTTCTAAGTACGCTATGGTGGACAGTCCTGCGTTTGCCACACGTGCGACGGCCAGGGCTGCTGTACATCACCAGTCTGCTGCTGAGGATGACAATGGTCATGGCTGGTTTCACTGCCATCGCTTGGTTCCAAGACTGGCGTTTACTCGTCGCCGGGCTGTTGGGGTTCGTGCTGGTTCGCACGCTGAGTGTGCGAAGGGTCTCGTTGTCAGCGGAGGTCGGTGATGGACGGTGTGCAGATCACCACTGATCAATGGATCTTCTGGCAATCGCAAACGTTGCCCGCTGTCAAACTGAACGCGACGATCGTGTTTACTTGGTTCGTGATGTCGGTCTTGGTCGCCATCTCGTGGCTGATCACGCGTCGTCTTTCGACAGGGCCCGATGTGCCACGCATGCAGAGTCTGTTGGAAGTCTTGGTTAGCGGGATGCGCGACCAGATACGGGACGTCAGTCAGCAAGACCCCGGACGCTATCTCCCGTTTATCGGCACGTTGTTTTTGTTTATCGCGGCGGCGAACTTGCTGGCGATCATGCCCGGCTATCGGCCGCCGACCGGATCATTGTCGACCGCCGCTGCGCTCGCGGCCAGCGTCTTCTTCGCCGTACCGTTATTTGGAATTGCGTCCCAAGGCTTTGCAGGATATCTGCGGCACTATATCCAGCCCACTTTTCTGATGCTGCCGTTTAACATCATTGGCGAGCTGTCTCGGACATTGGCGCTCGCGGTGCGTTTATACGGAAACATGATGAGCGGCACAGTGATTGCTGCGATCTTGCTTGGATTCGCGCCGCTGTTTGTGCCGATCGTGATGCAACTGTTGGGTTTACTAACCGGCATGATTCAGGCTTACATTTTTGCTGTTTTGGCGATGGTATACATCGCGTCTGCCGTCAAGGTGCTACAGGGAGAGGAACGCATGCAGGACGATCACCATGGATAGCCCCACCGCGATCGCGATCAGCTCGATTGTCATCGCCGGATTGACGATTGCAATCGGTTCGATTGCTCCGGCAATTGGCGAAGGGCGCGCCGTCTCCCAAGCCTTGCAATCGATTGCACAACAACCTGACGCCTCCAACACCATTACGCGAACGCTGTTTGTGGGCCTGGCGATGATTGAATCAACGGCGATCTACTGCTTTGTGGTGGCCATGATCCTGTTGTTCGCCAATCCTTTCTGGAACCAACTTACGCAATGATGGTTTATGCAGATCGATTGGTTCACGTTCGCAGCCCAGGTTATTAATTTCTTGGCTCTCGTCGGCTTGCTACGCTGGTTTCTGTACCAGCCAATCGTGCGAGCCATGCAACAGCGAGAACAATCGATCGCCAATGAATTGCAGTCGGCCAAGCAGGCCCGCTATGATGCCGAACAGCATGCCCAAGAGTTATCCCAGCAACAGCAGCAGCTTGAGCATCAGCGAGAACAAAGCTTCGCGGAGATCCAACGCGAAACTGCCACACAGCGACGACACTGGCTGGCCGAAGCAAGGCAGGAAGTGGAACTGCGTCGGGAACAATGGACGGAGTCTTTTCGACGCGAGCAGCAGCAACTCGCTGAGGAGACTCGACGTCAAACCGCCAGGATGGGATTCACCGCCGCCCGGCAAACGTTGCGACAGCTTGCTGCCACCGATCTGCAATCACAGATGTGTGGAGTCCTGATCGATCAGTTGGTCAAACTAGACCGGTCGCGACTTAGATCGGGAGTGCGCACGGCCGTCATCGAAGCGTTGCAGAAAACGGACGCCACGGTCGTTGTGCGAAGTGCGATGCCTCTTAACAAGCCCGATCGCCAGCGAGTTGCACAGGCCATTCAAGATACCTTCAATCCTGTTGAGGAAGTGCAATTCGAGGTCGACGACGGATTGATCAGCGGTCTTGAGTTGGATCTGGGTGGCTACCGTTTCCATTGGAGTGCGGCGCATCTGCTGCACGACATGGAAGACTCATTGACTCGCAAGCCAGCAGCCCAGGAGTGACAGCCGATGGACCGCTACCGCGAGACACTCCTCAAGACTGCACAAAGGTTTCATGACGTCGTGGAACAAAAAACTGCCGAACTGATGCCGCAGGAGATTGGTATCGTTCAGGAGGTGGAACGAGGGATCGCTCAGGTGGATGGTTTGCCACATGTGCAATCGGAGGAGATGCTCCGCTTCGCAGGTGATCGCCTGGGGTTCGCTTTTAATCTTGACCGAGAGGCAATTGGTTGCGTGCTGCTGGATGAAAGTGAGGAACTGCAAGCAGGCACGAGTGTTTATCGAACCGGCCGAGTCCTTGACACCCCCGTTGGTGACGCGTTGTTGGGACGAGTGATTGATCCGATCGGGAGAGCACTCGATGGCGGCAGTCCGGTCGGCAACCTTCACAAACTACCCTGTGAGCGTCCCGCGAGAGCGATCATGCAGCGTGCCCCGGTTACCACTCCATTGCAAACCGGCATCAAAGTCATCGACGCGCTCCTTCCCATCGGTCGCGGTCAACGCCAGCTTATTCTGGGTGATCGCCAAACGGGCAAGACGGCGATTGCCATCGACACCATCATTAATCAACGGGATCGCGGTGTCGTTTGTATTTATTGCAGCATTGGGCAGCGAAGCACCGGCACCGCACGCATCATCGATCACCTCCAGCGCTATCGCGCCTTGGAGCACACGATTGTCGTCATCGGTGCCAATGACGCGCCACCGGGTATTCAGTTCATTGCCCCCTATGCAGCGACCACGATGGCCGAATATTTCATGGACCAAGGACGCGACGTGTTGGTGATCTACGATGACCTGACGGCCCATGCACGAGCTTACCGGCATGTCTCCTTATTGCTGCGACGACCGCCAGGCCGAGAGGCTTTTCCCGGAGACATTTTCTACGTCCATTCGCGGTTGCTTGAACGTGCAACGCATCTTCGCAAGGAGTTTGGTGGTGGATCCATTACGGCGCTACCGATTATCGAAACCGAAGCTCAAAACGTGGCGGCTTATATTCCCACCAACCTGATCTCGATTACCGATGGACAGATCTACTTGTCGCCGGTGTTGTTTCGAAAAGGCGTTTTGCCGGCGGTAGATGTTGGTCGCAGCGTGTCTCGTGTCGGAGGAAAGACGCAACTGCCCGCCTTTCGTGCCGTGGCGGGCGACCTGCGGTTAACGTACTCCCAATTCGAAGAACTGGAGCGGTTCGCACGCTTCAGTAGTCAGCTTGACGAGGACACGAAGCAGACGCTGAACCGGGGACGTTTAGTCCGCGAGGTCCTCAAGCAACCTCAATTCCAGCCGCTTGCTATACCACAGCAAATCGCTTCTTTGGTAGCCGTCACGTCGGGACTGCTTGACAGCGTGCCGGTCGAGCAAGTTGCAAAAATCGAGCAGCAACTCCAAGCGACAATGGCAACTCAGTTTCCAGAAATGAGCGAAGCGATGCTGGCCGGAGAGAAACTGAACGACGCGAGGATTCAAAAATTACTAAAAGCCTTCCGTGATCGTTTAGCAATGAGTGATAAATAAGTGTCGGGTATCTTTTGTGCGAAGCACCCGAAGGGCGAGTTCCTCGCAAAAGGTACCCGACACTTTTTTGTCGCACGATCCTTAGCAATGAGCGATAAATAGGTGAAGTAGCTTCCATGCAGACACTGTCAAACTTGCAACGTCAAATCGACACCGCGACCGATTTGCAGTCGGTAGTGACGACGATGAAGACGCTCGCCGCGGTCAGCATTCAACAGTATGAACGCGCCGCGGAGGCTTTGACGACTTACAACCGCACCATTGAACTGGGCATGCAAATTGTCCTTCGCGATACGGAAGTGCATTTGAAGATGATGCCAAGCCAACAAGTTACTTCGCACACGAGTGTTGGAGTGATTGTGTTTGGAAGTGATCAAGGCATGTGCGGGCAGTTCAATGAGCAGCTCGTTACTTTTGCCGTCGACCAACATCGACAACGACACTCAGGCCTCCCTGTAGCGGTCATCGCGGTTGGTAGTCGCGCAGCGGCGGCACTCGTCGATGTTGACTGGGAACCGCGGCACACCTTTCGTGTGCCAACGTCGGTGTCTGAAATCACCGACTTGGTGGAGGAGATGCTGCCATTGATCGAACATCTGCGTGAGACCGGCCAGATTTCAACGTATTACATCTATAGCAACCGACGCGCAGCGGACGCAGCCTTCGCACCCGGTCGCTTACAGCTACTTCCCATCGCGGAAAACTTCATTCAGCACTGGCGGGAATGTGCTTGGGAATCGACGTCGCGACCGACCTACGCCGCCGACGAAAACGAGCTTTTCTCACAACTGGTTCAGCAGTACCTCTTCGGATCGCTCTACCGCTCGTGCGCCGAATCGCTGGCAAGCGAAAATGCCAGCCGGATTACCGCCATGCAGGCTGCGGAGAAGAACATAGAGGAGAGGCTGGAGGATTTGCAGGCCGGTTACCATCACCTTCGCCAAACGGCAATCACCGCCGAGCTGCTGGACGTGGTGATCGGCTTCGAAGCGATTACTAAATCGTCGCGATAATGAATCGAGATGACTTACAGGTCGTTGTCTCGCACGGTGGCTAGTTTCTCCGCCAACTTGCCGCGCAGCCGCGCCAACGTGTCGGCATGATCCGCCGATGTCGCCAGATTGTGAAACTGCTGTGGATCATGCTGCATGTCAAACAGTTCTTGACCTTGCTGTGCCTCTTCGCCGTACTGAATGTAGGCCCAGCGATCCTCACGAAGCAAAAAGCCTTTGCGCATCGGAGCCACACTAAATGCGGCGTCTCGTACGGTGTAGGTCGGATCATCCAACATGTTGGAAATGTCCTTGCCTTGAACATGCGGTGGAATCTTCAAACCACACAAACTGCTGAGCGTGGGATAGAGGTCGACAAGTTCGACGAGGCTGTCGCAGACTCCCGGTTGCTTGCCGGGTACGCAAACGATCAGCGGCACCGCGGCGGACTCTTCACGCAACGAGACTTTGGCCCAAAAGTCGTGTTCTCCCAAATGGTAGCCGTGATCACTGGTGAAGATCACGATCGTTTGATCTTCCAATTCGGCCTCTCGTAGCGCCGCCAAAACCTTGCCGACCTGGGCATCCATGTAAGCGACCGACGCATAGTAGCCTCCGATCGCTTTTCGCTGGCGGCGCAGGTCCATCTTCATGTTCACACTGGTTTTGTAATTGATACCCGCTTTAGGAATGTCATCCCAATCCGTTTCCAAACGAGCCGGCAACGCCAACGCGTCGTAGGGCTTGAAGGGGGTAAAGTAAGGTCGAGGGGCGACAAAGGGGACGTGCGGCCGAACGAAGCCAACGCCCAACCAGAAGGGCGATTGGCTGTGTTTCCCAATCAATTGAGCCGCTTTCTGAGCGGTCTTGCCATCGGAATGGACCAAGTCATCGCCGTCGGCTTCCACGACGACAAACGTATTACCGCCGACGACCGGCCGCGATCCGTCGGGATTGTTTTCCAGCGTCTCGCCGTCGCCGGGAGCCTTCCATTCAGGGCCGGGACTGTTGAACCTTTCGGTCCACGAACGCGAATCATCCGCTCCGTCCCCGCCGTCTTCGATACCGCCCGGCACGCCCATGTGAAAAATCTTGCTGACTCGAGCGGCGTAGTAGTCGTGGTTCTTGAAGTGTTCGGACCACGTCGGACGGTCGCCGATCTGCAGTCGGGGATTCTTGTATCCCAACACGCCCGTCGCATGAGGGTAATAGCCCGACATCAGCGACGCGCGCGACGGACCACAGTAGGTGCCCTGGCAATAGGCGCGCGTGAAGCGAGTCCCGCGTGCTGCCAACGCATCGATGTTCGGTGTTTGGCAAATGGAGTTTCCGTAGCACGACAGGGCCGTCGCGGTCAGGTCATCCGAAATGATAAACAGCACGTTCAAGCGTTCGGCGGCAACCGCGGGAATGGTCGACAGGCCGAACAAGATCGCGAGCAATAACGTTTTCATGGCAGCAACGTGGCAGGGGAGGTGGCGGGGAACGAATCTATGATAACTTGTCAACAAAGCTTTCGCACGGAACCGCACTACGACCGCAAGTTTGTGCTGCTCTTTGCGCGGGTCTACAATCCATGCTCGACCGCCCACCAGCGAGCCGTTGGCTAGCTCCTTTCCCACCTCATTGATTGCATGAAGAGTTTCGATGAAGTTTTTTGCGCCCCCACGGTTTCCGTTCCGCCCCGCCCTGCTGGCGGCTTGCCTGGTACTCCCTTGGCTTGTGTCGCCTGTCTTTGCCGATGAACCGGCTGTAGCGACCGATGCTGCCTCACCTAGTCAATCACCGCGATCGCTCTCGTTGGCGACGTTCGATATCGACGTCACGCCCCCCGTCGGCTTCATGATGGCTTATGATCGCGTGCGACGGATCGACGAATTGGGGCTGCGATGTCGCGGCATCGTGTTACTGGGAACCGAACAGCCGATCGTACTGTGTGCTGTCGATTGGATCGGGATCGCGAATCAGAGCCAAGATATTTTCCGTAGTCGGATCGCCAAAGCCGCCGGCACGACGCCTTCGCACGTGGTCGTTCATACTTTGCATCAACACGATGCACCGCGATCCAACTTCGGTGCCGAGGCACTTCTGCATCAAGTCGGCGCGTCCAACCTGGGGGCGCATGATGGCTCCTTTGCCAGAGACGCCATCGATCGCTTGGCGGTCGCCATCGAAGCCGCCGTCAAACAGGCTCAACCGGTGACCCACGCTGGTTTTGGCTCCGCTGATGTTAAGAACGTGGCATCGAACCGTCGCATTCAGGATGATTCCGGAAAAGTGATTGCCACTCGGTACACCGCCACCCGCGATCCCAAACTGCGAGCGTTGCCGGACGGGACGATCGATCCGGCTCTCAGTTCGCTTTCGTTTTGGAATGAGGATACGCCACTGGCGGTGCTCAGCTATTACGCTTGCCATCCGCAAAGTTACTACCGCACCGGCATCCCTAGTCCCGATTTTCCCGGCATTGCACGCTTCATGCGGAGCCAAGATGCCCCGGGCCCACTATACGTTCACTTCAACGGTGCGGGAGGCAACATCGGGGCCGGAAAATACAACGATGGCTCGAAGGAAAATCGTTTGGTGCTCGCTGCACGGGTGGCCGACGCCATGCGAGCGGCCTTCGAGTCAACCCAAAAATTCCCCCTCCAGCCGGCCGACATCGGCTGGTCGTTTACCGGCGTCGCCCTGCCACCAGCGGAGCATCTTGATCGTGACAAACTGACTGAGGAACTGAACGCGTGGGATGGCGTCACCTACTGGGGCGGACCCGACAAGCTCGCTTGGCTACTGCGTTGCCAAAGTGGTCACAAGATCGACTTATCCTGTTTGGCGGTCGGTGATGTGCGCATCCTGCACATGCCGGGGGAGTTGTTTGTCGAATATCAACTCGCCGCCAAAGCGATGCGTCCCGATCTGCAGGTTGCGATGGCCGCTTATGGAGACTATGGACCAGGTTACATCGGCACCGCCGAAGCTTACGGCCAAGGCGGTTATGAAACCAGCGAGCGAGCATCCAATGTTACTCCCGCTGCAGAAGCGGTATTGATGTCCGGCATGCGACAATTACTTGAAGCCACGGAGTCCCCACAGTGATCGTCTCGCTTTCGTCTCGCCGAGCGATCGACCAAAGGTTGCTCGCTGTTTGTCTGGTCATCTGCGGCACCATGCTATCCAGTCAAGAGAATCTGCTCAGCCAAGAGGTGGACTATTCCGCGGAACTGCCGCGGATCGCTCCGACCGAACCCGCCGCGGCGCTCTCGACGTTTGATATCGCCGCTGGATTTCAGTTACAGCTTGTTGCATCGGAGCCTCTACTGGCAACTCCCGTTGCCATCGAATGGGACGCCGACGGAGCGATGTACGTTTGCGAGATGCGAGGTTACAGCGAAGACCGCGACGACGGGATCTCGCGGATTGCTAAGTTGACCGATACCGACGGCGATGGGATTTACGACACCCGCACCGAGTTTGCGACAGGCTTGTTTTGGCCGACCGGATTGTTTCCCTACGACGGTGGCCTGTTCGTTGGCGATGCTCCCGATTTGCTGTACTTGAAGGATACCGATGGCGATGGCAAGGCCGACCGGAAGCAACGTGTGTTGACCGGTTTCGGCACGTCCAATGTCCAGGGTTTAATGAACTCGTTCCGCTGGGGATTGGATAACCGAATTCATATCGCGTGCAGCAGCGTGGGTGGCCAGATTCGTCACGTCTATGGTCCAGCCGACCAAGCAGCGTTTTCCATCCGTGGCCGTGACCTGGCGTTGAACCCTCGCACCTATCAATTCGAACCAACCAGCGGCGCGGCCCAGCATGGAATGGGGTTTGACGATTGGGGTCGCAAATTCGTCTCGTCCAACAGCGACCACATTCAACAAGTCATGTACGAAGATCGTTACGTGGCGAGGAATCCGTTTGCGATCGTTCCACCGGCACGCGTTTCGATTGCCGCCGACGGGCCTCAAGCGGAGGTCTTTCGAGCCAGCCCGGTCGAGCCTTGGCGAGTCGTACGGACGCGGCTCCGCGTGTCGGGCAAAGCCAAGGGACCGATCGAAGGTGGCGGACGCGCGGCAGGTTATTTCACCGGTGCGACGGGCGTGACGATCTATCGTGGCGACGCTTGGCCGGCAGCTTGGAAAGGGTTGGCGATTGTCGGCGATGTTGGCAGCAATTTGATTCACCGCAAGCGACTGGAGCCGAATGGACTGGAATTCATTGCCAAACGGATCGACCAAGCGAGCGAATTTGTGACTTCGAAAGACATCTGGTTTCGTCCTGCACAGTTTGCCAATGCTCCCGATGGCTCGCTGCATGTGATCGACGTCTACCGCGAAGTGATCGAGCATCCGCTGTCGCTGCCGGCAGAAATCAAACGCCATCTCGATTTAACCGCTGGCCGCGACCGCGGTCGTATTTATCGGATCGTCCCAAACGATTTTCAGGCCCGGCCACAGGTTCCACTGCGCGGCGCGTCGACGTCAAAATTGGTTTCCTTACTGGCTCATGACAACGCCTGGCATCGCGAGACCGCCGCTCGGCTGTTGTATGAGCGGCAGGACCCCAGCGCCGTCCCTGTGCTGCGTGAACTGGTCGTCGAGTCGCCTTCGCCGCTCGGACGAATGCACGCGATGTACGCTCTCGATGGCCTGGCCAGCCTTGACGCGACAACGCTCCTCGCCGGGCTTCAGGATGCGCATCCGCAAGTTCGTCGCCATGCCGTGCGACTGGCCGAAGTGGTCGGTTTCAGCGAAGCCATCAGGAGCCGCCTAGCGGAACTGGTGAACGATCCGTCACTCGAAGTCCGTTATCAACTAGCATTCACTCTCGGTGCCACCTCGTCTGCCAACCGGACTGCCGACTTGGCGACGTTGCTACTGAACGATATGGATAGTCGATGGATGCGAACGGCCGTTTTGACGGCAGTCGGACCCGATGCGGAGGCATTGCTGAAACTTTTGGAAACGAATCCTTCGTTCGTTGGTGCCTCGGCCGAGGCGTTTCGAAAACCGTTGCGAGACCAACTGGCAGCACGCAAACGTAACGCAGCGAGTGGTGCCGAACCGCGTCAGTCTGCCACCGCAATGAACACTTTGCAGACTCGCTCGGCGGCAGAACAGAAGCATCGCCAAGCCGTTGTTGCTGAGTACCGCGACGCGCTGACGCTCGATGGCGATCCGCAGCGTGGCAAGTTGCTTTTCAAGCAACAGTGCAGTGCCTGTCATCGTGTCGAAGGGGTCGGGCATGAATTGGGGCCGAACCTAGCAACCATCCAAGCGCGCGGAGCGGAGACGGTGCTGACGGCGGTCCTCGACCCGAGCCGCGAAGTCAATCCGCTGTACTTGAATTACGTGCTGACAACGCTGGACGGGCGTGCCCTGTCGGGCATGATTGTCGACGAAGGGGCGACCAGCCTAACGCTGCGACGCGGTGAAAACGAGACCGATACGGTCCTGCGAATCGACATCGAGCAGGTCACCAACACGGGACGCTCGATCATGCCCAAAGGGTTCGAGGAAACGCTCGACCAACAGGCGATGGCCGACCTGTTGGCTTACCTGGTGCCCCGCGACTAGAACGCTGCGACTAGAACGCTGCGACCAGAACGCCCGGGACAACGCTTCCCATTTTCCGTCGGTGCGTCTAACGCATGGGCGGGCCGGCTACCGGTTGGCCGTTGGTTGTCAGAATCTGGAAATGATGGGCGCGATATGGTCCTTCGTAGCGCCACACAATTTTCTTGTCAGGCGTCACTTCGGTCAGCTTGGTCCCTTGTTTGGCGTGGTAGCTGGCGATAACGGTATTTCCATTGGGCAAACGCTGGGCACCACACGAATCATCAAAGGGGCGATCGGCGAAATCTTCGTTGGAAACCATCCACACTACCTCGCCCTGAGGAGAGAACTCGACCGTCTTGTTTCCGTGCGTCAAATTCACCAGCACGTTTCCGCTGGGCAACAGGATTGCGGTGAAGGGCCAGTTCTCCGCCGCGCGGCCGCCGAGGCTGTCCAGGTCGGTTGCGATCTCGCGGATGACTTTTCCTTGCGGGGTATATTCCTTGACTTTGAATGCTAACAGATGAGGGACCAGATAATTTCCACTGGGCAGTTTTCTCGCCATCCGTGTTTGCATATGGGCGTTGTTGGTCTCCGGCAGCAGCGGGCATTCGACGGCGATTTTGCCCTCGGCGGTAACTTCTAGCAGTCGCGGTTTTGGCCCCAGTTCGGTGACCAGCGTGTTGCCATTGGCCAAACGCTGCGCCGTGCCAAGCTCTTTGTTCGGTGCTTGCAAACGATAGCTGAAGACCAGCTCTTTGTCGGCCGTCCACTCTTGGACTTGATCGCCCCACGCGATCAATCGATTGCCGTTTTCCAGCACCCAGCCATCACGAGCCGCCTTACGACCAGCATCCCAGGCCACGCTGCCATCTTCGGCAACGATGCCCGTCAAGTCAGGTCCGGCGACGAAGAAAGAGTGTTGGATCGGTTCATCGGCCGAAACGGAAATACCAAGCAGACAGCAACTCGCGACGACGAGTAGGCGGGGCAGAAGCGTCATGATGATGGGAAACCTGGGGAGGGAGTGGAGCGGGGGACGCTGGCAGAATCAATCTGCTGAATCAGCACTGCGCACGATTGTAACTCAACCGCGACAGTCGCTCGATCGCGCGGGCAAATTCGCGGTGACATTCGCCAATTCAATTCAATCGATGCCGTTGAACCCCAGCGCAAGCCGCCTTCCGACTCAGCTCCGTTCCACATCGGCCCAAGGTGCCTTGAACGGTTCATCACATTTGGGACAGCGCGTCGACCGGCCCAGTAGATGCCCACTGGTCCTCAATCGTTTGCCACACTTTGGACAGGTGACGCGCAACGTCATCGACTCCTTCAGCAAGGCTTCGATCTGTTGCTCATTCAATCCTGGAATAGCGATATCTTCCGGCGTCAGCACCGTCAGCAATTCCGGTGTCAGCGGCACGATACTGGCGATCCGATCGGCCAGTCGTCGCACGCAATCTTCGAACGCATTACGCGCCAACCGGCCGTTGCCGAAGTGTCGATCGCGTTCTCGATGCAGTTCATCCAATCCGACCAACAATCGGTAACGGCTGGTCGCCGGCAAGCGATACTGATTCGCATCGCAGAGCAATTCGAAGATCCGTCCCAAGTCAGCCGGACCGTAATCATCGAACTTCAAGCGATGATTGATTCGCGACGACAAGCCCGGGTTGGTCCGAATCATCTGGTCCATTTCATCGGGATAGCCCGCCAAGATGACCACCATATGCTCGCGGTCATCTTCCATCCGTTTCAGCAGCGTTTGAATCGCCTCGCGACCGAACGCATCGTCGCCCGACTGATCGACCAAGCTGTACGCTTCATCGATAAACAGCACGCCATCTTTGGCCGAATCACACAGCTTATTGGTCTTCACACCTGTTTGGCCGGCGAACTCGGCAACCAAGCCACTCCGATCGGTCTCTACTAAGTGCCCGCTTTTCAGCACCCCCATCGCGCCCAAGATTTGCCCGACAATTCGCGCGACAGTCGTTTTGCCTGTTCCGGGGTTGCCGACGAACGACATGTGAAGGCTGATCGGCATCGCCGGAAAGCCCGCTTGTTCGCGTTCGCGTTGCAACCGCAAAAAATTCGACAGCGAGCGGACGCGTTCTTTGACCTCCTCCAAACCGATTAGACGGTCGAGTTCTTCCATGGCATCGGCCAGTCGCTCGGCGGGACTCTTCGCTTCTGGTTCAATCAGTTCCGCGACTGGCAGGTTCGCGTCGGCCTTGCCGCCAATCGGTACCGCTTGCTGCGCATGCCGAGACGCGTCGGCCGCCGTTGGCAAGGAAGCCGGGTGCAGCGCCAAGTCGATCTCTTGTTGAAGCGTATGCAGAGTGAGCGTCTCTTCGGGCGTCGTTAAACCATCGCACTTGGCAACCAGGTTTGCCAGACGCATGACGATCGTTTCGACATGCGACGTCGCATCACGCAGCGGGGTATAGCGCACAAAAGGTGCCACCAAGGATTCCCAGTGCAGTTGGTCGGCTTGCCGAAGCAGCCCTTCGGCCGCCTCACGCAGTTCCAAGCCTTTCAATCGCTGATCCCACAGATGTTCGATCATCAGCGAGCCGACGAACTTTTCCATACGGCTCCAGCGACCATCACTGCGAATCACCACCGTATAGACTTTCAGCAGCAAGCCGCGATGCAGGTCATCCATCAATGCGACAAAGTCTTGCGGCGAGCCTTCCAGCAGATGAGGGTGTCGCAGTGTGATTTGGCGAGCGCTATTGGAGTAGAGCTTGCGGCAGTCTCGCAGTACTCGTCGCAATTGTGCCGTTAGGTCGTTCGCTTCCAGCATGCCATTAAATCGTGAAGGAGAGTGGTGAAATAGGCTCATAGCATAACGGCCCCGCCAAGCCCTCGTATCACGAACTGTATCGATTTGACTACAGCACCGAAACCACGATGCCGCGGAAATTTTCTATTTCCCGACAGGTTCCCAAAGATTTCCAGAAAACCTGTAAGCCCTTGTCTTGCAGGCATTTCCGTTTCGTCCTGGAGCGCCTTGTCGACGTTCTTGACACGTTACATGGGCCATACTCGGAGCGTTGGCTGCGGATTTGCGTTCCTAAGAATTTCGATCACGGCACTTCCCGCCTTGGTTTGGCGCAAGCCATCGATTTCATGTATGGTGTTGGAAAGGTAGGGTACGAGAGATGGCTCCGTTTCTGAAATGGGCTGCGGCCCCGGTGCTTAGCGTGGCGCTACTCAGTTTTGGCGACAGCCCGCAAGCGAAAGCTCAAGGATTCGGTCTTCAAATCGGCGGAGCCGGTATTAGCGTTGGGCCCTACGGCCCCGGGATCGGCTTCGGCCATCCGGCCTACCACCCCGCCTATCATCCGGCTTATGGGGTTCGTTCGTACGGCGTTTATCGTCCCAGCTACGGTCTTTATCCGGCACCCTATCGCTATCGCGCCACCGTGGTGCATCCCCGTTATCGAGTGCGGCCGCCGGTGGTTCGAGGCTACCGCGGTCCGCTGCATCCGGTCCGTCGCTACCGCGTTTACGGCTTCTGAAGGCACGCGACTTTTGGGTCGTGGCAAGCGATCTAGCACAGCCTTGTGGGGCTGCCTGCTGGCGTCTTCAAACGAGTGGTGTGCAGCTTGTCTACGAATCCTCAGGCTGGTTGCTGGTAACGTAATTATTGGCGATACCGCTGACTTGGGATTTGATCTGTTGGATTAATCCTGCGGGCTCGATGACAGTGGCGTCGCGACCGCAGGAAAGGATCCAAGCGACCAACTCTTCACTGAGGGCGACGTGGTAACTGAATGTCACCGTGCCGTCCGCGTGTTGCTCGATGGTTTGACTGTCGTGCCATAGCGATTCGGCGAGCGGGCGGGCAGCTTGGCGGCTGAAGTGAATCCGCACGCGTTGTGGTGCCGAGGAGCCCACGTGGATTCCAAAGGCAGGGGCAAAGTAGGACTCGGCGTTAAAGTCCGCCGGAATGGTAAAGGGAAATTGGCTTAGCTGGGCGTTTTCCATTCGATCGAGCTTGAACGTACGCACTTCTTTGTGCAGTTCGCTGTGGCCGATCACGTAGATCGCACTGTTATATAAACGGATCGCATAAGGACTGAGCCCAAACGTGGAGGGCTCGGTGGCGCTGCGCGATTGATAGGCGATCAACACATCCTGGCGGTCTTCATGGGCGATCATCACTTGCAGCAAGATGTCCGCCTTGTCTTGATAGTCGACCGCCCGGGGATGCAGCAGCGCAAAGGTCTTGGCCAGCGACTCGCAGTACCGCCGCGTCGTGGGGCTGAACTGCTTGCTCAACTTGCGGATCGCTGACTGAGTCGCTTCGGCCAACGGGGTGCCTTCCAGCTGCACTGTACAGGAACTGGCCAGCACCAATGCAAAGGCTTCGTCAAAGCTCAGTCCATTGCCGACAATCGTTGGTCCGGTCAGCCGCCATCGCCGACGGCCATCGGGCTCGGTGCATTGGTCAACCGGAAAGCCAATCGCCTGTAGTCGCTTTAAGTCACGGCGGACCGTTTTTGGGTTGACGGCGAATTCCGCAGCCAGCTCGGCAAGCGTGGCCCCCGCGTTCGCTCCCGCCAACGTCTGCAACAGCCTTAGCTGACGTTCCGTGGTTCCAATTCCGCGCACTTCTGCCCCCTGTTTCCCTCAGAGTAAGCGTGTTCCTTAGATCGACAGGCCAGCCTAGCAAACGGCTAGGACAGATACTGTCCTAGCTGTTTCGCGGCGGAAAAAATATTTGCGTTTTTTTTGCGTCACCCCGGATCGGCTTGCGCTGCGAAGAGGTGGTGAAGTGAGCCAACGGGCGCCACCCGGTTCGCTGGGAGTGGTCTGGTTAACGCGTCGGCGGAATCACAGTACAACTTGCCGTTGAAAAGCCGTGCTGCGGGGTGTTTGGGATGGCTGGGGTTGTGGAGGGGGTGAATAAATGGGATTTGACCTACATATCGCTAGCACGCTCGGGCTGTTGCTGGGCATCTGCTTATTTGCGGGCGTGTTTGCCGATTTGCTGCACCTGCCCAAGGTCACCGCGTATCTACTGGTCGGACTATTGGTCGGCCCGAGTGCCCTGGACTTGATTCCCGAAGGCCATCCACGCCTGTTCGAGCCGGTGCTGAAGCTGGCCATGGCGGTTGTGCTGTTTAACCTCGGCTGTGAATTCACGTTTCACAAAGTCCGCCGGATCGCCGCCCGTTGCACCCTGTTATCCGCCACCGAAATCTTCGTCACCTTTGCTTTGGTCACCATCGGTCTGTTGCTGTTTGGCAGTACCGGCAGCACCGCTGTGTTGCTGGGTTCACTAGCCGTCGCGACCGCACCGGCGACCACGATCCTGGTCTTGAAGGAGTTTCGCTCCGAAGGACCGGTCACTGACAGTACCGGATTTTTGGTCGCGATGAACAACTTCGCCTGCATCGTATTGTTTGAGTTCGCTTTTTTGGCGATCCATCTGTTTCAAGACAAACTGCAAGTCTCGCTCGGCCAGGAACTGCTGGTCTTGCTCCAAGACATCGCGGGCTCGGTGGCACTTGGCGTCGCAGGCGGTCTGCTGGTCAGTTATGGCTGTGGATTGTTGATGATGAAACGTTGGCTGGTGCTGCTGGTAGCCACCACCACGTTTCTGCTGGGCGTCTGTGAATCGTTTGAAATTCCCTACATGGTCACCTTTTTAGTGATGGGCGTGACGGTCGCCAATACGTCGGACATGAAAGCCAAGATCGTCGACGAGCTGGATCACTTGTCTGGATTGTTGGCGGTGTTGTTCTTTGCCGTCCATGGCACGGAATTGGATGTCGGTGCCTTTTTTGCGGCGGGAAAAATCGGAGCGGTCTACATTGTGTTTCGCCTGGCCGGGAAGTGGCTGGGCGTTTACTTCGGTTCGCGTTTGACGCGTCAGCCGCTGGAGCTTCGGCATTGGCTGGGCAGTTGCTTGTTTGCCCAAGCCGGCGCGGCAATCGCGTTGTCGACCATTGCCGTGCATCGTGATCCGGTACTCGGCAAGCCGGTGCAAGACATCATCTTGGGCTCGGTCGTATTGTTTGAAATCATCGGACCGCTGTTCATTCGACAATCTTTACTGCGGACCGGCGAAGTCCCGCTGGCTCAGGCGATTCGCCACACCAGTCGCACGCCTGTCGAGCAACTGCGAGCGGTCACGGACCGCTTCCTGTCGGCGATCGGTCGCGGTTCCCCCACGCAACCGATCACCAGCACCGCCCTAGTGCGCGATCTGGTCCGCAAAAACAAAGGGATTCACCAATCGGCAAATCTCGATGTCGTGATCGCACATATCGAACACAGCCATGACAACACTTATCCGGTGGTAGACGACCGCTTGGCAGTCGTGGGAGTGATTCGGTATCCGTTGTTGAGCGACGTGATGTTCGACAACACGGCCACGCAGTTAGTCCGTGCAGAGGACCTAGCGACACGCTGCGACGCGTTCTTACATCCCGACGAACCGGTCAGCCGTGCTGTCGAACTGTTTCAAGCCGAAACGGACGACTGCATCCCGGTCGTGACCCGCGACGCGGCGAATGAACTGCTAGGCGTTGTCCGGCGCAGCGACGTGATGCACGCCCTGATCACCCAGCGCCGCAAGAAAAAATAGCTCGCCACAGCGCGACCAGCCCGCAGCCATTCGGGTCGCTGGCCAGAGCCGGACAGCGACGCAGGAAGTCGAAAATGACCATCGCCGGAGAGGAACGTGGTCGCTAGGGACCAAGGAGCGACGGAACGCTCTGGCTTGGTCCCCCAACCTTGACCATGCTAGTTGGCAGCGCCACCAGGAAGACTGAACTGCGGCATTCCGCCGCCGGGATTAAAACCGGTCGGCGGTGCGCTCGCGGCCGCTTCGGACTCGGAGGTGATCAAGTCATCGACGCTCAGGTGCAATTTACTGAACGTGCTTTCCGAGATCTCGTAGTACCAATCCGCGAATCGAGCATTCAGCTCCGCGGAATGCTTACGAGCCGCCTCAAGCTTTTCCTCTCGCCGGTCAAGCTTCCGCTGGTTGGCTTTGATGATTTGCTCCTGAGCAGCTTCGAGTCGCTCTTGCTTCTCCTGTTCCGTTTCCTGCACCGGCATCGGCTTCTCTTCCTCAGCAGGAGTTTCCTCAGCAGGAGTTTCCTCAGCGGAAGTTTCCTCTGCCTGCTGTCCAGCTCCAGATGCCGAACCACTGCCCGAAACCTCGCCCGAGGTCTCTCCCGATTCCACCGCTGGTTCCGTCGTCTCGGTTTCCGCAGGGGTTTCTTCCGCAGGGGTTTCTTCCGCAGGGGTTTCTTCCGCAGGAGTCTCTTCCGCAGGAGTCTCTTCCGCAGGAG
>Ga0102938_10000291_pt1 | contig 36195 bp, 27 predicted proteins | sample SalPonR2_B_D2_MG_FD_84516 | JGI IMG/M metagenome (GOLD analysis project Ga0102938, IMG submission 84516) | Salt pond soil microbial communities from South San Francisco under conditions of wetland restoration - Salt Pond MetaG R2_B_D2_MG | ecosystem: Environmental > Aquatic > Marine >...
ATCTGCTGATTGGACACTGGTATGAGAAAAAATCGGCCTCTAATGCTGCAAACAAAGCATTTATCGTAAACAGAATAGGTGATTTTGGGATGTTTCTCGGCATTATGATCCTCTTTATCAGTTTTTCAACATTCTCTTTTGAGGGTATATTTGGTGCAATAGAGAACGGCACACTGCCATTTGGAAGCGAGGGGTGGTTGACAGCTGCCGGTCTGCTGATTTTCTGCGGTGCCGTAGGTAAATCGGCCCAGTTTCCGCTGCATGTGTGGCTGCCCGATGCAATGGAAGGTCCCACACCGGTTAGTGCGCTTATTCACGCCGCCACTATGGTTGCCGCGGGTGTGTATCTTGTAGCGCGGGTTTTCCCCATGCTTACGGCAGATGCTCTTCTGGTGATCGCCTATATTGGCGCAGTTACCGCCCTGATAGCCGCCACCATCGCCGTTACACAATTTGATATTAAAAAAGTTCTGGCCTACTCAACGATTAGCCAGTTGGGGTACATGATAATGGCGCTTGGCGTGGGTGCGTACACAGCCGGATTTATGCACCTTGTGACTCATGCCGCCTTTAAAGCCGGTCTTTTCCTGGGTGCGGGCAGCGTGATCTATGCGATGCATAAATCTCTCCACGATCTCGACGATCATAAAACTGATGCCCAGGATATTCGTAACATGGGCGGGCTTAAATCAAAAATGCCGATCACCTATGCGACTTTTTTAATCTTCACATTGGCAATCTCAGGGATTCCATTCACATCCGGATTTTTAAGTAAAGACGAGATTTTAGCAGGTTCACTGGCGTTTAGCTCAATTAACGGCCACTGGCTGCTGCCGGTTATTGGCTTTGCCGTTGCGGGCTTAACCGCCTTCTACATGTTCAGGGTGTTGCTTCTTGCGTTTCATGGCAAAGCATCCAATTCAAAGCGAATTGAAGGTATTAAAGAATCACCGATGGTGATGACGATTCCGCTGATTGTACTGGCAACTATTTCACTTTTTGTCTTCTACAGTTTTAACCCGTTTGGTGCTGCTGATGGATGGTTTTTTGCCGCGATTGAGCGTCCTTTGAGCATTGTACCTGAGCTGTTACAGCCTGCGGGAAATGCTCTGTTTCACGAGGTTCTTCATGATGTTCACGGTACCGCAATGACTCTCTCCATACTGATAGCCGCCACCGGGATTCTGCTGGCATTTGCGGTATATCACTGGAAGAAAATCAGTGCAGATACTCTGGCACAAAAAGCCGGGGTGCTGTACCGTGGCGCATCCAGTCTTTGGTACTTTGATGAGATCTATGACCGGGTATTTGTAAACGGACTGTTTCTGCTCACTAAAATCTCCAGGTGGTTTGATGAGAATGTGATTGATGCCATTGTAAATGGCACTGCAGTTGTTATTAGAGGAATTTCCACCGTAAGCAGCTGGATTGACACTAACATTGTTGACGGACTTGTAAATGCAACAGCAACCACGGCCGACCGTGCCGGCGGGCTTCTGAGCCACGTACAAACGGGTCGATTACAGACGTATCTGGTGTATATCGTGTTCAGTTTCCTGGTCCTGTTTATCCTGTTTATATAACCGATTTGAAAATGAAAATAAAAGAGGAAAGCTAAATTATGGAATTTCAAATTTTTGGCCTTGGTATATTAACCTGGCTTGTGTTTATACCCATTATCGGGATGGCAATTATATTATTGCTCCCTGATAAAAACAGGAATGCCATGCGGTGGACAGCCGTATCCGTAACGGGTATACAGGTGATTCTTGCGGGGATTATCTTCTTTATTTTTGATCGCGATAAACTAGGCATCAACGATGCTGAGAGTTTTCAGTTTATCGAAAAATTTAGCTGGATAACAGTTGAATCGGTTCCCTGGGTTGGAAGAATTGAGATTAGTTATTTTCTTGGGCTCGACGGCCTCAGCGTTTTAATGGTGATACTCACTTCTCTGATCGGTTTTATCGGCGTCATTTCTTCGTGGAATATTGATAAAATGGTGAAAGGCTATTTTTCACTTTATCTGCTTCTTGTTACGGGAATGATGGGCGTGTTTGTAGCACTCGATTTCTTCCTTTTCTTCATTTTCTGGGAAGCTATGCTGCTGCCCATGTATTTTCTGATCGGGCTTTGGGGCGGACCAAGACGAGAGTATGCCGCGATTAAGTTTTTCCTCTACACGTTTGTTGGCGGAATTTTGATGCTGCTTACTATGCTGGCTCTCTATTTCAGCGTAGCTTATACAGATCCTGTAACAGGACAGTCGGTTCATACATTTAATATTTTACACATGATGAACCCATCAAACTACGTGGAAGGAGGGCTCCTCTCTGGAGTGGATACCACCTGGCGCTACGTGGCCTGGATGGCACTGTTTATCAATTTCGCGATTAAGATTCCGCTATTCCCATTTCATACGTGGCTGCCCGATGCCCACGTGGAAGCGCCGACGCCGATAAGTGTGATTCTTGCAGGCGTGCTGCTAAAACTTGGTACATACGGGCTGCTGCGAATTAACTTCCCCATTTTCCCGGATGCGACGATGTATTTTATGTATTTCATGGCTGCTCTTGGAGCCATCAGCATTATCTACGGCGCATTCTGCGCAATGGCTCAAACCGACTTCAAGAAGCTCATAGCTTACTCGTCCGTAAGCCACATGGGAATCGTTGTACTGGGTATTGCGGCTTTAAATACTCAGGGAATGGTAGGCGGCGTGCTGCAGATGTTTAATCACGGGATTATCACTGCTGTTCTCTTCCTTGCCGTGGGTGTTTTGTACGACCGTGCACATACCCGTGGACTTAACGACTTTGGAGGGGTCGCAAAACAGATGCCGAAATATACGGGTATAGCTATGATCGGTATGTTTGCTGCTTTAGGCCTTCCCGGGTTAAATGGTTTTGTAAGTGAATTGTTCTCATTTCTTGGCGCATTCGAATCCTACAGATGGATCACCATGATTGCCGTAACGGGTATCATTATAACGGCCGCCTACATTTTATGGACCATTCAGCGTGTGTTTCTGGGTGAGAAATCAGAAAAAGTAAAAAACCTGGCGGACCTTACTCCACGAGAATATCTGGCATTCCTGCCGCTTATTATTCTCATTATTCTTTTGGGAATTTATCCGGCACCGGCCATAGAGCTCATGAACAGCTCATTGAGTCACCTCGTGGAATTTGTAGTAAACGGAGGACAGTAACGTGACTTCGGGATATAGAAAAGGGCTTTATGTTTTTATAGGGAGTGCTTTATGATTGAACACACACTACACAGCATCAGTTTTTTTATACCTGAGATCATTCTGGTGATCACGCTCTGTGTACTTATTGTCGCAGATATGGCCGCCAATCCGAAAAGTCAGATAGGAGGGTGGATACTGCTGGTTGGTTTACTGCTGGCCGGCGTATTCACGGTACTCCAGTCAGGAGCAACTGATTCGGTTTTTTATGATATGATCGCGGCTGACCCATTTTCCCGATTCTTTAAAATATTGTTGATACTCGCAGGACTTTTTGTGGTTCTCTTTTCAATGCAGAACAACGAGTTTGACGATTATAAAGAGAGAATGGGTGAGTACTATATGCTCATCACAGGCATGATGATCGGGATGTTTTTTATGGTCAGCTCAACAAACCTGCTGCTGCTCTATCTTGCATTTGAGGTGACAAGTATCAGCTCTTATGTGCTTGCAGGTTTTACGAAAAGGGAGCGAAAGTCAGCGGAAGCTTCAATGAAATATATAATATACGGAGCTGTCTCTTCAGGTGTTATGCTATACGGCCTGTCGTTGCTTGTTGGAGTCACCGCTTCAACAGACATTTACGCGATAAATGAGGCACTGACTGAAGGGATTGATCAATATCTGATCCTCAATATATCCATCGTAATGATTATGGTGGGTATGGGATTCAAAATTGCTGTTGTACCGTTTCATTTCTGGGCACCGGATGTTTATGAGGGAGCTCCCATTACTGTTACAGCTATATTGGCAGTTGGCTCCAAAATTGCGGCTTTTGGACTACTTATAAGGTTCTTTACGATTGTTTATGTGGATTCATCAGGAATTTCAGAAACCGGTATATGGTCTGCCGTGGATGGAGTTCATTGGGATATCTTACTTGGAGGAATGGCAGCACTTGCAATGATTGTGGGGAACCTGACGGCACTTCGGCAGGACAACATTAAACGTATGCTTGCCTATTCAAGTATCGCCCACGCCGGTTATCTGTTGATGGGGCTTGTAATTTTAGCTGAACAGGGAATTTCATCCATCCTGATCTATCTGTTCATCTACCTGTTTATGAACCTGGGGGCCTTTTATGTGGCTATGCTCTTTTCAAACCGTTTTAAGACAGAATCGATCAAAGGGTATAAAGGTCTTGGATTTCGCGCACCCCTGCAAAGCGTCGGGTTAACGATATTTCTTGTTTCACTAACCGGTTTACCTCCCACAGGTGGATTTATCGCAAAACTCTACATTTTTGGTGCAGCTGTTAGCGGCGGATGGATTTGGCTGGTAGCCGTGGCGGGGATTACCACAATTATTTCCCTGTTCTACTATATACGGGTTGTTAGAAACATGTTTTTCTTTAGACCGGAAGGGGAGGCCGATAAAGTTGAATTCGGTTACGGATCAACCGTCGTACTGATGCTTCTTCTGATTCCCACACTGATTCTTGGGATCTATTTTGAACCGGTTCTTGAGTTTGCAAAACTTTCTATTCAAATGTTCGGGGTTTAAAAAGACAGATTCACTCTAAACTTTACTGTTATGAATAAAAAACCATCAGAACTCTACCAAAAAGCTGAAGATGAACTAAACCATGCTCAAAAAGAGCTCTATCGTCCATCAAAAGATGTTGTAAGCTATTCTGCATGCGTTTTTTCCAGAAAAGCGCTTACAGATTTTTTACAGGCATTATCACTCCTTTACGCGGAGAAAAATAATGCGGATCTGGGTGATATGAAAACCATCGAAGACTGGATACGTTTTAGCCGGGAATATAATGATGATTTAAAGAATGTGGATTTTACGTCATTAAACTGTAAATGCAATGAAATACTTGATGACGATCGTGAGCAAATTATCTTCTGTACAAGCGTAGATAAAGTTCACCACTGTTCAAAACTGGCGGAGCAAGTTCGGTCTATTTTGGTTAAAGAATTTCCGGATGCTCTTTGAGGAGTTTTATAAATTCAGTAAACGTGTCATTTATCTGAAGGTAATATATATGTTCAAATAGATTCTATGATGGTTACGTTATATTTCATAGTTTTTTACCTTAAATGTTTAAAACAATTTACTCCGAATTACAGACATAGCCTGTCTGAAAAACTTTTAAATCATTATGTTTTCGACTTCTTGCCAATACGGATTACAGGGAATGTTCTATATAGCCATGCATTCCTCAAAGGATAAAAATGTTGGCCTTATTGAAATTGCTGAAAATCAGGAAATACCCAGATATTTTTTAAGTAAAATTTTACAAGAGCTTGTTAAAGCCGGACTATTGGAATCGATGAAAGGGCCTAATGGTGGGTTTAAGCTGAGTAAAAAGCCTGAAAAAATAACGTTGATTGATATTATAAAGGCCATTGACGGGCTGGAAGTATTTACCAGGTGCGGAATTGGTTTTAAAAAATGCAGCGATGATCATCCCTGTCCGATTCACCACGATTTTAAAAAAGTAAGAGAGAAGGTGTATGAGCTTTTTAAGAAAAAAACATTAAAAGAACTCATGGATGAAGCCGAACACGGAGAGGGGATCATAAGTTTAAATAAGGAATTGTAGACTGGCTTCTATCTGGTATCTGTTATTTAGACTCCGGATAAATTATAAAGTGAATTATCAGATGAGGTTTTATTTTACTACATTAATATTAGAGTATTTTATCTAAATATCTTAAAAGTAGATAAGAGCGGTTCCAAACCTGTAAATACTGGGATTATCCTATGTTTTCAGCATCGTGCCATTACGGTTTACAAGCTATGTTTTACATCGCTTACCACTGTCAGGAGGGATGCAACATAGAGCTTAAGGAAATTGCTGAAGAACGTAATATTCCAAAACACTTTTTGAGCAAAATTTTACAGCAATTGGTAAAAGAAAAACTTTTGTGCTCGATGAAAGGCCCTCATGGAGGGTTTCGTCTCAGCCGTGACGCAGAGACCATTACACTCATAGATATTGTGGAAGCGATTGACGGGGTTGAGATATTTGATGAGTGCGGAATTGGTTTAAGGCAATGTGCAGAGGCCGAACCATGTCCTATTCACGACGATTTTAAAACTTTACGGGAACAGGTTAAAGAACTGTTTCAAACAAAAACACTGGGAGCACTGGCCACCGAAATATCAAATGGGGATAAAGAATCCCTGTTTCGAAACGTGGACAAGTAACAGATATGATTTTAATAATATCCGGAGGACACTTAGTATGTCGAAAAAAAAGCTAACCATTGATGCTAATCAAGCTACGGCTTATGTTGCGCATAAAGTAAGCGAAGTCATTGCCATCTATCCAATTACACCTGCTTCCCCTATGGGAGAATGGTCGGATGAGTGGTCTATGGCCGGTAAAAAGAATATTTGGGGTACAGTTCCTGAAGTTGTGGAATTGCAAAGTGAGGGAGGAGCAGCCGGATCGTTGCACGGGGCGCTTCAAACCGGTGCCATGGCATCTACTTTTACCGCTTCGCAGGGGTTATTACTGATGATGCCAAATCTGTTTAAAATCGCAGGCGAACTTACGCCGGCGGTTGTTCATGTAGCGTCGCGATCTGTGGCCACTCATGCACTGTCCATTTTTGGAGACCATAGTGACACCATGGCTGTACGTATGACCGGCATGGGAATGCTGAGTTCAAACAGCGTACAGGAAGCGATGGACATGGCTCTGATTGCACACGCTGCAACACTGGAGTCAAGACTTCCGTTTTTGCACTTTTTTGATGGTTTCAGAACCTCTCACGAAGTACAAAAAATTGAAGAAATTTCGGAAGAGGTCATAAGAGAGTTGATCAATGACGAATGGGTTATCGAACACAGGCAAAGGGCATTAACACCAGACAAGCCCGTTATAAGAGGAACTGCGCAAAACCCGGATGTATTTTTCCAGGCCAGGGAATCCGTTAACAAATATTATGATGCCTGTCCTGCCATTGTCCAGAAAACAATGGATAAATTTGGTGAACTGACCGGCAGAAATTACGACCTGTTTCAGTATTACGGTCCCGAAGATGCAGAAAGAGTAATTATGCTGATGGGGTCTGGTGCTGAAACAGCCCATGAAACCGTTGAAAGAATGAATGCTGAAGGCGAAAAAGTGGGTCTCATAAAAGTGCGCCTGTTCAGGCCTTTTAGTATGGAGCACCTTTTAAAATCTCTGCCGCCAACAGTAAAAGGGATTGCTGTGCTCGACCGGACAAAAGAACCCGGAAGTACTGGTGAACCCCTGTATAATGATGTCTTAGCCGCTATCTATGAAAACGGGGTTGAAAACTGGAAATCATTTGACAGCAAGATAAAAGTTATTAACGGACGGTATGGACTCTCTTCAAAAGAGTTTACTCCTCCCATGGTAAAAAGGATATTTGATGAGCTCAAAAACGAGAAGCCGAAAAATCATTTCACGATCGGTATTCACGATGATATTACCCACACAAGCCTTGAATTAAAAGATGAGGGATGGGAATCTTCTGATGATGTATTTCAGGGACTTTTTTATGGTCTTGGAGCTGATGGTACAGTAAGTGCCAATAAAAATTCCATAAAGATTATTGGTGATAATACTGATAATTATGCTCAGGGATATTTTGTGTATGATTCAAAAAAATCGGGCGCTACAACCGTTTCACACCTAAGGTTTGGCCCAAATCCTATTCGTTCAGCCTACCTGATCGATAAGGCCGAATTTGTGGCATGCCATCAGTTTCAATTTCTGAATCGGCTGGATATGCTCAAAAATGCAAAAGAAGGGGCCACGTTTTTATTGAATGCCCCCTATTCTGCCGACAAGGTTTGGGATTACGTGCCGAAAAAAGTCCAGAAGCAGATTATTGATAAAAATCTGAAGTTTTACAGTATTGATGCTTACAAAGTAGCCAAAGAGAATGGTATGGGTACTCGTATTAATACTGTGATGCAGACCTGCTTCTTTGCTATTTCTGATATCCTTCCCAAAGAGGAAGCGATATTGCTTATAAAAGCCGCTATCAAAAAGGCCTATGGAAACAAAGGTGAGAAAATCCTGCAGAGCAACTATGCAGCTGTGGATAATTCTATTGAAAATCTGTTTGAGGTGGAAGTACCATCTGAAGTGAATTCTGAGCTTGAAATGCGGCGTACGGTTCCGGAAGAGGCACCTGAATATGTTCAAAATGTGATTGCTGAAATCATTGCTGGAAATGGAGATAATCTCCCGTCCAGTGCATTTGAACCCGACGGCACTTTTCCGACAGGTACAACCCAATGGGAAAAACGAAACATTGCACAGGAAATTCCCGTGCTTGAACCTGACGTATGTATTCAATGTGGTAAGTGTGCGATGGTTTGTCCTCATGCCGTTATACGGCTTAAAGCCTTTGACGGCGAACTGCTGGAAGCTGCACCTGATACTTTTAAATATATGGATGCCCGCGGAAGGGAATGGCCCGACAACACTAAAATCAGTATTCAGGTTTCACCGGAAGATTGTACCGGATGTGAGCTTTGTGTAGAGGTTTGCCCAGCGAAAGATCGAAAACAGGTAGGCCGAAAAGCCCTGAATATGGAGCCGATTGATCCACTGCTTGAACAGGAATCTGAAAACTGGAATTTCTTCCTCGGACTTCCTGAATACACCCGTGAAGATCTCAAAACTGAAACGGTGAAGGGAGCCCAGTTCCTGCAGCCGTTGTTTGAATTTTCAGGTGCATGCGCCGGTTGTGGTGAAACACCCTATATAAAACTTGTGACACAACTTTATGGCGACCGGATGGTCATTGCAAATGCAACCGGCTGTTCATCTATCTACGGCGGTAACCTGCCGTCAACTCCGTATACGACCAACGAACACGGACTTGGCCCCGCCTGGTCGAACTCGTTGTTTGAGGATAATGCCGAATTTGGCTTGGGATTCAGACTTACCATAGACAAGCAGAAGGAACAGGCTGAAGAACTTCTTAAGTCAATGAATGGCAATCTTGAAGACGGTTTAGCTGAATCAATTCTAAATGCCGATCAACAGTCTGAACCCGGCATATTTGAACAGCGTGAACGTGTAGCAAGGTTGAAAAAAACCCTTGAAGGGTCAACAGATGGAAAGGCTAAAATGCTCCACAGTCTTGCAGACTATCTGGTACGCAAGAGCGTCTGGATCTTTGGAGGAGACGGATGGGCCTATGATATTGGTTATGGCGGACTCGACCATGTTCTTGCAAGCGGAAGGGACGTCAATATCCTGGTGATGGATACGGAAGTATATTCCAATACGGGTGGACAATGCTCGAAAGCGACACCGCTCGGCGCTGTGGCTAAGTTTGCTGCAGCAGGTAAGCGGGTTGGTAAAAAAGACCTCGGAATGATGTCTGTGAATGGTGGAAAAGCCTATGTGGCCAGAATCGCCATGGGAGCCAATGACATGCAAACCATGAAAGCCATAATAGAAGCTGAACGCTATCCGGGACCCTCAATAATCATCGCTTACAGCCACTGTATTGCTCATGGGTACAATATGAAGAACGGATTGTCTCAGCAAAAACTCGCCGTTGATACGGGTTACTGGCCGCTTTTCAGATTTGATCCATCGAAAACAGAAGAAGGTAAAAATCCATTTATGCTCGATTCCAAGGCCCCTAAAATAGCCCTCAAGGATTACGCATATAATGAAATGCGATACCTGATGCTCGCCAAGTCGAAACCAAAAATTGCAAAAGCTTTGATGGAAAGAGCACAGAAAGAGGTGTATGATCAATGGCATCTCTATGAGCAGATGGAAGCTGTATATGAACCCGAAAAAGAAGAAAAGGAATAATTACAGAGGCTGCCAGGTAAGAGTTCGGCAGGGATGTGTGCTGCCGGACTCATCAAAATCAATTAAAGAACCTATATAATGACCGGATAACCATGAATTTAGAGACAACTTACTTAGGACTTAAACTTAAAAATCCACTTGTACCATCTGCATCGCCACTATCCAGTGACACAGCTAAAGTAAAACAGCTTGAAGATGCCGGTGCAAGCGCAATTGTAATGTATTCTCTGTTTGAAGAACAGATTACAAAGGAAAATCAGGCACTGGATCATTATCTGACCACTTCGGAAGAAAGCTATGCTGAAGCGCTGAGCTATTTTCCTGAACCGGATGAGTACCATAACCTTCATGCCGAGGATTATCTGGAGCAGATAGTCAGTCTCAAAAACGCAGTCGACATTCCCGTTATAGCCAGTATCAACGGAACTACAAAAGGAGGATGGATGTCGTATGCAAAACGTATGGAGGAGGCTGGAGCTGATGCCATTGAGCTTAATATCTACTACATCGCAGGTGACCCGACGATTACATCCTCCGAAGTTGAGCAGATGTATATCGACGATCTGAAGGCCGTAAAAAACAACGTGTCTATACCTGTTTCTGTAAAGGTTGGGCCACATTTCAGCTCATTTGGGAATATGGCGTTGCGTCTTCAAAAAGAGGGGGCAGACGGGCTGGTGTTGTTCAATAGGTTTTATCAGCCCGATTTTGATCTGGAAAACCTGGAAGTAGAAGCAAGCCTCGAGCTTAGCAGTACATTTGAAAAAAGGCTGCCTTTGCGATGGATCGCTATGCTTCGGCCACATTTATCATGCAGCCTGGCTGCAACAACGGGAATTCATACCGCACATGATGTCATAAAAATGATTCTTGCCGGTGCTGATATTGCTCAGATGGCCTCAGTACTCCTTTACGAAGGGCCGGGTGCGTTAAAACGCATTGAATCAGAAATGACGGAATGGATGGAGGAGAAGGAGTATCTTTCACTCGAAGAGATGAAAGGTGCAATGAGTTCTGCTTCTGTTGCTGATCCCTCGGCTTTTGAGCGAGCAAACTATATTAAAGTCCTGCAGGGATTTGACATTGACACCTTTAAATAAACGTAATCTATATCGATTCTAAATTTTGCGCTGCGTCTCATAAACGTTGGAAGATATGGCGCAATGTATTATAATAATAAAGAGTTTCATGTCTATTTATCTAATTTAGAAATAGAGATCACTCGTTACAACGAATCATTAAAATAAATCAAACCATTATGGCTGTTTTAATAACCGACACCTGCATTAATTGCGCAGCATGCGAACCGGAATGTCCAAATCAGGCGATCTATGAACCTGGTGCTGAATGGTCCATGGCGGAAGGAACCAATCTTTCCGGAGAAGTAACCCTTCTTGACGGATCAACAGTAGATGCTGATGAAAAACAGGATCCGCTTTCTGATGATTTTTATTTTATCGTAACTGATAAATGCACCGAATGTGTAGGGTTTCATGAAGAAGAGCAGTGTATCTCTTTCTGTCCGGTTCCCGACTGTATCATTCCCGACCCTGATCATGAAGAAGACGAAGATCTGCTCATGGAGCGCAAAGAGCTACTTCACGGCTGATAATTTTTAGCTCTTTTATTGAACCCTTCACCTAAACCATCGTGATATGAGTGAGAATTCGGTAGTATCGGAAAGAAAGAAAATGGTGATACGGTTTTCCGGGGATTCGGGAGACGGTATGCAGTTAACCGGAGATCTGTTTTCACAGGCTTCGGGACTTGCAGGAAACGATTTAACAACGATTCCGGACTACCCGGCAGAAATTCGGGCACCACAGGGGACAATAGGAGGTGTTTCGAGTTTTCAGGTGCAGGTAGGGGGAACTGAAATTTATACCCCCGGTGATAAAGTTGATGTATTGGTTGTGATGAATCCGGCTGCTTTAGCGGCCAATCTGTCTTTCCTGAAAGGGGGTGGTACAATCATCGCTGATGCCGATAACTTTACTTCAAGAAACCTTAAAAAAGCTGAATTTGATGAAAATCCGCTTACAGATGGTTCACTTGATGAGTTCCATGTGATACGCGCTCCGGCAGCTACGCTTACCTCAGAAGCACTAAAAGATCTTGGACTGGACCGTAAGGCGATAGCCCGCAGTAAAAATATGTTTGCCCTTGGCATTGTACTCTATCTTTTTAGCCGCAGTACAGATGATATTGTGCAATTTTTGGAGAAAAAGTTTGGGAGTAAACCTACGCTTTTGCAAGCAAATACACTGGCATTGGAAGCGGGGTTCAGCTTTGCAGAAAGTGTCGAGCTTCAGGATGTACCCGTCTATATTCCTCCGGCAAAACTTAAAAAAGGAACGTACCGTAATGTCGATGGAAACAAGGCGATCGCCTGGGGGTTTCTAGCTGCTTCCGAAAAAAGCGGGCGCACACTTTCTATCTGTTCCTACCCCATTACACCGGCATCCGAAATCCTCCACGAGCTGGCCGCCAGAAAAGATATGGGAACCATTGTATTCCAGGCCGAAGATGAGATCGCGGCCGCTTGTGCAGCCATTGGAGCTTCATTTGCGGGAAATCTATCCGTTACAACAACTTCAGGGCCCGGTGCTTCACTTAAATCAGAAGCGATGGGACTTGCCATTATTTCTGAATTACCGATGGTTATAGTGAATGTACAGCGTGCAGGCCCTTCAACCGGTTTGCCAACCAAAACGGAGCAAAGTGATCTCAACCAGGCTCTTTACGGACGCCATGGAGATGCTCCGATCGTGGTGATTGCCGCAAGTTCACCCAATGATTGCTTTGACTTTGCTTATAAGGCAGCTCAGCTTGCTATGGAACATGTTACACCCGTCATATTACTGTCGGATTCATACCTGGCAAGCGGTACAAGCCCCTGGAGAATCCCGGATATGGATGAACTTGAGGAGATCAATATCCCGCGTTTCGAGAAGCCAGCTGAAGAATGGGAACCCTACATGAGGACTGAAGAGTTCATGAACCGCTACTGGATGAGTCCCGGAGATAAAGGTTTCGAACATCGAATCGGGGGGCTTGAGAAAAAAGAAAATACCGGTAACCTGACTTACGAACCGGAAAATCACGAAAAAATGACAAAAATTCGTGAAGAAAAAATTAATCGGATTGCCAGGCGCTTACCGGATCAGAAAGTGATAGGTGCACGAAAAGGAAAACTGCTGGTAGTAGGGTGGGGAAGCACGTTCGGAGCCATAAATACGGCCGTTACCGAACTACTTGATGAAGGAGAAAAAGAGATCGGTTTTACCCACTTTAATTATATTAATCCGCTTCCAAAGAATACAGCCGAGGTATTTAGCTCTTTTGATGAAATCCTTGTTTGTGAACTGAACAACGGACAGTTCATTAACTATCTGGAAACGAAGTTCCCGGAGTTTCAATACAGATCCAGGAAGAAAATCCAGGGGCAGCCATTTTTTACATCCGAGATAAAAGCCGCAATTATCAACCATTTATCCTAAACTCATGAGTCTTGAAACAGTTGGAAAAGAAGGAGAAACGACACTGAGCAGAAAGGATTTTGCCAGCGATCAGAATGTGCGCTGGTGCCCTGGTTGCGGTGACTATGTTATTTTGGCCAATATGCAGAAAGCATTTGCCAAAATGGGTGACAAAAAGGAAAACTTTGTGAGTATATCTGGAATCGGTTGTTCCTCGAGAATTACTTACTACCTCGATACATACGGAATTCACTCTATTCACGGCCGGGCTATTGCTGTCTCCACAGGATTAAAACTAGCCAATCCCAAGCTCAATGTCTGGACGTTTACAGGTGACGGTGACTGTATGGCTATCGGTGGAAATCACTTTATTCATGCCTGCCGACGCAACATCGATCTCAATATTGTAATTTTTAATAACAAAATTTATGGGATGACCAAGGGGCAGTCGTCACCCACAACCCCGTTAGGTACCAAAACCAAAACGGCACCGGAAGGCACGTATGAAAATACATTCAATATCGGAGAAGTAGCGATCAGTTCGGGAGCCACGTTCTTTGCACGCGTTCCCGATAATAACCATGCTCTTCTGGAAAATGTGATGATGGAAGCCTATAGGCACAAGGGAGTATCGGTAATTGAGGTTCTGCAAAATTGCGTCATTTTTACCGACGGAATTCATGAAATCATTACCGGTAAGGACACCAGAGACGACAACCAGGTGCTACTTGAACATGGTAAACCGATCCTGTTCGGGGGCGATAAGACTTATGGAATCCAGGCTGACGGGATGAAGCTTAGGAAAACAGAGATCAGCGACCCTGATAATCTGAATGGCAGTACGCTGGTTCATGACGCGGCAGAAGCAGATACAGCCATGCATGTTGCGCTTTCCCGAATGCAGCTGCCGGATCACCCTGTAGCATCAGGTATAATTCGTAACGTGGAATCGAAGAGCTTCGATAGCAGTGTTCACGAAACGATTGAAAATGTAAGAAAGAACCGCACGTACGATACCGTTACAGATGTGTTTAAAAGCGGAAATACCTGGGACATTAATTAAAAAAGCATCTTTTTCAGACACCTGTTTTCAAATTAACGGTCTTCAAACCCAGAAGAAGGACGCTTTACTGTTTAGTGTGTTTGGTGGTATCTAAAAAACTCATCGATAGACAACCTGCTTCTTCTGGTAAGCTGAAAGAGAGATTTAAGATATCAATAACTCCTATTTGAAAAATTACCTGTCAGATCTGTTTATACACCCTCACCCAATCCACGTACATATATTGGGGAAAGTCAGTTGTTTCATCAGGCCGGCCAGCCCAGGTGCCGCCTACGGCTATATTCAGCAAAAGGAAAAACTCCTGATGGAATTCAGAGAGTTCATCTGATGTGATCTCCATGGATGCATACTGCTCACCATCCACCATCCAGGCAATCTCGTTTTCAGTCCACTCCAATTCGAAAATGTGAAAGTCATCGGCAAATTTACCTTGCTCTAATTCAAAAGGTACAGCACCCATTTGGGCATGTTCTCCGGATTCGTCAGCATAGTGCAGATTGGCCTCAACCACGGAGTCGTCCTCGGTTCCATACAGTTCAAGAATATCAATTTCACCACTCTGAGGCCAGGGTGTGTCTCCGCCATTTTCATCAATATTGGCACCCAGCATCCAGAAAGCCGGCCATATGCCTTCGCCATAAGGAAGTTTTATTCGGGCGGCAATTTTCCCGTATCTCCATGTTTGTTTATTGGCGGTATTAAGCCGTGCTGATGTATATTCATTCATTCCGTGAGTGTCACTCTCGTGAATGGCTTTAATAACCAGATTCCCGTCTTCCACGTATGAATTTTCGCTGCTGTCTGTATATCGTTGCCACTCTTCATTAAATTGTCCTGCATCGACGACCTGCCGGTTCCAGTTGCTTGCATCGAGTGAATCACCATCAAACTCATCCGACCAGTCGAGCGACCAGCCCTGACCCGGATCATATTGGGTTTCGTTTTCTGCTGAAGATGTCTCAATGTCTGGTGTCTCTTCAGTCATGCAGGATAGATTAAGTGTCGATAGAATTAAAGTGATGCTTAGAAGCGTAGGTTTGAGTCTCATGACAGATCTGTTTTAGAAGTATGAACTTGAGTGTCTGATAAGATATCCATTTCAAAATAGATGCTTGCATCTGGATTAGCAACAGCATAAAACTTAACATGCCTTTTCAAACTATCAATGCCAAAACTGCCTACATCTACATGGTATTCAGTCCCTCATTTAATTTCGGATAGTGAAAGATTTGAATTAAATCACAATTCACTTGAAATGAGTACCGTAAACCTGATTTAATTCACTCTTTATACTTTCACATTCACTCAAACATTTAGTGCTCGTATATATCAGTATTTTGTTTTTTGTCTAGCCTATTGACTCTAGACAGTCCTTAAGGTAGAATAATATTCCTATCTATCATTGCCGACTCTTACAAATTCAACATCTTTGATCCTCTCTCCATCCAGAAGAAATCTTTCTATGTTGCCGGTCTGATGAACAGGAAAAGAGATTTGATATGATCCGGCAATCATCAGACCTGGTTTGAGTAGCGTTGCATTATAGCTGTTCTGAATGCTGATGCTGACCCTGAAGTAAAAATCTGAAAGATGTTCGATACTGATTTCTGCCCCGGTTTCTGCGTTATGAAAAACGCCGGTGTAGTTGTTGGATTCTATGCCTGATAGATCTGCTAAGACTTGTGTAAGGGTGTACGGCGCGTGGGTTGTGTAGTCTGCAGTGACCTGCAGTTCACCCTGATCGTTTATGGTAAACTCCTGCTTGAATGCGCTTAACCAGTATGCTGACCTGTTTTTAGTTTCAATTCCTTTTTTGAGAATCAGTATGCAAAAGATGATGCCCTGCAAAAAGAAGAACAGGAGCAGGCCGCTCTGATATCCCAGGTTAAATTTCATAGAAGTTGTTACCTCAAAGTTTTCAGCTGTTGTCTATTTCGCAAATAGACCGCTGCACTTTCAAATAGATACAGATCTCCATTGATGACGATCAATCAGGCAGGATCATGTGCACTACTGTATGTAATGGAATTAGCTCCCTTTTTTGTTGTCAGGGATCTGTAAAAAAATTTCATAGTTCCGAGTCCATTCAGTTGTTGATCCCGGGGATAGATGTATCTGATGAAACAACTCTGGGCTTATTACATGTTTGGAGCCCCAAAGATTGATTTTTGAGACCTCAAAATCAGTAGATTCACTAATGCCAATTTTTTGATTGTTGTCAATCAAGGTCCATTTGCCGGTTACTTTCTTTGAGTTGGAGAGGTTATCGTAAAAGAATTCTTTTTCGGGGGATTTTTTTAAATGAAGGAAGTTATCCCCAAGCTCAACATTTTCAGGATTTAAATTTCCGGAATGGAGTTTCATCGAAATAGAGAAGGGGAATTTTAGCGAATAGTTCGCACTGTCATTAGTTTTCTGAAGCGTCAAAAAATTATGAGTGTATTCATCGGTTACAATTTCCTTTTCCCCGGTATTTGTCAACTGATATGATATGAGAAACCCATTGTTTTTAAGCTTGATCTTTTTATTTAATTCGTATGCATAACCATTTACAATTTCGGAAACAGCGCTGATCTCAATACGATCAGAAAAAGTGGAAACTGAAAAGTCTGCCGGCCTAATCTCAAACTCTTTAAAGAAAAAGTAGTCAGATTCATTTTTCCTGAGTAATCCGATACCAATTTTATGAAACCATTCACCAATATCGGCCTCTTCAAAACCCAGAGCGGTATCAATCCCGAACTCATTATAAAATCCTTTTCCAAATAGGTGCTCATCTACATTTGGATCATTTTTTTCGCTAATTGAAAGTGGAATCCCCTGAAAGTAAACCTGTTGAATTTTCCCCGTCCAGTCGAATCGGGACGCATGGTAATTCTCCTTCGGTAGATCGAAGTGAATTTCTATTCGTTCGTTTTTAAGTATAATACCCATTTAAATTTCTGGATTTATCCTTCTTGTTTGATTTTTTAACAGTACACGATACCACCAACACTATCAAGGTTCTCTTGTTATATGCGTAAATTTATTTATGCTATTCTAAAAATATTGAGGACAAAATGAAATAATCTGATTTTATATCCAAAGGGGTAACATCGGCTTAATCTAAAACAATGACGATAGTATGCCAGTGTTTTATTTTAATGGCCTGCATCATTTTCTGGAGCACCTTTATAAACATCCAATCAGAGGATTGATATCTATCCCAAATGCTTTCATTAAAACCATAAAAAAAGGGATAACCGATAACCGGCTATCCCTTATCTGTAAATATCAAAATTGAGTCGATCTACCGTGCGTCATCCAGCTGATTCAGCAGCACGTTTACTGCTTCTCTGAGCTGAGTATCTTCACCGGTTCGGTAATCAGGGGCATTGTGTACCTCGTGGTCAGGCACGGCGCCGCTGAAGTCCATATTCTGGTCGCTATTTTTCACGTACCAGCCGCGGAAAGGCAGGCGCACGTATGAGCCATCTATCAATCCGGCTCCGCCTGTGGATATCACCGCGCCGAAGGTCTCAACACCGACCAGGTCGCCAATGCCAAGGTTTTTATAGGCATGTGAAAAAATCTCCGCATTGGAGTAGCTGCTTTCATTGGCCAGCGCCACGGATGGCTTTGTCCACGCGCTCAGCGGAAGGCGTTCCGAGTAGGGGTAGTACTCGCGGAACTGCTCCTTATTATCTTCCAGGTCGCCTTCCACGGCTCCACGGGGAATGGTGTAGGCGTGCTGATCCACGTTCAGAACCGCCATCAGGTAGTCGGTCGTCCAGCCGCCACCGTTGTAGCGAACATCGATCACAATGCCATCTTTTTGATAGCCAGATGCCATCAATTCACGCTCAAAACGCTCGAAGCTCGGCATGTTCATACCACGGATATGGATATAACCTAACCGTCCATCTGAGTACTCTTCGGTGAGCTTCCGCCGCTCTGCAATCCACTGTTCATACAGATGAGTGCCAATGCTGCCTGTCGGACGAATCACCACTTCGCGTTCGTCACCGTCGCCAGAACGAACATTCAGAAGCACCTCCTGATCTTCGGTCCGCTCAAAGTGGCGGTATACGTTATCATTCGGCGTTAGTTCTGTTCCATTCACGTGCGTGATGACGTCGCCCACATAGAGCTTGCTTTGATTTCTGTCGGCCGGCGTATCAGGGATAACATGCGTGACTTCGACGCTTCCATTGTTATGCGGTCTGAGTTCTGCGCCCAAGAGACCTGTTTCCATATCCTGGGTTTCATCCCGGTCGCCACCTCTCATACCCATATGGCTCGCGTTGAGCTGACCCAGCATCAAATTAAACACAAACCTGAAATCGGTGAGGGTGGAGGTTGCCATCGCCAGCGGCTCATACTGCTCACGCAGTGCAACAAAATCCTGTCCGTGGAAGTCCGGGTCGTAGAACCCTCTGTTCAATATGCTCCATGCTTCATCAAACATCTGTCGTTTTTCTGCTTCAAAATCACGCTTGTAGCTTGCGGAGAAAGCAACAGTTTCCGGGTTGTCGGAACCGGTATCGAGCATGGTCAGGCGGCCATTTGATACATAGAACAGATGGTGGTCGCCGCCAGCCAGTGTGAGTCCCGATGGAGAGGCACCATTTGAGGTAACCTGCATCACATCACTGCCATCCGTTTTCACTTTATAAAGTTCAGAGGAGTTGCTTCCAATTGAGGATGACACAAAATAGACGTGATCGCTATCACTGTTAAAGACAGGGCTGTATTCGCTGCCGCTATCATTGGTAAGCTGAACAAGGCGATTGTGAATATTTTCCAGATCGATGACTACTTCAACAGTCTCTTCTCCATTCTCATCATCGTCAGATTTTGTTTCTTCTTCGCCGTTGAAATAGAGGCCTTCCTTACGATCTTCCTGAGTTTTATCCCAGTCTTCTTCTGTGAGCCAGGCCATCCAGATATCGTAATTCATGCCGTTCCGTTCGCTGATAAATGCCAGCATTTTTCCATCGGGGCTCCATACCGGCGAGCCGTCGCCTTTCGGATGCATGCTCACATTAACCGGATCGGTTTCGCCATCGGCAGATCGGATGAAAATCTCATCATTGAAGTAGAGGTTGGCCTGAGAATAGGCGATCCATTTAGAATCAGGGCTCCAGGCCACACCATCCGGAAGGTTCCAGTACTCGTCATGCCATACGTCACCATTTTCGATCCCATCTTCTGCACTGATATCAGCAATAATCCATTCTGTCCCGCTCACGTAACTGATTTTTGACCCGTCAGGGGAGATAGTGACGCCACTTTCATCAGCTTCGGTGTTGGTTAGCTGAGTAACATCCCGTTTCAGCGTTTCGACGAGACTTGATTTATTTTCATCAGCAGATACGGCCATATAAATTTCATAATTGCCGGATCGATCGGATGTGAACACCAACGTAGAGTCATTGATCCAGGCTGAGTTTCTGTCGCGAAATCCGTGCTGTGATACATTTTTTGTTTTAGATGACTCATCATCGTTGTGTGTAACAAAGATTTCACCGTCGATTTCGAGGGCCGATTCGCTTCCATCAGGTGTTACGGCAAATCCGCTCAATCCGCTTGACTTCGATTCGTACACAACCGGATCGAACCTAAAGTCTCCGTTGTGAATTGGCTTGAGGTCCATCATCGAACCGTCTGATTCCACATGAACCATTCTGCCACCGGAAGTGTAAATCATGCTGCCGTCACTGGCCACATCAAAATGTCGAACGCCAAACTCCTCCTCGCCGGTTAGCTGATCGCCGAGGGTTCCTTGCCCGTTGTCTGAGAGAGTCATCTCATGAATATTGTAGCGGTCGCTTCGTGCGCTGATAAATCGAAGCGTGTTGTCATCAACCCAGCGCGGCATGTAGTCGTTGCCGTCGAATGTGGTGAGCTGGGTGTATTCGCCCGTTTCTGTATTCATCAGCCATATATCGAGGTTGGCAGATCCGCGATAGGCTTCACGGGAAATCCGGCATGAGCCGCGAACCATAGCGATGTATTGGCCGTCGGGCGACATTGTAGCAAATTCTGCGAAGGCGTCGGAAGCCCTCATGGGTGTCCCGCCGGTCTCAGCAACCATATGGACCTCGGCATCCCACTCAACCGCATTAAAATCTCGTTCTGTAGTAAATAGAATCGAACTGCCTGACCAGTCGGATAGTCTGTCACCGCTGCTGCGATAGGTGATTTGCTCTACGGTTCCGTTGGGCAGCGCCATTTTAAAGATGTCGTTATTGCCAAACCGGCTGCTTGTAAAAGCTATTGCGCTTCCATCATCATTGAACAGCGGACCGCTTTCGTAAGCCTCGTGAATGGTGAGGCGAAGTGGTATCTGTGAGTCAGATTCTAAATCGAGATGCCAGATATCACCCTGCCAGGAGTATACGATGGCGTCTCCATCAGGGGAAATAGCGGGATGGCGAATGATCTCCTGTGCAAATGAGGGAAAAGACATGACTAAAGCGAGGAACAGAAGTGATAACGTAGAGAGAAGCTGGTGTAATGACATGATGAATTTGTTTTGATTAGGATTGCTCTCAACAATATAACTGTCTCAGATTTCGATTTTTTGTTCTTTTTTCTAAGACAATCATTCAGGAACAAAGAATTCTGTGCTTACATATAGAAATCAAATCAAAACAGAAGGTAAATGGATGTACTCATGGCACAATCTGCAAAAGAAGGGACTCCTTGATTTTAAATTCCCAATGAAAGGAATCAATAAGTGGAAGTCTTTCACCGGGTTTTGGATCTTCTGCTCAATGTGCGTTACTCAGTTCCCCTCAGCAAATGTTTCATTAACCAAAACCGGCTTACCAAATCCGAGCTGTTCGAGGCGATCCATCTGGGTTCTGGCGTCGCCCACAACCAGCCAGATCATCCTGTCAGGATTGGCGTAGGTGTTAGCCAGGTTTTGAATCTCTTCTTTGCTAATAGAATGAACGGTTTCCTGGCGTTCACTTATATAGTCAGGCGCCCAGCCATACGAGCTTATATTTTCAAGCATGTTAAGTTTCGATCCGGAGGTCTCAAACTGACGGGCTGAACTTTTGATCAGATAGCTCTTGGTATTTTCAAGATCTTCGTCCGTGAATGTGTTGGGATATTCCTCAAGTATCTGCTTTACCAGTGCGGCAGACTCATACGTTACATTAGTTCTTACTCCGCTTGATATGCTAAAAGGTCCCGCAATATCTGATCCGGAGAATCCTGACCGAATACCGTATGTGTAACCTTTACCTTCACGAAGCTCTTGTGTGAGCCGGGATGCAAATCCGCCGCCACCGAGCTTGTAGTTCATGATTGTGGCAGGGTAGAAATTCGGATCAGTTTCCGGCATTGCCAGGTAGCCAAACCTCAAAACAGACTGCTTGGCACCCGGAACATCATAAAAATAGACGGTGGATGATTCGGGTGCTTCAGGAAGATCGAACTCCGGCAGTTCAACAGATTTGGCTTCCCAGGCCTCTTCCAGCATTGCCATCGAAGAAACTATATCATCCTGATTAATCGCACCAACAACATGCATATCGGCAACAGACGGGGAAAAATAGTCATTATAGTACAACTGCAGGTCATCAATGGTAATCGTCTCAACTGTGTTAGTCGTTCCGATTGGATTGAATGACAGAATATGATCTTCTCCATACAGAAGCTTATTAAACGTATTGGAAGCTATGCTGTTTGGGTTTGCGCTTTGTTGCGCTATCTGACTAAGCGTACTCTGTTTGGCGAGATCAAATTCCCGTTCGTCCCACCGCGGCTCGAGTATGATCTCTTCCACCAGTGCCATGGTTTCATCATAGTTTCTTGCGAGGGAATTACCGCGAATAGTGATCGACTGACGCCCGGCCGAAACGTTGATACTGGCTCCCAGCAGGTCGATCGCTTCTTCGAGCTCTTCAGGTGTTTTTTTGGCTGTGCCACGCGTCATCATAGTCGCCATTAAGCTGGAAACACCCACTTTATCTGGATTCTCAAGCATGAGACCACCCTCAACTGTAATCTCAAACTCAACAAGAGGCAGCTCTCTGTTTTCAATTCCGTAAACATCAAGCCCGTTGGCTAATTCGGTTTCCCAGACATCAGGAATGGCAGGGACCGGCGTCTCGCCATAAGGTGGTTCTACAGTTCGATCAAAACTTGATGGTGTCCGTTCATACTCAGTCTCTTCGGGAAGATCAAATTGCTCCCCGCGTCCCTCAGCAACAATCTGCTCTTCCTCTACATCCGCTTTAACTGAGTTTTCAAGGGTGAGGCCGGCCTGACCCTGTGGCACAAAGCTAGTTGCTACAAACGGCTGTTCCTTCACATACTGCTCATAAACCCGAATCACGTCTTCTTTTGTTACAGCGAGCGTTTTCTGAATGTCTTCGTTGATATATCCCGGATCATCCGCGAAAATATTGTACTGAGCAAGCTGAAACGCTTTTCCAAGGACGCTTGACAGGCCGTTGTAAAAATTCGTTTCGATTCCCGCTTTGATCCGGTTTAAGTCATCATTCGTGAATCTTTCTTCTTCAAATTTTGCAAATGCTTCTGTAACAGCAGCCTCAACCTCATTTAGTTCGGTCCCGGGATAGGCACGTGAAATCAGTGAAATCTCCCCGGCAATCTCAGAGTTGCCATTTCGCATGAACACATTTGAGGTTAACTCTTTGTCTTCAACCAGAACCTGGTAGAGGGGTGCTTTTTTTCCGTCAGACAACAGTTGGGTAAGAATATCGAGGGCATATGCGTCATCGTGATACAGGTCTACTCCGGGCCAGACCATACGCAGCTCAGGCAGTCGGGCAAAGTTGTCTTCGTAGTAAATCTTTTTGGTTTCCCGGAGGTTTGCCGGCTGATCATCCAGCGGTTCAATCTCCTCGCCACGCGGTATTTCATCAAAATACTTATGAATCCATTCCCTGGCCTGTTCGCTGTCAAAATCTCCGGCTATAACAAGAGTTGCGTTATTTGGTACATACCAGCGATTGTAGAAATCTTTGACATCCTGAAGGGTAGCATTTTGAAGATCTTCTAGTGAACCAATGACCTGCCAGCTGTAAGGGTGACCTTCCGGATAGAGATTCTTGTCAACCACGTAGCTTGCATGACCGTAAGGCTGGTTATCCACGCCCTGGCGTTTTTCATTTTTAACAACCTGCTTCTCCTTGGCTAGTACTGATTCCGTTACGGTATTGATGAAATAGCCGAGCTTATCGGCTTCGGCCCAGATCATTTTCTCAAGAGCGTCATTGGGAACAGTCTGAAAATAGTTGGTCCGATCGCGGCTGGTAGATCCGTTTGCACCAGATCCTCCAATCCGTGAGCTCATCTGATCGAGTCCGCCTTTCCCAAGATTCTCTGACTCAAGAAACAGCAGATGTTCAAAGAGGTGCGCAAATCCTGTGCGTCCTTCAATTTCCCGGGCTGACCCGACATGAAATGTAAGAGCAACGGCGGTCACAGGATCCGATTCGTCTTTGTGGAAGATAACTTCAAGACCGTTATCCAGTGTGAACTTGTCATAGCCGACAGAAAATTCGGTTGCCTTTTGTTCGCCGCAGGAGGTGATCACAAAGGATACGATTAAGAAAACTGAAAGAGTGATGAATAGGCGTGATTTCATATAAAATATAAAGTCAAAGATTTTAGAAATAAATGAACCTGAATATAAGAGAGCGGTTCGTTCGATGTTGTAAATGTTTATTTGCACCTGAATTAAAAAAAGGAATTGATGGATAATATAGATGATTGATTGCCAGAGGATTTATGCTTAATATTTAGTTAAGACTAAAAATTAATTTATTCTTATGTATAAATCTTTTCTTCTATCCTTTTTACTTAGTCTGACCGGCCTGGCACATGCTCAATCAAGTGCGACCATTTATGGAACGGTCACTTCAGATGGTGAACCTTTGACGGGTGTGAATATTGGAATAGCTGAACTTCAGAAGGGGGTAACATCCGGCATCGACGGGACATACAAAATCACTGACATTCCTGCCGGATCATATGAGCTTCAGGCATCCAGTGTCGGTTATACTACCTTTAAACAGACAATTACTTTGAATGGGGGAGATGAGATTAAAATAAATATAAAGCTTGAAGAATCACTTCTCGAACTTGATCAGCTTGTTGTGACCGGAACCATGCGCGAAACGTATATCAAGGATTCTCCGGTAAAGGTAAATGTGGTTTCAAACAGTTTTTTGAATAAGAATCCGGGTAACAACCTGATGGAGTCGGTAAGCTACATCAACGGTCTATACAACCAGGTAGATTGCGGCGTTTGTAGCACAAACAGTATCCGGATCAATGGGATGGAGGGGGCCTACACGGCCGTACTGATCGATGGTATGCCGATTATGGGATCTTTGGCGTCAGTCTACGGCCTGAACGGCATCAACACAAACATCATCGAAAGCATTGAAATCATCAAGGGGCCAAACTCTACACTTTACGGGTCTGAAGCGATGGGTGGCGTCATAAATATTCGAACCAAAGATCCTAAGGAGACATCTAGCTTTATTCTTGAGGGATACACAACATCACATCTTGAAAACAATATTGATTTTTCATACACCCCTGATACGAAAGGATTTTCAACACTTGTCAGCGGAAATGGGTTTTACTTTGATAAATTTCTCGATCAAAACGGTGATAGTTTTGCTGATGCGACAAAACGGGATAAACTCTCACTATTCAATAAATGGAGCTTCGACAGATCAAAGGGACGGAAGATGAATGTAGCGCTTAAGTACAATTACGAAAATAGGGTAGGCGGGACGTCAGATTTCAATGAATCACTCAGAGGCAGCAGCACTGTATATGGTGAGGCGATTAAAACAAACCGGTTTGAGCTTCTTGGAACTTATGAATTGCCAATAGAAGAACTAGTTCGCCTTGACTACTCCTATAGCTACCATAATCAGGATAGTTATTATGGAGACTACAGATATCAGGCTAAACAGGAGGTCTATTTCAGTAACCTGATTTGGGACAAACAACTTAGCTTCGATAAGCAGCTGCTGATGGGGGCAGCTCTTCGGTTTGATAAACTTGACCAGACCTTCAATGAGCAGCGATTAACAAATGGCTCCGTCGACGAGCGATTCATTCCCGGAATTTTTACCCAGTATGAACAGATTTTCAGTCCCGTCTTCAGAGGGCTCGCAGGGGCAAGAATCGACCATTTTGAGGATCATGGGCTCATTTTTTCACCCCGTGTTAATTTGAAGTTGTCACCATCAGATCACACTACGCTTCGGGTTAACGCGGGCACAGGTTTCAGGGTTGTGAACCTGTTCACAGAAGAGCATGAGGCGCTTACAGGTTCACGGGAGGTGGTTATCACTGAAGATCTGGATCCTGAACGCTCGTATAATATGACGGTAAACTTCAACCAGATTGTTGACATCGGGGTATCGGTACTGAATATGGATATTGATGCCTTTTACACCTATTTCACCAATCAGATTATCCCGGACTATGAGTTTACTAACGAGATCCGGTACGCAAACCTGGATGGTAATTCTGTGAGCAGGGGAGTATCTCTTAGTATTGCCCATAATTTTCCGGGCCCGCTTGTTTATTCAGTGGGTGTCACCCTTCAGGATGTATATCAGCAGAACGGTGGTGTAAAAGAGAGCCTGTTATTTGCTCCTGATTATACCGGAGTCTTTAGTTTGTCATACGGCTGGGATTCCATTCAAACCTACATCGACTATACCGGCCGGGTTGTTGGAAAAATGAAGCTTCCCGAATACCCTGATGCAGCGACTGTTTCGAGAGTGTATACAGAACAGAATATCAAGCTCACCAAACGGTTCATTGATGGATTTGAGTTTTATGGTGCAGTCAAAAATCTGTTCAACTACACTCAGGACAACCCACTCATCGCACCGGACCGTCCGTTCAGCGATGAGTTTGCAACGGATCATGTTTACGGACCGCTTCAGGGACGCCGGTTTATGCTGGGAGTCAAGTATCAGTTTAACTAGAATTTGTCATGATTAGAAAATCTATTCAATTATGCTTCCTGATTGGTTTGATAAGCTTTTCATCTATCTCCGGAGCAAATGGCCAAAAACCTGATTTTCTCAAGTGGTACAGTATCGGGGAAGCTCAGGAATTGTCGGAACTGACAAATAAAGATCTGCTTATCTTTGCCGTTACAGAGTGGTGTGTCTATTGTAAAGCAATGGATCGCAAAGCTTTTAAGAATTCCCAAATTGTTACGAAGATTAATGATCACTTTTACCCTGTAAGGATCGATATAGAATCTGATGAGGCAATAATATTTAATGGGGAACAGATGACAGAAGCTCAATTTGCGGAACAATACGACATGAATATCCCGCCAAAGACACTGTTTTTAAACCAAAAAGGTGAGGTTTTGTTTGAATACACAGGTTTCATATCAGAAGAGGTGTTCAGACAATTACTATCAGCCTGGCAAAAAAAGAAAAGGACCTGAGAAAGCATTAATTCGCATCGCTTTAGCCAGCTACACCCATTCTTAGATCCTAAATCAATGATCGAACCCGTGTATGTGTTCAGCTATCAAAATTATAAAAGATCTTGCCGTGCTGGTAAAACAGTTCTCAATACATGACATAAAAAAAGGTATGATGAGAAATCCATCATACCTTTAAATAAAACCATTGCAGGTGTATTAATTTTCTAAGGGAGTCAGCTCGAGATCCAGAGACGTCGAATTAGCAGCCGTGATTTCAACGTCAGGAACCGTAAGTGTTTCTGTGTCTGAAGTTGTTGCTTCTACGGTATATGTTTGGGCATCAAGACTTATGATTGAGTAATACCCGTTTGATTCTGTAAAGGCTTGTGACGTATCTGAATCAGTGAATACCAATACCTCGGCATTTTCTAATGGATTTCCGGATGTATCTGTTACAAACCCTTCGATTCGGCCAGCTGTGGATGTATTAACAGCTTTAATTGTTGGCTTAAATGTAAACCCATTTATTCCGTCAGGGGAGTTCATATCGCCCTGTACGATGAATGAACTGGCTACCTCGAAATCAAGAAGCAGTTCACTGGATAAACCGCCAGCTACTTCTATATTGGGATTAATAAATACTTTTATACCTGTTTGGGCTCCGCTTGGTACTGTCAAGTCATAGGTAGTGCCATCATTTAGCGTTACAGACGCCTCGCTTACATAAAGACGTACCAGGTCATAGGTACCGGCCTCTATCTCGAGATCTACAAGACTTGTTTTAACACCATTCTGGAAGTCTAAAAGATTGAATGATTGCTCTGTTTCTGTAAGTGTAGTGAATGATTCTTCGTCTACCTCTTCTTCTTCAGTACCATCAGTTTCAGAGTCTTTATTTCTAATGTCAATTTTAGTGATCGTCACATTGGCTTCAGAGACAAGATCGATTGGAAATGGGGCATCCGTAAGCGTAACAGATAAAGTACCCGTTTGGTTAGAATCGACATTTGCCATATCGCTACATGCTGAAAAAGCAAGTATCGAGGATACTATTAGTAAGATATATTTCAGAGACTTCATTATGATCATATTTGATTCAATTTAATCATGAGGATTAAGGAATTTTAATATTAGAAAATCTTAATATTAAAGACAAGCGTCAGGCGAAATTCTAATGGACATAAATCCTTGCCTATAAACATGATCCAGCGGAAAATAAGTGACATAGCAATCTAACCAGGGTACAGATGTGAATCGACCTGAGTGCTATTTAAGTCTCTGACATCTTCCCTCTCTTTTTGAGAATAGACTTCTAACTATTGCGGTATTAACCGATTTAGCTGGAAACCTGAGTTCGATTCTAAAATATCAAAGAAATACATTGGGTTGTCCAAAAAGGGCGTCATCCCGCGCTCCCCCAACGGGATCCCCTCGGGAGCTGCGGGATCTCCCATCGTTATAAAGGCATGACGGTATTGAGAATGAAATATCTTAACAAACGCCCTTTTAAACGCCTCAATTAACATATTATGAATCGAACTCAGGTTAGAAGATCATCTGACAATTATTTAAATCCTGATCCCGAACCCGTGGAGCAAAATTAGCCGCAGCCCGACATAGGTCACAAGAATTGCCGTTAAAACACCGATGATTCTGGCATTGAATTTCTCATTTGATAAATAAGATCCGATACTGCCTCCCAGTACTACCGCGACAAGAAGCTTTAGAATGAGATCTGTATCAACCTGGAAGGTACCGGCCACATTCAGGCCGATGAGACCGGAGAGCGAGTTTACAAGGATGAATACAGATGCGAGAGATGCAATGGTTCGGGCATTTTTCCACTCCATCAGGTTCAGAACAGGAGAGAGATAGATGCCGCCGCCAATTCCCGAAATACCGGCCAGCAGCCCCACACTTCCACCAAGTGATAGCTTTTTGGTCAGGCTAAAGTTTTTTGATTCCACTCTGTACTTCACAAACTTCAGGATCATAAAAAAACCTGCCATCATCAAAGCCGCGCCGAGAATAAGAAAGAAGGCTTCCTGTGTAAGGCGAAGTTGTGCGCCAAGATAGGCCATGGGAATACTGAGGAGCAGGAAGGGCCAGAACTGGCTGAAATCGAAAACCCGTTTTCTGATAAAAATGAACGTACCAATTGTTACGACACATACATTAAGAACCAGGGCTGTAGATCGAATCTCATAGAAATCACCTAAAAACAAACTCAGAATTGCCAGGTAGCTCGAACCGCCGCCAAATCCCACCGAGCTGTAGAACAGGGCAATGAAAAAGAAGATGAAGGGCAGAATATCTGTTTCCATAGACAATTTGGTATCAGATCAGGATCGTCTGGACGTGCTTGCCTTTGCCAATTGATCCGGGTTCGTTCAGAAATACCAGTGCATTCCCCATAGCCATAGAGTGTATCATAGAAGAACTCTGGTGGTTCAGAATAGAAACGTATCCGTTTTGGATGAGTGCCTTCAAAAAGACAGGGCGATCGGACCTGTTATCGTATTCGTGATCGATCGGCAGCTTTAGCCGTTTCAAGCCCGTGTTCTCGGCTCCGCTTATTCGCTGAAGCAGGGGCAAAACGTGAATATAAAAGCAGGTGAGTGACGACGCCGGATTACCCGGCAGAGCAAAGACAAAGGTATTGTCACGTCTTCCAAAATAGAGAGGTTTACCCGGTTTTTGAAAAACTTTGTAGAACAGCTCCTGAACGCCATTTTCCTCAAGCGCCTGTTTTACGAAATCATAATCACCAACAGATATTCCGCCCGATATGAGCAGGACGTCAGACGACTCAAGGAAAGCCGCAATACCTTGCTTGATGGCTGAAAAGTCATCTTTGATATGGTTCTTTCCTTCACAGTTAAAACCATACGATTCAAGCGCTGACTGAAGCGCGTAGCTGTTGGATTCATATATCTGGCCCAGCTCTTTCGTATCACCCGGGGGAACCAGTTCATTACCGGTGCTGATGATCCTCACTGAGGGTTTTTGAAAAACCTTTACCGTGTTATATCCGAGTGAACCGATCATCCCGATCGAAGCGGGCGAAATCAGGTGACCTGGTTCAAATACAGACTGACCGGACGAAAGTTCATTGCCTCTGCGGCGAATGTGTTGTCCCTCACTGACTTTATCATCAACAAACAGCCTGTCATCTTCAACACGGGTTTTTTCCTGCATGACAACCGCGGTCGCATTAACCGGAATTTTTGCGCCTGTAAAAATACGCATCGCTTCACCGTCGCGAAGTTTTTTTACTGATGTATCACCCGCCTGGATCTCTCCGACAATTCTGTACGACTTGGAATTCCCTGACACGGCGTAGCCATCCATTGCGGAGTTATCAAAGGAGGGAAGATCAAATGGTGAGATGATCTCTTCAGCAAGCCAACAGCCAAGGCTTTCCTCGATGAGACGTTCGGTAATACTTCGCTTTACATTCTGACTCTGTATTATGTCCGCGGCCTGCTCAATGGAAATCATCATCCGCCGATTGAAGTCATAGACCGGTTCTGCTCGTAGTGCTCTTTCTTCATCTCCACGTCCATGCCGTCACGTGAGAACTTCTTCTCTTTGATGGAGCTTAATATGATGTTCTCGATCGACTCTCCATTTCTGTGTGGCGTGAGAAGATCTGTTTCGGCTGTAGCGAACAGACAGTTTTTCATCTTGCCATCTGAAGTCAGTCGTATGCGATTACATCCGGCACAAAATGGATTGGTGATGGTGCTGACGATTCCAAAATTACCTTCAAACCCCGGCACTTTGTAATTGGCAGACGTGCTGTGTTTTGAATCCTCAAGTTTTTCGGGATCTCCAAATTTCGAGCTGACTTTTTTGAGGATCTCGTCTTTGCTGACGCCCTTATCCCAGTCCCATTCGTTTCCCTTGAACGGCATGAACTCAATAAACTTCACGCCAATATTTTTATTCCGTGTGAGATCTACAAAGTCATTGATCTCCATATCATTAACGCCTTTAATTAAGACAATGTTTAACTTTATATCAAAGTCCATGTCTATCGCTGTATGAATGTTTTTCATGATGCGATCGAAATAATCTCGCTTGGCAATAAAGACAGACTTAGACTTCTCAAGCGTATCCAGGCTTATGTTTATTCTTTTTAGCCCAACTTCCTGAAACAGATCAAAATACTTGTCAAGGATGATGCCGTTTGTGGTGAGTTTGAGCGTGACTCCAAGGTCAGCCAGCTCGCGAATGAGCCACTCTGCGTTATTTCGAATAAGCGGTTCACCTCCGGTCAGTCTGATGGTATCCACTCCCAGCGATCTGAATATCTTGGCGATTGAGACAATCTCTTCCAGCGTCATAATCTCAGATTTATCAGCCAGCTCAATCCCGTCTTCCGGCATGCAGTAGAAGCAGCGAAGGTTGCACCGATCCGTTAGTGAGATCCGCAGGTACGTGTGTTCTCGGCCAAAATTATCGATGATTTGAGGCTTGGGGGTTGTTTTCATGTGTCGTGTCGTTTGCCTTTTAAAACCTGAAATACATGCAGTACGTGCGGAAAAACAGCCTCAAGACATTCAGCTGCCCCCTTGGAAGACCCGGGCAGAGCCAGTATCAGTTTTTTTCCTTTGATACCCGCCACTGAACGCGACAGCATCGCATAAGGCATTCGTTGCTGACCATAGCGGCGCATCTCTTCTTCCACGCCGGCGAGAGGTGTATCAAGCAGGGGGCGAATGGTATCAGGGGTGACATCCCTTGGCCCTACACCGGTTCCGCCGGTAAAAATGATCAGGTCTGCATCTGACTGCCGGATGATATGCTCGATTTCTGATGGTTCGTCAGGAATTACGTTGTAATCAGTCGATAACCCCAGCGCCTGCAATTTTGATAGAATCAGTTTGCCTGAAACATCTTCTTTTTCGCCTTTCGAAACGGTGTCAGAACAAACCACAACATGTGCAGACAATCCTTCTGCAGTTGGTTTATAGGATGATTTTCCACCGGTCTTGTTCAGCAATTTAATCGTACTGATTTCCACGCCTTTATCCACCGGCTTTAGCATGTCGTAGATGGTGAGGGCCACAATACTGGCTCCATGCATGGCCTCAACTTCCACTCCTGTTTTATAGATGGTCTTTACGGTCATTGATATCGTAATCTCCAGTCCATCAATGCTGTATTCAATTCCTGCGTACTCAATGGGCAGTGGGTGACAGTCGGGCAGCAGATCTGGCGTTTTCTTGACTCCAAGCAGTCCGGCCGCCTTTGCCATTTCAAACACGTTACCCTTCGGAATATCATTATTTCTAATCCGATCAATTGTTTCGGGCAAACTTGTCTTCACAATCGCTTGTGCCGTTGCTACTCGGAGAGTATTTGATTTGTGGGTGATGTCTACCATATTTCGGTATTCGGTATTCGGTATTCGGTATTCGGTATTCGGTATTCGGTGATTAGAGAACCATATCGTTCTATCTACAGAATTTTGATGCTTTGTTGATCATTGTACCGATCATTTTGCCCAAAATCTTATATTCATTAATTAAATCATTTGATTCAGTTGTATCAAGATAACCGCAATCTTGGGCAACTTCTATCCAGTGTTGAGTTTCTTGTTGTTCGCCATCGGCATCGGTTAATTTGCTTATAAAATGCTTTTGATATCTTCTTTTAGCCCATGCCTCAGCAATTTGAGCTCCCACTGATCTTGACGAACGCCTTATTTGATCTGTCAATGAAAATTTCTCTTCATTGGGAAATCGTTTGGTAATCTCATAGACCGATGATGATAACTCCCGGGATAATTTGTAAACCTCCAAATCTCTAAAACTTTCTACATAAGCCATTATAAAAACCCGAACTATAGTTTAACATTTTTACCGACCACCGACCACCGACCACCGATAACCGACCACCAATCACCGATTAACCTTCCACTGGTGGCTTTCATCCTCGAAAATCTCCTTGCCATAGATTGGAACGCGTTCTTTGATGGCATCTACGAGAAAGGCGTTGGCGTCACGGGCAGCTTGCCGGTGCGCCGATGATGTAAACACGAAAAAGCACAGTTCACCGATTTTGATGTGGCCCAGGCTGTGATAGATGTGTGCACAGGTCAGGTCGAATTTCTCGAATGCCTCTTCGCGGATTTTATCAGCTTCCTTATCAGCCATTTCTTCGTAAGCTGTGTATTCGATCGCCGCCACACGTTTACCATCAGCCTCATCAGTACGAATCTGCCCTAAAAAAATGCTGTGTCCGCCAATGGCTGTCTTTGACTGGTGCTTTGCGATGGATTCTGAAATTCTTGCCGGCGTAATGGCGCCCTGTACAAAAATTGATTTAGGCATGGGTTTTCTGCTTGTTCTTATTCATGATGGCCTGTATGCCGCCAACTACATTAACTAAATTGTTAAATCCGTATTTGGTCTGAAGTTGCTCAATTGCCTGACTGCTTCTTTTTCCGGTCTGGCAAATGACGTGAACCGGCTGATCGGCAGGGATATCAGATTGTTTCTCATCTAACCGGTTCATCGGGATATTTATGACATTCTTAGCGTCAAGCCGAGGTTCTTCAAACGGATCGCGAACATCGAGATAGAATTTGTTTCTTGGCTCAAGAGTGCATGAAAACACTTCCGGAATAATTCCTCGCTTTTTCACTTTTTCTATTTCAGAGTCATTTCTTTGAATTTCAATCAGCTTATCCTGATGAGTCAGCAAGTCAATTAGTTTAAGTTTTCCCGATAACACGCCGTCGGTGTTGAGTATCATCTTAATTGCTTCTGACGCCTGCAGGGTACCAAGTACGCCAGGCAGCGGGCCCATCACGCCAACCTCTTCGCAGCTGATGTTACGATTGGTCGTAGTAGGGAAGAGGCATCGGTAGGTAGGGCCACTTTTGTAATTAAAGACCGAAAGCTGCCCCTGAAACTTATAGATAGACGCATAAATCCATGGCGTATGGGTCAGGACCGACGCATCATTGATGAGATACTTGGTTCTGAAATTATCGGATCCGTCAATGACCAGGTCGAAGCTTTTAAAGAGTTCTACTGCATTATCCTCGATAAGCCAATCCATAATGGCAAGAATCTCTATCTCAGAATTAATCTCCTGGAGTGCACGTTTCGCCATTTTGGCTTTATGTTGACCAATATCGTTTTCCTTGTAAAGAATTTGCCGGTGCAGATTGGATAAATTTACCGTGTCGTAATCCATCAGCCCAAGCGACCCAACACCCGCTGCAGCAAGATACTGGGCTGCAGGACACCCCAGGCCGCCCATACCAACAATCAGAACACGGGCATGTCTGAGCGCTTCCTGGCCGTCTGGCCCGACTTCAGGGAGTCGTATTTGCCGGCTGTGCCTGTTATTCAGATCGTTGCTGTTCATTGTCATCCTCCCGAAAACGGTGGCAAAAAAGCGACTTCATCACCATCTTTCAACGCACCGGCTTTGCCCATTTGATGATTTACCGCAACCTGAATGGACTCTCTGTCGCTGATTGAATACGTTTCGTAGCAGTGGGCCTTTATAGAATTAACATCTGCTGAGTTCGATTCCAGTTCCAGCGTTTCCTCAGCTTTTCCCGTCTCTTCTGCAATGACGCCGAAATATTTAAGTTTTACGGTAATGCTCATATAAATCTACTGCTGATTGATTGTGGACAGTTTCTCTACATCGTCTTCGGTATCTACGTCAAAAGCACCATCATCAAAAGGGAACGTTTGGACGTTATTGCGATGCTGCATCATAATTTTCTTTGCCCCGGTATCGCCTTTTAGCGTCAATAATTTTGGAAACAGCGATTCATCAAAAATAGCTGGTACACCAATATTATTATTGTAAGTAGATGCCGTAATTATTTGGTTGCCAGTTGAATGCCTGTCAATAATATTCTGAATAACGTCACTTGAAATGTATGGCTGATCTGACAGTAAATAAAGAATCTGTTTCATTGAGGGATTTAATTCCAGTGATTTTTTAAGACCAAATCGAATGCTTGATGCAATCCCTTCTGACCAGTCAGAATTAATGAAAACGCTACTTGAATGTCTGTTTATATCAGCCAGTATTTCATTTCTGTTTGCGCCTAAAACGACTATAGAAGGATTGAATTCAAACTTATCAATACAATCAATAGTATGCTGCAGTAGGGATTTCCCTTTGTTTTTAACCAGCTGCTTCGGGTGGCCCAGTCTGCTCGATGATCCTGCTGCAAGAATCACAGCGCCCATATTTGCGGGAATGTTCATAGCTGTACTTTTTCAAATTGGTACTGATCTTTTTGATGGATAGAGCCGTCAATTTCACGAAGATGCTTCACGTCTGATCCTGTCAAAACAGCCTGGATCTCTGATAAAACAGAAAGCCCGATTTCTGCTGGTGTTTCGGCTCCGATCTGCAGGCCAACGGGGGCATAAATTTTTGAGTTATGCTTTTCATTTAGAATAATCCCCTCATTCTCGAGATCACGAAACATACGCCTGTGCTTCTTATTGGGCCCCAAAATGCCAATGTAAGGTAGCTCATCAAAATCCAGCAGTAGCTTTAGTACCGCCAGATCATAATTGTAGTTGTGGGTCATCAGTACAAAGGCTGTTGATTCATTAATCTCAATATTATCAAGAATTGATTCCGGGTTTGCCACCACCACCTGGCAGTTGCTAAAACGTTTCTCATTGGCATGTGTAGGACGGCCATCGGCCACAGTTACAGACCATCCAAGGTGACCTGCCATTTTAGACAGAACCTGTGAATCGTTTCCGGCACCTACCAAAACAAGTGTCGGTGGAGGAGGCATTATGTCAATAAATGCATATTGAGTACCGCTTTTAGTTACGTATTCACCAAAGTGGCTGACCCGACTCTTCATCGCATTAACAGCGACATTACGAATAGCCTCTGATAGTGATGTATCACTTGTGTCCGACGTTATGGAGCCGGTTTCATCAATGAGAAGCGACGTGCCTTGCTGGCGATCTGATTTATCCAGGTTGAATATAGAAACAAGTGCATAGGTTTGGTTTTTATTATTGGCCCGCCTCAGCAGCTCAACAGGGTTTAAATCAATGGCCGGATCGACAGGTTCAAACAGAACCTGGATTATGCCATTACATCCCAGCTGAGCACCAATCACGGCATCGTCTTCATCGCTGGTGTCGTAAGTAACCAATTTGTTTTTGTTTTGCTCAA